>Ga0181525_10001260_pt1 | contig 21767 bp, 14 predicted proteins | sample PEATcosm2014_Bin_48_FD_121100 | JGI IMG/M metagenome (GOLD analysis project Ga0181525, IMG submission 121100) | Peatland microbial communities from MTU Mesocosm Facility, Houghton, MI, USA - PEATcosm2014_Bin06_10_metaG | ecosystem: Environmental > Terrestrial > Soil > Wetlands > Peat | place...
CGCATCGGCACTCTCGGTTTCACCGCCACCAATGCCGTGATTTTCGTCCACGAACACCACGCGAAAAGTCCGTTCCTTCAACATCCCCGCGAATTTTCCATTGCGCGCGCCAATCGTCAGAGTTCCGCCCGATTCACTCCACGTCAGCGGAATGGTTGCGAACGCGCCTTTCTCATAATTATAACCGTCTCCCTTGTCTTCATAAAGCGTGAACGCGCCGTCCGCGCCGCGATACACGCGCAACTCGATCGGGTTGGCCGGCTTCTCGGAAGCATATTGCACGACCGGGCCGAGCGGCAGAATACTTCCCGCGCGAACAAACAGCGGTAACGTATCAATCAGCGCAGCGGCCTCGATGCGTTGTCCGCCGGCAACCCGCTCCCCGGTCCAGAAATCATACCAGTCGCCGTGACCGGGCAAATAGACGCTACGCGTGATTACATTTGAGCGAGTCACCGGGCTTACCATGATTTCCGAGCCGAACAAAAATTGATCACCGATGTCCAGCGCGTTGGTGTCGCCGCCAAAATCCATCATCAGCGGGCGCAGCATCGTTCCGCCGCCGCTCGTCACTTGCCACGACGCGGAATAAATATAGGGCAGCAAGCGGTATCGCAGCTTGATGTAATCGGCCAGGATTTTTTGCGTCGTCTGGTCCCAGCGCCAGAATTCCTTGCCCGCGCCGGTGCCGTGGACGCGAAACATCGGATTGAACGCGCCGAACTGAAACCAGCGTGTGAAAAGTTCCTGATAATTTTTATTCGTCGGGTTGCCGCCGGTAAATCCGCCAATGTCCGTGTTCCAATATGGAATGCCGCTGATGGAAAAATTCAATCCGGCAGGGATTTGCCGGGCAAACACCGCCCAGTTCCCGCGAATGTCGCCTGACCAGGTGATGGCTGAATTGCGCTGCTGTCCGGCATAGGCGGAGCGCGTCAGGATGACCAATCGCTTTTTGTCCGTCTGCGCGCGCTGGCCTTGATAAAGTCCTGTCGTGTGCATAAGCGGATACGCATTGAAAACTTCCGCGCCCGGCCCGTCGGCGGTTTGGAATGCGCGAAACTCGCCCCACTTGCCGCTCAATTCCGGCTCCGACGCGTCGAGCCACCAGCCGTCAAAGCCGAGTCTGAACAAATCTTTTGAGACCAGCGACCAGTAAGTTTTCCGACCGTTTGCGTTGAACGGGTCATACCATTTCTGCTGGCCTTTCGGATAAACGCTCGGCAGCACGGGTGAATACAACGCGCCGGCATTCTCCATTGCACTGAAATTTTCCGTTCCCAAATCGAACTTCGGCCAGATGGAAATCAGCACGTGCGCGTTCATCGCGTGCAAGTCTTTCACCATTTCCGCCGGGTTCGAATACCGCGCCGGATCGAATGCATGCGAACCCCAGCCGCCATTCGTCCAGTATTGCCAGTCTTGGATGATGCCGTCGAGCGGCACGCCGAGCTTGCGATATTCCGCCACGATGTTGGTCATCTCCGCCTGCGTCTGGTAACGCTCCTTGCACTGCCAGAATCCCCAAAGCCATTCCGGCATCAGCGGCGCCGCGCCGGTCAATTCGCGATAATCGTGAATCACGTCGTCTGCCGACGGCCCGAACATGAAATAATAGTCCACCGCGCCGCCGACTTCGGAAGTCCACGACAGAATTTCCGCGTTGGTTTTTCCGACATCAACATCCGTCACCGCCGGATTGTCCCACAGCACGCCGTAACCCTTGCTCGACATCAGCACCGGCAGGCCGACTTCCATGTTGCGCTGCTGCAAATGCACCATCGTTCCTCGATAATTCCACACACCGGCTTGGTGCTGGCCCAGGCCGTAAATCCGTTCATCCGCCGGCAGGATGAATTTTTGCCTCACGCTCGTGTCGTTCAAATTGGTCGCGGTCGTCGGCGCAAAAGCGCGGCCATTGTCCGCCTCCCGCAAGATGGGTTTGCCCTGCAAATCAAAAAATTCAACCGCTCCGGTTGCTTTGTTGACCTGCACATGCAGCACCGCCGTGTCCAAAATCACCATGTCCGTCGTCTGCGCCAAACGCCAATTCGCTTTCGCGGGTCTGGCAATGACGCTGAAACTTTTTTTCTCCGGCAATTTGTTTCCCGGCGCGAATGTCACCCGGATGATCCGGTCCGACCACACCTGCAATCGCAGCGTGCCGGATGGCGTTGCCAGCAAAACGTCGTCGCCTTTCGTTTGAGCCACGACCGGCGCGGCGAATGCGGAAATATTTGCGGCGACGAGAATCGCGCCAAACATCAGCACGAATTTCTGAAGATCTGTTCGCATGGGTTTTATTTAATTGAGGGTGGCAATTTTCAACGGCACGCGCAATCGGATGTCGTCGGAAGCCGCACCCACGAGCAATTCGTAATCGCCCGGCTCGACGACGTATTGTTTTTGGTTCGTGTCCCAATATCGAAACCGTTCCAACGGGATGTCCATGACGATGCGCGCTCCCTGCCCCGGCTCCAGGTGAATTCTCGTGAAGCCGCACAAGGCCAGCTTTGGTTGCGGTTGCGTAGCATTGACATGCTGGAAATAAATCTGCGCCACTTCGTCGCCGTCCCGCGCGCCGGAATTTTTCAGCAGGAAGGAGATTTTCGCGGTGTCGTTGGCGGTGTATCTGGATTTATCCAGCGCGGCGGTTGCGTAATCGAATTTCGTGTAGCTCAAACCGTGGCCGAACGCGAACAGCGGCGTGCCGCCGAAATAGCGGTAGGTGCGGTTGCTCATCGCGTAATTTTCAAACACGGGCAAATCTTCCGTCGAGCGGTAAAAGGTGATCGGCAGGCGACCGGCGGGATTCACGTCGCCAAACAAAACATCAGCCACGGCGTGTCCGCCCTGCTCGCCGGGATACCATGCCTGCACAATCGCCGGCAGGTGTTCCGCCTCCCAAGGCATGGCGATGGCGCTACCGCTGCAATTGACAAAAATTACCGGCTTGCCGGAGACGGCGAGGGCTTTGAGCAGTTCCGTCTGTTGCGACGGCAGTTCGATGCGCGTCCGGTCGCCGCCGTTGAAACCGTCGTAGCTCACCTTCATCTCCTCGCCTTCAAGTTGCGGGCTGATGCCGCCGACGTAAATCACCACGTCCGCCGACCATGCTGCGGCGATGGCCTTCGTCCATTTTTCAACACTCATCTCGCCGGCGATGTTCGTGTGCAACGCCAGCGGGCAGCCCGGCTCGTAAACCACTTCGCAATTCGTCCCGGCAGCGGCCTTGATGCCGGCTAGAATCGTGACGGGACGAGATGGCGTGCCGTTGTAATTGCCGAGCAGCACCGGAACCGAATCGGCATTCGCTCCGATGACCGCGATGCGCTTGATCTTGGCGCGGTCAAGGGGCAGCACGCCGTCATTTTTCAACAACACAATGGACTCGTGCGCGACCTTCAGCGCGAGCGCCTCATGCTCCGGCGTGTCATTTTCCATAATCGGAATTTGCGCGAACGGAACTTTTCCCGGCGGATCGAACAATCCAAGCCGGAACCGCGCTTCGAACAGGCGCGAAACCGCCGTGTCAATCTGATGCTCCGAGACAAGGCCCTCTTTGGCCGCGCGCAGCAACGCGTTGTAGTCCGTGCCGCAGCATAAATCGTCGCCGGCCTTGACTGCATCCGCAGCCGCTTCCTCGGGTGAGGCGGTAAATTTATGGTTGGCGTAGATGTCGTAAATCGCGCCGCAATCGGAAACAACATGGCCGGTGAAACCCCACTGCCGCCGCAGCAGGTCGGTGAGCAGAAGTGGATTCGCGCAGGCTGGCATTCCATAAACGGAATTATACGCGCCCATCACCGCGCCGACATGGCCTTCACGCACGGCGGCTTCAAATTGCGGCAGATACGTTTCGTAAAAATCGCGCTCGGACGGCTCGACATCGAAGACGTGCCGCAACGGCTCCGGTCCGCTGTGGACTGCAAAGTGTTTTGCGCACGCCAACGCCTCGACATATTTCGGATCGTCACCCTGCAGGCCGAGGATGAACGCAACACCCAGCCGCGCGGTCAGGAACGGATCCTCGCCATAGGTTTCCTGACCTCGTCCCCAGCGCGGGTCGCGGAAGATGTTGATGTTCGGCGTCCAGAATGTGAGGCCGTGATAGCGAGTGGAATTGCCGTCGTGCTTGCTGGTGAAATCGTTGAACTTGGCGCGCGCCTCGGTGGCGATGACGCCCGCCTCTTCGTGAACGAGCGGGACGTCCCATGTCGCGGCCATGCCGATGGCCTGCGGAAAAACCGTGGCGTTCCCCTCGCGCGCGACGCCGTGCAGGCATTCGCTCCAGAAATCGTAGGCAGGAATGCCGAGCTGCGGGATCACCGCCGCGCCGTTGCGCATCTGCTGGACTTTCTCCGCAAGCGACAGCCGGCTGACCAGATCCTTCACCCGCAAATCCGTCGGCTGCGAATCATCCTTCCAGATTTCCGGCCCAGCAACGACCGGAATTTTTAGTGCGGCAGCGTCCTCGGCATTGACCAGGTCCGCCGCACGCAGCGAAACAAGCGACTGCCGCGACGCATCCAGCAGATCGAATGTGTTTAGCTTCGCCGCGCCGTTGCGCCCGATAAAATTGAACGCCAGCGGACCGCGTAACGGGTCGCCGGCAAAATCAATCACGTTCGTAAGCAGTAAAACCTTCCCGGCACCGCCCGCCGTGGCAAAAATGTCAAGATTGCTGGCAATGACTTGATCGCCGCAAACGATGTCAAACGCGCGCTGGTCCGCTTCGAGAAAATCCACCTCGGCAAGGCCGATGACGGCGGTGTATTTCCCGGCGGGAAGATTCGGCACCGTCACGGAAAAATTCGTCCCGTAAATTTCCTCGCGGAAGGCCTCCTCACCCCGGCGCGGCGCGCCTTCAATCGAAAGACTCTCGTGCCCGCGCCCGTGCAGGAACCCGCCGGTGACGAGAATCTTCCGGTCGCACGCGGCGCACGTTTCCTCGTCGCATCGGGCGGCGGTAATTGAAAGGCAAAGGGTGAAAGCCGCCAGCGCAGGAAAAGCAATCCGGTTCATGAGATGAAGCTACTAAATCCCCGGCCCGGCCAAAAGTTTTTTGCGCGCAAAGACCCCGGCTGCGTCCCCCAAGATCACAGTTGACGGAAAATCAGCAGCTGCCAATCGTGAAACCCACAGAGCTGGATGCGGTCGCGCTTCTGACCCGGTTATGTCGAACTGCGCGTGAAATTGAGCCGCAAACCGTTCGAGCAGATTTTCCAGCAATTGCAGAAACGGGTGTCCCGGCGAATTCACCGACACAGCAATAAAGAAAAAGCGCGGACGGTTGCCCGCCCGCGCCTTGAATTCAAATCGCGATTACTGCGCCGGTGCCGGAGCGGCTTCTTTTTTCTCCCCGGCCATTTCCTTGTCGCGGTCTTCCATCGCGGCCCGGCGTGAGAGGCGCACACGGCCTTTCTCGTCCACGCCGAGGCATTTCACGGCGATGTCGTCGCCGATCTTCACGATGTCCTCGGTCTTCTTGACGCGGAAGTTGGCGAGTTCGCTGATGTGAACGAGGCCGTCCTTGCCGGGCAGAAACTCGACGAACGCGCCGAATTCCTTGATGGTAACCACCTTGCCCCGGTAAATCTTCCCGATCTCGGCCTCGGCGGTCATGCCGCTGATGGCGTCCACGGCAATCTTCATGCCTTCGGGCGACACGGAGAAGATGTTGACGGTGCCGTCGTCCTCAATGTTGATTTCGCAGCCGGATTCCTCGACGAGGCGTTTGATGTTCTTGCCGCCCGGCCCGATGAGCGCGCCGATTTTCTCCGGGTTGATCTTGATAACTTGGATGCGCGGGGCGTATTTGCTCAATTCCTTGCGCGGTTCGGCGAGTGTCTTGGCCATTTCGGCGAGGATGTGCATGCGGGCGACGCGGGCCTTTTCAATCGTCTCGGTCATCAGCGCGTGCGGCAGGCCCTTAAGTTTCAAGTCGAGCTGGAAGCCGGTGATGCCCTTTTCCGTGCCGGCAATCTTGCAATCCATGTCGCAGTAATGATCCTCCCAGCCGATGATGTCGGTGAGGAGCTGATACTTGGAGATTTTCTCGCCGCTGTATTCGGTGCAGATGCCGACGCTGATGCCGGCCACGGGGCGAATCATCGGAACGCCCGCGTCCAAAAGCGCCAGCGTGCCGCCGCAAACGGTCGCCATCGAGGTGGAGCCGTTGGACTCCATGATCTCGCTGGTGATGCGGATGGTGTAGGGATAATCCTTCAATGGCAACATCGGCTCGATGCTGCGTTCGGCGAGCGCGCCGTGGCCGATTTCGCGGCGGCCCGGACCGCTGATGCGGCCGGTTTCGCCGACGGAGAAATTCGGGAAGTTGTAGTGCAGGAGGAATTTCTTCTCGCTGTCGCCGCCGGTGTAGGAATCGAATTCCTGCACGTCGTCGCCGGTGCCGAGCGTCGCGAGCGTGAGGGCCTGCGTTTCGCCGCGGGCGAACAGAGCCGAGCCGTGCGCGCGGGGGAGGATGCCGACTTCGCTGGAAATCGGGCGGACGACGTCAAAAGTGCGGCCGTCGAGGCGCTTGCCGCTTTCCAAGATCAATTTGCGGACGGCTTCCTTCTGGATGTAGTAAAAGGCGTCCTTGACGATGAAGTCGGTGACTTTCTCCGCGCCAAATTTCTCGACGAGCTTCGCGCCGACTTCATCCTGAATCGCCTTGCAGGCGGCTTCGCGGGCGAGTTTGCCGGGCGTGAGAAGCGCGGGCACAAAACGGTCGCCGGCGAGCTTCTTGGCTTCCGCCAAAATTTCGTCGGACGCGATGTTGAGCGTGATTTCGCGTTTCTTCTTGCCGATCTTGGCGACGAGTTCCTTTTGCGCGGCGATGAGCGGCGCGCAGCATTCCTGGCCGAATTTCAACGCGGCGTTGAAGTCCGCCTCGGTGATTTCCTTGGCTGCGCCTTCATACATCACGATGTCGGTCGCATTGCCGACGTAAACGAGATCGAGGTCGCTCTCGAGCATTTCGGTGTGCGTGGGATTGGCGATGAATTTGCCGCCAACGCGCCCGACGCGCACGGCCCCGAGCGGGCCTGCCCACGGAATGTCGCTGACCATCAACGCCGCGCTCGCGCCGATGATGCTCAAGATGTCCGGGTCGTTCTCGCCGTCGGCGCTGAGCACGACGGTCTGCACCTGCACTTCGTTATACCAACCCTTCGGAAAGAGCGGGCGGATGGGCCGGTCGGTGAGCCGGCAGGTGAGGATTTCCTTTTCCGTGGGGCGGCCTTCGCGTTTGAAGTAACCGCCGGGGAACTTGCCCGCAGCAGCGGCCTTCTCGCGGTAATCCACGGTCAAGGGGAAGAATTCCTGCCCGGGCTTGGCCTTGGTCGCGGCCACGGCGGCCACGATGACGATGGTTTCACCCATCTGGACGGTTACGGCGCCGTCGGCTTGTTTGGCGATCTTCCCGGTTTCAATGACGATCTGCTTGTCGCCCACATGGGCGGTTATTTTCTCTGACATGTTCTAACTTTCCCGTGCCGCCGGAGGAACTTCAGTGAACTCCGAGCGCTGTCGGAGCTGAATGAAATTTCCCGGAGGCAACGATTTATATTCGCGAAGTGTTTGTTTTGGAAATCAGGCCGTTCGCGTTTCCGGCCCAAATCTGAAAGCGGAGGACAGCTTGCTGAAAAAGCAAAACCGCGCCTTCGCAAAAATCTAGTGGCGCAGTTTCAATTTCTTCGTGACCGTCTGGTAACGGCCCAGGTCCGCGGTCTGCAGATAATCAAGCAGGCGGCGGCGCTGGCCGACCATCATCAGCAACCCGCGGCGCGAGCTGTGGTCCTTCTTGTTGGTCTGCAGATGCTCGGTCAAATGGTTGATCCGCTGCGTCAGCAACGCAACCTGCACATCGGCGGAACCCGTGTCTTTGTCGTGCGTCTTAAATTGTTCAATCGTCTTTGTCTTTGCTTCCATAATCAATAGAGTGCGGAAGAATAGTTGGCCGAATTGGCCTTGTAAAGCGAATTAAACAGCCAAATTGGACCATTTCCAAACCAGCTTTCGTTTCGTTTGCGGCGTCAATTTGAACCGCTCGCCGATGCGCAGGCCTTCCACCCAGAAGATTTCGCCCTCCTCCGTCGTTGCCAGCACCAATTCGCGTCGCCGCGCGGCGGGAATCTTGGCATTCACGAACAAATCCTGCAGCTTGGCCGCCGACTTCAAGCCGATGGGCTGGAAACGATCCCCGGGATGCCAATGGCGCAGGATGATTTTTCCGCCGATTTTGTCCGCGTCGAAAAGTTCCTGCTGATTCTGGTGGGGCGAGCGTCCTCGCGAGCCGGCTCGTCGGTAGCCTCGCCCCGCCGGGACTGCGCCGGTCCGGAGATTCCATGTTAATTTTGACATGCCGAAAACTGTTTTCCCCGCCGGGACTGACAAATCAACCGGCAGCTCGCCGACATCGAATTCCGGCTGGGAATCTGTCCGCAGTTTGATTTCACCCGGTTTGTTCCGGCACACGCATAGCTTCGGGCTGACACTGACAAAACAATCCGCCGATTGCCGCAGCGCTTCGATCAATTCAAAATCCGGCACGCAGCCAGCTTCCGAGAGTCGTGATTGCAAAACGCGCCGCTGGATAGCGACGGGCAATTTTCCAAATGCATTCATTTGGATCGTAGCGGCCGGCGTGAGCCGGCTCTGACTTTTTTTAGAATGAGCGGACTCACAAGACCAAAGCCGCGCTGCTTCGCCTGCGAATTCCGCCTCCGCGCCCACAATTTCCATCAGCCGCAAAACAGTCCTGTCCAGACCGGGTTGGTAGTTCTTCCGCAGCAACGGCAGCAATTCGTTGCGAATCCGGTTTCGGAGAAAGTCGGAGGAAGAATTCGTGGCGTCTTCGCGGAAGTGAATTCTGCTTTCTCGGGCAAACTCCGTAAGCTCGCATTTTGAAAAATCCAACAGCGGTCGGACAAGCGAAACCGACTCGTCGGCTGGCGACGGCGAACGCCATTTCATTCCCGCCAACCCTTCGCCACCCGCGCCGCGCAACAAGCGCAGGAAGAATAGCTCCACCTGGTCGTCGGCGTGATGCGCGGTCGCGATTATTTTGATTTTGTGTTTCCGGGCGGCTCGCGCCAGAAATTCATGGCGCAATTGTCGCGCGGCCATCTCGACGGATAGCTTCAATTTCGCAGCGAACGCCTTCACGTCTGCGCTTTCGGCAACCAGCGGCAGCTTCATAAGCACGGCTGTTTTGCGGACGAGCCTTTCATCCGCGTCGCTGGCACGTCCGCGCAACCGATGGTTGAAATGCGCAACGACAATTTTCCAGCGATTTTTTGCCGAAAGTATATTCAGCGTGTGAAGCAGCGTCATCGAATCCAGCCCGCCGGAAACGGCGACGAGAATTTTCCGGCCGCTTTTGAATAAATCGCGGGTCTGGATGTTTTGTTCGATGTGCCGGAGCAAATCAGTCACGTGCTCATGCTACTTCATCGGCACGGCGGGGCAAGAGCCGCGGCATCATTGCAGCACGCCGATGCGGTAAAAGCGCTGGCTGTAGCCGGTGGAATTGGTCACGGAGATCAGCGAATTGGTTGCCGGAATATCCGGTGACAATGTTGTCCAGCTGAGGTCGGTGAGGTTGGTTTTGTATTGGACGCGATAAGTGAAGTTCGTCAAGACGTTCCATGCCAGGCGCACAATCTTGTTTGTGACGGAAGCGGATTGCAGGAGCGGCGTGGCGATCTGGGCATTGTAAATAACCAGCGCATAATCCTGTTCCGGCAGGCTCCCGTTGTTGGTGATGGCGTCGGCGCTGATCTGGGCGGCGGTGACGGTGACGGTGAAATTGGTGGCTGCACCGGCCGGCAGGAAAACACTCTCTACGTTGTTCGTGCCGTCTGCCGCGCCGCCATTGGTGGAGAACGCGCCGTTGAAGACGTTGCCCTTGTAAATGTTCGTGCCGGCGGCGACGGTCAAATCCAGATTGTTGACGAGTTCCTTGCTGGCCGTGGTGCTGCCCGGCACGTCCGTCCACGCCAGCGTCACGCGAAAGGGTTTGGTCGGATCGGGAACGGTTCCCGGATAGGAGCGCGTCTGGCCTGCCGCCGTGAATGTTTCTGCCGGCAACTGGTCACGCAGAATCCGCCACGCGCCGTCGAACGCCGTGCTGAGATTTAATTCGCCCATGCCTTGATTGGCCGACCAGAGCTTGTCGTTCGCGGAAGAGCCGGTCATGTAACGCGCGGAATTCATCAAATAGGCTTTGGTCATCGCCGGGCTGGGCGGCGTGTTGCTGTTGTTGATGAAAAATTGGCGAAGCAATGCGCACGCGCCGGAGACGGCGGGCGTCGAGTGGCTCGTGCCGGTTGAAACGGTGTAAAACTGCTGGCCGAGCGGAAAGAAGTCATTCGTGTTTCCCGTTCCACCGGTGGCAGACAACCCACACACGCCCGAAGCATTAAAGCAGGATATTGCCGAGCCGAAACCCGCCGGGGAAGGCGCAGGCGTGATTTGCGCTACTCCGCCGGTGATGTGTGTTCCGGGCGCAACGATATCCGGCTTCATGCGCCCGTCCTGGCACGGGCCGCGGCTGGAAAAACTGGCGATGTCGTTCGCGCTGTTGGCGCTCGTGTCAGGTATGGAACAACCGTCGTTGCCCGACGAATTGTTCCCACCGTTGGCCGGCGTCAAGGAGCGGACATTTTCCGCCGCTCCGACGGTGATGACGTTTTTGGCCGAGCCGGGCGATTCAATGCTTTTGGCGCCCGACCCGGAGTTTCCCGCTGCAAAGACGACGACCATCTGCCGGTTTTTTCCCGCCGCGCCCACGTCGCGCACCAGCGCGTCGTATGCCTGCGCGAGCGAATCATATATGCCGCTGGAACCTACTTCGCCCCAACTGTTGTTGCTCATGCGCGCGCCGTTGGTATAGGCCTGCGTCAACAGATTCGTGTAGTTTGGATTGGTGAAATTGTCCGGGTCAAAAATCACGGACGAGCCGACTTTTACAAACGGGCAGACGCCGAGTCCGTAAAAATATCCCGCCGAGTCCGTGTGCGGAAACGCGTTGGTATAATTGTCGTAACCGGCGACGATGTGCGAATTCAGCGTGCCGTGGCCGTCGCAACCTTGCAACGTGCTGCCGGAATTGGGCCGGCCTTGAAGAACATTGTAAGCCACCCGGCTGGCTTGCGATGTGTTGCCCGACGGATACAACCCGAAATGGCCCGGCGTCGTCGTGCCGTTGTCAATGCCGCTGTCGCTCAAGTCCACCACGAAACCGGAATTGGTGAATTGGGCCTGCGTGAATCCTATTCCCGCCAGCCACGCGAGATACCCGGGGCCGCTCGGCAGATTGCTCGACAGGTTGCCCGCGACGATTTGATCCTGCCGCTCGTCCAGTTTTTGGGGCACGAAATAAGGCTGGATGGAAATCACCTCCGGTTGCGCGGCGATTTCGGCGAGGCGCTCCGGCGGCAGGCGCACGATGACGTTTCTGTAGCCGAGCAGGACGAATTCGTTTTCGACCGGCCCCAACTGCCACTGGCCAATCCAGGTGAGTGTCGCAGTGTTTGCCTCCGCGTCGTCCACCATCTGGATGGTGAACGTGTCTGTTGCCGTCGGCTGCGACCGGCCATTCGCGTCCACGAGGCGCGCATTGGGATGGATTTTATAATTATCGGCATAAGCGCCTTCCCACTGGACAAAATCATTTGTGGTCGCCCAGGTTTGCATTGTGCCCAGCACCGCGGCGTCGCCATAAATCAAATAGGCGTTTTCGGGGATGTAACTGACGATGCGTGTGCCGGTTTCTTCCAGCGCCGCGCGCCACTCTGGTTTGACCGGTCCGGCGAATTGGATGAGATGCAGCCGTTTGCCGGCAAATGCGCCAACCGGTCTCCGCAACGCCTGGATTTCCACCGCGCGCGTGTCCAGCCGGGCGGCATTCAACTTGATGGCGTCGTATTCGTCCTCATTTTCCATCCGGCTGGCGTCGAGATTGGTCAGTGCCGCGTCATCGGCTTGAATAATTTGAAAGGCGCCGTAGTCCGCAATCAATTTGCCGCCGCGCGCGACGAGTGACTTGGCGAGCGTGGGATCGCCCACACGCCATTTGTGCGGCGCTGCCCAAGCCGCACCGGCGAGTGAAAACAAAATCAGAAAGGAAAGAAAACAACGGATAATCAAGCCTTGAATTATTTCAACCCAACTTCCCCGAAAATGAGTCGAAAGTCAAACTGAAGCCGATCACGGCAACAGCAGCAGCCGGTAGAATTTTTGCGGGGAAGTGGTGATGGGATTGGTGTCCATGAAGGAGGTGGTGGTGTTTGTGGCTGCGATGCTTGTCAAGACAACCCAGTTGGTCTGGAGCAGATTGGTTTTGTATTGCACTAGATAGACCAGGCCGGTCATCGCGTTCCACGCGAATTGGAGATTATTGTTCGTTGGCACGGCTGTCGTCGGCTGGAACGCGGTCGTTGGAATGGGCAGCGCACTTACGTCGTCGAGGCCAAAACCACCCGACGGATTTACCGCGCCGAACTGGAGCGTGGTGTTGGTGCCGGTCGCTGTGACGATGAAGGTGGGGTTTGTCCAAGTCAAAACCGGCGGATTGTTCAGAAAATAAATCTGGTTGGTGCCAGTGCCGTTCGTGTCCCAGTTGACCAGAAATTGCTGACCGGAGCCGCTTGCCGGATTGGCGAGCCAGAACGACAAAAGATAAGCCTGACCGGGAAGTGTGTTCAGAGTTTGAGACAGGGTTGCGAGTTGATTGTCTCCCAGAAAACAGCCATACGTCCCCGAATGGATGTAGTTTGTTCCGGCATTGTGTCTGAACGAACTGGCTTTGACCACAGCATCATAAATGGTGTTGCCGATGGTGGTTTGGCCCACCAATGTCCAGCCGGTGAAATTACCGGTCTCAAACCCGCCGTTCAATATCAGCGGCAACACTTGCAGTGTGAACTGCCGGATTTGCGCGATGCCACTTGTTAAATCGGTGAACACCACGTTTGTGGTGTAAACGCCCGTGGGCAGACTGGCGGCAATTGAATTCAAACTGACTGTCACGCCGGCTGTTCCGCCGGAAGCCAGCGTCCCGCCGGTGGACGAGATATTCAGCCAGGATGGGATGCCGGAGAGTGACCAGTTGAGCGCCGTTCCGAAGGAATTGGTCAGGAAAAAATTCAGGCTGGTCACATTGAAGGGGCCGCCGGCGGATCCGCTGGCCGTGAACCCCGCCCCCGGCAAAACGCCCAGCCCGTCGGGACTTGCGAGTGCCGTGATCAAATTGATTCCATTCGGCGTGCCCCAGCCCGTGCAAAGATCGTAGCCGGGGACGGCAAAGTATTTGTTGTGAACGGTCGTGTTTGTGTTGTTGCCGGTGGTGATGTCGTGAAAATCCACCGCGTAGTTGGGGCCTTTGCCAATCGTGTAAATCGCCGGATTCAGGAAGCCAACGGTCGGCCTGCCGGTGGCCACGGCAAGCTGGTTGACCAGCGCGGTAAAACCCGCCCACAACGGCGCCGCACAACTGGTGCCGCCAAAACTGCCTGATTGGCCGTTGTTGTATTCAACCCAGACACTGTCTCCGGTCAGGGCCACATCGGGAACGTTCCGCAGCGTCGTCGAGCCTTGATTGGTCGTCATGCTGATGCCGGTTTGCCAGCTTGGAATTGGAACATTGTTAAAATTGACTCCACCGCCGCTGCCGGCTGTGCCTTGCCCGGTGCTATACCAATTCCAAACCGTTTCCGATGACCACGAGCCACCCGGCCCGGTTGTGGACAAGGTTGTTCCGCCAACCAGCGTTATATTCGTGTCGTCAGCCCATTGTGCGATGCCGGAATAATATGCGTCGTCATCGCCCGATGCCTGAAAGAACGATTGCCCCTGCGCGGCAAATTGCTGGTAGGCCGTGTCATAACTCGCACTATCGCCGATGAGCCAGGAAGAACTGATTTGCTTGGCCAGATTGTCTGAAGCCATGCGATTCAACATATCGGCGATGTTGCCGCCGTTTTGCTCTTCATAGACCATCACCTTGAAAAGATTTGTCGCCATCGAGATTGCCATTTCGATGTCCAGCGCCACCTCGCTGTTGTTGCCGCCGGCAGAGCCGTTGTAGCCGTCAATCAGGATGTTGGTCAGGGTGAGTTTTGGCAGCCCCGCAGTTACTTCGTATTTTGAAATATCATTGGCGTAATAGCCGTCCAGCTCCAGCAGTCCGACAATCTGCCCCGTGCCGTCAAGTGTCGTGCCCGGGACGTAGGCTGCCCGGAAATCATTTCCAATATAAGATGAGCCGTCCGGGGCGGAACCCGATGCCGGCGACGTGTCGGTTGGCTTATTCTTCAGGAGATTTTTTTTTAAGCTCGCCGGGCGCGGGATGAAAAAATTATCCAGGCCGCTGACGTGCAAAACCGGCCCATTGAAATCAATCGAAGGCTCGGTGTCCGGCGCAAAAAACGGGCGGTTCTCCGTTGGATGTTGATACACGCGCAACGTCACGTGAAAGACCCGCTCGACATCCGCAACCTCTCCGCTCACATCCAGAAGCGCGCGATTCGGATAGGTCGCCGTCACCGTCAGACCGTTCGTTTGTGCGAAGGCGATCAACGCCTGATAATCCTGTTCCGTCGGCCCGAATTGTTCCGCGAACTGCGCAGGCGTCAGGTAACGGTGATAATTCGTGCTGGCCGGGTCATAAATCTCCGAAAGCAATTTGTCGAGCGCCGCCTTGTTCCGCAACGGCAGCCCGATGGCCAGGTTCAGCCGGTTTGTCGCGGGCAAACGGCCCGTCGGCTGCAAATTGAGGCGCGCAATGGCCGGCGGCACATGCCCGTGCAACAGTTGCTTCCCGGCAGCTTGCGCCTGCGCCATGAAAGAGAAAAGCGCCGCCGTCATCGCGGCGGCCAAAGCCAGCCGGATGAACCATCGCCTGCAAACTTCAACAACCGTCCGGCTAATCATGGGTTTTCCTGATGAGCACAATAGAAAAGCTAACCCAATTTAAGCAAACTTTGCGCCATCGTCAAATTCCCGTTGCCGAAAAAATTTGCCCGGCCGCCGCCGCAACACTAATTTCCAGTCGTGTCCGTCAAATTTACCATCCTCGGCAGCGGTTCCGCCGGCAATTGTGCCTACATCGAGACCGACGAGGCGCGCATCCTCGTGGACGCCGGGTTTTCCCCGCGCCAGATCCGGCAGCGCCTCGCCGGCATCGGCCGCACGCCGGAGAATTTGAGCGCGATTCTTATCACCCACGAGCATGCCGACCATATCGCCGGCGTGCTTGGGCTTGCCGACAAGTTTCATATACCGGTTTTCTGCAATCGCGGGACGCAGGACGGTGCGCTTTGGTCGTTCAAGGAAAAGTGGGGCAGGAAGACCAGCCTGGCGTTGGAAAACGATGACGGGCCGAAATCCAAAATTGAATGGCGGCTGTTCGAGACCGGCGCGGGCTTTGAAATCGGCGACGTGAGAGTCGAAACATTCTCCATCCCGCACGACGCGCAGGACCCCGTCGGCTACATCCTCCGCACCGCCGCCGGCAACATCGGTTTTGCCACCGACCTCGGGCATGTCACCAAGCTCGTGCTCGAACGCATCCGTTCCGCGAACGTCCTCGTCCTCGAATCCAACCACGACGTGAAGATGCTGCAGGATTGTCCGCGCCGGTCCTGGGCGTTGAAACAGCGCATCCTTGGACGGCACGGCCATCTTTCCAATGCCACCGCCGCCGAGACCGCCGCGCAAATCATGTCCGACGACCTGAAGCATCTTTACCTCGCCCACTTGAGCCGCGAATGCAACAAGCCCGAACTGGCGCAGCACGTCATGGCCGAGCAACTTCATCACATCGGCGCGACGCACGTCCAGCTCCGCCTCGCCGCGCAGGACGTGCCGTGTGAAACTTTGGAACTTTGAGAAACAGAATTGGCAATTTTGCCGAAAACTATTTCGCCTCAAAAACGATTGGGGCTGGAATATATTCACCGCTAACTTGCACTGGACTAGGCCCTGACAACTTTAATTCCATTGTGGGATAGCCAACAGCCATAAGTGAATAGGTCAATCGAGCAACTTTCCCTTCATTCGTTATTATTGATGGCTTATCGCTGCTTTCGTAAGCACCACCACCAAGTGTAGGTGAAAAGCTAATAATTTTCTCATTCGATCCGATTGGAAGTTGAGCGATAAATTGCAAAGCTCCAAGCGGCTGATTTTTTGAAGGTTCAAATCGCAATGTAACTGTAAGCCCATTTTCGTTAGTTACAACGTCGTGAGAAATGAGAGTTAGCGTTGGTGGTTCGGCCTGCGCGGATGTTTTGTCGAGTTCTTTTTGTAAAGATTCAATTTTAACAGTTTTCTGAGCATCAAGGTCTTGAAGAAGTTGAATTTGCGATGCAAGTTTTGCTAGAGCTTCATTTTCAGGTCCGGTGTATCGCTCGAGAGCAATTGTTTTGAATGGAGCTAGTTGCGTTTCGAGACGCTGCACGTCCGCAGTTTTGTCGGTTAATTTTTGATTCAGCTCTACGTTGTTAGATTTGAGACCCGGCACTTCTAATGCAACTGGAATAAGTGCCGCAATTATTAAAGCTAGTGCTCCGACAATTGCAGCTTAAACCGTTGCCTTCTGATACCATTTTTGCGCCATATCGTTATATTGTAGTCATGCTATTTCAGCATTTTTGCTTGTCCATGATTAATTGCGAAAATCAAACGTGCCGGCAGCAGCAGTGATTCAACCCGCCGCCCACCTCTGGCATTGCGGAAATCGGCCAAATGCATAGAGTTTTCCGACATTGATTTCTCACGTTGAAAAAATCACCTCGTTCGGTGCGCCGGAACTGCAGCCCTACGCCACGTTGCGCCGCCCGCTGGAACACCGGCAGCAGGGCATCTTCGTGGCCGAAAGCGAACGGGTCGTCCGCCGCCTGCTCGAAAGCCGGTTCACCATCCTCTCGCTCTGCATGCCGGAGCGGCATCTGGAAGGTTTCCGTCAGCGGCTCGAAGCGCGCCCGGAACCGATCGCCGTTTATCTGGCTGACAAGAAATTGCTCGAAACGCTCGTCGGCTATTCGGTTTATCAAGGCGTGTTCGCCGTCGGCAAAATCCCGCCGCTCGCCTCGCTTGAGGAAATTATTCGGAACAGCCCGTCGCCAAAACTGTTTGTGGCGGTGCATGAGATGTCGAACGCGGAAAATCTCGGTGCGCTCGTGCGCGATTGCGTGGCGTTCGGCGTTCAGGGACTGATTGTCGGGGAAACGAGCAGCAGCCCGTATCTGCGCCGCGCGGTCAGAAACTCGATGGGCACGATTTTTGAGCTGCCAATCTTCGAGATTGAGACGGTGCGCACTGCCGACCCATCCTTGCGGCTCGATGATCCCGCCCGTCAATTGACACTGGCGCAAACCCTGCGCGACCTTCGCAAACGCGGCGTGCGTTGCGTCGCGGCGCATCCGCACACGGACAAGAAGATTGTGTCGCAGGCGGATTTCACCGGTGATTGCTGCATTGTTTTTGGCAACGAAGGGGATGGGATTTCCGCGGAAGTTCTGGAGGCGTGCGATGAAGCGGTGGCCATTCCCATGCCGCCCACGGTGGATTCACTCAACGTCGGCGCGGCGGCGGCGGTGTTTCTTTACGAGGCGGCGCGGCAGCGGGGAAAAGCTTGAACCGCCAAGACGCCAAGGAACAAAGTTAAACTGGACAATTCTTTCCCAAAGGAGTTTGCTTTTTTTATGAAACCCAAACAACTGGCAAACGTCCTCATCAAAATTCTTGGCCTGTCCTTTTGCGTGGATGGCCTCGTGCGTGCCGCTTCGGGAATATTGAACCTGTTCGCCATGTTGGCAATTCGGAATAATTCGAGTTCGATTTATATCTGGCTTAATCCACTGACCGGGTTGCTCCTTGTTGTCATCGGATTTCTTTTCATCGTATTGAGTCGCGAGATCGCGGATCTCTTGTTCAAGGATGAGGCGGAATAATTTTCAGCCCGGCGAGCTTGGCGTCTTGGCGGTTGAACAAATCTTTTCCGCAAAATCCACCGCCCTGTGGCAGAGCGGATGCCAATCCAGTTCGGTCTGGACGCGCGCGGCGGATTCACAGGCGCGGATTTGCCATGTTTGCGGCGATTCATCGAGCCAGCCGATGATTTGTCTCCCAAAGTCTTCGCCCTCGAATTTCGAGAACCGCACCATCGGGTCGTTTTGAAAATAGCGCTGGATGCTCTTGAGCGGCGTCGCGACGGCGGGCAGTCCGCTCGCGACGTATTCGACGACCTTGGCGACAAACGCGCAGTGCGTTCCTGCGGATTCCTCGTAAGGCACGATGCCCACGCTCGCGTCTGCCAGATGTTTTGCAACTTCGGCGTAAGGAACAAAACCCGTCACCTCGAAATTGAAGCCGGGAATCTGTTTCCGAGCTTGATCCAAAAAACCTTCAAGCGTGGCGGTTTTTTTGCCGACGAACCGGAAAACAACCTTCGGTCGCTGCCGCGTCACAAATTGCATCGCGTCAAATGCGATGTGGCCGAGATGATGCGCGTCGAACGAGCCGTGCATGACAACGACGGGCGGCTTGTTGCCGGGCAGGGGTTGCACGCGGAACGGGAATTTGCCGGCGTCATAGCCGTAGTAAATCGGCAGGATTTTTTCGCGAGGGAAACCGCGTTCCGCAAACAGATCGGCGAGGGTGTCGGACACCGTCATCACGCCGTCGGCGGCGAAGCGCGACGGCATGGAAATTTCAAACCGCTTGAGCGTCTCGACGAGCGGGCGTGGCGCAAGCCAGGTCCGCCATGTTTCCATGAAGCCGGTGAGCAGGTCGGGAAAATTCATCACGACCGGCACGGCGAGCTTTCGTTTCAGGCGCCCGGCGGCGACGGCGGAAATGGCGTGCTGCGAGACGAGCAGATCGAATTTTATTTCGCGCGCGGCCCTGGCGACCATGCGTTCGAGAAAAAACGGGTAGGCCAGATATTTGAAGTTGCGGAACCGGACATAGCGGCTCATATGCCACCGGTTGAATGAATGCAGGCGGATGCCGAATTTTTTCCCGATGTTTTCCGTGTCGTCAATCCGAGGGCAGAAGACATGGACTTCATGGCCCCGGCGGACCATTTCCTCGACAAGATAGACCGCCTCCGCCGAACCGCCGCCGGAAGGCGGATAGAACGGTTCGTGCGTCAGGAACGCGATGCGGAGACTGGATGCCACGCCAGACGCTAGAAATTTTGCCGCGCCGGTTCAATCCATTTCAGACGGCAAAATGTTTTGACTTGCCGTTAGGACAATATAAATTAGTGCTCCGTTTTGTGGATGGGGTCATAGCTCAGTTGGTAGAGCGCCTGAATGGCATTCAGGAGGTCAGGAGTTCGAGCCTCCTTGGCTCCACCATCTTGAACATTGTTCAGAAACGTCTGACGTGTGAATCGGAAGGTTGTCGCAAGTCGGCCGGTGCTGAAACCGGGCAAAGTCAATAATGTCCATGTATTGGTCAATTATAGGTATTCAAGTCAACGATTGCATAAATATACTGGCACCAATACAAATGCGATATAGTCTTCGACTATCTGGAAAACGTTCAATAACGTCTGTGAAAAACCGGGAGATTGAACCTCCATCATGATCTCCCCCACATCAACCACCAGCCCTTCCAACCAGCCCGCGACAAAAGGGATGGGGCTGTTTCGTCTGCCGGACGGCAGAAACCTCTTCTTCACCTTTGCACTGGTCACCTCGCTGTTCCTGCTCTGGGGTTTTTGTAACGGGATGATTGACATCCTGAACCGGCACTTTCGGACCTCACTGAACCTCAACAATGAACAATCGGGCCTCGTGGAGTCGGCCAATTACCTGGCTTACTTCCTGATGGCGATTCCCGCCGGATTGATCGCGCGGAAGTTCGGTTACAAGGGCGGCATTCTCGTCGGCTTGGCGTTGATTGCCACTGGGGCGTTTTGGTTCATTCATGCCACCCACATTGGTGAGTATTGGGCGTTCCTGCTCGGCCTGTTTATTATTGCTACCGGCATGACCTGTCTGGAAACCATTGCCAATCCCTACGCCACGGTGCTCGGCGCCCCAGAACACGGGGCTACACGCATCAATATCGCCCAGACTTTCAACGGCGTGGGTTGGATTCTAGGTCCGGTTGTCGGCGGCTATTTTGTGTTCAGTGGCGATGACACCGCGAAAGCAGCCAATGCCCATGCCGGCCTTTCCACCCCCTATATGGGAATCGGCATTCTAGCGACGCTATTGTTGGTCGTATTCATTTTCGGGCCGGTGCCGGATTTGCACGCCGAGGATGAAAGCAAAAAATCCGCCGACAAACAAACCGGCCTCAAACCCACTGGCGGCCAGACGGCGGGCATCGGCATCGCGCTGCTAATTGTCTGGGGCCTGCTCTATTTCTTCATCGCGCCGATTCTCGGACTCGTCTGGGCGCTGCTGAATTTGCCCGCGAATTTGCTCAACCCTACCAAATACGGTTTGATCGTGGTTGTCTACATCGGTTCCTTTGTTGTGGTTTCCAAAAACTGGGACATGTTCCGGCGCAAACATTTTACGCTCGGCGTCGTCACGCAATTTCTTTATGTCGCCGCACAGACGGGCATTTTTTGCAATTGCATTCAATACACTCTTGAGAACGATCCCGGTGTGACCTCCAAGCAAGCCTCCGCCTGGCTGGGCGCAATTGGCTTTGTCCTATTTACGGTTGGCCGTTTCTGTGGTAGTGCCGTCATCAGCCAGTTCAAGCCAAATCTGGTGCTCGCGGCTTATGCGGCCATCAATGTGGTGCTGACAGCGGTGTGCATTGGTGGCGGCAAGCTGGGCATGTATGCCATGTTCGGCACCTTTTTCTTCATGTCCGTCATGTTCCCGACAATCTTTGCGCTGGGCATCCGCGGGCTGGGCGACCACACCAAGCTGGCTGCATCCCTCATCGTCATGTCCATCGTGGGCGGGGCGATTGCAGCGCCGTTCATGGGTCATATTGCTGACGCTAATCATTCGATGAGCAAGGGTTTCGTTGTGCCGCTGGTCTGCTTCGTTCTGATCACCCTCTACGGCTTGGTCTGGCAGAAGCTGGAATCCAAGGACGCGGCGAAATAATTCAATCATTCAAATCAAAACGCCCTCGGTATTCCGAGGGCGTTTTTCATTTGCGGTTGAAAAAACTGCGGGATCAGCCGGAAATCAGAATCGTGTTGGCGTATTGCACCGTGTCGCCGGTGCGGATGAGGCCGATGGCATGCGGCACGCGCTTCTTGAATTCGACGTGCGGCTCGAACGTCGTCGTCACGCCCTTCAGTGCGGCGGCGAATTTCTGGCGCACCGCTGGCGTGTTGTTCTTCGAAAATTCTTCGGCTTGGTAAGCCTGTGTGAAATTGTGATTCGCGCGCAGGGCCTTGATGAGTTGCAGCACCGTCGGCAAATCGTCCACCACCGACACGTCCACGGTCTCGATTAATGGCCAGAAGGGGAAACCGCGGTCGGCGATGACGAGTGCGTTGGTGTGGCGGACACGGGCGAGCAGCGAGAGGATTTGCGGATTCAGGATGCCGTGGTTGATCATGGTTTTTTAGCGGGACGGATTCAATGCGACGTGCAACCGTATTTGCCGAAGGCGAACACGAAGGCAAGCAAGCTGATGATAAACAGCCACGGCTTGCCCGCCACCAGCAGCAGGATGCCCGCGCTCAAAATCAAGGCGACCAAAAAATAAGCCAGCACAGCCAAAGCAAGTTTCATGGTGATGATTTAGCCATTTTCCACGGGAAGCGC
>Ga0181525_10001266_pt1 | contig 21742 bp, 18 predicted proteins | sample PEATcosm2014_Bin_48_FD_121100 | JGI IMG/M metagenome (GOLD analysis project Ga0181525, IMG submission 121100) | Peatland microbial communities from MTU Mesocosm Facility, Houghton, MI, USA - PEATcosm2014_Bin06_10_metaG | ecosystem: Environmental > Terrestrial > Soil > Wetlands > Peat | place...
CGACCGGCATCAGCGCCTTGCGCAGGTGCTCGGGCGGGAACACGATCTTGATGATGGCCAAGCCCTGCGGAATCATGACCGACCCGAATAGGCCCTGCAGCATGCGGGCGACGATCAGGAAGACGACGTCGGGGGCGAGACCGCAGGCCAGCGAGGCCAGGGTGAAGCCGGCCATGCCGACCAGGAAGAGCCGACGGCGCCCGAGCAGGTCCCCAAGCCGGCCCGAGGTGACCAGGCCGAGCGCGAAGGCGGCGCTGTAGGCGCTCAGCACCCACTGCACCGTCACCTGGCCGCCGCCGAGGTCGGCGCGGATGGACGGCCCGGCCAGGTTGGCGACGCTGGAGTCGATCAGATCCATGATGTCGGCGAGAACCACGACAACCAGAACGAGCCACGCGGTGCGCAGTGGCAGCGTGCTGGCGGTGGGCACTTGGGATGAGCGCTGGTCAATGGACACGAACACTGTTCTATATCAGATCAACGTTCCGGTTAATACGAACAATGTTCTTTGTGACCTAGAACACTGTTCGCCCGTCGGCTAAGATGCTGGGCATGTCACCTACCCCGCTGCAACGGCGCGCAGAGCGGCACCAGCAGCCCGGCGTCGGCAGCACTGCTGCGACCCGGCGTGGCCCGTCCGGGGGCACCAAGAAGCCGATCACGGTCGATGCGATCATCGCCGCCGCGTTCGGCATCGTGGAAAGAGAGGGATACGAAGCCCTGACGATGCGGCGGGTGGCGACCGCGCTGGAGACCGGCCCGTCGTCGCTCTACGCTCACGTGGTCAACAAGGAGGACCTGGACGAGCTGCTCATCGGCCGCCTGTGCGCCGATGTCAACCTGCCCGAGCCGGACCCCGCCACCTGGCGGCAGCAGATTACCGGCGTCTGCGCCCAGCTGCGCGACCAGTACCTGCGCTACCCCGGCATCTCCCGGGCGGCCTTCGCCGTCGCTCCGTCCAATCTCGACACGCTGCGGATCGCCGAGGGAATGCTCGCCATCCTGCTCGCCGGAGACATCGACCCGCAGACCGCCGCCTGGGCGATCGACTCGCTGTTGCTCTACGTCAACGCCTACAGCCTCGAGGCCTCCCTGGTGAACGAACAGCTCAGCCACGGTGAGAACGACTGGGTAGTCAGCCGCGCGGAACTACTACGCCGATTCGCCGCGCTGCCCGACACCTTCCCGCAGACCAAGCGCTACGCCGCCGAACTGACCGCCGGAACCGGCCACGACCGCTTCGACTTCACCATCAGCCTGATGATCGACGGCCTCACCCGCTAGGGAAGCGGGCAGCCAAGGACACAGAAGGCTGGGCGAAACATCGGCTCCACGCCCAGCCGCAGCGAGTCGCATCTCCGGGCACGCAACTACCAGGCTAAGTTGATCCGCATGCGGGACACCGTGAGAGCAGCCTGCGCGATCGCCGGGTTCGCCGCCCTGCTGGCCGTGTCGGCCTGTTCGGCTGCCGACAGCGGCGGAACATCGACGATCCGCCATGTAGCCGGGACCGAGGCGGCCGTCGGCGCCAGGTCACCCGAGCCGAGCGCCAGCCCGCATGCCACCTCGGCGACCCGTTCGGTGACCATTGCCGCGGTAGGCGACACGATGCTCGGCGACACGCCCGATCTCCCGCCCGACCCGGGGACGTACCTCGGAGCGGTCGAGCCGGTCCTGGACCGCGGCGCGCAGATCGTGTTCGGCAACCTGGAAGGCACGCTGACCACGGCCACGGCCGGCAAGTGCGGCCCGGCATCGCATCCGGCCAAGAACTGCTTCGCGTTCCGGCTTCCGCCGGGCTATGTGCGGTACTTCAAGCAGGCTGGGTTCACCGTCTTGAACGACGCCAACAATCACTCCTTCGACTTCGGCCCCGCCGGCCAGGCCCAGACCGTCCGGACCATTCATGCGGCGGGCATGGCCCAGACCGGGTTGCCCGGCGAGATCACCGTGGTGAAGGCCAACGGAGTAAAGGTCGCGTTCGTGGCGTTCGCGCCGTATGCCTACGACGCCGATCTGCTTGACCTGCCCGCGGCGCGGTCGCTGATCGAGCGCGCCACCCGTGAGGCGGATCTGGTGGTGGTGTACATGCACGCGGGCGCGGAAGGGTCCGGCGCCGATCACGTGACTGGCCGGGAGGAGTATTACCTGGGCGAGGACCGCGGCAACCCGGAGGCGTTCGCGCACATGGCGATCGACGCCGGCGCCAGCCTGGTTATCGCCAGCGGCCCGCACGTGCTGCGGGGCATGCAGTTCTACAAGGGCCACCTGATCGCCTACAGCCTGGGGAATTTCGCGGGCTACGGCGACTTCGCCACCAGCGGCGACCTCGACATCAGCGTGATCCTGCACGTAACCCTCTCAGCCACCGGCCGGCTCGAGAGCGCCCGCCTCTACCCAATCCAGTTCACCGGCATCGGCCGGCCGGTACCCGGCGGCACCGGGATCGCCTTCATCGCCCGGCTGAGCTCGGCGGACTTCGGCCGCACCGCAGCCCGCGTCTCGTCATCGGGCGTCATCACACCACCATGACCGCGGCGGGCTCCGGCGGGACGAAGCTGAGCATCGTCTGGGCCACGAACGCCACAGAGATCTACCAGCTGCTGGTCGGCCAGCGCGGCTGGAGCCCGCAGCGCTACGAAAGCTTCCTCGCCGACACCTGGCACCGCCTGCTGCTGGCCGACTAGCACGCGACCAGGTCGAGCAGGAATGGAGAAGCGTCCCTCGCTTCGCGGTCGGCATACTGACGACGAGACACAAACGACAGCTAGGGCGATGAGACCCACGACTTCAGGAGTGATCATGGCTGACTCTTCCACCCAGGGGATCAAGATTGTGCTGCATCCCGTTTCCGACCTGGCGAAGGCCAAGCCGGTGTACACCGCCCTGCTCGGCATGGAGCCGCAGTCCGACTCGTCCTACTACGTCGGCTACGAGGCCGAGGGCCAGCAGATCGGGCTGGTGCCAGGCGCCGCGACGCAGGGCATGACCTCGCCGGTGGCCTACTGGCAGGTGGCGGACATCGAGGCAAAGCTGGCCGAAGTAACCGCCGCGGGCGCCACCGTGAAGGACTCCCCGCGGGACGTCGGCGCCGGACGCCTCGTGGCCACCTTCACCGACCCCGACGGCAACGTCCTCGGACTGGTCCAGGACCCGGTGAGCTAGCAGCTGGTCAGATCGAGCCGGACGTCGGCAACGAATACCCGAAGCCGGCTCCGGCTCGATCCACCCGCGCCGACGAGCACTTAGAAACCTAAATCGGCGCGGACACAGCATCATGGAGAGATGTGTGACGACCTGACCGGGCCGCTGTACGACGTCCCTTCGCAGGCGCGGTGACCCGTTCAGCGCTGCCCCGTATTGGCTTGCTGGCGCTGATATGGGGATCGGCGTTCTTGTGGATCAAGCTCGCAGACCGCGGATTCTCCCCGGTCGAGGTGACCTTGGCCCGGCTGACCCTGGGCGCCGGAGTGCTGTTCGTCGTCATGCTCGTGCGCCGCGAGAAGGTTCCGCGCTCGGCGCGGTTGTGGATGCACATCGCGGTAGCGGCGTTGTTCGCCAACGCGCTGCCCTACCTGCTGTTTGCGGTGGCCGAACAGACCGTGAACTCCTCCACAGCGGGAATCATCAACGCGACCACGCCGCTGTGGACCATGACTTTCGCCCTGGCCACCCGGCACCAGAAGATGGTGTCGGTCCGGCAGACGGCCGGGCTGATCGTCGGGTTCGGCGGGGCAGTGCTGATCTTCACGCCCTGGCACGCCGCATCGGGGCTGATCTCAGCCGGGGGCCTGGAATGCCTGGCCGCATCGGTGAGCTACGCCGTCAGCTACATCTACATGGACCGGTTCCTGGCCCGCCGAGGCCTCGGGCCAGTCGTGCTGTCGGCCAGCCAGCTCGGGGTCGCCGCCGTCATGCTCGCCATCGCCCTGGCCATCTCCGGCGCGCCGGCGCCGCATCTCACCGCCACCAGCGTCACCGCGATCGCCATACTCGGGATCATCGGGACCGGGTTCGCGTACGTGCTGAACTACCAGATCATCACCAGCGAGGGCGCGACGATCGCCTCGACGGTCACGTACCTGCTGCCCATGGTCGCGATCGTGCTAGGCGTCCTGGTCCTCAGCGAGGGCGTCACCGTAACCTCGCTCGCCGGCATCGCCCTCGTCCTCGTCGGCGTGGCGCTGACCCGCCGCCGGAAGCAGTCGCCGTCACCGTCGGAGGCAGGGGAACAGTCGGCGAGAAAATTACGTTGCCCTCTTTGTGCCTTACTCCTACCATGGACTTATGACGTTCTGGACAGCCGCGAAGCAAGCCGGGAATATGCCGCGCTTGCAGTCTCACGCTGCCCTGAGCATCAGGACGGTTGCCATGTAGCCCACTAAGCCGCTACCAGGCAACCGCCCCAGGGACTGAACCTGAGGGCGGTTTTCTTTTCCCTAGGGATGAGCCAGCGGATAGGCGCCCGGTCCCCAAAACCGGGTAAATGCGGGTTCAACTCCTGCCATCCCTGCGGAGCACCACCACAAGGTGAACGTGCTTGTTTTTTGACACCTCCATAGCGTGAGCATCATAAACGGCAGGACGCCATTCCTGCCGAACGTGCCGTCGCGGCCCCGCCGCGGCGGCCCTGGGCTGCTAGCTCATCTGGTTAGAGCGCCTGCCTTGCAAGCAGGAGGTGCGCGGTTCGAGTCCGCGGTGGTCCACTTTCGGGAGCGAGGAAGACGGTAATCCACCCGGCCTGGGACCGGGCCAAACTCGGTTCGACTCCGAGGTTCCCGACGATATGGCTGCTTAGCTCAGTGGGAATGAGCGCCTGTCTGAAAAACAGGAGGTCCCCGGGTCGGTTCCGGGAGTAGCCACGGTGTCGTACTGGTCTAACGGCTAAGACGCCTGCCCTCCAAGCAGACTATCGGGGTTCGACTCCCCGGTACGGCTCCATGCGCCGCTAACTCAATTGGTAGAGTAGCGGACTCTTAATCCGTTAGTTCGGGGTTCAAGTCCCTGGCGGCGCACCCTGCGGGAGTGACGGCAATCGGCTAGACCTCGCGAGCCCAAACCTCGCGGCATGTGCGTTCGAATCGCACCTTCCGCACCCGATGCCCATTAGCTCAATTTGGTAGCAGCGTCCGGCCCTGGACTGGAAGGTTCGTGGTTCGAATCCACGATGGGCAGCTCATGCCTCTGTAACTCACCCGGCAGAGTACCGGCGTCGTAACCCGGAGGAGACCGTTCGAGTCGGTCCAGAGGCTCCATGCGCTCGTGCCGCAAAAAGGTAGACGGGCCTGGTTGAGAGCCAGGTGGATGCGGGTTCAAATCCCGCCGAGCGTACTCGTGCCGCGTTAGCTCATCTGGCGAGAGCGCGAAGCTTGTACCTTCGAGGCGGCAGGTTCGAGGCCTGCACGCGGCTCCGGTGGGTGGTGGGGGAATCGGCAGACCCGGCAGCCCTTGAAGCTGTGACTTTCCAGGTTCGAGTCCTGGGCACCCAGCTCACGCCTTCGTAGCTCCAGCGGTAAGAGCGTCTCCTCGGTATGGAGAAGGTCGTCCGTTCGAATCGGACCGTAGGCTCCATGTGACCGTAGTGTCAGCGGTTAGCATCTGACCTTGCCAAGGCCAGGGGGCGAGTTCGAATCTCGTCGGTCACTCTCAAGCCCTTCTAGACCAACCGGTAGAGTCGCCCGCCCCAGAAGCGGGAGGTTCCGAGTTCGAATCTCGGGCGGGGCACGCAGTGAGGTAGGGGAATAACGGCCGATCGGGTCTGCGCGTACCCGGTGGTTCGCCTGTCCCCCGCCCATTGCCCGATGGAAGGTGCACCGGGCTCGCCCGCTAAGCGATGTCCTCATCTCTCCGCAATGGAGCGTTGGCGCGAGTGGATTAAGGCGGCGGTCCTGAAAACCGCCGGGCCGGGCCTCCCCGTCCTGTGGGTTCGAATCCCACACGCTCCGCCGCCGCTGGGAAGGTATGCTAATATTATGCCTTCCGATGTTGAGTTCGCGTGGGCAGCCGACGTCGTTGACGCCGATGGCTGTGTGACTATGCGCCCACCGTCCGGCGGTAGCTTCCGGCATCCGTTCGTGGTGGTTGACTCCACGGACCTGGAAATACTCCAGGAACTGGCGAGCCTGTTCGGGGGCCGCATTGTGTCAAAAAGTCCCGTGACCCGCGCCACCGACCGCAGTGGTCGTGGCGGTTGTACGGTGCGCGGAACGTACTCGCCTTCCTTGGGGACATCGTGCAGTACATGCGGTGCCCGTCGAAGGTCGGCAGGGCTCGGTTGCTGCTTGACGAGTATCCGTCTCTTACTCCGCGGAACGGGCGCTACAGCGCCGACCAGAGGATCGCAAAATACGACATGGAGGATCGCTTCATGGCCATCGGTCATGGCCGGGGGGCCAGCCTTCGCGCGCTGGGGCGCGCATCCTGATGGCCATTACTCAACCGGTGAAGAGGCCGTCCTGATAAGACGGTAGCTGCTGGGTTCGACTCCCAGGTGGCCAACTATGAGGTCTTCACGTTTCAGCCGATCCATGTTCACGTTTGGGCTCAGCCCTGCCGCGCGGCTGCCGCAGGCTCGGACCAGGGCAGATGCGCGCCCGCGTTTCCGCGGAAACGTGCCACGCAATTGCGTGAGGTGTCCCTGGCGCGTGGGTTGGCGTCGCTTAACCTGTGAGCGAGCCTCGAACACAGCCGCATTCGCGCAGGTCAGAGCCAAACGTGAAGACCTCACTATGGCGGCGTAGCTCAGCAGGCCAGAGCGCCCGACTCATGATCGGATTGTCACTGGTTCGAATCCAGTCGTCGCTACGGGGCGGTAGCCAAACGGTGAAGGCGTCCGTCTTATACACGGAAGATGTGCAGGTTCAAGCCCTGCCCGCCCTACGGAAAGGAGATCGGCAATGACGAGAAAACCGGGCCCGCTCATAGCTGCGGGCCGTTAGCTCAGCGGTAGAGCGGCGGGCTTTTAACCCGCGATCGTCCAGGGTTCGATCCCCTGACGGCCCACAAAAATAGCAACCAGCGCCATTAGCTCAGCGGATCAGAGCGGCCCGTTTCTACCGGGCTGGCCGGGGGTTCGAGTCCCTCATGGCGCGCGGCGCGTTAGAACAACGGTAGTTTTACCTGATTCTCAATCAGGAGCCGCCTCTCAATGAATCTCGCATACAACCGGAAGCAGTACGCCAAGCTGAAGGAAGAGTTGGCCGCGCTGAAGAGCTTCCCTTGCGCCGACTGTCACGGAGTCTTCCCCCCGTACGTAATGGACTTCGATCATCTCGACGCCACCCTGAAGCGGTTTGATGTCGGGCGGGCGCGCAAGTACAGCCTGGACGAAATCAAACGTGAGATCGCGAAGTGTGAGTTGGTTTGCGCCAACTGCCACCGCATCCGGACTCACGAGCGGAGGCAAGCCCGTTGGTCTAGCGGCAGGACGCCACCCTCTCAAGGTGGAGATGGCCGGGTCGGCACCGGCACGGGGTACATCAAGGACTGCGTACCGACATAAGTTACGGGTTCGAATCCCGTACGGAGCACGCAAGGCCCCATCGGCCAATGGCTAGGCCGCTTGCCTTTCAAGCAGGAGAAGGCGGGTCGGAACCGCCTGGGGTCACTGCGGAGTAGAGGAGTTCGGTCGTCCTCGCTGGCCTCATAATCCAGAGATCGTCGGGTTCAAATCCCATCTCTGCCACGAAGGCTGGCCGCGCGCCAGGACCGTTAACGGACGGCAAAAGCGCGGCATCTTGATCCGGTGTCGCCCAATTGGGCAGGGCCGCTGGCCGTTAACCAGCTGATCGGTGTTCGAGTCACCGCGCCGGAGCCATGGTGATGTAGCTCAATCGGGAGAGCGCCGCCCCGTCAAGGCGGAGGTAACGGGATCGAAACCCGTCATCGCCGCGATGCCCGCATAGCTCAGCGGCAGAGCACCAGGACGACGACCTGGAGAGGCACGTTCGGCTCGTGCTGCGGGTACTCAGCGCCCATCGTCTAGGGGACAGGGCACGAGACTACGAATCTCGAGACGGAGGTTCGACTCCTCCTGGGCGCGCCATAGCTCGGCTAGCTCAATGGCAGAGCGCCTGGGCCACATCCAGGGGACGGAGGTCCGATTCCTTCGCTGAGCACGGTGGCTATAGCTCAATCGGCAGAGCGCTGGGCTGTGATCCCGGAGGCTGCCAGTTCGATCCTGGCTAGTCACCCCAGGCGTCGGTGGCGCAGCGGCGACCGCACTCGGCTGTAGACCGGGCACACCACACGGAGGTTTGAGTCCTCCCCGGCGCACTTTCAGGCTCTCATGGTCCAGGCGGATAGGACACTGCCGTCCGAAGGCAGAGATCGCAGGTTCGAGCCCTGCTGAGAGCACGGCGCGCATCTCGCTGGTGCGGGAGGCGGATTGCAACCCCGTCGTTTACCGGGTTCGATTCCCGGGCGCGTCTCGCGGCCCGTGGTCCAACGGACAGGGCGGCTTCCCCCTAAGAAGCAAGCGCGCGTTCGACTCGCGCCGGGCCGGCGCCGGTGCTCACGCTATGGTGTGGTCGACCAGCCAACCAAACACCGCGTCACGTCCGCTGGATGCAGCGTGTCAGAGTGATGACACCTGAGCAGTGAGGCAGACATGGCAGACGACTGGCTGACGGCGGCGTTCGAGGAGCACCGGCCGCACCTGCGGGCGGTGGCGTACCGGCTGCTCGGCTCGATGGCCGACGCCAGGGGCAGCGGGAAGGGCGCCGCCGGCGACCCGGAGGACGAGGCGGTGCTCGCCGACTCGGTCGGCTTGGCGCTGCTGGTCGTGCTCGACACGCTCACGCCCGCCGAGCGGCTCGCCTTCGTCCTGCACGACATGTTCGCGATGCCGTTCACCGAGGTGGCGGAGGTGCTCGGGCGGTCGGCAGACGCGACGCGACAACTCGCCAGCCGGGCCAGGCGCCGGGTTCAGGGCACGCCGAGCCCGGACCGCGCGATCGACCTGGGCCGCCAGGCCGGTGGTGCTGCACGGTGCGCAGCAGGAGGGTCAACGCCGCCCGCCGAATCACCCGCATTGAGATCATCGCCGATCCGGCCCGGTTGCGACGGCTGCTGCCGGACTGACCGCGGCTCGGCCTCAGATCTCCGGCGACCACCAGTGAGGTACCCGGACGGGGGCCGAGCCCGGCCGGGCGAAGGCCGGGTAGTCGCGTACCACCGTCTCCGGCCAGCGCAGGGTCAGCTGTTCGTGCAGGCCGTCGGCGATGGCCCGGAGGCGAGGCAGGACGCTGGCCCGTTCGGCGACGTCGATGAAGTTGCGCAGCCAGGCGAGTAGCCGGGCACGCATCGTCGTGGTTCCCCACCGGTCGTCTTCCGCGAGCACCTCCGTGATCACCCGGCCCCGGGCGACGATCCATCCGCCCAGGGCGGCCGCGGTGGCGGCGTCCCAGTCCGGGCCGAGGTCGATGCCGGCGGCCGCGACGACGGCGCGGTAGGCCTGGACAGCGGGAGCGGCCACCTCGGCCGGCAGATTGGCGAAGCACCAGCAACTCGGGAACGGCGCCTGCAGGTAGGCGGCGTCGAGGACGACTGGACCCCAGCCGGAGGTCTCGAAGTCGAAGATCCGGCAGCGGCCGTCGAGCATGCGCGTGTTGTCCGGGCACGGATCGCTGTGGACCAGGCCGAGGTGGCCCGGCCCGGCCATCATCGCGTCGAGTTCAGCGATCTCCCGCTCGACCCCGCCGGTGGCCAGGCCCAGCGTGGCGGCAGCGCCGGTGAAAGCAGCCCCGCCCCTTCCGGCGGCGCCCATCCAGGCCGGGCCCGCCGCCGCCCCCGGAGCGTGGCGGGCACGCAGATCGGCCAGTTCGCCGGCCCGGCCCATGCTCCAGGCGTGCATAAGGCCCAGCGCCTGCGCATAGGCGATCAGGTCGGCCTGGGCGCGTTCGCGCTCGGTCCCGAGCAGCGAGCCCGCCAGCGAGGCGCCGGGACCCAGATCCTCCATCAGCATGATGCCCGCCCCGGCGTCGGCGCCCAGCAGCCGCGGGGCGACCGGCACGGGCATGCCGTTCAGGTACTCAAGCGCGGCCAGTTCGACCCCGAAGCTGCGAACGGCGTGGCTGTCCGGCTTGTCCGGGAGGCGCTTGAGCACCACGGAACGATCCGCTCCCAGTTCGAGCCGGACGACCTGCCTCCGGTTCCAGATAACCGTGGCCTCGCGCACCCCGGTGTGCTCGCCCCAGGCCTCGGCCAGCAGCGCCTCGGCCGCCCGCGTCTCGTCCGCCGACAACGTCGGGGGAGCGGAGGAGCCGGTCATCGTCATATTCTCGCCGGGCGCTCACCGGCCCACCACCAATTAACGGCGCCGGTTGACGAAGACGGCTATCGGGACGGCCGCGGCGAGCGTGATGACCGCGCCCCAGGCCATCGCAACCGTGAAGCCGTGCACCACGGCAGTCGTGGCGCTCGCGCTGAGGTGGGCGGCGAGATATCCGCCGGTCGCGGCGGCGGCGATGGTGTTGAGCAGCGCGGCACCGATCGACGAGCCGAACTGGCTGGCCGCGCTCGTCGCGGCGCCCGCGGCGCCGGCGTCGGACGGCAGGACGTCCCGCAGCGCGGTGCCGAGGGCGGTAGGCCCGGCGACGCCGGTGCCGAGACCCTCGATGATCGTCGCGATGAGGATCAGCGGCGCGTAGCGGCTGTCCGGCGTGAGCCAGATGAGCGGGAGCAGGCCCGCGGCCTCGACCACGATGCTGGCCGCCAGCAGCCAGCGGGGCGCGACCCGGACCATCAGCCAGGGGGCGAGCAGCGCCGAACCCACCGCGGTGGCCAGCGCGAACGGGACCACTGCCAGCCCGGTCAGCAGCGCCGAATAGTGCATGACCGACTGCAGCTGGTAGGTGAGGATGAGGAACATCCCGAAGGTGCTCAGCCCGTTGACGATCAAGGCGATCATTCCCCAGCCGCGGTTGCGGTCCAGGACCACCCGCAGCGGCAGCAGGCCGTGAGCCCGGCCGACCTGGCGGGCGACGAAGCCGCCAAGCAGCACGGCCGCGGCGGCCAGCGAGCCGTACACCCGGGCCGAGCCCCAGCCGAGAGAGGACGCCTCGCCGAGGCCGTAGATCAGGGCCACCATGCCCGCCGATGCGAGCAGGGCGCTGGCCACGTCGATCCTTATTGCGGGACGGCCGGGCAGCGCCGGCAGCACCCGCGTGGCGCCGAGGATCGCGACCAGCGACAGCGGCACGTTCAGGTACAGGCACCAGCGCCAGTTCAGCTCGCTGGTGAGCACTCCGCCGATGACCAGGCCGAGCGCCATCCCCGCGGTGAGGGTCGCGGTGAAGATGCCTATCACCCGGGCCCGCTGCTCCCCGTCGGTGTAGACGTTGACGAGCAGTGACTTGGTGGACGAGACCAGCACGGCGCCGAACGCCCCCTGCACGGCACGGGCCGCGATGAGCATGGCTCCGTCGACCGCGGCGCCGCCCACCGCCGAGGCGCACGCGAAGCCGACCACGCCGAGCAGCAGCGTGTTCCTCGCGCCAAGCCGATCGGCGAGGCGGCCGCCGAGCAGCAGCAGGCCCGCCAGGGACAGCGTGTAGGCGGTGACCACCCAGGAGCGGGCCGCAACCGTCAGGCCAAGTCCGTGCTGAACCGACGGCAGCGCGACGAACATGATCGTGGTGTCGAGCACCGCCATCAGGTGCGCCGAGGCGATCACGGCCAGCGGCCACAAGCCACGCTGGCGTGAGGGCGCGACGGCGGCGGCGGAACTTACCGCAGCTTGCATGGCGAGCCTCCCAATAAGATACGATCGTATCTAATTAAGATACGTCCGTATCCTATGCTGTGATCGGATAAGATGCAAGCGTCTCTTAAGGAGGGGATGTGACCGGCCGCGCAGATCTAGAGCCCCTGTCCGCAGCAGCGCGGCAGGGCGGGAAGACCCGCCGCCGCGGCGAGGCGCTGGAGGCCGCGCTGCTCGATGCCGCCTGGGACGAACTCCAGGCCGCGGGCTATGCGGGCCTGACCATGGAGGCCGTCGCCGACCGGGCAGGCACGAGCAGGGCCGTGCTGTACCGACGCTGGCGAAACCGTCCCGAACTGGTGGTCGCCACCATGCGCCGCCATCGCCCGATGCTTTCCGGTGAGATTCCCGATACCGGCAGCCTGCGCGGCGATGTCCTTGCCCTGCTAGGCCGGATGTCCGCCCGGCTGAACGAGATCGGCCCGGATACCGTCTACGGCCTGCTCGGTGACTACCTCGCTCATGGCGAGCTGTTCGAGAGCCTCCAGGGCCAGGTGCTCCAGATCAGTTCGGGAGTCATGGCGACCATCCTGACCCGTGCCGCGGACCGCGGCGAGGCCCGCCGCGACGTCAGCCCGCGGATCGCGACCGTCCCCACCGACCTGTTCAGGAACGAGCTGTTCCGCACCCGTGCCGCGCCGCCTGAGCAGGTCCTCGCCGAAATCGTCGATGAGGTATTCCTCCCTCTGGTCCAGCCGTGAGGCGGACCACGGCCACTCTCTGCTGACAACGTGTGACGAGTAGTTACAATATGTATAAGCGACCAGGCGCTTACCGGTCATCGAGGAGAGAGCGGCAGCGATGGCGATCGAAGCCGAAGCCGAAGACGTGGCGACGAGGCTGCAGGCCGAGTTTCCCCACGCGCTGGAGAGCGGGCAGATAGTGGCCTATTTCCAGCCGGAGGTCGAGTTGTCGTCCGGCAAGGCGGTGGCGGCCGAGGCGCTCGCGCGATGGGAGCATCCCGCACTCGGTACGCTGTCGCCCGGCCTGTTCGTCCCGCTCGCCGAGAAGCTCGGGCTGATGGTGGAGTTCACTCAGCGCATGCTGAGGCTGTCTCTCGCCCAGCACCGGATCTGGGCCGCCGCCGGGTGGGACATCCCGATCTCGGTTAACGTCGGACCCGATTGCATGATGGATCCCGAGTTCCCTGCGGTCGTCGCCGAGGCGCTGCGGAGCGAACGGGTGCCGGGTCGCATGCTCGCTCTCGAGGTAAGCGAGCAGACCGGGACCGCGTCCGTGAGCCCGGGCTTCTTCGCCCAGCTCGCCGAGCTAGGAGTGAAGGTCGCCCTCGACGATTTCGGCACCGGTTTCGCCTCGCTGGAGAGCCTGGGCGGCTGGCCCGTCTACGAACTCAAGCTCGACATATCCATCGTGCGGCCGATCGCAGACAACTCGAATTTCCGGACCATCGTCAGGACCACCATCGATCTCGCCCACCAGCTCGGGGTGGAGGTGGTCGCCGAGGGGGTCGAGTCCGAGGCCGTCAGGTCCGAGCTTGAGGCCCTCGGCTGTGACCTTGCCCAGGGCTTCCTGCTCGGGCGCCCTATGCCGCCCGACGCGTTCGCGGACTGGCTGCGCGAGCACCAGCGGTCCGCGCAGCGACGGGGCGGGTCCGGGCAGCAGAACCTGTCCGCGGAGGCGGCGGCATCCGGCGGCGACACCGGGGGGATGGGCAGCGCTTACCGGCGGCTGGCGGACGCCTGCCGCCGCGTCGTGGACCTGGTCGGGGCCCCCACGCTGGCCGCCGTGGTCGGCATGTTCGCCGTCTACGGGCTCTGGCAGATCTTCCGCTGGGGTGGCCACCAGCACCAGGCCCTGATCGGCGACCTGGCCTACTTTCCCGTGAACGGAGCGGCGGCACTATGCGCCTGGCAGGTGTCGCGGCGCAAGGATCTCGGCCGGGCCCGCCGGCCGTGGCGCCTGATCTCGGTCGCGCTCTGGCTCTACCTGCTCGGCGACGCGCTGCAGCTGGTCTATGAGGTCGTGCTGCACGAGCGGGCCTATCCGACCTGGGCGGACGCTGGCTACCTGAGCTTCTACGTGGTGGCCCTGGCCGGCCTGCTCACCTTCCCCTCCCGCCGCCGCACGCGGTCGGAGCGAATCCGGCTGCTGCTCGACATGGGCACCGTCTTCGTCGGCGGATTCACGCTCATCTGGTACGTGGCGCTCGGGCCCGCCATCGCATCGGCTCACTTCGACCTTGCTGACATCGTCACCTACTGCTACCCGTGCGGCGACCTGCTGCTCCTGTTCGGGGTGCTGTCGCTGCTGTGGCGGGGCACGCCGCGGCTGAGCGTCACGGCGCTGCGGATCTTCGCAAGCGGCATGGTCGTGTACATCGCGGCCGATCTCACCTACGACTACATCATCGCGCACTCCGCCTATCTCGGCGGTGACCCGGTCGACACCCTGTGGTTCCTTGCGCTGACGCTCCTGCTGGTCGCGACCGTATGCCAGCTGCGCGCCAAGCCCGCGATGGGGTTCGCCACGCCGGTCCGGGCGCTGGCGACCCGTCCCAGCGTGCTGCCCTACCTCGCGGTCGCGGGCAGCTACGTGCTGCTCACCGTCGTGGGAGTGGAAAACTTCACGTCCGGCCCCCTGGGCGTCGTAGTGGGTGCCGTCGTGCTGACGACCTTCGTCTGTGTGCGCCAGTTCGCCGCGCTGCAAGACAACGGCAGGCTCGCGGCCCGGTACGCCGAACTCGCCTCGATCGACGGGATGACCGGCCTGTTCAACCATCGCCACTTCATGGAGGTGGCCGAGGGCGCGTTCGCCCATGCACAGCGGCTCGGCCAGCCCCTCGTCGCCCTGATGCTCGACGTGGACCGCTTCAAGCAGATCAACGACGTGCACGGGCACGCCGTCGGGGACCGGGTGCTGGCCGCTCTCGCCCAGGCCTGCCGGGAGCAGGCGCGAGCGGACGACATAGCGGGCCGCTACGGCGGCGACGAGTTCATCGTCGTGATCTCGGCGATCACCTCCGAGCGAGCTGCCCAGATCGCGGAGCAGCTGACCGGCTCTCCGTCGCACATCGTCGGCCCCGACGGGACCCCGATACCGTATACGGTCAGCGTCGGCATCGCCGAATCCACCCATTGCCCCGACCTGCAGGCCCTGCTGGCCCGCGCCGACCTCGCCATGTACGAGGCTAAGCGGGCCGGCGGCGACTGCTGGCGCATCTTCGAGGGCACCGGCCAGGTGCCGAACCCGGCCCTGCCGACGCCGTTAACGCCGATCCGGGGATAGCTCGCCGAACCGAGGCCAGCCTGCCAGGACGGTCAGCCCGTGGGGGTGGTCATCTGGTCGAGAAATTCGCTCGCGCGGGCGATGCGGGCATCGAGGTCAGCCAGGAAGCCCTCGATGGCCTGCCGCTTGGCCTCGACCGTCGCGCGCAGATCGCGGTGCAGGTCCAGGCTCTCGCGTACCAGTTCCCGCCGCTCCTCGTCGCTGGTGTACTCGTCATGGTAGGCGCGCTTGATCTGCGCGATCCGGTCCTCGTGCCGCAGTACCACGGCGATCTCGTCCAGGTTGAGGCCAAGCAGGGCCTGCAGCTGCCGTATCCGTGCCACCCTGGCCAGGTCGTCCTCCGAGTAACGCCGCATGCCGCCGGGCGTGCAGTGGCACGGGGTGAGAAGGCCGAGCTGCTGGTAGTAGCGCAATGCCCGCTCCGAGACCCCGGCGCGGGCCGCGGCGGCGCCGATGCCGAACAGCGGCCTTTCCTGGGCCGACGGCTCCAGCCCGGCGGCCGGCTGCGCACCCACCGGATCAACCGTTCTGTCCCGAGGCTTCCGACCCGGAGGCCGCCGAGGCGGCTCCGACGCCGTTCCCGTTCGAAGAGGCAGTCGGGAAGTCGGTGATGCCCGGCAGCCCCGCGGTCTCGTCCAGCCCGAGAACCCCGGCGCTCTCGGCGGCGCCTTCGGCCAGCTCCTCGATGACCGGCTCGCCGCCGTGGAAGTAGCGCTTGCCGCGCAGGGCCGAGGCCACCACGGCGATGCCGGTCGCGATCGCGGCGAACGTGAAGGCCAGGTGCATGCCGTCGGCGAACGGCTGCTCGATCAGGTGCGGGAAGAACGACCGGCCGGTGACGTAGGCGGCCTGGCTGGCCGACAGGTGCTGCAGCGCTCCGGTCGGGCCGAGCAGTTCCTTGATCGGGTTGAGGCCGAGGAAGGCCGAGAACAGGCTGCCGATCGGCGGCTCGTTGGCGACGAGGTGGGCTGCGGCCGGGTTGATGCCGGCCGCCACCAGCCCCTTGTACAGGTGGCTGGGCAGCCGCGATGCCAGCCCCAGGGTGACGATCGTGAAGAACAGGCCCATGGACAGCACCGAGGCCGAGTTCTGGAAGGTGTTCAGCATCCCGGCGCCCGCGCCGCGCTGCTCGGCCGGCAGGCTGTTCATCACCGAGGCCTGGTTCGGCGAGAAGAACAGCCCCATGCCGACCGCGAACAGGAAGATCAGCAGCGCGAACCAGATGTAGGTGAAGTTGATCGGCAGCAGCTCGAGCAGCAGGAAGGTGCCGCCGGAGATGGCGAGGCCCACGGTGGCAAGGACCCGGGCGCCCCACCGGTCTGACAGCACCCCGGAGACGGGGCCGAGCAGCAGGAACCCGATCGTCAGCGGGATCATGTAGATGCCGGCCCATAGCGGCGTGCGGGCGAAGCTGTAGCCGTGCTGCGGCAGCCAGATGCCCTGCAGCCAGATGATCAGCATGAACTGGATGCCGCCCCGGCCAAGCGCCCCCAGCAGGCCGGCGATGTTCCCCGCGGTGAACGCGCGGATCCGGAACAGGCCGAGCCGGAACATCGGCGCCGGCACCTTGGTCTCGATCCAGCCGAACAGGACCAGGATCGCGATCCCGCCGAACACCGCGGTGAGCACCCACGGGTTCGTCCATCCGGTGGGGTGCCCGCCGTACGGGAGCAGCGAGTACACGATGCCGGTGAGCAGGGCGATCAGCCCGGCCGCGAACGTCGCGTTGCCCAGCCAGTCGATCTTGGCCGGGATGCGGATGCCGTTGTCGACGAGCTTGATATAGGCCCACACCGTACCGAAGAGCCCAAAGGGAACCGAGACGAGGAACACCAGGCGCCATTCGATCGGGGCGAGCACGCCGCCGAGGATCAGCCCGATGAACGAGCCGCTCACCGCGGCGATGCCGTTGATGCCCATCGCCTTGCCCCGCTCGTCCGGCGGGAAGGCATCGGTCAGGATGGCCGTCGAGTTGGCGAACAGGAACGCACCGCCGACCCCCTGGAAGACCCGCATGATGATGATCCACAGGGCGCCGGCCGGGCCGGTGAGCCATGTCACCGACAGCAGGATGGAGAACAGCGTGAATACGGCGAAGCCCAGGTTGTACATCTTTACCCGGCCGTAGATGTCGCCTACCCGGCCCAGGCTGACCACCAGGACTGCGGTGACCAGCACGAATCCCATGAACACCCAGAGGAAGTAGGAGGTGTTGGACGGGACCAGCGGGTTGAGGTTGATGCCGCGGAACAGCGCGGGCAGCGAGATCAGCAGGATCGACTGGTTGATGGTGACCATCAAGATGCCGAGCGTGGTGTTGGACAGGGCGATCCACTTGTAGTTCTTGCCCCGGCCAGCTGTGCTCGGATCCCCAATGCTCCCGTTGAGCGCGTGCTTATCGACCGCCATACCGCTCCTCGTGATGCTCCCAGCGAAAAGGGTCAGCAGAGTGAAACCTGACCCGAACGTCAACGTTACATCCTTGCCCGTTACGGGGCCACCCGAGGGCTGACGCTACGGTCAGCCAGACGAGGCAGGCTCGAGGCGTCCTCGGCTACGACCCGACGCGCTCGGGGACCCGCCGGGCGGGCCGGTCCGGCCAATGCGGATGACCGGGAGAGGAAGAAGGGGAGGAGGAGAGCGATGGCCGCCCGTTGACGCTCACCACGGGCAGCGAACGCCCGGCGGGAACAACGGCCCGGATACCAGGCGCGACGGAGGCGGCCGCCGGTGCCGGCGAGGTTGACTGGGTCCGGTCGGTGATGCTCACCAGCCGGAGCCGCCGGGAACCCTCGGTCATGGGGTGCTGGCAGCGCAGCGTGCAGGACACGCATCCGCCGGCCCGCGCCCGCCGCCGACGGGTGGACAGGAACACCGCGAACGCCAGCGCCGCCAGGGCGGCGGCGACCGCCACGGCCACGGTGATCGCGACCACGAGTGCCGCCGCATCGAAGAAGTGGCCGACCGGCCGCTCGAATATCAGGGACGCGACTAGTACCAGCGCCGCCATTCTGATCGCAGGCCGGGCGTAACAGACCATGGGTCAGCCTCTCTTCGCTAGCGTGCCGTCGAGGGTTGGCCGAGGGCGTCGTTGCCGTTACTTACCTGCTTCTCTCAATCCAAACAAAATGTCAAGACCCTGCGTCGACCGGACGTGAGCGTAGCGTAATAGCGGAGAGCAGCGCAGCGAACAATGCCAGCCCGGCCGACAGGTAGAGCGCCGCGTGCAGGCCGCTGTGGAAGGCCGAGTACGCCGCGTCGATGACCTCCCTGACGATCTTGGCGTCGCCGAGGGTGTTCTTCGGGATCTGGCCGGTCTCAAGGGCGTTGGCGACAAGCGTCTGGTACACCTTCGGAATGCCCAGGGCGTTCATCTGGGTGGCCAGGCTGGCCTTGAGCTGGGAGTCGACCAGCGAGCCGAGGATGGCGACGCCGGTGACGGCGCCGATCTCCCGGCTGGTGTTCGAGGCCGAGGCGGCCATGCCGGACCGCTCGGGCGGCACCGCGGCGAGCACCGAGGAGGTGATCGGGACCACGGTCGTGCCGATGCCGATGCCCGCCAGCGCGAGCGCGAGGACCAGCGGCCCGTAGTCCGGATGCGGGGACAGGTAGCCGTTCGCGAGGAACAGGCCGACGGCGAACAGCAGGCAGCCGATCGTGATCGACCAGCGCGCCCCGACCAGCGCGGTCCACCGTCCGGCGAGCACCGACGCGACGATCATCAGCACCGTCATCGGCAAGAAGACGACCGCCAGCTTGAACCCGGACGCGTTCACGATCTCGACCAGGTACAGCGCGGTGAAGAAGAAAACCGCGAAGGTGCCGAAATAGGTGCAGAACGCGGTGATGTTCGAAGTGGTGAACTGCGGGATGCGCAGGTACCGCAGGTCAAGCAGGGGGTTCGCGGCGCGGCTCTCGCGCCAGATGAAGGCCACCGCGAGCACCGCGCTCGCGCACAGCAGGAGGATTACCGCCGTCGCGGCGAAGCCGGCCTGCTCCGAGTCGATGATCGCGAACACGAAGGTGGCGAGCGTGCCCGCGCCGAGCACCGTGCCCGCGGTGTCGACCCGCTTGGCCGTGGGATCCGCGCTCTCCGGCAGGATGCGCGCCGCGACGATCAGGGCGACCAGCCCGAACGCCAGGTTGAACCAGAAGATGCCCCGCCAGCTCCAGACGCCGACCAGCACCCCGCCGACGACGGGGCCGGCCGCGAGCGCGAAGCCGGACGTGCCCGCCCACACGCCGATCGCCCGGTTGCGGGCCCGGGCGTCCGGGTACATCTGCCGCAGCATCGACAGCGTGCCCGGCTCGCTGGCCGCCGCGCCGAGGCCCATCACGGCGCGGCCCGCGATGAGCGTCTGCACGTTCGGGGCGAGCGCGCACAGCACCGAGCCGGCGCAGAAGACCACGGCTCCGGCGAGCATGACCTTCTTGCGGCCCAGTTCGTCCCCGATCATCCCGCAGGCCAGCATGAGGCTCGCGAACGTGAGGGCGTACGCGCCGACCACCCACTGCAGATCGGTGACGCCCGCCTTCAGGCTCGTCTGGATGTCACCGAGGGCGACGCTGACCACCGTGTTGTCGAGGAAGGTCAGGAAGAGCAGCGTGCACAGGGTCGCGAGGGCCAGCCGCTGGCCGGCCCGGGGGGCGCCGCCGCCCTCGCCGTGCCGGTCACCGGAGACGGCCTCCGCCGATCTGGCCAACCGGTCCTGCCTCAGCTAATCGAACTGCACGCCGACGGCACCGAGCCGCCGGGTATCAGCTTGAACAGGTTGCAGAGGGTGGCGTCGCCGACCTTCCAGATCCCGTCCTGGTAAACGGCCTTACCGCTCTGGTTGGCCAGCAGCGTCGAACCGCCGGCCACGATGTTGTAGCTCACCGTCGCCGTGGTGGCCGAGTTCACCACCACCGCGGTGACCTTGGCCCCGATCCCGTTCGCCAGCGGCAGCTGGGTGAAGGACTGGATGGCCGAGGAGAACGTCCCGCCGTTCTCCAGCAGCATGGCCTTCTCCGAGACCGGCGTGTTCGAGTCGAAGAACTTCTCCCAGTTCGCCGTTATCTCGGCCGCCGCGTTCGAGGTTGACGTGGTGCTCGGGGGGGCCGAGACCGTAGTGGGCGAGCCGACCGGAGCGGAGGTCGCCGTCGGCGACGGCGGGGTCGTGGTCGCTGAACTGCCGGAGCTGCTACACGCCGAAGCCGCGGCGATGAGCGCCAGGCCAAGCACCGGAGCAAGGAAGACCCGGCGAGCCGGGAATTGGAATCGCATGACACGCCCCATTAATCTCGGTGGATGTAGCTGTGCAGGCTGCCATCGGTTGAAGGTCCCTCTGCGTCTGTGCAGAAGTTTGCACCGTATGGTTCCCGACGTGCTGCTATGTACTCACCGGTGCCCGACACGAGCGTCAGGGTAGGCCCGGCCCCCGGCCCGACGTCACGCCTTCTACCAGCGGAAATGAATGAAAAGCCGGCCGAAGTTCTTCGAGTCTTTCTCTACTCGGTGATACTTCGCCTTGATCTCTTTTTGCTCAAGGAACCGCAACACGTGCTTCTTAAGCTGCCCCGAACCCTTGCCGGGGATGATCTCGACCAGCGGCGCCTTCTTCGCCACGGCCTCGTCGATGATCGCCGCCAGCGCGCGGTCGATGTCCTGCCCCTTGTTGTAAATGTCGTGCAGGTCAAGCTTCAGCTTCACGATCACCGCCCAGCCGCGCCGGAGGCGCAGCACCTCCGCCCGGCCAGATTACCGCGATGATGGCCGCGACCGTTGCTGCCGGGTCGTCACCCGGACCAACGGTGACGGTGACGGCGTTCTCGTCGGACCGGATCGGCTCCACGGCGGCGAGTTGGCTGTCCAGCAGCTGTTGCGGGAAGAAGTGGCCGTGCCGGGCGGCAAGCCGCCGCTCCAGCAGCGAGCGGTCCAGGCACAGGAAGACCAGCCTTGCCTCGGGCCGCCCGGTCAGCAGCACGTCCCGGTAGCTGCGCTTGAGCGCCGAGCAGGTGACCACCGCCGACTCGCCGCGCGCGATCCGCTCGTCCATCCAGGCTCCGATCGCGTTCAGCCACGGCCAGCGGTCGGCGTCGGTGAGCGGGATGCCGGCCCGCATCTTCGCTATGTTCGCGGCCGGGTGGAAGTCGTCCGCGTCCGCGAAACGCCAGCCCAGCCGCCCGGCGAGCAGCGCGCCGACGGTCGTCTTGCCGCTGCCAGACACGCCGGCCACGATCAGGATCATCCCGGCCCAGCCTAACGAACAGGGCCGGAGGCTAAGAGATCTCGTAGCCGACCATGACCTCGCCGGTGTCCTGCCGCCGGACCGAGATCACCCCGGTCTTGGCCGCGTCGGTGAACTGGAGCACGGTCTGGCCCTTGGTGGAGTCGACGGTGACGTTGTCGTTGACGTGCCATTCGGTGTCGTAGATGGCCACCCTGAGCACGGCGGGCGGCAGGCCCTGCACGCCGTTGTCGCAGCCGAACACGACCTTGGTCCCGCTGCCTGGCGGCACCGTGATGACCGTGACGGCGTTGGCGCCGATGTTGAGCTGACCTGACTGCACTTCGGCCTCCGCGTTCGCCTGGAAAGAACTGATCCACGTGCTCAGCTCGGCCGAGGTGCCGTTGAACACGTCGTCGTCGTGGTTGGATGTCCCGCCGGACTGCCAGAACTGCCACGCGCTCCACGGCGCGGGCGCGCCCGGGGGCGCCTTCTGATAGATGGCCAGCCAGAGCGGGTACCCGCC
>Ga0181525_10001267_pt1 | contig 21737 bp, 16 predicted proteins | sample PEATcosm2014_Bin_48_FD_121100 | JGI IMG/M metagenome (GOLD analysis project Ga0181525, IMG submission 121100) | Peatland microbial communities from MTU Mesocosm Facility, Houghton, MI, USA - PEATcosm2014_Bin06_10_metaG | ecosystem: Environmental > Terrestrial > Soil > Wetlands > Peat | place...
CTTAAATGGCTAAATCAGGCGCAGTTCGCCGGATTTTACGTGGCCCAGGACAAGGGCTTCTACAAATCCGCGGGACTCGACGTCAACATCCAGCCCGGCGGTCCCGATTTCCCGGCCGTGCAAATGGTCGCCGGCGGCAATGAGCAGTTCGGCGTGACCGGCGCCGATCAAATCCTGATCGCCCGCAGCAAGGGCGTCCCCGTCGTCGCGCTTGCGGTCATTTATCGGCGCAATCCGTTCGTGCTGTTCTCGCTCGCCAAGTCCGGCATCAAAACGCCGGCCGATTACGTCGGCAAGAAGGTCGGCGTAAAGATCGGCGGCAACGAAGAGCTGATCTATCGGGCGGTGCTCGACAAAGCCGAGATCGACAAGTCCAAGCTCACCGAAATTCCGGTCAAGTTCGACATCACGCCGCTGCTGACCGGGGACATCGATGTCTGGCCGGGCTATCTCATCAATGAGGTGCTGGCAGCCAAGGAAAAGGGCTTCGACGTCAACATCGTCTACCCGTCGGATTACGGCATAGACCTTTACGCCGATACGCTGTTCACGACGGAAAAAATGCTCAAGGAGAAACCTGACGTCGTCAAAAAGTTCGTCGCGGCGACGCTGCAAGGCTGGAACACGGCAATCGCGGCGCCCGAGGAGGCGGCGAAAATCACCGTCAAATTCGGCGACAAACTCACCTACGATCACGAACTGGCAATGATGAAGGCGAGCGTGCCGCTGCTCAAGCCGGACAGCAAGCCGGTCGGCTTCATGGACGAAGGCGGTTGGAGCTCGGCGCAAAATCTTTTGCTCGCCGCAGGTTCGCAAAAGCAGGCGGTCGACGTCACCAAGGCCTTCACCCTTGTGGCGCAGCCGTGAACGCGATCGTCTTGACCGACCGGCTGAACGCCGCGCCGATTGCACCGTCCAAGCCGGCTCTCTCGATCGCGGACCTCTGCGTTCGCTTCGGCAGCGTGATCGCGGTCGAAGGACTGAGCCTGACGGTGCGGCGCGGCGAATTCGTGTCGCTGCTTGGACCGAGCGGTTGCGGCAAGTCGACATTGCTCAAGGCCATCGCCGGCCTAGTCAAGCCGGCGAGCGGACATATCAAGAAATCCGACGCGGATTTGCGCACCGGCTTCATGTTCCAGAAGCCGCTGTTGCTGCCGTGGCGGACTACGCTCGATAACATTCTGCTGCCGATCGAGCTTCAACGCGGCGGCGGCGCCGTCGACCAGGCCGATCGTGTCAATGCCGCGCGCATGCTGGATCTGGTGCGGCTCGGCGACTTCGGTCAAGCCTATCCGCATCAATTATCGGGCGGAATGCAGCAGCGCGCGGCGTTAGCGCGGGCGCTGATGTGCGATCCCGACATTCTGCTGCTCGACGAACCGTTCGGCGCCCTCGACGAACTCACGCGCGACGTGCTCAACGACGAACTGATACGCATTTGGCAGAGCAAAAAGACGCGTTTGACCACCGTGCTGATGGTGACGCATTCGATCTCGGAGGCGGCCACGATGTCGGATCGCGTCATCGTCTTGTCGAGCCGGCCGGCGCGGCTGATCGAAGATGTAGCGGTGTCTTGCCCGCGCCCCCGCGCGCCCGAAGACCCTGATACCGGCGCGGTCATCCGCCACATCCGCGGGTTGGTGAGAAGCGACCGATGATATCGCGCGCATTACCGCCGCTGGCGTTCGGCTTGCTCCTGCTTGGCGCCTGGCAGGCCATCGTGGTGTTCGGCCAGATTCCGGAATATCTGTTGCCGTCGCCGACCGCGATCATCGCGACGTTCGACCGCGCGCTGGCCGATGCCTTCGCGGTGACGTTCATCGAGGCGCTTGCCGGGTTCCTGATCGCCAGCGCGCTGGCCTTCGCCATTGCCACTTTGTTCGTGCGCTATCACGCGCTCGAGGAGGGGCTTTTCCCCATTGCCATTGCGGTGAAAACGACGCCCATCGTGGCGATCGCGCCGCTCTTGGTGATCTGGCTCGGCACCGGATGGTGGTCCAAGATCGTGGCGGCGATTTTGATCTGCTTCTTTCCGGTGCTGGTGAACACCGTAAAGGGCCTCAAAGCCGCCGATTTCGAATATCGCGAACTGTTCGAGACGATGGGCGCGAGCCGGGCCCAGGAATTCCGCAAGCTGCGCGTTCCCTACTCGCTGCCCTACGTGTTTTCGGCGCTGAAGATATCCTCTTCGCTCGCCGTGGTCGGCGCCATCGTCGGCGAATTCGTCGGCGCCACAAAGGGCCTCGGCTATCTCATCATTATTTCCTCGGCGCACCTCGAAACCGCGACGCTGTTCTCGGCGATCTTTGCTGCCGCGTTTGCCGGCATCGCCATGTTCTACATGATCGGCTGGACCGAGCGGCGTTTGATCTTTTGGTCGACCGGCGACGCGGAATGATCGATGGGCGCGATCTCGGTCAACGTGGTGCGGATTCCGACCAAAGGTCCCGGCGACGTTTCCGGCCTCATGCGCCTCATTGATGCGGGCGAAGTCGCGCCGTCGTCGATTCTGGCGGTGCTCGGCAAAACCGAGGGCAACGGCGGCGTGAACGATTTCACCCGCGAATATGCCGTGGCGGCTTTGTGCGAGGCGCTGTCGCCGCATCTTGGCGTGGCGCCGCGCGCGGTCGAGGATAAGATCGCCTTTGTCATGTCGGGCGGCACCGAAGGGGTGCTGTCGCCGCACCTCACCGTGTTTGCGCGCACCTTATCCGCCGACGCTCCGAACGACGGAGCGACCGCGAAACGGCTGAGCATCGGCATCGCCCATACCCGCGACTTTCTGCCGGAGGAGATCGGCCGCACGGTCCAGATCGAGGAGACGGTGAAGGCCGTTCAATCGGCGATGCGCGATGCCGGCATTGCCGATGCTGGCGATGTGCATTTCGTGCAGATCAAATGTCCGCTGCTCACCAGCGAGCGTATCGAGGCGGCGCACCATCGCGGGCACAAGACGGTCACCACCAGCGGCTACGCGTCGATGGGTTATTCCCGCGGCGCGTCCGCGCTCGGCGTGGCGCGAGCGCTGGGCGAGATCGACGGCGCGATCAATGAAGACAGGGTGCTCAAGGACTGGGACTTGTTCTCGTCTGTCGCCTCGTCGTCGGCTGGGATCGAGCTCATGCACAACGTGGTCATCGTCATGGGCAATTCTGTTTTGTCGCTCAGCCCGTTCGTGATTGGACACGCGGTGATGAATGACTCGATCGATCTTTCGTCCGTGATCGCGGCGCTCAAAAGCGTCGGGCTTGGCCTGGCGGATGCGCAGTCGACGAACCGGCTGGTCAACATCTTCGCCAAGGCGGAGGCGTCGCCGGACGGTTGCGTGCGCGGCTTCCGCCATACCATGCTCGACGATTCCGATGTCGGCTCCACCCGGCACGCGCGCGCGGCGGTCGGCGGCTTGATCAGCGGATTGTCGGGAACCGGCGCGGTTTACGTGTCCGGCGGCGCCGAGCATCAGGGACCGCCCGGCGGCGGCCCGGTCGCGGTGATCGCGCGGGTATGACAGAAGCGGCTGCCTACTGATTCACTACACGGCCTGCATTTCCCGCCCGGCGCGGCGCGCCCAGTTTTCCCAGGCGCGGTTGAGCGTGTAGTCGTTGACCCGCGCGACGATCTGATCGACCTCGCCGGCGGTGAGGAATTTGATTTCGCCCATTTGCATCGCTTGCATCTGCAACTTGGCGCCGAGTTCGAGATAGACCGAGACGAACACGGCGTGGCGCACCGAGCGACCGACCACGGTGGCGCCATGGCCGCGCATCAGCGTCGAGGGGCGCGCACCGAGACGCTGTGCCAGATCGCGGCCCATCGCCATGTCGCTGACCAAGAGCGTGGTGTCGCCGAACTTGTCGTGGGAATCCCAGACCGGCACTTCGTGGCCGAAATTGGCGCACATGTGCAAAAGCGGTTTGAGTTTCTTGCCGGTGACGCCGAACGGGATCACGCTCGGCGAATGATTGTGGACGACGGCGTGCACGTCCGGCCGTGCCTCGTAGATCGCGCCGTGGATGAAGCGCTCGAGATAGGGCACCCGGCCGTTTTCGGCGATCGCGGTGCCGTCGAGCTCGTATTCGACGACATCGCCGCGCTCGATGCGTTCGGGGGCCCGCGCCCGCGACAACAGGTAGTGCTGCGGATTATCGGGATGCCGGGCGCTGACGTGGCCGAAGGAATCGACAATACCTTCGTTGGCCAGGATGCGGTTGGCGGTCACGATCTCTTCCAGAACGAAGTCAAGCTTGCTCATCGCGGCGTTACTCCCCTGATCGCCGCTATGTTGTAGCGGCAGCGCGTCGCGGGACTCAATCGCCAATCTGCGCTATGCCAATTTTCGCTGTACAATGCGCCGAACGCAGCGCTGCAATCGGGGAGCTTTCGGATGTTGCGACGCCTTTGCTTTATCACCGGCCTCGGCGTCACACTCGCGATTGGCGCGGCGGCTTTGGCGTGGGCGCAGGGCGGCGCGGCGAATTTTCCCGATCACCCGATCCGGGTCATCGTCTCGGTGCCGGCGGGCGGCGGCGTCGATACCGTGACGCGGATTGTCGCCGGCAAAATGCAGGCTCTGCTCGGCCAGTCGATGGTGGTCGAAAACAAAGCGGGCGTCGGCGGCAGCGTCGCCGCCGAATACGTCTTTACCTCGCCGCCCGACGGCTACACCTTGCTGGCGTCGCAGCCGTCGCCGATCACCACCAATCCGTTTCTGTATAAATCGCTGAATTACGATCCGACGCTGCTCGTGCCGGTCGCGATCATGTCGCATGTGCCGAACGTGGTCCTGGTGCGCGAGGATTTCCCGGCCAAGACGGTGCAGGAGCTGATCGCCTATGCCTTGGCCAATCCGGGCAAGATCAACTATGCGTCGCAAGGCATCGGCACCACCTCGCACGTGACCGCAGAGCTATTCCAGAAGATCACCCATACCAAGCTCGTCCACGTGCCCTACAAGGGCACCGCGCCGGCGATCAACGATCTGCTCGCCGGCAATGTCGATCTGATGTTCAACGAGCTGGCGACGTCGATCGAATTACACAAAGCCGGGCGTGCGCGAATCCTCGCGGTCACCGTCAAACACCGTGTTGCGGCGCTGCCCGATATTCCGACGCTTGAAGAGGCCGGTGTGCCGGGTTGCGACTCCGACACCTGGCACGCTCTGACCGCGCCGCCGAAAACGCCCGCCGATATTGTCGCCAAGCTCAATGCCGCGGCCAATAAGGCGCTGCAGGACCCCGATCTGCTCGCGACATTTGCCAAGCTCAGCATCAGTCCGGGCGGCGGCACGCCGGCCGAGGTGAACGCTTTCATCAAGGAAGAGACGCAGCGCTGGGGTGACGTGATCCGCACCGCCGGCATCCAGCCGCAATAGGTAAACGCCGGACCGGCGCGTAAACCAAACGCGGCGCTTGCGGTTGCGCCGCCGGGTGGTCCTGACACAATACCCGGTTATGAAAGTCATTATCGCCGGCGCCGGCATTGGCGGCCTCGCCACCGCACTGATGCTGCATGCGCGCGGCATCGACTGCGAGATATTCGAGCAGGCCGACCAGGTCCGCGAGCTTGGCGTCGGCATCAACACGCTGCCGCACGCGATCAAGGAGCTTGCCGGGCTCGGCCTGCTCGAACGGCTCGACGCCGTCGGCATCCGCACTTACGAGTTGTTCTACACCAACCGCTTCGGCCAGGAGATCTGGCGCGAGCCGCGCGGGCTCGACGCCGGCTATGACGTGCCGCAATTCTCGATCCATCGCGGCCGCCTGCAAAGCGTGATCTATCAAGCGGTGCGCGCGCGGCTCGGTGAATCGCGCATCCATGCCGGTCACCGGCTCGGGGCGTTCCGCCAGGACGAAGCCGGCGTCACCGCCTATTTCTTCGACAGGAACGGCACGCATCGGACGACGGCGCATGGCGATATCCTTATCGGCGCCGACGGCATCCATTCCGCGGTGCGCGAAGCGCTCTATCCGAACGAAGGCCCGGCGCGTTGGAACGGCTCGATGCTGTGGCGCGGCGCCATCGATTGGCCGAAGTTTTTGACCGGCCGTTCGATGGTGATTGCCGGCGGCATGGCGGCGAAGCTCGTGATTTATCCGATCGGCGAGGGCGCGCGCGAGGATCGCCCGCTGACCAATTGGGCGGTTCTGGTGAAAGTCGCCGAAGGCGGCGCGCCGCCCAACAAGGAAGATTGGTCGCGGCCGGGCCGCTTTGAGGACCTGATGCCGCACGTGCAGCGCTTCCGTATTCCCTATGTCGATGCCAAGGCACTGATCGAGGCAACGCCGGAATTCTGGGAATTTCCGATGTGCGACCGCGATCCGTTGCCGCGCTGGTCGCACGGCCGCGTCACGCTGCTCGGCGATGCGGCGCATCCGATGTATCCGGTCGGCTCGAACGGCGCCTCGCAGGCCATTCTCGATGCGCGGGCGCTGGCCGATCGCCTGGTCGGCGCCGAGCATCCGGCCCATGCGCTATGGGCCTACGAGCAGGAGCGCTTGCCGCCGACGGCGCAGATCGTGCGCATGAACCGCAGCGGCGGCCCGGAAGGCGTGATCGACGCGGTCGAGGCGCGCGCGCCGGACGGCTTCACCGACATCGACGCCGTGCTGTCTTACGAGAACCGCAAAGCCATCGTGCGCGGTTACGCCGCGACCGCAGGCTTCGCCCGCGAGCAGGTCAACACTGCCGCCCCGCGCTAAAGCGCCGCTTGTGATGGACCTCGCAAACATTACATAATTGCCGGTGGATCAAGTCCGCGGCGCCACGCAGCGATCGGGCCAAAGCAACAGATCATGGCCGACAATTCAAACAGACCGGAACGGCCGCGCGCCGAGCCGGAGATCATCCCGCCGGATCGCAACGGTAGACCCGGCGATCGGCGATTTGACGGCCGTGGCCCGGCTTGGCCGCCGCCGTTCGGCACCACGGCGGGCGGCACGCATCGGGTCTATGTCGGCCGCATCGGGCCGCTCGGCTTCGCGCTCCTCCTCCTGGTCATCGGCTTTCTCGCCGCGTTCATGCTGTTCATCCTGATCGGCGCGGCCTTGATCTGGATCCCGGTCGTTGCGGTGCTCCTGATTGTCGCCGCAATCGCGGGCTTACTCCGCCGATTGTGACCGCACCTGGGCGGCCATATACCGCCCGTTAACCTTGATCTTTTATCGATTGATTAACCATACCAGAAAGCCTGGACATGGCCGGCCGCATGCACGTTGAGTAGGCGGGTAACGGGCGTCTAACGCCGAAAGCTCAAGGCCGCTCACGCCGGCCTGCGGCGCCGCTCGCTGCAACACAGATGGAAAGACATTCGAGTGCCGGATGTTCGAAGCGCCGCGCCAAATCAAATCAGCAGTCGTCGGGACCGGCAATTTTGCCGACGGCTTCGCGCCGCTTTCGCAGCTTGATCTCTCCAAAATCTGGTCGGTGCTCTGGCAAGGCCGGGCGACGATCCTCTATTCCACGATCACGGCGCTCGCTTTGGCGGTGCTGTTCGTTGTCGTAGCGCCGCGCGAATACACGGCGGTCACGCAGATCCTGATCGATCCGAGCGATTTGCGCGGAGTCGGCAACGATACCACCCAGGTCTCGCAATTGAGCGACGCCGCGCTGATGCAGGTCGAGAGCCAAGTCAGCGTGCTGAGTTCCGACGCCGTGCTGCGGCGCGTGGTCAGTTCGGAAGGGCTCGATCACGATCCGGAATTCGTGCGCGGTCCGTCCTTCATCAATATCCTGATGGGCAAAGGTACCGCTCCCGGCGGCAACACGCTGGCCGCCCTCAACGAGCTCAAGCGCCGCGTCGTGGTCAAGCGCGCCGAGCGCACGTTCGTGGTGGAAGTGGACGTCACCAGCCGAGATCCAATGAAGGCGGTGCGCCTCGCCAACGCCATCGCGCAGGCCTATCTCGATGAGCAGACGCAAGTGCGGATCGACGCCGCCCGGCAAGTGTCGCAGTCGCTGTCCGGCCGCCTGCAAGAGCTGAAAGACAGCGTGCGCGATGCCGAGCAAAAGGTCGAGGCGTTCCGGGCCGGCAATAATCTGGTCGGTGCCAACGGCCAGCCGGTGACCGATCAGCAGCTCACCGAAATGAACAATCAGCTCGGCGCCGCGAGCGCCCATACCGCCGAGGCCAAAGCGCGTCTCGATCAGGTCGAAGCGGTGCAGCGCACCAAGGACGAGAACGGCGCCTTCCCGGAAGCTTTACAATCGGCGACCATCACCCAGTTGCGCGGCCAATATGCCGAGGTCATGCGGCGCGAAGCCGAGCAAGCGGCCACGCTCGGCCCGCTGCATCCCGCGGTCATCGACATTCAGGCGCAGGCCGACCGGCTGCGCCACATGATCGACGACGAGATCGACCGCGCCGCGGTCGCAGCGCGCACCGAATACGCCAGCGCCAAGGCCACCGAGCAGACGCTCGCCGGCAATTTCGAAACGATCAAGCACACCGCGATCGACAACAACGAGGCCATGGTCGGCCTGCGCGAGCTCGAACGCGACGCCCAGGCCAGCCGCGACATCTATCAGGCGTTCCTGGCGCGCGCCCGCGAGAGCGGCGCGCAAGAGCAAGTCGACACCAAGAATATCCGCGTCCTCTCCAAGGCCGACCTGCCGCAAAAGCGGAGTTCGCCGCCGCCGAGCCTTGTTTTGGCGCTGGGCGCCATGATGCTGGGCGCCGCCGCCGGCACCGGCATCGTTCTGGTGCGGCCGCCGGCCGAAGCGGGCGCGCGGCGATCCGGCATGGGCGAGACGCTGCGCCGAACGCTCGCGGCGACTGGATTCTGGCCCGCCGGCGGCGCCGCCGCCGATATTCCGGTGCTTGCGGTGTTGCCGGTTGCCGACGTGTCGTTCGGCTTGAGCGCGGTCGACGATCCGGCGTCGCCGTTCGCCCGGGAAATACGCAAAGTCTATGACGAGGTACGGGCGAGCCACGTGACACCCGGTAATCCGAGCGTTCTCATCGTCGCCTGCGACGACGAGGACGATGCGGCAACCGTGACACTCGCGCTCGCGGCATTGGCCGCCGCGACACAGCGCGTGCTGGTGATCGATACCGATCTTGAGCGCCGAACGCTCGCGGCGATCGACGCCGAGCAGAGCGAAGCGGGTCTGGTCGACGTCGCCATGGGACGGCGGCTTCTGTCGGACGCCATCACGCTCGACCGCGATACCAATATCAATCTTATTCCGTTTGTAACGCCGGCGAGCCGCCGCGACCGCCGCATCTATGACGCCGACATCAGAAAAGCGTTCGACCAGACCAAGCGCTATGACATGGTGATCGTTGCCGCCATGAACGTGAGCGGCGACCCGAGCGTCGGTTTCTTCGCCGATCTGGTCGATCACATCGTATTGGTCGCCCGAACCGGCGGAGACAACCAAGCGGCGTTCGGGCAAGCCATCTCGCGGCTCGGGCTTAATCCGCAGAAAATCCGCGGCGCGGTGCTGACCGGCGCCGAGGCCTAATTGCGATGGCGGCGCCCGGTTTCCAGACTCCGGCGACAGCGGCGGCCCAACCGGCCGTCGATCTCGATACGCTCGTCCGCAGCGTGCTGTTCATCTCCGCGTTCCTGGCGGCCTGGATTTCGTTTCATCCGTTTCCCGACCTCGCCGAACCGCCACAGGCCGTCGTCGAAGGCGGCGATATCGTCAATCAGCTCGCGTTTTCCACGCTATTCCTCGCCTTCGCGGCGTGGACTTACTGTCACGAACCGAGACGCCTGACGCTGCTGCTGCGGCCGGTCTTTATCCTCGCCGTGCTGTGGTGCGTCGTCAGCGTTATCGCGTCCTGGGAGCCGTCGCTCGCCGCGCGCCGCCTCGCCTTCGCGCTGGTGGTCATGAGCATTTCGGCGATGCTCTTGCTACTGCCGAAGAACCTCCGTCATTTCGCCGATCTGATGGCCGCGGCGGCGCTGATCGTGCTGGTCGTCTGCTACCTTGGCGTTCTCCTGCTGCCGCAATATGCGATCCACCACGCGACGGATTTTCTCGAGCCCGAGCACGACGGAAACTGGCGCGGGGCGTTCCCGCACAAGAACGACGCCGGCGCCACGATGGTGCTGTTCGTCTTCATCGGATTTTACGTGGCGCGGATGCGCAGCCTCGCGCTCGGCGGCCTGATCGTGGTGCTGTCGGCGGTGTTTCTCGGTTTCACGCAATCGAAGACCGCGATCGGCGTGCTGCCGCTGGCGCTGATCCTGTCCGCCATTATCGGCCGCACCCGCAAGCCCGCGCTCGGCATCTTTCTGGTCGTCGCCATCCTGCTCATCTTCAACCTGAGCTCCATCGGCACGGTGCTGTTCGAACCGATGCGCAAGCTGATGGAAGCGATCATGCCGGACGCGACCTTCACCGGCCGAACCGAAATCTGGCAGCTTGGCGTCCAAGCGGTGGCGCAACGGCCGATCACCGGCTACGGCTACTCGACGTTCTGGGGTACTCCGGAAGTCGTCTACGGCATGGGTGAGGCCGTAACCTGGGCCAACGCCGCAACCGACGCCCACAACGCCTATCTCAATCTTGCGCTCGGCATCGGCATACCCGGCATGCTGCTGGTGGTCGCCTGGGTCGTCGTGCTTCCGATCGTCGATTTTTGCCGCAGCCCGCCGAGCCCGGAAGTCAGGGCGCTGCAGACGCTGTTTCTTCGCGTCTGCCTCTACGGCGTTTACGCGTCATGTTTCGAAAGTTCGATATTACAACAGGTCGGCGAAGTCTGGTTCTTCTACATGACGTCGACGTTCGGCCTGCGCTACCTGTCGATGACCCGCGCGACCGTTTAAGCCCGCCGTTAAGGACCGGCGTGCCGGTCGCTGTCCGCCGCCTTAGGGACGCCGAGGCGCAGCGCACGCATCAGCTCCGGATCGGGATAGCGATCGCTCTCGTGCACATAGAGGCCGAACGGATCGTCGCGCAGCACATAGGCGGTCCAGCCCCAGCCATGGCTTTCGATTGCCGCCGACGCATCGCGCAGCCAGCGCGCGCGCGATGCGCGATCGAGTTCGACGCCGTCGATGGTTTGCTTCATGGCGCCGAATTCGGTGAACACGATTTGACTTGAATCGACCCCTTCGCGCTTTTGCCAATCGGCGATTTTGTTCATCCAATCGTCGATCTGCGCCGGCCCCTGCGCTTGATCGAAATATTTGCCGATCTCCGCCTCGGCTTGTGTCTGCGCCGCCACCGGATCGGCTCCGGGCGGCAGCGTCAGCGAGCGAAAGCGCGCGCGCGTCATTTCCAGCGTCGCGTCGCGGTTTCCCGCCGACGCCGGATACGGCACGCCGATTGTTCCGGCGAGGTAAGGCATCGTCCAAGTGGCGCTCTGGTGCGTGAACAGAAACGGATAATAGAAGTGCACGCTGACGAAATTGCGCCGATCGTGCAGCAGATCGGTATCGAGTGCGACGATGCCTTCGATATTCGACCAGCAGCCGCCGGTCAGGAACAGCGGCAATTGCGCTGCAATGCGGCGAATGTGTTCCACCATGACTTGCTGATAGGCGGTCCAATCGGTGCCGAAATGGATGCGGCATTGCGACTGCGGCTCGTTCATCGGTTCGAGCGCCACGGCGCCCGAGGCGACACCGCCGAGCGTCGCGGCGACGCGCTCAACCACGGCGGAATAGGCGGCAAACTTCGGACCGTCGAGGCCGTCGAGATAAGTCTGCGGCAATTCGTGCTGCAGCGACGGCGGGAACAGCGTCACCAGCACGGCGAGGCCGTGGCGATTGATTGCGGAAACGACCGCGGCCAATTGATCGAGGATGGCCTGCTGCGCAGGCGCGTCGCCGGCCATCAGCGGCCCGACGTCGAGCGGAATCCGCATGTGGTCGAAGCCGATCCGATGCATCTCGTCGAAATCGAACAGATCGAGTGCCGCAAGCGGATGTGGAAAGGCCGGATCGGCATAGGCCCTGGACACGCCGTCGCCGGTGGTCTGGGGAAATTCAAAAAATTCGACGAGCGTTGCGCCGCGCCTGAACGTCAATGCGGCCGGCCCGGCAAAAGCCGGCGCGGCGATGAAACCCCACGCGATGATCGTCAGAGCGGCAAGCGCGCAACGCCGCGTCAAGGTTGGACCTTTTCGGCGGCCGGCTGCAATCCGGTTACCGGCTTTCGCCCAAGCCGCCGCTGCGCTTCAAACAAGCTGAGATAGCTTTCCATCATCCGCTGCCGCGAATATTTGCGGGCGATGGCGCGCGCGAAGGCCGCAACAAGGTACGGCGCGGGCTTGGCCGCCAGTGCCTTACCGATGGCGGAAATCCAGCCCTCGACGTCGGCGGCCGTGACAAAGGCGACCGGCTCGGCGCCGTCGGTGCGCAAAACCTCGTGCAGCACCGCAAGATCCGCGACCACCATCGGCAAGCCGGCCATGGCGGCCTCGACGGCGGCAATCCCGAACGTTTCCCAAGTCGAGGGAAATACGAACAGGTCGGCCGCGGCGTAGAGATCGGCGATGTCGTCGGCCGGCAAGGCGCCGAGCAAATGCAGCCGATCGTCGACGCCGAGCGTGACCGCAAGGGCGTGGAACGCATCCCGTTGCGGGCCGGCTCCGGCAAGCACAAGATGCGTCTGCGGCAGACAAGCCAGCGCGCGTATCAGCACGTCCTGGTTCTTTTGCGGGGCAAGGCGTCCGACATTGAGAAGAACCGGCTGAGACAAAGGCAGGCCAAAACGCCGGCGCGCGGCGTCGCGCGTTTGTGCCGGCGCCGGAGCGTCGAGCCCGTGTTCGATCAAGATCATCGCGCGACGGTAGCGCGCCGGGTAGCGGGCGAACTCCGCCCATGTCGCCGCGCTGTTGATGATGTTCGCGCTGTAGAGCCCGAGCGCGCCGGTCACCATATCCATTAACCGCAATAGCCGGGGCGTTTCGGCGGGCGTGCAAGTTTGGTGAACGACGCGAAGCCGGCAGCCGGAGAGCCAGCCGACGATTCCGGCCAGAATCGACGCCGTCGACTGATAAGCGATCAGCGAGTCGAAGCCGCCGCGCCAGATCGTGCGCACCATGCGCGACGCATAAACGAGCTTGGTGAGCCGCGGCGCGCCGGCGCGCGGGTACAAATAAGCGGTTTCCACGACGAAGTGCTGCGGCGCCAACCCGCGCTCGATCACGCCGGCGAGCGTCTGCACGCCGCCCCGTTCATCATCGTGAAGAATTTGCAGAATACGCATCGTACCGGAACTCGCCGTCCGCTCGAATCCGTTCACCAGACCTGTTCAATTTAACGATACTCAGTGAATGCTCTCCTAGCCGCTTTTCTTCACGCCAACAATGACTTATCACACCTCATGCTTAACAGGCCGGGTCTGCTTTATCTGAGCGCGCGCGCGGTGTCGGCGGCCGGGAATCTTCTCGCCGTCGCCATCTTCTCGCGCATGGCCGGCCCTGCCGAATACGGCCACTATGTTTTGATCTTTGCCTGGTCGCTGATCGTCTACGGCTTCGGCGCGCAATGGATGCGCTTTGCTTATTTCGGCGTTTATCAAACAAACCGCTTTGGCGAATACGTCGCCTCGCTGACGCGCCTGCTCGGCGTCGGCCTGGCCGTCGTGGCGATCGTGCTGGCAGCGTTGGGATTGTTTGGTCTGTTCGAGCCGAGCTTCCTCGTTGCCGTCTTTGCTTTGGTGTGCGGCATCACCGTCTATGAAGCCGCATTCGAGGTGGCGCGGACGCTTCTCAATGTCCGCGGTGCTTCGCTCGCCATGATTCTGCGCACCGTGCTGATGGTCGGCTTCGGCAGCGTCAGCCTTTATCTGGGCGGCGGCGCGCGCGGCCTCGCCATCGGCATTGCGCTTGCGCATCTGATCGCCGCGGCGCCGGCGCTTGCGACTTTCTCGCAAATCCGCCTATCGCATCATTCGCGCGCCGCATCGCTGCATATCATCAGCTACGGCTGGCCGCTGTTGCTGTCGTTCGGCGTCACCGCGCTCGGCCAAAGCATCGACCGGCTGTTGCTCGCCCATTATCTCGGCCTCGCCACGCTCGGCCCTTACGGCGTGGTCGCCGACGTGCTGCGCCAGAGCTTCACCGTGGTCGGCGAGGCGATCATTCTGTCGCTGGTCACGGTCGCCAAGACGCAATCCAATCGCGGCGACAGTGACGGCGCCAACCAGACACTGCAAAAGGCCTTCAATGCCTGCCTCGCCGCCGCGACCTTCGGCGCGGCGTTCTTCATCGTATTCGGCGATGTGGTGCTGCAAGCGGTGCTCAAGCCGGATTTCATCGCACCGACCCGCGACCTCATTCCGATCTTCGCCATCGCCTTTGCATTCGCGACCATGCGTAATTTCTATTTCGCGCAAGTGATCTATTTCACCAATGCCAGCTACCTCGACCTCATCGTCGCGGTGCTGTTCCTGGTGGTTTCGACGGTGCTGTCCGTCATCCTCGTTCCGGCATACGGACCGCATGGCGCCGCTGTGGCGTCGATGGTCGCCTGTATATTCGCCTGCCTCGCCTTCATGGTGCTGGGGCGGCGCTGGTACCGGATGCCGATCGATCTTGCCGCGCTCGGCGTCATGCCGTCGCTGGCGATACTCTTCGTATTCGGCGCCCACACCACGGGCCAGCTTGTTCCCAATCAGGGCCTGGCGCTTGCCATCGATGCCGCCATTTTCGCCGCCTGCGGCGGTTTCGCGATCCGGCATTTCAGGCTGTTGAGCTTGCCGCCGTCCGATATCGTTCCCGAAGTCGTAACGGTGCCTTGAGGCGATGATGCCGGCGAGCACCAACGCGGCCTTTGCGCCCAGAACCGATGCGGCGCGGCACCGCGCCGCAGCCGCCGCGCCGGCCGCGCACGTCGATTTCCTCGGCCTGCCGTTTTGCCTGTTGACGCAGGCGCAAGTCGTTCAGGCAATCATCCAAGCTGTCGCGGCGGATCGCGGTGCGCCGTATCGCTACGTGGTGACGCCGAATTCCCATCACATTGTCTCGGCGCACGAGGATCCCGCTGGTTTGCTGCCGCTTTATCGGGACGCGTGGCTTTCGCTTTGCGACAGCCGCATCGCCCGGGCTCTGGGCCGGCTGCGGCGGCACGCACTGCCGCTGGTCACCGGCAGCGACCTTGTCGCCGCGCTGCTCGCGGCGCTGAACAATCAGGACCGCGCGGCAGCGCCGAAGCGCATTCTTGTCGTCGGGCCGGCGCGTAGCTCGGCAGCGGCGCTGCGCGCGGCCTATCCCCATGTGAGCTTCGAAGTCTTGCCCGCACCGGCGGCGCTTTCGCAAAACGCCGAGCTGCGGCTTGCGGTTGCCCGCGCTTGCATGAGCAAGCATTGGGATATCGCGCTGTTGTGCGTTGGCTGCCCGGCACAAGAGTTGATCGCGCGCCAACTTGCCGAGCTCGGCTGCGCATCCGGGGTAGCGCTGTGCGTCGGAGCGTCGATCGATTTTTTGATCGGCGCGCGCGCGCGCCGCTTTGGCTGCAGAGGCTCAGCCTTGAATGGGCCTATCGGCTGGCCAAGGAGCCGGGCCGGCTGTGGCGCAGATATCTCGTCGAATCTCCGAAAATCCTGCGCATCTTTATCGCGACCCGGCCGCCGCCCCGGCGCTGACATCCGACACGGCTTGCGCGCCGCGGTCATACCCGATTGCCGTAAGCGCATCGCGGATCGGCATACACCGCATGTTTTCGGCCTGCACCGCCCGCACCGTCTCGCGCAACAAGCGCGGCGAGCAGCCGATCCAGCTTGGCGTCTCCGCGATGTCGTGGGTGTAGAAGATGAGCCAGCCATTGCGTTCGCGCGTCTCGCGCAGTACGCGCGCGAGCTTGTCGCGGGTGAGCGTGCGGTCGTACAGCTCGATCACGCGGAGCAGCGCCAGATCGACAATGCCGGCGTTAATGCCTTCGTAGATGCCACGGCAAGTGTCGAAGCGCGCCTCGAGTTGCCGCTTGCGCGGCAGCGAGACCCGGCCGAACGGGTAGCAAAAATTCGTGATTTCGATATCCGGGCATAGCTCGCGTAAGGCCTCGCCGTTGCGCCGGCACTCGTCGTCCAAAATACGCGCCTCGAGTTTGTCGACGCCGACATGCGAGAACGTGTGGCAACCGATCTCATGACCGCGATCGTAGAGCGCACGAACCTGCTCGCGATCGATCACGCGCCAGTGCGTATCCGTGCCGCCGAGAATCCCGCCGGCGATGTAATAAGTGCCGCGAATGCCGTGTTGTTCGAGGATTGCGGCGCCGTTGCTGAAGGCGGAAGCGGGAACGTCGTCGAAGGTGAAGCTGACAAGCGGCGCTGTGTTGCGCATCGCAAAGGGCTTCGATCGCGAATGCCGCGCGGCCTTACGGAGCAAACCATTGAGCAGCGGTTGCAGCATGGCCGGCCTCATGCCCTCGCCGCGACGAGCGGGCCGCCCGCCGGCGCCGCCATTGGTTGCAGATCGGCGACGATTTCAAGGAAGCGTTCGGCCGCGTGCGCCGATGTATAGTTGAGGCCTCGCGCCCGCAACGCGCCGCGGTCCGGAACTTCGCTCAGGGCAACCTCGATCGCCGCCGCCATGGCGGCGGCATCGCCGACCGGCGTCAGCGTTCCGTAGCGGCCGTCCTGGAGGATTTCCGCCGGTCCATAAGGGCAATCGGTCGATACCACCGGCGTGCCGCAGGCCAGCGCCTCGATGATGGCGTTGCCGAGACCTTCGTAGACCGAGGCGCAGACCGCGACGCGCGCCCGCATCATGAAGGCAAATGGATCGTCGACCTGGCCGGTGAAGACAATGCGATCGGCCACGCCGTGCTGCTGCGCCAAAGCTTCGAGCGCGGCACGCTCCGCGCCGTCGCCGACGATGGCGAGCCGCCACGGACGCGACGGCGGCAGCAGCGCCACCGCGCTGATGAGCGTGCGCTGGTCCTTCTCGGGCGACAGCCGGCCGACGCAGACGATGAGATCGCTGTCGCGCCCGGTTTCGCCGTCCCACTGCGCGATCCGGTTCACCGTTGCCGGCGGCACCACCGCATTCGTGAGCATCACCGAGATCGTCTGCTCGGCCACGGCGAAATTGGCGACGAGATCGCGGCGCGCTCCTTCGGTAAGCGCGATGATGCAGTCGGCATAGCGATAAACGCGGCGCAAAATCCGATAGGCGATACGGTTCTGCAAATAAGGATCGCGCTGCTGCGCGATCGATGGACTGCCGACCTCGCGTAACACGACCTTCGGCCGGTTCGCCCGCGGCAAGCTGCGCACCGCGATCAGCGTGCAGAGATTGAGGCTCGCTTCCGAACTGACAACAAGCGCCGGCGCAATGGCCCGGATCATGCCGCGCAGCCCGGGAACGGCGTAACGGAGTTGGCGCCCGGGAACTTCGGCGACGCGGATAGCCGGATCGAGCAAAATGCGCAGCGGGCCTTCGATGCGAAGCGCCAGAACGGTAATTCGAACGCCTGCGGCGGCAAGCGCGTTACAAAGCAGGATCATGTCCCGCTGCGCGCCGCCGCCTTCGAAGGCGCGCATAAACACCGCGTAACCAAGATCGGGATTTTCGGACCGCGATGACACGAGGAATGCCAGCTTTCCCACTGCGAATCCAAAAGGAATAGCCACGATGTGGCGGACCCAATCAAGCCTGAACTGGAGATCGGCAGCGGCGATAAATCAGCATCGTTAATCCGTAAGCGACCAGACACCTTAATTAACTTTAATGCGCCGGCCATTGCCGGCCTTGGTAGCGCGATATAGTGCAACGCGGTAAACGGCTGACCCGGGGAATAAAGACCGCATTTAAGCCTTAACAGAACCAAGGTATAGCTTGAGACATGAAGACGTGGATGATCGGGAGAAGTCCCCGGCAGGCGTTCATCTTGGCTGCCATGCTCGCGGTGGTGATCGTCGCCGCCGTGATCATTTTTTGGCGCCACGGAAGTTTGCAGGCCGCGCAGACTCCTGCTGCGCCGCGGATTCCGGTCGCGGTCGCCGAAGCGACAGTACGTGACGTGCCGATCTATTATGACGCATTGGGCACGGTCCAAGCGCTCAACACCGTTGCGATCCGCGCTCAGGTCACCGGCCAGCTCGTCTCGATCGATTTTCGCCAGGGCCAGGAGGTCCATCAAGGCGACGTGCTCGCCAAGATCGATCCGGCGCCGTTAAAGGCCGTCCTCGACCAGGCCATCGCCAAGAAAAGCGAAGACGAGGCCCAACTGGTCGATGCCGAAAAGGATTTGGAGCGGTCCACGACCCTGGTGAAAAAAGACTTCGAGACGCAACAGACGGTCGACTTACAGCAAGCCAATGTCGATCGACTGAAGTCGACGCTCGACGCCGACCAGGGCGCCATCGAGGCGGCGCAGACGCAGTTCAATTATACCACCATCACCGCGCCGATCGACGGCGTGGTTGGATTCCGTCAGGTCGACATCGGCAACATCATTCACACCAACGACGCAAATCCGCTCACGGTGCTCACGCAAATCAAGCCGTGCACGGTGATATTCACGCTGCCGCAGGACGATCTCGGCCCGGTGCGCGAAGCGATGCTGCAGCAGGCCGGCGTCTCCGTCCTTGCCTTTGACCAAAACGACAAGGCGCAATTGGCGCAAGGCCAGCTTCTTCTGATCAACAATCAGATCGACCAGGCCACCAGCACGATTCAGCTCAAGGCGCAGTTCCCGAACGAGGACGAACGGCTGTGGCCTGGCGAATTCGTACATATCCGCATTCTAGTCGCCACCCGCAAGAACGCCGTGACCATTCCGCCGGTCGCGGTGCAACGTGGGCCGAATGGCCTGTACACCTGGGTGGTCAAGCCCGACAACACGGTTGATCAGCGTAGTATCGAAACAATGCCGGTCAATAACGACGTCGCTATCGTGACCAAGGGGATCGCATCCGGCGAGCGTATTGTTGTCGACGGCCAATACCGGTTGGAGCCCGGATCCCGGGTTGACACAAAGACGCAAGCGGTGACGAGCGGCCCGGACAAGACGTAATGAATATCTCAGAACCTTTTATTCGCCGGCCGATTGCGACCTCGCTGCTGATGAGTGCTTTGGCACTGGTCGGCTTCGTGGCATTTCCGCTGCTGCCGGTGGCGCCGCTGCCGCAGGTTGATTTTCCGACCATTCAGGTCACGGTACTGTTTTCGGGCGCGAGCGCCGACACGATGGCAGCGACGGTGGCAACACCGCTCGAGGAACAGTTCGGCCAGATCGCCGGCGTCACGCAATTGACTTCGATAAGCTCGCAAGGGACGAGCGTCATTACGCTGCAGTTCGATCTTAATCGCAACATCGACGGCGCCGCTCAGGACGTGCAGGCGGCGATCACGGCGGCCGGCAAGACACTGCCGCAAAATCTGACGGTGCCGCCTTACTATAAGAAAGTGAACCCGGCCGATACTCCCATTCTGATCCTTGCCACCCACTCCGATACGCTACCTCTGACGACGGTCGACGACTTCGCCGAGAATGTGATCGCCCAGCAGATTTCACAGATCAGCGGCGTGGCGCTGGTCAATATCGGCGGCCAGCAGAAACCGGCGATCCGCGTCCAGGTCGATCCAGCCAAACTCGAAGCGCGCGAACTGACCTTGGAAGACGTCCGCGGCGTGCTCACCACCACCACGACTGACGCCGCCAAGGGCACCCTTAACGGCGCCCTACAATCCTTTACGATCGCCGCCAACGACCAGTTGACCGAGCCGGAGCAATACGACGACGCCATTATTGCATATCGCAATGGGAGTCCGATCCGGGTTCGGGACGTCGGTCATGCAATCGTGGGGCCGCAGGACGTCACCCAGAGCGCGCTGAGCAGTCTTCCGAGCGGCATCGCGCCGAGCGTGCTGCTGATCATCTACAAGCAGCCGGGCGCCAACGTCATCGGCACCGTCGATGCGATCCGGGCCGCGATGCCGCGGCTGGCCGCCATCGCCCCGCAGGGCCTCAAGGTGGACACGGTCGTTGACCGCACGCAGACCATCCGCGCGTCGGTACGTGACGTCGAGTTTACGCTCTCGATCACCATCGGCTTGGTGGTGATGGTGATCCTGCTTTTCCTGCGCAATATCCGCGCCACGCTCATTCCGAGCGTCACCGTGCCGCTGGCGCTGCTCGGCTCGACCGCGCTGATGTATTTATTTGGCTTCAGCCTGGACAATCTCTCGCTGATGGCATTGACGATCGCGGTCGGCTTCGTCGTCGACGACGCCATCGTCGTCGTGGAGAATATCTACCGCCATATCGAGGCGGGTACGCCGCCAATGCTTTCGGCGCTGAAAGGCGCGGGCGAGATCGGCTTTACCGTGATCTCAATCAGCGTTTCGCTGGTCGCCGTGTTCATTCCGCTGCTGCTGATGGGCGGCATCATCGGGCGCCTATTCCGGGAATTTGCGATCACCGTCACCTCGGCCATCGCCGTATCCGTGATCGTGTCCCTGACCTTGACGCCGATGCTGGCCTCGCGTTTCCTCGCCGCGGAATCCGAGCATCATGGCCGCATTTACAGCACCATCGAGCGTGGCTTCGAGGCCCTTATCGGCGGCTATCGTCGTGGGCTCGAGGTGGTGCTGCGTCATCAATTCCCGACGCTGATGGTTTTCTTCGCCACCATGGCGGTGACCGCGATCTTGTTTGTGAGTATCCCGAAGGGCTTTTTTCCCGTTCAGGACACCGGAACGATCCAGGGCATCGCTTACGCTGCGCAAGACGTTTCTCCCGACAGGATGCGAAGCATCCAGCGACGTCTGGCTCAGATTCTTGCGCGCGACCCCGATATCGCGGCGTTCGGATCGTTCTTCGGCAATGGCGGCGGCAATACGCTCAACACCAGCCGATTTTTCGTTGCCTTGAAACCTCGGGACGAGCGGACAGCGAGTGCCGTGGATATTATCAACCGGCTGCGGCCACAACTCGCAAAGGTCGAAGGCGTTACGCTGTTCTTGCAGCCCTCCCAAGACATCACCGTTGGTGGGCGCATTTCCGCCGGCCAGTACCAATACACATTACAAGATCCGAATTTTGCCGAGCTCAGCGTCTGGGCTCCGAAGATGCTCGCCAAGCTCAAGACGTTGCCGGACCTCGCCGACGTCTCCAGCGATCAGCAAACCAATGCGCCGCTCCTGACAGTGAACATCAACCGGGACGCCGCCGCGCGCTTCGGCATTCAGGCGCAGGAGATCGACGCCACCCTCAATGATGCCTATGGTCAAAACGACGTAACGCAGTACTTCACTCAGGTAAGCTCGTACTTCGTCGTGCTTGAGATTCTGCCGCAATTGCAGCGAGATCCGAATTCGCTCAACCAGATTTACGTCAAGGCGCCGGTCACCGGACAATTGGTGCCGCTATCGACGCTGGTGAGCTTCAATACCAATGCCGTTGGCCCGCTGCAGGTCTCGCATCAGTCGCAATTCCCGGCGGCGACTTTGTCATTCAACCTGCGCTCGGGCGCCGCGCTCGGACAAGCGGTGACCGCCATCGAGCAAGCCGCAAATCAAGTCGGTATGCCGAACACGATCATTACCGGCTTCCAAGGCAACGCGCAGGCGTTCCAAACCTCGCTGGCGAGCGAACCCGTCCTGATCGCGGCGGCGCTGGTTGTCGTGTACGTCATCCTTGGCGTTCTCTACGAAAGCTACATTCATCCGCTGACGATCCTGTCGACGTTGCCCTCGGCGGGCGTCGGCGCTCTGCTCGCTCTCTGGCTCGGCGGCTTCGACCTTTCCGTGATCGGCATCATCGGAATCATCCTGCTCATCGGCATCGTCAAGAAGAACGGCATCATGCTGGTCGACTTCGCGATCACGC
>Ga0181525_10001269_pt1 | contig 21721 bp, 19 predicted proteins | sample PEATcosm2014_Bin_48_FD_121100 | JGI IMG/M metagenome (GOLD analysis project Ga0181525, IMG submission 121100) | Peatland microbial communities from MTU Mesocosm Facility, Houghton, MI, USA - PEATcosm2014_Bin06_10_metaG | ecosystem: Environmental > Terrestrial > Soil > Wetlands > Peat | place...
AGGCCGCCACATTCGCATAAAAAAGGCCCGGTGCATGCCGCACCGGGCCTAGGTTCACATCACCCTTTTCAGAGGGGCTTTAATCCAAGGCGCCTTTCAGTGCCTCCTCTTCAGGTCTAATCTCGCCAAAGCGCGCGCTGATTTCGCTCTTGGTGACCGGCGGGCCAGGGAAGCGGGTGCGGGCAACAGCGAACCAGATAACCGCGATCAGCGCCAACAGGCCGATCAGGTAGCTGACCAGAATGTCATTGGGTGGCCGGGTGCCGATATAGATGATGGCAATCCCCCCCAGCGTCGCAATGGCCGCCAACGGTTTGGAGAACACGCCCAGGCGGAAGGGGCCGAACTCCGTCCAGGTACGGCCCTCGGCGAAGAGACCCGCCAGGATCGGCATCGCGTAGGAGATGTACAGGAACATTGCGCAACCCGCCGCCAGTGCCGCGAAGGCCGGCGAGTAGAGCGTGGAGGCGATCGACAGAGCTACCGTGAACCAGATCGCCGCGACGGGCGAGCGGTGCTTGTGGTCCACCTGCCTCAACCACTTATGGCCCGGCAGACCGCCATCACGCGAGAACGCGTAGACCATGCGCGACGTGGAGGTAACGCCCGCCAGGGCGCACAGGAAGTTCGCCAGCACAATACCAATATACAGCGCGTCCTTGAGCGCCACCGGCACCGCCAGAGCCGCCATCATATTGAAGATGATGTTGCTGCCATCGCCTGCATTCTTCACCACGTCGGGCATCGCAATGATAAACGACACCGCCATGGCGAGACCGAACACCAGCGACCAGAAGATCGAATTCATGATCCCCTTTGGCACGTTGATGCGTGCGTTCACGGTCTCCTCGGAGGTGTGCGCCGAGCCGTCAAACCCCGTCATGGTATAGAGGGGATACAGCAGCGCCAGCAGGAACAGATAAAAAAAGCTATCGCTGTGCGGCACGACGCTGCCCCCAGGTGCGCCCGAGAAGTTATTGAACTGCAAGAGACGCGAAAAATCCCAGTGCGGGGTGGCGGCGAACATGGTGACGGTGAGCACCGCCGCGACCACCAAAATCAGCGTCCCCGAGAAGTCGATGAGCTTGGTGGTGGTCCGGATACCAAAATGATTCAACAACCCCTGCGCACCGGTGATGCCGATGACCGCGACGGTTTGCTGCCAGAAGCCCCAGGCCGAGGTGTTGATGTTAAAAATGTTGCCCAAGATAAGACCGGTGAACAACGAGTACACACCCACATTCACCGACGAGATGACGAAGATGAGGCCGAGCATGTTGAACCACGCCGTGGCCCAGCCCCAACCGCGCCCGCCCAGAATGGACGACCAGTGGTAGAGGCCGCCCGCCGTGGGGTAGGCCGAGGCAATCTGCGCCATGCACGCCCCCACGATGAGGGCAAACACGCCGCCGACGATCCAGCCGACAATGGCGGTAAAGGCGCCGCCCGTACAATACCCCACCTGGAACGACGTGATTCCACCGGCCAGAATACAGATGATTGAGAACGAGACGGCGAAGTTGGAGAACCCGTGCATCCGGCGGGAAAGCTCCTGGGCATAGCCCATTTTGTGGAGTGTCGCGGCATCCTGTGCCAGGATTTCCTGTTCATTCTTATTTGCCATTTGGAAGCCCTTTCTTTTTTTGGTTGAAACGTTTCTACCCCGGGGGATTCAAGTCAGCGAACCGCGCCTTACTGCCCTAAACTGCACTGCTTTGAAATTTCAGCATCTTATTTTATATTTATAAATGGTCACATACATACAAACGAAAGTCAAAATAAAATTAAAGAAACAATAAAAATACGATATCTTAACAGAAATATCTGTACGATAGGTAATCTTTGCTTCAGATATCCTTCGGTACTTGCGCCGGCAAAAACGGCTGACGAGAATATGCGAACATATTTTTTGTACCCGATGACGGCACATTACCCAGCCATTACAGTTGGCAAGGATGCCATCCATTTTGGATACGCTGCCGGCAGAGCTGTTGATTGCAGAATGTCTCTTCCTGCTATTTTCTACCCCAGGGATGCATGGAGCCGCGCGTTGCGCCTTAAGGCCGCATAACTTTGGTCAAGCGTCACCCCAGTCCCCCCGTGTCCAACTCTAAAAAGAGGAGTTCGAACACACAACCACTCTCCACAAAATGCGGCCATTACGAATAGATCTTGTGAATAACCTAGGGTTTTACACACTCCCTTCATTTCCACCTAGGTACGCGGCCCACAAAATACAACCTGTGCCGAGCAGAAAAGATGCTGATATCCGCTCCACCTCGATAGTTCTACACCCAGAACAAAATATCCTTCTCCTGCTATTTGACTCCCCGCTATGATTTTTTACGCCAAGGCAGGAAGCCCTTAGAAACCCTGCACCGCCGCCTGCTTATAGGACTCAATCGGCGCGAGAGTATATAAAAAGCTGCGGTCGTCATAGACGTTGTCAACCCGATTCACAGGTGGCCCGTATTTCTGCGCCATGATGCAAGGCCGCGGAATCTGGGAGTTCGGTCTGGCCCCGAGGTGAAATAGTGATCCTCCGTGTTCCCCGCATATTGCAGCGGCATCTCATCGCCCGCGAATTCGACCCTCCGCACGCCTAACCGGCGATGCAGCGCATCCAACGGTGTTTTGTGCACGGCTTCCCCCTCAGATCAGTTCGCCCGCTTAAAGCGCCGGCTTGGCTGCCCCCCTCTGTCCTTTTCACCTGAGAGATTCGAGCGTTATCGCGCTCTTCGCCCCGCCGGCGCGGCTCTTAAGCCGACTTTCCAGAGTGTCCTGTACCCGTTCGAAGCCCTTTTTGCCTGAGCGGTTCCGGGTGCCGGTTGCGCCTTCGGCGGCGGGATTTACACCCGATCTCTCCTGCGTCTGATTAGGATTCCGCCAGCTTCCGTAGGGCATTAGTATTTGTTAAGCCGAAAATTCGCCCCACCTGGCGCGGATTTTGGCCGGTCCGGCGCCGCCGGTAACCGATCCCCCCGGCCGCGCTCCCCGAGCAATACTAGCGCCGCCAATTCCGGCTCCGCGCCACCGCATCAGAGAATAATGCCACCCACGCAGGACCTGCCGCCGTGTCGGGATGAAAGATTTTCCCATTCTCCTGCGAAGCAATCTGGTCCCTGGCTTGGGGCCGGGACAGCATGGCGCATCCCAGTGCCGTCAGCTCCCCGAAATCCATGCGGAGAACCTCGCGGTTTAAAACATTCGCCAGAAATTGCGTAAAATAGTTACTCCGCGCAACACCACCATCAACCCTGATCGGCCCCGTTATCCTGACTTGCCGGTCTATCTCGACAATCACTTCCGCAGCACGGAGCGCGATCCCTTCGAGCACGGACTGAATCATATCGCGCCGCGTAACGCCGCCCGACATACCGATCCACACGGCCGCGGCACTGCGATCCCAGTGCGGGCAAGCAAGCCCGGAGAGTGCGGGCACAAACGCCAGCCCCCGTGAAATAGCGGGCTCAGCATCAAAGCTGGCCAGTTCATCAAAATGTTCAAACAGCCCAAGCTGGCGGGCCCAATCCAGCGCGGAGCCGGCATCATACACGCCGCCATCCACGGCATAGGTCGTCTGCCCAGCCACCCGCCACGCCACCGTCGGCAGCAAGCCGCGTTCAGGACTACGCACAATGGCGCCCCCGGTCACGGCCAACGCGAACGCCCCCGTCCCGAAGGTAATTTTCGCATCCCCCGGCACGCGACAACCATGTCCGTACAAAGCCGCCTGTTGGTCAACCATTGAGGCGCGCACAGGCACATCTCCAATCATGCCAAATTCTCCGACGCTGTCGAGAATCTCGGGAAGACATTCGCCCGGCACGCCAAACAACCTGCATAATGCCGGGTCCCACGCCCCGGTCTCCAGATTCATCAGCGACGTGCGCGATGCGGTCGTGGTATCCGTGACAAATCGGCCGGTCAAATGATGCAAAAAGAACGCATCCGTCGTGCCCAGACATAACCGTCCGGCTTGCCGCGCAGCCTTGACCTCCGCCTGCTCATCCAACAACCAAGCCAGTTTACTCGCCGAAAAATAAGGATCGAGCGGCAATCCCGCCCGCTCAAGCGTTTCCGCCTGCGCCCCTGCGGCACTCAACCGCGCGATCATCTCAACCGTGCGATTATCCTGCCAAACGATGACTGGCGATAGCGGCGCCTTGGTGATTGCATCCCAGGCCAGGCAGCTTTCTCCCTGGTTGGCCAAGCCGATTGAGCCCGCCTTTCCCGCCGCCGCCAGACAGGCTTTCACGTTCTCAAGCAATTCGAGCGGATGATGCTCAACCCAGCCCGGCCTTGGAAACTTCTGTGCATGGCGCACGGCATGCACAATCTCCGGCTTTCGGCCGTCTTCCAGAACCAGCGCTCGCGTGCTCGTGGTTCCCTGATCAACGCCGATGGCTCTGCCGCTGTTCAAGGCTTGATCTCCACCACAAATCGTCTCACGCCCCTTTGCGCCGCCACAACCCGCAGGGGAATCAGAATCCGCCGCTCCGGCAGTGCCGAAATCGCTTTTTCAAAAATCACCCGCGCATCAGCGAGAACCCGCAACTTACCTTTAATCGCGCATGGCACACGGATTTCCAGATGCTCTGCACCCGCTTTGCCAACCGCCTGCGCCAGACGCTGTGGCACCACGAACTTAACCCCGTCCCCGCAGACAATTTCACCCTCACCCTGCCCTGTAGGCAGCGCTCCAGCCAGATCGTCCACCACATAACGTGCGATCCGCCGGCCTTCGCGGAAACACCAGCCTGCGGTCTCCACGGGCCGGAGGACATTTCCTGCGGCAAAATAGGAGGGATCGGAACAACGCCCGAATTGATCAATCGCCGGACCTTGGCTCGCAGGATCCAAAACCAGATGGCTGCCCCGGATCAACGAAGCTTCCGGCACAAACCCACCCGTCAGCAAAACGCCGTCGCACGAAACCTCCTGTAGCCCCTCGCCTTCCGGCCCCCTGACGAGCACCGAGGTAACGCGCGGCGTTCCTTTAATCGCCACGACTTCTGAATTATACCGCACGGGAATCCCCAGAAGCCTCGGGAACAGGTTCAATGGCCAGCGTGCCGTCGCCCGGCTGTTTTTCTCGAACATGGCAACCGGCCGAACACCATGCGACCGGCAATCCGCAACCGCCGACAGGGCAACAAGTTCGGTCCCCACGATGACCGGGCGTTGAAACGGCAGCATCCCATGCAGATGAATATAGGCCTGTAGAGCGCCTGTATTCAGGATCCCGAGGGGCCGCTCCCCGGATATCAGCCGGGCCGAGCGAGGGGTCTCCCGCACGCCTGTCGCGATCAGAACCCGGCGCGGACAAAGCTGGGCCCGCCCGTTTGGCGTCGCGATATCCAAAATGCCGCCAGGCAGCAGATTCACGACGGTATTCAAGGTCCGTATATCGACGTCTGCTTGCTCCGCCAGCGCGACAAGCCGCCGCGCATAGGCCGGCCCCGTCATGATCCTCCCAAACTCCCAAAACCCATAGGGCGGATGCGCACAGTGCCGGGGAACGCCGCCGGCATCGCGCTCACGCTCAAGGATCACAACACGGCGCACCCCCAATTTCCGCAACTCCAGCGCCGCGGAAATCCCCGCAGGCCCGCTGCCGATAATCGCAACATCAATCCTCTCAGTCATGGCGCACCGTCACCTCCAGCGGCGCCGCAAAATGGCCGCGCGTCATTTCCGCGAGCTGCGCATTGCAGTAGAACCCCTGGCAACGGCCCATGCCAGCCCGCGTCCGCCGCTTAAGGCCGCCGATATCCCCCGCAGGCAGTGGCCCGGACAAAGCCGCCTCAATCTCCCGCTTCGTCACCAGCTCGCAATGGCAGACGATCTGATCGTATCCGGGTCGCGTCCAATCGCGCGCTCCCTGTTCGGCCAACATCGGCACGACCGGCCAAACCGGGTCCTGTCGCTTTTGCCGGCCCGCATGGCGTGTTTCGTAAAGTTCCTCGACATATTGCGCGATTCCCAAAGCGCCGGTCAGTCCCGTAGAACGGATCCCCCCCGCAACGATCAGGTTTTTCTCCACATCATAGCGGATCTGATATTCCTTATGCTCCGTGGCAGGGCGCAAGCCGGCATAAATCGCCGTAACCGGAACGCCCGCAAGCGCCGGCACAATCGCATGCGCCTTGGCAATCAACTGCTCCAGCGCGTCATGCTCGACCGTCGCCACCGACCGGTCGTCCTGCTCTTCCGCCGTCGGCCCCACCAGCACATTTCCAAACACCGTCGGCGTTAGCACAATACCTTTCGTCCGCTCCGTCGGCACCGGCAAAATAATCGTATTCAAAAATTTTGCCGCCGCCTTATCAAAAACCACGAACTGGCCTTTTCTAGGCTTGATCGAAAAATGAGTTGCACCAATCAAACGCTGATCAACAACATCGCCAAACAATCCGGCGCAATTCACCACGGTACTGGCTTGCAACTTGCCGCGCGATGTTGAAAGCATCCAGTGCTCGCCATCAAATTCTCCGGACAGTAATTCGGTCTCGCGCAGAATCTCGGCGCCATTGGCCAGCGCCTGATGAATATAGGCAAGCGGCGTGGACCAGGGATCAATAATGTATTCACCCGGCACCCAAACGCCCCCCAGAACGGCGCCCGAAAGATGCGGGGCACGCGCAAGAACCTCCCCGCCCGCGATACGCGACACATTGGCCACGCCATTTACATGTGCCTGCGCCACGATCTCATCAAGCTTCGCCAGTTCGTCCTCATTCCATGCCGCGACGATGGCGCTCGTCTTCACCAGAGGCAAACCGAACCGCTCGCGAATCTCAAGAAACTCCGCATATCCAGCCTTCATGCACCGCAACTCAATACTACCGGCTGGCGCATCAAACCCGGTATGAAGAATGGCGCTATTACCTTTGCTGGCACCCGCCAGAATATCCGCCGCCTTCTCAATCAGGACGACCCGCGCGCCCGCCAGCGTGAAACGCCGTGCCACCGCGCAGCCCACCACGCCACCGCCGATCACGGCAATGTCGTATGGGCCTCTGAGTGCTGAAAATTCCTCTGTCATGATCCATCCAATCGGCGTGACTCGATGCTACTCAGGCGGCACTCCCCCCGCGGGCCTATTTCCAGAGTTTACGCGGCCTGCCTTCAACACTTGATCCGCTCCATCCTGGGATCGAACAACGCTTCAAGGCTCACCTTGCACGGAATGCGCTGTGTCGCGACTTCAAGCTCATACACCCCGGAGAGTACGAAACCCGCGTCGATCACCTCCTTGGAACGAACATAGCCGTAACCAATCCACTTGCCGAGCGTGTAGCCAAATCCCGCGCTCGACAGGTAGCCCACACGTTCGCCATTGCGGAAGATGGTGGAACGCGCGCTGACGACAACATTCGGGTCATCGGTGGTGAAAGCCGCGAAGATCCGCTTCAAGCCGGACAGCTGCTGCGCCTCCAGCGCCTCGCGCCCCTTGAACGCAATCGGCCGCCGCAGCTTACAGGCCCAGCCCAAGCCCGCTTCAAACGGCGTATAGTCAGGGGTGATGTCCGCCGCCCACGCCCGGTAGCCCTTCTCCAGGCGCAGGCTTTCGATGGCCCGGTAGCCTGCATCGGCCAAACCAAACTCGGCCCCCGCGGCCTTGAGCGCCGCATAGACCGTGCTGGCGTATTCCACCGGCAAATGCAGCTCCCAGCCCAGCTCCCCGACATACGTGACGCGCAGCGCCAACACCGGGCAGCCGGCAATACCGATGGTCTTCGCCGTCCCGAACTTAAACCCGGCATTGGAGACATCATCGCGTGTCACCTTCTGCAGCACGTCGCGCGCGCGTGGCCCCATCAGCGCCAGCACCGTGTTGGAGGACGTCACATCCACCAGCTGCGCGTTCATCCCCTCGGGAATATTCCGCGCGATCCAGTTGAAGTCATGCGTGGCAAAGCCTGTACCCGTGACGATGTAATATTCATCCTCCTTCACGCGCACGCAGGTCAGGTCGCACTCGATGCCGCCACGGTCATTGAGCATCTGCGTATAGATCAGCGTCCCGGCAGGTTTGGCCACATCGTTCGCGGCAATCCAGCTCAACGCCTTCTCGGCATCCGGCCCCTTCAAGGTAAACTTGGCGAACGAAGTCTCGTCAAACAGCGCCGCAGCCTCGCGCGTCACACGATGCTCCCGGCCAACCGCCTCGTGCCAGTTGGGGATGCCGAAGGTGTAGACGTCTTCCGGCACCTCGCCCGCCGCCAGGTTGGCGAACCAATTGGGGCGCTCCCAACCTAATTTCTCGCCGAAGCACGCGCCGTTCGCCTTAAGCGTTTCATAAAGCGGCGACTTGCGGCACGGCCGGCCGGAGTGGTTCTCCTCAGACGGCCAGGCCATGGTGTAGTGCTTGCCATAGGCCTCAAGCGTGCGGGTGCGCACCCAGTCGGTGTCAAAATGCGGACGGCCGAAGCGGCGAATATCCACCGGCCACAAATCATAAGGCGCCTCGCCTTTCACCACCCATTCGGCCAGCGCCATGCCCGCACCACCGCCGGCGGCGATGCCAAAAGCGTTAAAGCCGGCGCCCACGAAGAAATTCTTCAGCTCCGGCGCCTCGCCCAGGATGAAGTTGCCATCGGGCGTAAAGCTCTCGGGGCCGTTCAGCAGTGTCTTGATGCCCGCATTCTGCAACGCCGGCACGCGGCCCAGCGCCAATTCCATAATCTGCTCGAAATGATCAAAATTCGAGTTCAGCAAGCTATAATGGAACCCTTTGGGAATACCATCCACCGCCCAGGGAATCGGGTTCGGCTCATACCCGCCCATGACGAGGCCACCGACCTCCTCTTTATAGTAGGTCAAACGGTCCGGGTCGCGCAGGGTCGGCAGATTGCTGGTCACCCCCTCGATGCGCTCCGTGATCATGTACTGGTGCTCAACCGAAACAAGCGGCACGTTGACGCCCACCGTCTTGGCAAAATCGCGCGACCACTGCCCGCCGCACAAGACCACTTTCTCGCACGCGATGTAGCCCCTGTCGGTCGCCACCCCCTTGATCACGCCCTTCTCAACATCGACCGAGAGCACCTTGGTGTCCTCGCAGATCTTGGCGCCGGCCATGCGCGCGCCCTTGGCAAGCGCCTGGGTGATGTCCGCCGGATTGGCCTGACCGTCCGTCGGCAGAAAGGCAGCCCCCACCACGTCATCCACGGTCATGAGCGGCCAGAGCTTCTGCGCCTCAAGCGGCGTCAGCAGGTGCATTTCCAGTCCAAATGAGCGCGCCGTCGTGGCCTGGCGCTTCACCTCAATCCAACGCTCCTCGTTACAGGCCAGGCGCAGACCGCCGTTCATCTTCCACCCGGTGCCCAGCCCGGTCTCTTCCTCCAGCGTGCGATAAAGACGCACGGACTCGCCCAGAAGCTGCGTGATATTGGCACTGGCGCGCAACTGACCCACCAGGCCCGCAGCATGAAACGTCGTGCCGGAGGTGAGCTTCTTGCGCTCAAGCAGCACAATTTCGGCCCCCAGCTTTGCCAGATGATACGCCGTAGAGCATCCGACGATGCCGCCACCGATCACGACAATTTTGGACGACGCCGGAAAATCGCTCATTTTTACCTCACAGATTCAAGAAATCAGAATAGGCTGCGTCGAAACGCGCCCGATATTGAACGGTATAACCGGCGTAATCAAAAGCGATCTTGGGGGAAATCTCCGACACCATGCTCCACATGGTTTCACGCAACAGCGAGGCACAGACCATGGCCTGAAAACGGCGCCACAATGCGGGGGTCACGGGCTCATGGTAGTACCCCTCAAGGAGCCGCTCAGCCAGAACATTCGAGAAACCACAATTCGATGCAACACTGGCGAGATCAAAAAGCGGCGTGTTGAAACCGCCATAATCCCAATCAATCAGCCAAAGCCTGTCGCCCGCATCCAGCAGATTGGCCGGCAACATGTCGTTATGCGTGAGCGCAATCTCGACCGGCCCAACCGCCTCTTCCAGCCGCTCCCCCATAGCCAGAAGCGACGAGAGATCCCCAATATAGGGCGAGCCTTCCTCCCGAAGCCTGGCCGCATAGTCGCGCAAAACGTGAAACACCCAGAAAATCAATACCGGCCCGCGCACGCGCCGCGTCGCTTCCCGGTGCAAGTGCCGGAGCAGGTGCGCCACACGGTCAACCATTTCAGGAACCGCCACACGCTGCGCATCCAGCACCCGGCCCTCGATGAACTCCATCGCCAGCAAACCGTCATCCGCGTACACAATACGGGGAGACAACCCCACCGCTTCGCTGGCCCTGTGACACGCGTGCTCATTGAACCGTTTCACAAGATGCGTATCAATATCCCCGCCAACACGCACGACAAACGCTTTATCGCCATCCCACAGCTTGATGTTTACATTCGTAATCCCACCGCCAAGGATTTGCGGGTCGCGAGGCGCCTGCCATATCGCCAACCCCATGGCCTTGGCGACAAGTTTATCCTGATCGATCACGACACTTCCGCAAGATCAGCCGCACGGCGCAGAGGTTTTTTTAAAGTGGAATACCCGCTTGCGACGTTTCGATAGACCATCCCTATTTCCTCTTTTTAGACTGGCCCGGGACATTGAAGTGCTGCTGGCAAAGCGCCACCACCGGCACACCCCCTTCCGCTTGGCGCAAAATCGCAAGTATGTGAGGTTCGCCGTACGTCGCCAATTTCATGCAAATCTCCTCGTACAGATTGCCAAGAAATTTCGACTTATCAATCCCCTTAATTGCAGCGGGATTACCACGTCCCCTGGAATCTGGCCCATCCCGGAGCGCCCCAAGTAGTAAAAAGTCTCCCGGAGGAGGCATTAGGTTATTGGAATATCTTACAATTCTGATTGCGCCAGCCTGCCGCCGCGTTTGTTCTAACAACCAGATTTGGCGATTTCCCTCCCTTCCCGACCGCCTCAAGAATCACCCTCAGGTCGCCGCGCAGACTGGCATGGACCTCTCCGCGCGTTTCGCGGGGCGTGAGCACCACCTCACCCATCAGCGCCGGGATCGCCTCGGCGGCATCCCTGTTGGTCTCTGGTTCATCGAGCCCCTCCGCCAGCTTGGCGGCCTTGGCGCAATAACGGTGGCGACGTTGGGATGCACATCCGGCAGGTCAGCCGGAGCCTCCGCCAGACTTGTGCCGGTCGATACGGCAGGCCGATTGGCCGTCACCTACAACACGACCAATCCCCACCCCTGGCTGGAACGCCTTGAACGCGCGTGCGAAATCGACCGCCTGGCTTGTGGCCTTGCCCCAAACAGCGAGGGACGGCTCTTACAGGAAGAGGCTCCTTCCGCTCATCCTGGCCGACAATTTCTGCATCGCAAATCCCGCATTTTTTTTGGACGCATCACAGCAGAGCCGGCTCGGTTCACCCCGGAGTGCGGACGGTTTGTCAGGATTTCCCGAAATCATCCGGCATGCGAATGGCAACGACTTCGCCGTGCGCGGTTTCCACGCCGCCGACAAGGACGATTGTATCGACGATCACTTTCCGTTCTTTGATCTCACGGATGCGCCCGCGCAGTTCAATCTCGGGGCCAAGCGGGGTTGGCTTCTGATAAGTGACCTTTAATGACCCCGTGACGAAGCGGCAAACCGGCAGGCTGCCGGACTCCCGGCCTTCCGCCTGGTACATTGCGGCGGCGGCGGTGCCGGTGCTGTGGCAGTCCACCAGCGAGGCAATCAGCCCGCCATAAACAAAGCCGGGAACCGCGATATGATACGGCTCCGGCGTGAAGCGCGTGATGGTTTCATCGCCGTCCCAATAGGTTTTAATCCGGTGGCCGTGATCGTTCTGGCTGCCGCAGCCGTAGCAATGCGAGAGCTGCTCGGGGTAGTCGTCCTGAAAGGCCTTCATGGCGTATCCTCTTTTTATCGTTGCTTGTGGGATCCAAAATTCGACGAGTGAACGCTAGGCGTAAATCGCCCAGACACCGGCAACCAGGGTGGGGACCGCCAGGACGAGGTTGACGCTGGACAACAGGCGTATCTGCGCTGCTGCGCGCCCTGCGCCGGGCCAGTCCGCCGCATGGACGCTGCGCCGCATCCGCAGGAAGGGCACGAAGAAAACATAGAGCGCCAGGACGACCATGAGCGTGCCCAGAACGACCATGACCCACATGGCGGTGTTGAGGGCGGCGAACCCGCCATACCGGAAGACCGTGGCGTAGCCCGTGATCAACAGCGTGGCGCCGGCCAGCCAAACCCAGGCGAAAAAGAGCCGGAAGATCTGATAGAGCAGTTGCAGACGTGCCGGTGCGTCGGGCATGCGCTGTCGAATAACCGGGACCAGGAACAGGTCCATGAAAAAGATGCCGCCAATCCAGCTCGCCATTGCGGTAATGTGGAGAAATTGCAGAAGAAACAGCAGGTTCATGAGGCTTCCCGGATCAGGGTGCGCGCCAGATATTTCGCCAGCGACAGGATGGTGACGGTTGGCGGCAGACCCCAGGGTTCGGGGATGGCCGAGGCGTCGCAGACATGCAGGTTGGGGACCTGGCAGGCCAGCCTGTCGTCGAGCAGATGCCCCAGGCGTACACTGCCGCCGGGATGGGCCGCCAGCCAGGGCGAGGCGAAAATTCCGCGCCCACCGGCAGCTTCAAGGATATGGCGGGCCTGAGCCACACCCTGACGCATCCGGGCATGGTCGGCGGGGGAAAAATGGCGCCAGGCCCCGCCATTGGCGTGAACTTCGCCCAAAATGTCGTCACGGATTTTGACCATGATCATCATACTACGCCGGTAATGGGGGAGCATGCCGGGCCGGCAGGCGCTCCAGGCGAAGGTGCGGAAAAAAGTCTCCGGGATGGTGATGTCCGAGAGCAGAGTACCGGCGGACGAGTCGATAATACCCGCGGCCATGGGCAGTTCGGGCGTACCGGGCGCGGCGTCGGGGCTGCGGGCAATGAGGATGCGCAGAGGGTCGCAGAAGAACCCCTGCCCCGCGGCCTCGACGCCGCTGCGCCGCAGAATCGCCGGGCTGCCCAGCCCGCCCGCCGCCAGGATGACACGGCCCGCGCGCAGTTCCCGCCGGCCCGCGCCGTCCTCGATTTCAACGCCCAATGCCCGGCCCGCCGAGAGCAGCACGCGGCATACGCGCACGCCGGATTCGAGCTTTGCCCCCAGGGCGATTGCCTCGGTGAGCAACCATTGCGCCGACCAGAAGGCCGAGGCGGGGCATACGCCGTCCTGGCAGAGGCTCTGGTCGATCATTTTGGACAAGGGTTGCCAGGGCAGACCCAGCGCCGTCGCCGCGTTGGCGATCCGCGCCGCCATCGGGCCGATCAGCGCGGGTTGCAAAGGCTGATGCGGAATATCCCGCAAGACGGCCTGCACGTCGTCGCCCAGGTCGACGCCGTGGCGGGAGAACATTTCCAGCGGCGGGGTAACAGCGGTGTGATAAAACGCTGTCGAGCCGCCGCCCACGCGCACCCCGCGCAGCAAGGCAACGCCGGGGGCGATGTGGAGCATTTCCCGTTTGCGCCAGAGTTTCCATAAATTCGTCGTGGCGGCGGAAACGGCGTCACCACCTTGTTCGAGGATGGTCACGCGCAGACCCGCCCGCGCCAGATCCCGGGCAATCAGCGCACCGGCGGGCCCGGACCCGGCGACGATAACATCCGGTGGGGTCATGCCCCCCTAACCCCAGCGCAGGAGCCAGCGCATGAGGCGCCGTGTGTTCGGCCCGTAGGGCGGGCGAACCCAGCTGCAGGGGCTCCACCGGCTTTGCTGATAGACCCCCTGATTGTGGGAGAGCCGCTGGAATCCGTGAATGCCGCGATATTGCCCCATGCCGCTATGGCCGACCCCGCCGAAAGGGATGCCAGGTTGGGCGACGTGAAAAAGCGTGCCGTTAATGCCGACGCCCCCCGCCGCGATGCCCGAGACGCGGCGTAAGGCGCGGCGGCGGTCCGCGCCGAAATAATACAGGGCCAGCGGTGCCGGGCGGTCTCGCACATACTCGACGGCTTCCTCGATTTCCCGATAGTCCATGATGACCAGGATCGGGCCAAAAATTTCTTCTTCAAGAATCTTCATGCCGGGCCGGGTGTTCCAGAGCAGCGCCGGCGCGAAGACACTCTCATCATCACCTACGCCCTCGGCCTGCCAAAGTGTAGCCCCCTTTGTCACGGCGTCCTCCAGCAACTCTTGCAATCGTCGCCAGAGCAGCGGGCTGGGGACATGGGTGTAATCGAGGTTACGGCTCCAGTCCGGGTACAGGGCTGAAATCGCCCTTTGCGCCTGCGCAATGAATGGCGCGTGCTGTTGCGCCTGGACCAGGCAGTAATCCGGGGCGATGCAGGTCTGGCCGCCATTTGCCAGCTTACCGGCAATGAGGGCGCGGGCCGCCCGTTCCAGCGGATAGCCCGGCTCGATGATGGCGGGGCTTTTTCCGCTCATGGAGAGCGTCACCGGCACTAGATTCCGCGCCGCCGCCCGCGCCACGACCCGCCCGGTGCGTGTGGAGCCCGAGAAGATCAGATGGTCGAAGGGCAGACCTGGGAAGCTCCGATCCAGTTCGGGCGAGGCTTGCAGCAAGACCATGATCTCAGGCGGCGCGATTTGCTCGAGATATCCGGCCAGCGCCGCCATGCTTTGCGGCACCAGACGAGGCGCCTTGATGATGACGCGGTTGCCTGCGGCAATGGCGGAGATGAGGGGCAGAAGGATCAGCAGCAACGGAAAATTCCAGGCGCCGATGATACCGACGACCCCCAGTGCCTGCGGAACAACCACGCTGCGGCCAGGGAAAAACGGCCAGCGCGTGTGGACGCGCCGCGGGCGCATCCATTGTTTCAGATGTTTCAGGACGTAGCGTATCTCCGCTTGGAGCGGGTAAATTTCATAGATTTCGCTCTCGCGCGCATGACGGTTGCCAAAGTCGCGAGAGATGGCGGCGGTGAGGTCGCTCTGATGGCGCGTGAGCATATCTGCAAGCGACTCCAAGATGGTTTTGCGCTGCTCGTAACTTAACGGGCCATGCTGCCGCCACGCCGATTTTTGCAGCGCCAGAAAATCTTCAACGGGGGCCAACGGTTTTCTCCTCAGGATGCAGGCGAATACCGGCCGGTCAGCTATTGATCATGTGGGCGCCGAGGGCTTCGATTTGCGGCAGGATAATCCGGCTGACATGTTCGTCGGTGATCGTCTCCGCCCATGCCTGACGGAAGCAGAGGAGCCAGCCGGTGGCTTCCTCACCGCCGATTTTTGCCGGCAGGTGGCGCCGGCGCAGCATCGGGTGGCCGTATTTGTCTGTGAATAAAGGCGGGCCGCCGAGCCAGCCTGAGAGGTATTCAAACAGTTTTTCCTCGGCCTTGGCGAGGCTTGGCCCGTGAATGCCGCGGCAGGCTCTGGCTTCGGGCACGGTGTCCATCAGCGCATAAAACCGGCGGGTGAGCGCACGCAACGTTTTCTCTCCGCCAATGGCGTCGTAGGGGGTCATTTCAAGGTGTTCCATCTTTAAAGCCGCTCGATTTTCCGGGCGGTTTCGTCGATCAGATCAACTGCCGCGAACAAAGTTGGCTTATCCGTTGCGCCGCCGAGGCGTTGCTCCAAAACCGTGTTGAGATTTTGCAGGGAGCGCCAAAGCGGGCCTGCCTCGGTCTGGGCGGCTTCAGATTGCAGCAGATTCAGCCGCGCCAGCGCGGCGTTAAGCTCATCGCCATGGGTTGCAATGTATGTTTTCCCGGCTTCAGTGAGCGCGAACAAACGCTTAGCCCCGGCGGAGGAAGCAGCCTCGATCTGGCTGAGGTCTTCGAGCATGGTCAGGGTTGGGTAGATAATCCCAGGGCTGGGGGCGTAGGCGCCGCCCGACATGGTTTCGATTTCCCGGATCAGGTCGTAGCCGTGCCGTGGGCGTTGTTCCATCAGATGCAGCAGCACAAGGCGCAGTTCGGCGGCATCGAACATCCGGCGCCTGGCACGTCCACGGCCGCGCCCGCACCCTTGGCCGTCTCGTGGGCCGCCGCAGCGCGGTTCATTTGAATATATCATAATATAGTTATGATATATCTTATTCGTCCATGTCAACATCTCTTACGGCATCTTCGCCGGTTGGGGTGGCACGCTGGTTGCCCTAGAGCCAAACCCCATTCCTCCCCTTTGGCACTTTCTGGCGGGGATCATGGGCATGCCAGCCGCCTATCCCACCCATGTGTGATCGATAAGGAAACGTACCCATCCTGCGAGTGACGCGGCGTGATTTTAGGCTGCGCCTTTTGTTTTTCGCACGGTTATCATCTAATTCCGCGAAATGGCGGTTGATCCGGCGGATTAACGTCATTGAGTTCGGCGGTGACGATAAGGCCATAAATGGCCACACCGCGCCTAATTTTAGACAGAGAGGCGTGATTCGGCACCGCTTTGAAAGCGGGCGGCTTGTTGGCGGCGGCGCTGTGCAAGAGGCCGGCGTAAGCATCCTTTGGTGGAGGGCAGTCGGCGTGCCACTCCCAGTCTACGGCGGCCAGCTTGCAGGCTGGGAGGGCGAGACCTAATGATGCCGGGACATTCGATTTTCTCCGCCTTGCCCATTGGCTGCGCCAGCGGGTGAGGTTGCGACCGGAGGTGTGATGGCGAACGACAAGCAGAAGGCTTACTGGGCCGAGGTGGCGGCGCCTAAATGGTTGAGTCTCGCGGGCGCCATGGAGGCAAGACTCAGGCCAGTTAGTGACACGGTGATCGCTGCCGCCGCATTGGCACCGGGCGAGCGGGTGCTCGATATCGGCTGTGGCGCCGGGTACACCGCTCTTGAAGCCGCACGCGCCGTGGGTGAGGCCGGTTTCGTGCTTGGTGTCGACATTGCCCCGCCGATGGTCGAAGCGGCGCGCGCCCATATTGCGGCGCAGGCGGCGCCGGACACGGCGTCTGCCGAATTTACCACCGCCGATGCGCAGACCGAGTGTTTCACGCCGCTCTTCGATGTGCTGATCTCGCGTTTCGGCGTCATGTTCTTCGATAATCCGGTCGCTGCCTTCGCTAATCTGCGTTCGAGCGCCAGACCTGGCGCGCGGCTTGCCTTTGCCGCCTGGGCGCCGCTCTCGGCGAACCCGCATTGGGCTGTGCCGCTGGGCCTGGTCGAGGCGCTTGTAGGGCCTGGGAAACCCCGCACGCCGCACGCCCCCGGCCCACTCGGCTTTGACGATCCCGCCTATGTCCGTGGCATTCTCGAAGCCGCTGGCTGGGCTAGCGTAGTCGTTCGTGCCGAGCCGGTGTTCCTGCGGGGCAACTCGCTCGACGATGAGGCGGGGATCGGCTGCTTCATGGGGCCAGCAGGCGCTCTGTTGGACGAGAAGCAGGCAGACGCGACAACCCGTGCGACGGCGAGAGACGCGGTCAGGGCCGCGTTGCCCAGCATAGCCAAAGTCGCGCCCGACGGCAGCGTCCTGCTGCAAGCCTGCATCCATCTGGTCACGGCCGCTGTAGCTTAACCCTATTACCGCTGGACCGGCTCTGCCTAGGCGCGCACAAACAAAGCCTAATTTTCTGCGGCCAGTTCCAAAAGACGATCCGCGCCAACAGGCTCATTTTTCAAGCGCGGAACGATGACATAGCGCTTGGCGGAATGGGTCTCGACGGCGTTAATCTCAGGCAACTTGGAGCACAGAACCGCCCCGGCCATCAGACCGGGACGGTGAGTGAGTTATGACAGAAGTGGTTGCAAAGGCGCGCAACCACCGACAGTTAACCGCCCTAACAACAAAATGTTAAACCAGGGTATGGCGACGATAGCAGCGTGTTCGGCAACGGACCTATTCCATCATTTCAACCCATGCCGCTCTCCACCGGCTAGAGCAGCCCAAGCTCCAGCCGCGCCTCCTGGCTCATGCGCTCACGCTCCCAGGGCGGGTCCCAGACCAGATTGACCAGCACGACATTAACCCCCGGCACCAGGGACACGATGTGCTGCACCTGTCCGGGCAGCGAGCCCGCCACCGGACAGGCCGGTGTGGTCAGGGTCATATCGACATGCACCACTCCATGCTGGCTCACCGCCAAGCTATAAATCAGCCCGAGATCAACCAGATTCACTGGGATTTCCGGATCGCGTACCGTCTTCAGCGCTTCCATCACCTCGGCCCGCAGCGCCGGGTCACCGTCATCCACCGGCACCAGAGGGGCAATATTGCGGCGAACCGCCTGAGCTTCGCCGGGCATCGCGCTACTCCGTCTTAATGGGGGCCAGGCCGCCGCCTTGCACCGCCGCCTCAAACGCGTGCCAGGCGAGCGTCGCGCATTTCACCCGCGCCGGGAAAGTTTTCACCCCCGTCAACGGATCGAGCCGTTCTTCATCCTCCTCCAGCTCCGCCGGCACGGCGACCGGCGCACCGCCCGTCACCTTGGCATGGAAGGCGCCAAAGAGAATCTCCGCCTCCCGCAGCGTCTTGCCCTTGAGGATTTCCGTCATCAGTGAAGCCGAGGCGGTAGAGATAGCGCAGCCTTTCCCCTCAAAGCTGACGTCGTCAATCTGCTCACCATTGAGTTGCAGATAAACCGTCACCTTGTCGCCGCAGAGCGGATTATGGCCGTGGGCAAAATGGCTAGGCTCATCCAACGCATGAAAATTCCGCGGATGGCGCCCGTGGTCGAGAATAATATCCTGGTAAAGCTCGCGCAGATCCATGGCTCTCAATCCCTAAAAATTCTCTGCGCCGCGCGCACCGCGCCGATGAGCGCGGCCACATCCGCTTCGTCGTTATAAATGCCAAAGGAGGCGCGCGCCGTTGCGGGCAGGCCAAGACGCTCCATGAAGGGCTGGGCACAGTGATTCCCCGCACGGATGGCGACGTTCTTCTGGTCGAACACCGTAGCCAGGTCGTGCGGATGGATACCCTCAACCTCAAAAGAGACCGCGCCGATCTGCGCAGCGCCCGCACCGATGACGCGCACGCCCGGCACGGCGGAGAGCTGCTCCACGGCGTGGCGCGTGAGGGCTTCCTCATGTTCCTGGATGGTATCGCGACCGATCGACTCCATGAAATCAAGCGCCATCGCCAAGCCGATAACACCGGAGATGTCCGGGGTTCCGGCCTCGAAACGGTGCGGCGGCTCCTGGAAGGTGGACGCCGCAAAACTCACCGTAAGGATCATGTCGCCGCCACCCTGCCAGGGGGGCATGGCGTTGAGCAACGCGCGCTTGCCGTAAAGCACGCCGACGCCGGTGGGGCCATAGCATTTATGGCCGGAGAAGACGTAGAAATCGCAATCCAGCGCGCGCACATCCACCTTCAGGCGCGGCACGGCCTGGCAGCCGTCGAGCAGCACTTTCGCGCCATGCGCATGGGCAATCCGCACGACCTCCGCCACCGGCACGACATGTCCTGTGACGTTGGCGATATGGGTAACGGCGGCCAGCTTCGTGCGCGGGGTAAAACAGCGCTCAAACGCCGCAAGGTCGAGCCCGCCAGTCTCATCCACCGGGGCGATGACGAGCTTGATACCCAAGCGCTCGCGCAAAAACTGCCAGGGGACGATATTGGCGTGATGCTCCATCTCGGAAATCACCACCTCATCGCCGGGAGCCAGAAAGCTGGCGCCCCAGGATTGCGCGACGAGATTGATGCCCTCGGTAGCGCCACGCACAAACACAATTTCGCTGGCATCGGCGGCATTGAGAAAGCGGCGCACGGTTTCACGCGCGGCCTCAAAGCGGTCGGTCGAGCGCGCACTCAGCGCATACACGCCGCGATGAATATTGGCGTAGTCGTTGCGGTAGTACTCGGCGATGCCGTCAATCACGGCGCGAGGTTTTTGCGCGCTGGCGGCTGTGTCGAGAAACACCAGGCCGGGATTGCGCTCAAAAATCGGGAACTCCCGGCGGATGGCACCGGGGTCAAAAACCGCGCGGAGCTGGGGCTTCATGCCAGCGCCTCCAACCAGGTGGCAAGGTGGCGGTGTAAATGCGCGCGGATCGGCTCGGGCGCACCACAACTGTCGATAATATCAGCGGCAAACGCGCCGACCAGCATCTGCCGGGCGGTGGCAGCCTCGATGCCGCGCGCTTGCAGGTAGAACAAGGCGGCTTCGTCGAGGTCACCGATGGTGGCGCCGTGGCTGCACTTCACGTCGTCGGCGAGAATCTCCAGCTCCGGGCGGGTATCGACCGAGGCACCCGCATTGAGCAGCAGGTTGCGGTTGGTCTGGCGCGCGTCCGTCAGGTCGGCACCGGGGCGCACGCGGATGGTGCCGAGGAACACGCCATGCGCCTGCCCACCGACGACGCCTTTCACCATCTGGCGGCTGGCGCAGCCGGGCACCTGATGGTCGACGATGGGGGCAAAGGTGGCCTCCTGCGCGCCGCCCAGCAGATACGCGCCATTCAGGGTGAAATCCGCGCCCTCCCCGGTCAGCGCCACGTGAATGTCCTCGCGCGAAAGCAGCGCACCGAAGCTGAGGATCGTGCTGTCATACCGCGCCGCCGCCGCCAGGGCGGCGCGGGTCTGCGCCAGATGGATGGCCTCGTGCCCCTCGTTTTGCAGCTTGATATGGCGCAGGCTTGCCCCGGCGCCGAGTTCGACACAGGTGACGATGTTGTTCCAGCCCGCCCCACTGCCAGTAAAACTTTCCACCACCGTAGCACTCGCCCCGGCACCCAGCAGGATGGCGCAGCGCGCGTGGGAGGCCACGCCCGTATTGGCATGGATAATCTCCACCGGGGCATCGAGCGAAACGCCCGGCTCCAGTGCCAGCAGGAAGCCCCCTTTAAACAGCGCCGCATTAAGCGCGGCAAAGGGCTGGCCGCCAGCCAAATCGGTGGCGTCAAACGCCGATTTCAGCAGCTCGGGCCGTGCTTCCAGCGCGTCGGCAACCGAGCCAAACCATACGCCTTCGGGCATATCTTGCCGCAGGCCGCCGAGGGACGCACCATTGTGCAGCACGAGCGGTGCGCCAAGCACGTACGGGGCAAGCATCGCGGGCGCGGGTTCGGGCAGGCTGGCCGCCAGGGGCGGCAGCATCGGCGCTTTGGTCAGCGGGCGCAGATTGGTGAACCGCCACGCCTCCTGCTTGCGGGTAGGGAAACCCAGCGAAGCGAATTGCTCAATGGCGGCCTCGCGCCGTGCCTGAAGCCAGCCGGGCTCAGCGTCATCGGCGCCCGCGCGGTACGCCGCGATATACGGCGTGGTTTCCGGTTTAATGATGGTCATGCGCCCCTCCTCATGCCGCGCTGGCGAGATGGGCGTAGCCGCGTTCCTCAAGATCCGTGGCCAGGCTCTTATCGCCCGAGGCGACGATTTTTCCGTCCGCCAGCACATGCACGAAATCCGGCTCAATATAGTCAAGCAGCCGCTGGTAATGCGTAATCATGACAATCGCACGAGCGGGGTCGCGCAGCCGATTCACGCCATTGGCGACAGCGCGCAGCGCGTCAATATCCAGGCCGCTATCGGTTTCATCAAGGATCGCCAGCGCCGGTTCCAGCATGGCCATCTGAAAAATCTCGTTCCGCTTTTTCTCACCGCCGGAGAAGCCGACATTTACCGCGCGCTTGAGTAAATCTTCGCTGATTTCCAGAAGGTTCAGCTTGGCCTTCACGGCCTTAAGAAACTGCGCAGCGTCGAGTTCCGCCATCCCGCGCTGCTTGCGCACGGCGTTCAATGCGGCGCGCAGAAAATACATATTGTTCACACCAGGAATTTCCACCGGATACTGAAACGCCAGAAAAATCCCAGCCCGTGCCCGCGCATCCGGCGCCAGTCCAGCAAGGTCTTCCCCCTGGTAC
>Ga0181525_10001270_pt1 | contig 21710 bp, 16 predicted proteins | sample PEATcosm2014_Bin_48_FD_121100 | JGI IMG/M metagenome (GOLD analysis project Ga0181525, IMG submission 121100) | Peatland microbial communities from MTU Mesocosm Facility, Houghton, MI, USA - PEATcosm2014_Bin06_10_metaG | ecosystem: Environmental > Terrestrial > Soil > Wetlands > Peat | place...
CCGCGACGGACTCGCGCAAGGCATCACGCCGTTCACGCACGGCTCGTCGTTTTACACCCACGCCATGAAGACCGAAGCGCTCAAGCAGGCGCTGACGCAGCATGGCTTCGATGCCGCATTCGGTGGCGCGCGACGCGACGAAGAGAAGAGCCGCGCTAAGGAGCGCGTATTCTCGTTCCGCTCGGCCAATCATGTCTGGGATCCGAAAAACCAGCGGCCGGAGCTCTGGCACATCTATAATTGCCGCATCGCCGCGGGCGAATCGATACGCGTCTTTCCGCTCTCGAATTGGACCGAGCTCGATGTGTGGCGCTATATCGAGCATCAGGACATCCCGATCGTGCCGCTCTATTTTGCGGCGCCGCGGCCGGTCGTCGAGAGGAGCGGCGGTCTTATCGTCGTCGACGATGACCGTTTTCCGCTTGAACCCGGCGAGCGCCCGGCGACCCGCATGGTGCGGTTCCGCACGCTCGGCTGCTACCCGCTGACGGCCGCCGTCGAATCCGGCGCCACCACGCTTGCCGGCATCGTGCGCGAGATGGGAGCGGTGCAAACGTCGGAACGCGCCGGGCGGCTGATCGATCACGACGCGGGTGATTCCATGGAGAAGAAGAAGCGTGAAGGCTATTTCTGATCCCGACATCGCCTCGGCAGTCGCGGCAAGCACCTTCGCCGCGGACCGCGATCAGCTTTGCCTGCTGACCTGCGGCTCGGTCGATGACGGCAAGTCGACGCTGATCGGGCGGCTTCTGCTCGATGCGTCGCTGGTGTTCGACGATCACGTTGCGGCGCTGACGCGCGATTCCAAGACGCACGGCACGGTCGGCGGCGATCTCGACCCCGCGCTGCTGGTCGACGGGCTCGAGGCCGAGCGCGAGCAGGGCATCACCATCGACGTCGCCTACCGCTATTTCGGCACGGCGCGGCGGCGCTTCATCGTCGCCGATACGCCGGGCCACAAGGACTACACGCGCAACATGGTGACCGGCGCTTCGACCTCCGATCTCGCGATTTTGTTGGTCGATGCCGAGAAGGGATTGCTGGAGCAGACGCGGAGGCATGCGTTCCTGTGCTCGCTGCTCGGCATTCGTCATTTCGTCTTGGCGGTCAACAAGATGGATTTGATCGGTTTCGACGAGCGCCGCTTCCAGGACATCGTCGAGACATTCGCACACTTCGCCGGCCGATTTCCCGCGTGCAAGGTGGTTGCCATTCCGCTCTCGGCGCTGCATGGCGACAACGTCGTTCGCGCCAGCGCACGGACCCCGTGGTACCACGGACTGCCGCTGCTTCAATATCTGGAAACCGTCGCCGTTGACGAGACCGCGAGCGCGGTGCCGCTGCGCCTGCCGGTGCAATACGTCAACCGGCCGAATGCCGGCTTCCGCGGCTATGCCGGAACGGTGGCGTCCGGAGAGCTGCGTCAAGGCGCGGACATTATTATCCCGCGCACCGGCGTGCGCACGCGCGTGACGCGGATCGTAACCATGGACGGCGACCTCGATCGCGCGGCCGCTGCCGATGCGGTGACCGTGGTCCTGGCCGACAATGTCGACGTCTCGCGCGGCGATATCATCAGCGCGGTCGAACAGCCCGCCCAACGTTCGGACGCCTTCGCGGCGCACCTGGTGTGGATGTCGGAAACGCCGCTGCTGCCGGGCCGCGGCTATTTGCTCAAAGCCGGGGCGCAGACTATCGGCGCCATGGTGACCGAGCTGAAATATCGGATCGATATCGAGACATTCGATCATCTCGCCGCCAAGGAACTGCATCTTAACGAGATCGCATTCGTCAATATCGCGACGGCCGAGCCGATCGGCTTCGATCCATACGACGACAATCGCATCACCGGCGGATTTATCCTGATTGACCGGCATACCAATGCGACCGTGGCCGCGGGTCTGATCCGGTTCGGGCTGCGCCGCGGTGCCAACACTCACTTTCAAGCCTTCGAGGTGACGAAAGCGGCGCGCGCGCAGCTCAACGCCCAGAAGCCGGCCTTGCTGTGGTTCACGGGTTTGTCGGGCGCCGGCAAGTCGACCATCGCCGATCATCTCGAAAAGAGGCTTCACGCGCTGGGCAAGCACACTTTTGTTCTTGACGGGGACAATGTGCGTCACGGGCTCAACCGCGATCTCGGTTTCACCGAGGGCGACCGGGTCGAGAACATTCGCCGCGTCGCCGAAGTCTCGAAGCTGTTCGTCGAGGCCGGCCTGATCACGCTGGTCGCTTTCATCTCGCCGTTCCGGGCTGAGCGTGAGATGGCACGCGAACTGGTCGCGCCCGGCGAATTCATCGAAATCTTTGTCGATACGCCGCTCGCGGCTTGCGAAGAGCGCGATCCGAAGGGGTTGTATAAGAAGGCAAGACGCGGCGAGTTGCAGAATTTCACCGGACTGGATTCGCCCTACGAGCCGCCGCGCAGTCCCGAACTGACGCTCGATGCGCTCAACGAGAGCCCGGGCGACCTCGCCGACCGCATCATTGATTTCATGCAGCAGCGCGGCATGCTGTCGTAGCACGCTCATGCAGACGAATACCGACAACATTGATCCGGACACCGTCGCAGATTTCGGCCACGAATGGCGGCGCTTCGACCAAAGCGTCATGCAACCGGAAGAACAGGCGCGGCTGTTTTGGGAATATTTCGGCATCTTTCCTTGGGACCGGTTACCGGCAAGTGCGGTGGGCTTCGATGCCGGCTGCGGTAGCGGCCGCTGGGCGGCGCTGGTGGCGCGGCGCGTCGGTGAGCTGCATTGCATCGATGCCAGCGCCGCGGCGCTGGATGTCGCCCGGCGCAATCTCGGCGGCGATCGCAACGTGATCTTTCACGAGGCGCCGATCTCGGCGATGCCGCTTGCCGACGCCAGCATGGATTTCGGCTACAGCCTCGGCGTGCTGCATCATCTGCCCGATCCGGCGGCAGGCTTGGCCGAATGCGTGCGCAAGCTCAAGACCGGCGCGCCGATGCTCATCTATATCTACTACGCGCTCGACAACAGGCCGGCGTGGTTCCGCATGCTATGGCGGGCGAGCGATTATTTTCGGCACGTGGTTTCAAAAATGCCGTTCAGGGTGAAGGCAGCGATAGCCGACCTATCGGCAGTGTCGATCTATTGGCCGCTGGCGCGCAGTGCGCAACTAGCCAAGTGGCGGGGTTTCGATATCTCCAAGTGGCCGCTCGGCGCATACAGCGAACGCAGCTTCTACACGATGCGCACCGACGCGCTCGACCGCTTTAGCACACGGCTGGAACACCGCATGACGCGCACCCAAATCAAGGCGATGATGGAAGTCGCCAGCCTGCGCGATATTCGCTTTTCGGAATCTCTGCCGTATTGGTGCGCCGTTGGCTATCGGATGTAGGCGTTGCCGCTTCGCGTTTGTCATCTCATCACTGATCTCGATACTGGCGGCGCCGAGCGCAGCCTGGTTAATCTCGTCACCGCGATGGATCGGGATGAATTCAATTGCGACGTCGTCACGCTGATCAAGCCCGGCCCGATGGCGGAGCCTCTTATCGACGCCGGCGTCCCGGTTATGAGCCTGGGCATGCGCCGCGGCCGGCCGTCTCTCGGCGCTTTATGGTCGCTCGTCCGGCACTTGCGCGCAACAAAGCCGGTGATCTTGCAGACCTGGCTCTATCACGCCGACCTGGTCGGCACAGCAGCGGCCCTCATCGCGCGGCCCGATTTTCTGGTGTGGAATGTGCGTTGCACGGACATTACCCAAGCAGACACAGAGAAGCCGATTCGCTGGTTGGTGCGATCGCTCGCAATGCTTTCGGGGCGTCCCGATGCCATCATCGTTAATTCGCACAGCGGTCAAAGCGATCACGACAGCATCGGTTATCGCCCTAAGCGCTGGGTTTACATCCCAAATGGCGTCGATCTGGAGTACTTTCGTCCGCGGCCGTCGGAGCGGGCGGCGTTGCGAACCCGGCTTGGGCTCGATCCGAATGCGATTACGATTGGGATGGTCGCGCGCGACCATCCGATGAAGGACGTCGAAACGTTTCTCCGCGCCGCGTCCATTTTCCGCGGCAGGCGTGCCGACGCGCAATTCGTTCTTTGCGGCGATGGGCTTGCCGCCGATAACGCTATTCTCACGACAGAGATCGCAAAACTGAATTTAGATCGTCATGTCTTTCTGCTCGGTCGGCGGGCAGACATGGAAATGGTCTATCCCGCGCTCGATACTCTCACGCTTTGTTCGATCTACGGCGAAGGGTTTCCCAACGTCCTATGTGAGGCGATGGCTTGTGGCGTACCTTGCGTCGCGACCGACATCGGCGACAGCGCGGAAATCATCGGCGACTGCGGCGTGATGGTGCCAAGGCGCAATCCGGAACGCTTGGCACAAGGCTGGCAAGCGCTTTTTGAAAGAGGATTGCACGGCTTATCCGGGTTCGCCCGTTCGCGCATGGAGGCACGCTACGGCCTCGACCATATGTGCGAGGAATATCAATCGCTGTATGACTCGCTGGCGGGAAATCGTTCAGCTTAGGCCCAGCGCTCGCGCCAGGCTTCCAGCATCAGCACGTCCCAAAGCAGATATTGCCAATTGCGCCGGCCGTCGATGTGCTCCTGCCAATAGCGACGGACCATCGTGGCATCGAGCAGGCCGGCGTCGTGCAACCGCTTTTCATTGAGAAGCGTCTCGGCCCAATCGCGCAACGGGCCGCGCAGCCACTCGCCGAGCGGAATGCCAAAGCCCATCTTCGGCCGCTCGACGAGTTCCGGCGGGACATGGCGATAAAGGACCTGCCGCAGAATCCACTTGCTGGTATTGCCGCGCACCTTGGCTCGGCGCGGCAGCCGCCAGGAGAATTCCACGACCCGGTGATCGATCAGCGGCACACGCGCTTCGAGCGCCACCGCCATGCTGGCGCGGTCGACCTTGGTCAAAATGTCGTCCGGTAAGTAGGTGACCAGATCGAGAAATTGCATCCGTGCCAGCAAGTCCGGAAACTCCGCCGCCAGATTTTCATCGTCGAGAAGGCTGCGCGGTTCGTGCGCCTGCGGCATGATCTCGGCGGGCTCCCAGTGACTGACGAGACGGCGATAGACCGCGTCGGCGCTGCCCTGTTCGAGCACGGTCGCGACCTTGTGCAATTTGTCGCCGATCTGCGGCGGCCGCACCCGCGACGGCAGCACCGACAGCAGCGCGGTCCAGCGATCAGGGCGCACCGCAGTAAGAGCTGCGGCGGCGCCCTTGCGCATCGCCTGTGGCATCAGTGACAGCGCCTGCCAGAATTGCTGCGTCAGCTGATAGCGATTGTATCCGGCGAACAGTTCGTCACCGCCGTCGCCGGACAGCGCCACTGTGACGTGTTTGCGCGTCATCGCCGAAACCAGATAGGTCGGGATCTGCGACGAATCGGCGAATGGCTCGTCGTACCATTCCGGCAGCCGCGGGATCACGTCGAGCGCCTCGTGCGGCGTCACCGTGAGTTCGGTATGTTCGGTGCCAAGGTGATGCGCCACCGCGGCGGCATGATGCGCTTCGTTATAGCCCGGAATGTCGAAGCCGATCGAAAATGTCTTGACCTTGCCGCTGCGCGCCGCTTGCATCAGCGCGACGACGGTCGACGAATCGATGCCCCCCGACAGGAACGCGCCGAGCGGCACGTCGGCGATCATGCGGCGGCCGACGGCGTCGGTGAGCAGCGTTTCCAGTTGCTCGATCAATTCGGGATCGCTGCCGTCGAGCGGCCGATTGATCCCGTCTCGCGCCACGGTGCGGGCGTCCCAGTATCGGGAAATCTGCGGCTCGCCTTGCCAGGGCAGCGTCAGCATCGCGCCGGGTTCGAGCTTATGCACGCCCTCATAGATGGTGTGCGGCGCCGGGATATAATTGTGCCGCATGAAGGCGGCGACGGCGTTCTGATCGATGCGTGGCGTCCAGCCCGGATAAGCGCGCAGCGCCTTGAGCTCCGAGCCGAACAGAAACGAGTTGCCGAACTTCGCCCAATATAGCGGCTTGATGCCGAGCCGGTCGCGGACGAGCGTGAGTGTCCGCTCGCGCCGATCCCACAATGCGATCGCAAACATGCCGATCATCCGCTTGAGCGTCGGGGCGATGCCGTTTGCGGCAAACGATTCCAATATGACTTCGGTATCGGAATGACCGCGGAAATTATGCCCGCGCGCGGTGAGCTCGGCGGCGATCGGCTGATAGCTGTAAACCTCGCCGTTATAGGTGATGACGAACCGCTCGTCGGCGGCGACCATCGGCTGATGGCCGGCGGCGGACAGATCGATGATTGATAGGCGGCGGTGGACCAGCGCCGTCGCGGCGGCGGAGTCGATCCAAATGCCCTGGTCGTCTGGTCCGCGATGCTGCAAGCTCGCGGCCATCGCCGCAGCGATATCGCCGAAATCGCCGCCGCCGTTCTTCGATGTAGCGCCGACGAAGCCCGCAATGCCGCACATCCAGACCGGTCCGCGTCAATTTCCGACAGGACATTGAATATAGACTCGGCCGGCAACAAACAATGAAGTTTTCCGTATCGAGCGGAGCTAGCGTTCGGCAAAGCGGCGGCGCCGGAACAGCACGCTCAAGCCCGCGCCCGCCAGCACCATGAGCGGCGGCTCGATCGGCAGCCGGTATTTCGGCGTCGCCATCGGACCGTCGACGGCGAGCACATAGGCCATCCATAGAGCGAAGAGGACGATTACGGAAATTTGCCCGCTGTCGCCAAACAGCGCGGCAACGCCGACGATCTGGATCGCCCGCACCACGATCACGCCGGCAATTCCCGCCAGCAAGATCCACGCATAAGTCGAATTGTCGGAATGGAACAGAAAATTTTTGATCTTATCGAGCGGCGAGCCTCCGGCCGTTCCATAGAAGCCGGTGCGCGGCAGTTTCGATATGATCGGAGAAAGAATAACGCCCGGCGCCCCAAGATTGATCGCCAATCCGGTCAGCCACGCCTTCGCCATCGGGACTATGCCGAGCGCGACGAGTTCCTCGCGCGCAACGGCCTGGTAGCGGCGCGATTGCTCGAACAAATCCGCGGCCGGCGTCGGATACCGGTCGTCGACGCGGTGCTGCATTTCATCGTGGCCTTGCCACCAGGGCGTTCCGTCGGCGGCCTGTTGGACCCATGGCGTCACCCACAGCGCAAAATAAATTCCGCTCTCGGGGCTGAGCGACCAACTGCCGAATTGGCTGACATTGCGCACCAGGAGCGGGGCGACACTGAGAGAAAAGACGACGACGCTGCCGACGAGCTGGGCGACGAGGCGGCGCGTCAGCAGTCCTCTGATGAACTGCGTTGTTAGAAGGAATATGAAAAGGACCGCGGCAAACGGCTCGGGAAGCACGCGGGCGAGCGCCGCCGCGCCGAGCGCGATGCCGAGCAGCGCTGCCCAGCGCCATGTCGGAAAGTAGAGCCATCGCACGGCGGCGAACAAGAACAACGCACAGAAAAAGACGAATGGCGTGTCAGTCAGCGCGAGACCGCTCAAGACGATCTGGGTCGGATTAAATGCCGCCGCGAATCCTGCCGGCGCCGCATAAGATTTATTCAACGTCCGCGCGATGCCGTAGACAAGGAGACATGTGCCTGCATCGAATACGCCTTGCAGCATGACGTAGCCCAGCGTCTCCGCCGAACCGAACACGAGCGCAGCAAGGCCGAACAGCCACTGCGACAGCGGCATGGTGTATTTGAGCGGGCCGAGCCATTGCCATCCGCTCAACGAGCCCGAAGCGATCTGCGCGGCAAAGTCGTGACCGTCCGGGAGATAGGTGAGCGAATCGACACTCTCCAAACCGGCATCGCCCATCAAGGCAAACATCAACAGGGCATAGGACCAACGCAACAGCAGTGCGACGACAAATATCTTTCGGAGCATGAAGCGGCGTGCCAATGTGATGCTGACGAACGCACTATTGCCCGCGCGGCGAACTATTGCAAACTTGGTTGCTCTTTGCTCTTCTCTTGGCTCCGGCGAATCCTCCAAAGACACGCGATATCCCGGCGGCGAGCGGCCGCTGAGGAACCGACTGGATTGATGGCGGCATGGTGACGCATCGACGCAAGATCGCCGTGATCGGGCTCGGCTATGTCGGCTTGCCCGTGGCCGTGGCGTTTGCGCGATCCGGCGCGGCGACGATCGGCTTCGACCTCAACCAAAAGCGGATTGAAGAATTGCGCGCCGGCATCGATCGCACGCGCGAAGTCGACAAAGCGGAGCTGAAGCAGGCGGCGCTGACTTACACCGCCGACGCGGCGGCGCTCGCGACGGCCGACTTCTTCATCGTCACGGTTCCGACGCCCATCGATTCGGCGCGCCGTCCCGATCTCGCGGCGATTTTTGCCGCGTCCGAAACGGTCGGTCGCGTTCTCAAGCGCGGCGATATCGTCGTTTACGAGTCCACCGTCTATCCCGGCGCGGTGGAAGAGGACTGCGCGCCGCTGCTGGAGCGCGCTTCGGGCCTGCGCTGCGGCGAGGATTTCACCGTCGGCTATTCGCCGGAACGCATCAATCCGGGCGACAAGGAGCATCGCTTCGAAACCATCACCAAAGTGGTGTCGGGCCAAGACGACAAGACGCTGCGCATCGTCGCCGAGGTCTACGGTTCGGTGGTGACGGCCGGCATCCATTGCGCGCCGTCGATCAAGGTTGCCGAGGCCGCCAAGGTCATCGAGAATACCCAGCGCGATCTCAACATTGCATTCATGAACGAATTGTCCGCCTTGTTCGATCGCCTCGGTATCGACACCGGCGATGTGCTTGCCGCGGCCGCGACCAAATGGAATTTCCAGAAATTCTACCCGGGCCTGGTCGGCGGCCACTGCATCGGCGTCGATCCTTATTATCTGACTTACCGGGCCGAGAAGGCCGGCTACGATCCGCAGGTGATCCTGGCCGGCCGTAAAATCAATGACGGCGTCGGGCAGCGGATCGCGCGCGAATGCGTGCGCCGGCTGCTCAAACGCAAGAGCGGCGTGGCGACGGTCACCATTCTCGGCATGACGTTTAAGGAAAATGTGCCGGACACGCGCAACTCGAAGGTGGCGGACATTGTCAGCGAGCTGCGAACGTTCGGGCTATCGGTGCAGGTACACGATCCGCTGGCCGATCCCGGCGAGGTCAAGCGCGAATACGGCATCGAGCTGGTGCGGATGGACACTTTGCAACCCGCCGACGCCGTGATCTTTGCCGTCGCTCACGAATCCTACGTTAGCGGCGGCTGGCCGTTGTTGACCAAGCTCCTGAAAGCGGACGGCGGTGTCGTGCTCGACGTCAAATCGCGGCTCGATCGTGGTCAGCGTCCCGAGCAGGTCGAGTTATGGCGGCTGTGAGCGCTCCCGTGCCGCAACATCCGGTTCTGGTCACCGGCGCCGCGGGCTTCATCGGCTTTTCGCTGGCGCGGCGGCTTCTCGAAGGCGGCCGCGACGTCGTCGCCGTCGACAGCGTCAACAGTTATTACGATCCGGCGCTGAAGGAAGCTCGCCTCGCCGTCTTGCGGCAATTCCGCAACTTCACTTTTCACAAAATCGATCTAGCCGACCGCAAAGCCGTCGAGGCGCTCTTTCGTGACGGCACGTTCGGGCCGGTCGTGCACCTCGCCGCCCAGGCCGGCGTGCGCTACTCGCTGCAGAATCCGCACGCCTATCTCGACGCCAATCTGTCAGGCTTCCTCAACGTGCTCGAAGGCTGCCGGCACCGCCATACCGAGCACCTCGTATTCGCTTCGTCGAGTTCGGTCTACGGCGCCAACACCCACCTGCCATTCTCGGTGCATGACAATGTCGACCATCCGATCAGTCTCTACGCCGCCACCAAAAAGGCCAACGAGCTGATGGCGCACTCCTACAGTCATCTTTATGGACTTCCCGCCACGGGCTTGCGATTTTTTACCGTTTACGGCCCGTGGGGCCGTCCGGACATGGCGATGTTCATCTTCGCCAAGGCCATCGCCGAAGGCCGGCCGATCAGATTGTTCAATCACGGTCACATGCGCCGCGATTTCACCTACGTCGACGACGTCGTCGAGGCGGTCGAGCGCCTGATCGCCCGCGTGCCGGTGAAGACGGACGCCGCTGCGGGCATCAAGCTCGACGCGTCGAACAGCACGGCGCCGTGGCGGATCTACAATATCGGCAACAACCGCACCGTCGAGATATCCCGCGTGGTCGAGCTGTTGGAGCAGGAATTCGGCCGCAAGGCCATGATCGAACTCGCGCCAATGCAGCCCGGCGACGTGCCGGAGACCTGCGCCGATGTCGACGATCTGATGCGCGACGTCGGCTTTCGGCCGGCAACGCCCATCGAAACGGGTGTGCGCAATTTTGCCGCCTGGTATCGCGACTATCATCGGCAATGACCGATTTTGACCTATCATCGCACCGGCCGGCATGGACTATAATGACCCTATGATGGGATTTTTTCGCAATCCGCGCCGCACCCTGATCGTCGTTCACGACCTCGTCGTCACGGCGCTGGCGATGCTGGCGACGATCTATATCCGTTTCGAGAACGGCGACAATGGCGGCCTTGCCGAACGCTACCATTGGCTCGTCATCATTCTTCCCTGCTACGTCGCCTATGCCGGCGTCGTGTACTGGTACTTCCATCTTTACATGGCGAAGTGGCGGTTCGCCTCGCTGCCGGATTTGCGCAATATCTTCCGCGCCGTGTCGGTGCTGGCGATTTCGTTGCTGGTGCTCGATTACATCCTGCTTTACCCGACGCTGTACGGCACCTTCTTCTTCGGCAAGGTCACGATCGCGCTCTATTGGTTTCTGCAGATGTTTTTCCTCGGCGGGCCGCGCATCGCCTACCGGCTGTTCAGGCTTTCCCGCACGCAGCAGCAAGTCAAAGGTCCCGATGCCGTGCCGACGCTGATCGCCGGACGCGCGGCCGACGCCGAGGTGCTGTTACGCGCCATCGAGAGCGGTGCGGTCAAGAACGTCCAGCCGGTCGGAATTCTATCGCCGTCATCGGCCGATCAGGACCAGGAGCTCCGCGGCGTGCCGGTGCGCGGTCTGCTCGGCGACCTTGAAACGGCCGTTGACGCATTGCGGTCGCAAGGCGTTCGCGTCGGGCGGCTGGTGCTCACCCCGAGCGCGCTCGACCCGGACCTTCATCCCGAAACGATGCTGATGCTGGCGCGGCGGCTCGGTCTTAACGCCAGCCGCATGCCTTCGCTCGGCGCCGGCGAGGAGGCGCTGCGGCTCACCGCGGTCAATGTCGAAGACCTCTTGCTGCGCCCGAGCGTGCGGATCGATTATCGCCGTCTCGAAGACTTCATTGCCGGCAAGACCGTCGTGGTCACCGGCGGCGGCGGCTCGATCGGCTCCGAGATTTGCGACCGGGTCGTTGCTTTCAGCGCCGGACGGTTGCTGGTCATCGAGAATTCGGAGCCGGCCTTGCATGCGGTGCTGGAACAGCTTGCCGTCAAATCGAGCAAGACCATCGTGGAAGGCCGCATCGCCGACATTCGCGATCGCGACCGGATGTTCAGGCTGATCGCCGAATTCAAGCCGAATCTGGTGTTTCATGCGGCGGCGCTCAAGCACGTGCCGCTGCTCGAGCGCGATTGGGACGAGGGCATCAAGACCAACGTGTTCGGCTCGGTCAACGTTGCCGACGCGGCGCTCAATGCCGGCGCCGAAGCGATGGTGATGATTTCGACCGACAAGGCGATCGACCCGGTTTCCGTGCTTGGGGCGACCAAGCGGCTCGCCGAAATGTATTGTCAGGCCTTGGATGGCGGCCGCGGCGCGGGTCATGCCAATGGCGGCAAGCGGCCGATGCGGCTGATCGCGGTGCGTTTCGGCAATGTGCTCGCGTCCAATGGCTCGGTCGTTCCGAAATTCAAAGCGCAGATCGAAGCCGGCGGTCCGGTCACCGTTACCCACCCGGACATGGTGCGCTACTTCATGACCATCCGTGAAGCCTGCGACCTCGTCATCACGGCGGCGAGCCACGCGCTCGGCCCGGCCCCTTCGGAAACATCCGTCTACGTTCTCAACATGGGCCAGCCGATCAAGATCGTCGATCTGGCCGAGCGGCTGATCCGTTTGAGCGGGCTCGAGCCGGGACGCGATCTCGACATCGTTTTCACCGGCATTCGTCCCGGCGAGCGGCTCAACGAAATTCTGTTCGCTCAGGAGGAAGGCAGCTCCGATATCGGAGTCGAAGGCGTCGTCGCCGCCAAGCCGGTCTGTCCCCCGATCGACGTGGTTCGGGGCTGGATCGCCAAGTTGAAGAACGACCTTGACGGCGGCGAACGCGCGGCGATCTATGGGTTGTTGCGCGAGGCGGTGCCGAATTTCGGCGGTAACGCACAAGCGTCCGGCAAACAATAAGCTAAATGGGGAGGATTGCGGAAATGCGTTTCATGACAGGGAATAAATGCGCGCGCGCGGCCATCACGGCCGCCGCTTTTGTCTTGTCGCTGGCGCTGACATCCGGCGCCGCACGCGCGCAGGACAAGACTTATACGATGAAGATAACGCTCGCGACCATCAACGATCAGATCCACGCTTTCGCCAAGAATTTCGCCGCTGCGCTCGAAAAGAATTCCGGCGGCCGTATCAAGCCCGAAATCTATCCGGCGAGCCAGCTCGGGCCGATCCCGCGTCAGGCCGAGGGCGTGCAGTTCGGCGCGATCCAATGCCAGCTCGTGCCGCCGGAATTCCTGGTCGGCATCGACGAGCGCTTCGAAGTGATGGCGGCACCGGGGCTCGTCACGTCCATGGCGCAAGGCCAGAAGCTGGCGGCGGACCCGGATGTGTTGAAACTCATGCTCAGCCTTGGCGCCGACAAAGGAATGCACGGGGTCGGCCTGTTCATGGTGAACCCGTCCGCCATCGCCTCGCGAGCGCCTATCCGGCACCTTGCCGACTTTAAGGGCAAGAAAATAAGGATATTCGCCTCGCCGTTCCAAAGCGTGGCATTCGATCGGCTTGGCTCGACGCCGGTGGCGATGAGCCTGGGCGATGTCTTGCCGGCGCTGCAACAAGGCGCCATCGACGGCGCCGTCGCTTCGACCGCGGTCTTTACCGCCTTTCATTATCAGGATGCGGCGAAATACGCGACCGAGACCGGGCAGCCCGCGATCTTTGCCATCGTTGAAATCTCCAAGAAGTGGTACGATACCTTGCCGCCCGACTTGCAGCAGATCATTGATCAAACGGCCGCGACGGAATCGGTGGCTGTCAATCCGCAAGCGACCGAAATCACCAATAATTCGCGCAAGGTCTGGACCGACGGAGGCGGCGAATTGATCAGCCTGCCCGCCGACGAACAGGCGCAATACCTCCAATTGGTGTCGAGCGTGGGCGAAGACGTGTCGAAAGAAAAGCCGGGGCTTAACGATGCCTATAAAATAGTCGCTGCGGCGGCCGCGCGGATCAAATAGCCGGTTGCGAGGGAAAATTCCCAAACGGGCGCGGCAGTCCGTCACACGCCGGGATTCGCCGCGCCGTCCCTTTGGGATTATAGTCTGCGTCTCGGCTTGGGAACGCTTGAGACCGCCTCGACGCGGACGCGAGCGTAAGCCGACAGGGGAGGAAACAATGAATTTGATCGGAAATCGCAGGTCTATTCTGCCCGCGCTCGCCGCCGGCATTGCGTTGTCGGCGTTGACGCTCGGCGTGACACGAGCAGCCGAGCCGGCCTATGTGATGAAGGTCACGACGCCGACGATCAACGATTCACCCGACACCTTTGCAAGGAATTTCGCCGCCGCGGTGGAAAAAGATTCCGGCGGCCGCATCAAGGGTGAGGTCTATCCGGCGAGCCAGCTCGGTTCGATTCCGCGACAGATCGAGGGAACGCAATTCGGCGCTATCCAATGCGCGGTCATCCCGCCCGAATTCTTTTCCGGCGTCGATGAGCGCTTCGAGGTGATGGCGGCGCCCGGCCTGGTCGAATCGCTCGCGCACGGACAGAAGGTCGCCGCCGATCCGGCTGTGCGACAGCTGATGCTTTCGCTCGGGGTCGACAAAGGTCTGCACGGGGTCGGATTGTTCATGGCGGAACCCTCCGACGTGATCGCCAAGGAGCCGATTCGCCATCTGGCCGACTTCAAGGGCAAAAAGCTGCGAACCTTCGCCTCGCAATTTCAAAGCGAGGCGTGGGGAAGGCTCGGCGCGACGCCGGTGGCAATGTCGCTCGGCGACGTTTTGCCGGCGTTACAGCAGGGCGCCATCGACGGCGCGGTCGCGGGTCTCGGACCGTTCACCAAAATGCACTTCATCGATGCCGCAAAGTTCATAACCATGACCAATCAGCCGGCGATCTTCCTGATCGTTGAGGTGAGCAAGAAATGGTACGATTCGCTGCCGCCGGATTTGCAGCAGATTGTCGACAAGGACGGAGCGGCAGAGTCGATTGCTATCGCTCCGATAGCGGCTGACCTGCGCAGCAAGAATGAAGCGGCTTGGGGCGCTGCCGGCGGTGAGTTGATCAATTTGCCGCCCGACGAACTGGCGTCGATGATGAAAACCGTTTCGAGCGTTGGTGCGGACGTATCGCAATCGAAACCGCAGCTTGCCGCGGCCTACAAAGTAGTCTCAGACGCGGCCGAACGCTTGCGGTCGGGAATGTAGGTTGCACCGCCGATAGGCGCGGTTCTCGCGCCTATCGTTCCAACCGGCCGCCACTTATCGGAGAGGTGAATGCATTTCATTCAGGCTGGCGTTGCAAAGCACATGGCCGTTGCCGGCGGTGCCTTTGCCCTATCGCTTCTCGTCGCACTCGGCGCTGCCCGCGCCGACGACAAGACTTATGTGATGAAAATCACGTTGCCGACGCTCAATGATGCGCCGCACGCTCTCGCCAAGAATTTCGCGGCCGCGGTCGAGCGGGATTCCGGCGGGCGCATCAAGGCCGAAATCTATCCGGCGAGCCAGCTCGGCGCGATCCCGCGCCAGATCGAGGGTACGCAGTTCGGTGCCATCCAGATTTGCATCAATCCGCCGGAATTCTTTGTCGGCGTCGATGAGCGCTTCGAGGTGATGACGGCTCCCGGCATGGTCGAATCGCTCGAGCACGGCCAGCGTCTCGCCGCGGATCCGGACGTGCTCAAAGTCATGCTTGGGCTGGGCGCCGACAAAGGTCTGCACGGCGCCGGCATCTTCATCGCGGAACCCGATACGTTGGTGACAAAGACGCGGATATCGCATCTGAGCGACATCGCCGGCAAGAAAATCAGGATTTTTGCCTCGGACTTTCAGTCCGCCGCGTTTAAGAAGCTCGGTGCGACGCCGGTGGCGATGACCCTGGGCGACGTCATGCCGGCGCTCCAGCAAGGCGCCATCGACGGATCCATCGCCGGCACTCCCGTGTTCGCGGCTTTCCACTATCAAGATGCCGCCAAATACATCACCGAAACCAACCAGCCTTCGATCTTCCTGGTCATAGAGATCAGCAAGAAATGGTACGACTCGCTGCCCGCCGATTTGCAGCAGATCCTCGATAAGGACGCCGCCGCCGAGTCGGTGGCGATCAATCCGGTTGCAAAGGATCTTCTCAATAAATCGCGCCAGGCCTGGATCGATGGCGGCGGCGAGCTCAACAGCCTGCCGCCCGACGAGCAAGCGCAGATGATCCAGACTATTTCCACGGTCGCCGAGGAAGTGTCGAAGACCAAGCCGGCACTGCACGACGCCTATGAGATCGTGGCAGCCGCGGCGCGGCGCTTGCGGCAAGTCCCGGGCCAGTGAGCGAAAATCACGACGTGAACCGGGAGAGTAGACAGTGATCGGCCTCGTGGGCAAAGGCGTGCGCTGCCTCCTTGCTGTCACCCGCACCGTCGCGGCGCTGTGCCTGATCGCCAGCGTGGCGATCAATTTTATCAATATCATCGGACGCTATTTCTTCAGCGTTTCGATCCCATGGGCCGAAGAGATCATGCTCTTCCTCATGGTCGGCTGCGTGTTCACCGGCTGCTGCGCCGTCGCCTGGGAAGGCCGCCAAATCCGCATGGATGTGGTGCTGGTAATGATGCCGCCGAAAGTGCGCGAAGCTTTCAACATTCTGTCCGACCTCGTGATGGTGGCGGCCGCCGCCGCGGTGACGATCTTCGCGTGGCCGGTGATCACCCAACTGGCGGAGTTCGACGAGCGCAGCCAGGCGGCGAATTTCCCGTTGGTCATTCCGCAGGCGATGATCCCTATCGGTTACTCGCTGATGGCGTTGTTGATCGCGCTGCGCCTTCTCATGCGAACCGGCGCGGCCAACGCCGACAGTTCGCACTGAGCGCGGCGCCATGGGGTATTTCATATACTTTGGGCTGCCGGTGGTGCTCCTGATCCTCGGCTTCCCGATCTTCCTCATTCTGCTGGTGACCTCGATCGTCGCGGTCTTGACGGTCGCAGACATCCCGACCGAGGCCATCCAGACCTACATGTTCGGCAGCCTGGACAATTTTCCGCTGCTCGCGGTGCCGTTCTTCGTGCTGGCGGGCGAGATCATGGCGCAAGGCGGCATCGCGCGGCGTATCATCGCGATGGTCATGGCGATCGTGGGCGGGGTGCGCGGCTCGCTTGCGGTGACGACGGTCGCGGCGTCCGAACTGTTCGGCGCGATGTCGCATACCGCGGTCGGTACCGTCGTCGCCATGGGCCGGATGCTCTACCCGGCACTGAAGGACGGTGGTTACAACGATCGCTTTGCCGTCGGCCTGATCGCATCGTCAGGCGCGATTGCAGTCGTCATCCCGCCGTCGATTGCGATGATCCTTTACGCGGTCTCGGCGGAGCAGTCCGCCGTGCTGCTGTTCACCGCCGGCATCCTGCCCAGCATCCTCATCGGCATCATCGATGCCGCCTACGTCATCGCCTATGCCAGAGCGAAAGGCGTTCCGCTTGGCCGCAAGGCGCACTGGGCGACGATATGGAAGACCAGCAAGGAGGCGAGCTGGGCGGTCGGCTCGCTGGCGGTGATTTTCGGCGGCATCTATGGCGGCGTCTTCACGCCCACCGAGGCCGCCGGTGTGGCGGTGGTCTATTCGCTGTTCGTGACCATGTTTATTTACCGCGAGGTCGACCTCGCCGGCCTGTGGCGGATTTTGCTGGCGTCGTCGTATTTGATCTCGCAAATCCTGCTGATCGTGACTTCGGCCGGGATTTATTCCTGGCTGCTGACGACCAGCGGCATTCCGCAACACATCGTCGACAACATCAACAATCTGCACATGGCCAAATGGGAGTTGCTGCTGATCCTCAATATCGGCTTGCTGCTGGCGGGAAGCTTCCTCGAGCCGCCAGCGGCGATCCTGATCCTGACCCCGCTGTTGCTGCCGATCGTGCGCGGCGCCGGCGTCAACCCGATTCACTTCGGCATCATCGTCGCGGTCAACCTCAGCCTGGGCATGTACACGCCGCCGTTCGGCTTGAACCTGTTCTCCTCGCAGGCGATCTTCAACGCGCCGTTAAGCCGGATTTATCTCGGCGTGCTGCCGTTCCTGATCATCAATTTCATTGCACTGATGATCATTACTTACGTGCCGGCGATTTCGATGGTCCTGCTGCACCATTGATTTTTCTCGCCCGTCCGGCGAACGTCATCGCAGCGGCTTTATCATCCCTAAATCCTGAATCGAGGAGAGCGGTTTCTCATGGCCAAGGCGGTGCTCGGCATCATCGGCGGATCGGGCGTTTACGACCTTCCCGGGCTGGAAAAAGTACGGTCGAAGACCATCAAGAGCCCGTGGGGCGAGCCGTCCGGGCCGCTGCGGATCGGGCAGATCGCCGGATTGCCGGTGGTCTTCCTGTCGCGGCACAGCCAGGGCCACCGCCATTCGCCGTCCGACATCAACTACCGCGCCAATATCGACGTGCTCAAGCGCGCCGGCGTCACCGACCTGGTCTCGCTATCGGCCTGCGGTTCGTTCAAGGAGCATCTGCCGCCCGGCACTTTCGTGCTGGTCGATCAATTCGTCGACCGCACCCATAAGCGCGAAAGCTCGTTCTTCGGCAAAGGCTGTGTCGCGCACGTTTCGATGGCGCATCCGGTGTCGCCGCGGCTGCGCATCCATATCGCCGAGGCCGCGATGGCGGAAAACATCGCCGTGGTGCGCGACGGCACCTATGTCTGCATCGAGGGCCCGCAATTCTCCACCTTGGCCGAGAGCCTCACCTACAAGAATCTCGGCTATTCGGTGATCGGCATGACCAATTTGCCGGAGGCCAAGCTCGCGCGCGAGGCGGAGATTTGCTACGCCACCGTCGCCATGGTGACGGACTTCGACTGCTGGCATCCCGACCAAGACGCCGTCACCGTGCAGGACATCATCAAAGTCCTGGTGGCGAATGCCGAGAAGGCCGCGCAATTGGTGGCGCGCCTGGCGCGCGATTTTCCGCGCGAGCACGAGCCCTGCCCGATCGGGTCAGACCGGGCGCTCGACAACGCGCTAATCACGGCGCCGCAAGCGCGCGATCCCAAGCTTCTCAAGAAGCTCGATGCGGTCGCCGGCCGCGTGCTGCGTAAGAAGTAAATCGGTGCCGCCGGGCCGCAAATGCCGGTGTTTCCGCTTATGGCAATGCCGAAAATCGCATAAAGGTTCTTAACCCGGATGCGGCACAATTCCGGCCTCTGACCGGCATCTCAATTCGCGAGCTTCGCGGGCACACCTTGGCTCAATCGATCATCCCTCTTATCATGTGCGGCGGCGCCGGCACCCGGCTGTGGCCGGCGTCGCGCGAAGGCCGGCCGAAGCAATTCCTGCCGCTGTTCGGCCCGCTGTCGACGTTTCAGGACACCGTTCGCCGCGTCTCCGATCCGGCGCTGTTCGGCCGGCCCGTCGTCGTGACCAACAATCAATATCGCTTTCTGGTGGCCGAGCAGCTCGCGGCGATCGGTGTCGAGGCCGACATCATGCTCGAGCCGATGCGGCGCGATTCCGGCCCCGCGATTGCGGCCGGCGCGGTCTTCGCGGTCAAACGCGGCGGCGATCCGCTGGTGGTCGCGCTGGCCGCCGATCACGTCGTCACCGACACCGCCGCCTTCGGTAAGGTGTGCGGCCTCGCGGCCGCTGCCGCCGCTCGGGATCGCATCGTCACCTTCGGCGTGCGGCCGAGCCGGCCGGCGACCGAATACGGCTATATCCGCGCCGGCGCATCGATCGGTGACGGCATTTTCGCCATCGAGAAATTCGTCGAAAAGCCCGATGCGAAGACGGCGGAGCGCTACGTCAAGGAAGGCTATCTGTGGAACTCCGGCAACTTCATGTTCCGCGCCGGCTTGCTCATCGACGAATATAGGAGCTTCGAGCCGGACAGCGTCGCCGCGGTCACGGCGTCGGTAGAGAGCGCCGGCGACGATCTCGGCTTCGTCACGCTCGATGCCAAGGCGTTCGCGCGCGCGACGGCGAAATCGATCGACTATGCGGTGATGGAGCGGACCACGCGCGCCGCGGTCATGCCGGTCGCTTATGGCTGGTCCGACGTCGGTTCGTGGCAGGCGGTCTGGGAACTGTCCGGCCGCGACGCGCTGGGTAACTCCGCGCACGGCTCCGTGGTCTTCGTCGATTCACGCGGCTCCTATGTCTCGAGCGACAAGCAGCTTGTCGCTCTGTTCGGTGTCGACAACCTGGTCGTGGTCACGACCGACGACGCCGTGCTGGTCGCCAAGCGCGAGGATGGCGACGGGCTGCGGCGGCTGGTGCAAAAGCTCAAGGAAGTGGCGCCGGCCGTCACCGAGGAGCATCTGAAAGTGCACCGGCCGTGGGGTTCCTATCAATCGGTCGATCAAGGTTTGCGCTTTCAAGTCAAACGCATCGTGGTGAAGCAGGGCGGCCGGCTGTCGCTGCAAATGCATCACCACCGCGCCGAGCATTGGATCGTCGTGCAAGGCACGGCACGCGTGACGATCGGCGACGAGACCAGGACCGTGCATGAAAATGAATCGACCTACATTCCGATCGGCGCCAAGCACCGCCTGGAAAATCCCGGTAAGATCGATTTGGAACTGATCGAAGTGCAGACCGGCAGCTATCTCGGCGAGGACGACATTGTCCGTATCGAGGACGATTACCGCCGGTCTTAGGCCTGATGTGCCGGGACTGGGATTTTTGCCTTGCTTGCCAAGAGCTTATCTTGCCGTTGGCAGGCCGCGGATCGGCCTGTAAACCTTTGAATCAATTCGTGTTCGCATTTCGGGGCGATTTGGCGGTTCGCCCGGTCGCCAGTTGGTATAGGCCATGCTACGGACGGTCGAGTAGGCTCCGGGGTAGCGCAAGGGGGCTCATCGGGTCATGAGTGAGACTGCAAAGGGTGGCGTGGACACGTTGCGTGTCGGCGTAGTGGGCGTGGGCGTTATGGGCAGCAACCACGCGCGGGTGCTGTCCGAACTGTCAGGCGTGAAGCTGATCGGCGTCGCCGATCCGGACCGCAAGCGCCGTGATGCCGTCGCCGGCCGGCTCGGCTGCGCCGGATACGACGATGCCGGCGAACTCCTGCGTCAGGGCATCGACGCCATCACCATCGCGGCCCCGACCCATCTGCATCGCGACATCGCCATCGAATGCGCCTCGCGCGGCATTCACATCCTGGTCGAAAAGCCGATCGCCCCCACGGTGGAGGAAAGCCGCGCCATCGTCGCCGCGGCGCGCCGCGCCGGCGTCACGCTGATGGTCGGCCATGTCGAACGTTTCAATCCGGCGGTCCAGTCGATCAAGCGGGCGATCCAGGATCAGGACATTCTTTCCATCGCCATCACCCGCGTCGGGCCGTTTCCGCCTCGCATGTCGAATGTCGGCGTCGTCATCGATCTTGCCGTGCACGACATCGATCTCATCCGCTGGTTCACGGATTCGGAGATCGTCGAGATCCAGCCGCAGACTTCGAGCGCGGTCGCCGAGCGCGAGGACATCGCGCTCTTGCAATTCCGCACCGCGTCCGGCGTGCTGGCGCACATCAACACCAACTGGCTGACGCCGTTCAAGGCGCGCACCATCCACATCGCCACGCGCGACAAATACGTCATCGGCGATCTGCTGACGTTGCAAGTCACCGAATGTTTCGGCTTCCAGCCGGACGGCAGCTACTCGATGCGCCACCTTTCTGTCGGCTATGCCGAGCCGCTGCGTTCCGAGATGGTGGCTTTCGTCAGCGCGATTCGCAGCGGCCAGCCGCCGGCCGTCACCGGCGACGAAGCCGTCGCCAGCCTCGAAATCGCGATCCGCTGCCTCGAAGGGGACTCGGCGCGGTCGGCTGCGCCGCAGCGCAAGGGGCCGCGGCGCGTGGTTGGTTGACCATCCGCACTCCTTGCCGGGATCCAGATAAAAGGCCATCAAGAGCGATCATGAATCAGCACGCCCGCGTTGACGAGAAGCCGATTCCGTTCATCGACGTCGCGGCGCAACGCCGCCGTCTCGGCTCCGCGATCGACGACGCGGTGGCGCGCGTCTTGGCGCACTGCCAGTTCGTCCAGGGGCCGGAAGTACGCGCCTTCGAAACCGAGCTCGCCGCCTTCTGCGGCGTCAAGCACGCGATCGGTTGCTCGAGCGGCACCGACGCGCTGCTTCTTGTTCTCATGGCGTGGCAGATCGGGCCGGGCGATGCGGTGATTTGCCCGTCGTTCACCTACCACGCGACGGCTGAGGCGGTGGCGCTTCTCGGCGCGACGCCGCTCATCGCCGACATCGATGCCGAGACGTTCAATCTCGACGCCGGAAGCTGCGCGCGCGCGATCGCGGCGGCGAACAAGCTGGGGCTCAAGCCTCGCGCTGTCATTCCG
>Ga0181525_10001276_pt1 | contig 21663 bp, 19 predicted proteins | sample PEATcosm2014_Bin_48_FD_121100 | JGI IMG/M metagenome (GOLD analysis project Ga0181525, IMG submission 121100) | Peatland microbial communities from MTU Mesocosm Facility, Houghton, MI, USA - PEATcosm2014_Bin06_10_metaG | ecosystem: Environmental > Terrestrial > Soil > Wetlands > Peat | place...
ATGTCCAGTGAAATTCGGTTAGCGCACTCCGCAGCGCCAGCAAGAGGCATGAGCCGGCCAGCAAATTGGTAAGCAGGCTCGTCGCTGGAATGCCTCGGCCGCTCACTAATCTATAGGTCAGCAGGACAGCGGCCTCGACGATCACCAGTGCCAGGATGAAATCGACGATCCGGCCATTGCTGAAAAGCGCCGTCATGGTCCGCTAAAAGGCGCATTGCCTTCGACCACGGCCCAATTGAGGACGGTGGCAAACAGAACCCAGGCCAGATAAGGCACGAGCAAGACGCTCGCGGCCTTCGAGTACCGGAACAGCGCGACGATCATCAACAAGATCGACAGCCAGAGCAGTCCGGACTCCGGGAGCGCCCAGTCCGGCCGCTTGAGACGAAAGAACAGCGCACTCCAAAACACATTAAGGAAGCCGTTGAGGGCAAACAGTGCGATCACGCCGTCTCGGCCGCCGCGGTTCGGCGCATTGCGCCACGCGAGATAGCCCGACAAAGCGCAAAGGCCGAAGATCAGCGTCCACGCCGGACCGAACAGCCAGTCCGGCGGCTGCCAGCTGGGCTTTCGTAACGCGACATACCACGGTCCAAGATCGGTCATCAGCGCGCCGAGCCCGGCTACCGCGACCGCAGCCAACGCGGCAATAAGGATCGGTTTCCAGCGCTGCCCCGACCCGGCGGTCATGCGGCAACGATGCCGGTCAGGTGAGCGATGTTTTTGAAAAATATCCGCACATGCGCGAGCGGCCTGGCGCGCACCAGTTCCTTATTCATGTAGGCGTCCCAGGTGAGTTGCTGCACGTCGCGATCGCGGCAGATGCTTACGAAGCGCTCGCGTCGCCGGTCGCTGGAATACCAATAGCTCTGCATGATGCCGAGGATCCAGAACACCGCGCCGTGGGTGCGCATAAATTTTTTGCGGGCGCGGCGCAGCGCGCGGGCATCGCCGGTTTCGCAAAACTCATCGACGGCGTCGGCCGCGAGCCTGCCGCCCGTCATGGCGTAAAATATTCCTTCGCCCGACGCGGGGGCGACGACGCCCGCGGCATCGCCGGCCAGGACGACATTGCGGCCGTCGTCCCATCGCGACAACGGGTGAAGCGGGATCGGCGCGCCTTCGCGGCGGATGGTCTCGGCGCCTTGCAGCGCCGCGATATCGCGCAATGCGCCGACGGCCTTGCGCAGCGAAAAGCCCTTGTGCGCCGAGCCGACGCCGACGCTCGTGGTATCGCCGTGGGGAAAAATCCAACCGTAGAAGTCCGGTGACAGCTCGCCCTGATAATAGACGTCGCAGCGCTCGCCGTCGAAATTGGCCGCATCGCTTCGCGGCGAGCGGACGATCTCGTGATAGGCGAAGACGTAAGGCATCCGATCGGCCCCGGCTATGGCCTGGCGCGCCACGGCCGACAACGCGCCGTCAGCGCCGATGACGGCGCGTGCCCGCACGCACTTTACGACAGCGTCGTCTTTCTCTTGATATTCGACAATCGCCGTTCCGTCGGCGTCGCGATCGATCCGCTTGAACAGCCCGGTGCGGCGCTCGGCGCCAGCCGCGGTCGCGCGCTGCCGCAGCCACTCGTCGAAAATCTCGCGATCGACCATGCCGACAAAGCCGCCGTCGATCGGCATGTCGACCTGGCGATTGGAGGGCGCGACAATGCGCGCGGCTTTCGCGCGCGCCACGATCAAATCCTCGGGGATATCGAACTCCTCGATCAGGCGCGGCGGAATGGCGCCGCCACAGGGCTTGATGCGCCCGGCGCGGTCGAGAAGCAGGACCGAGCGGCCGCGGTTGGCGAGATCGGTCGCCGCCGTCGCGCCGGCCGGACCGCCGCCGACAACCACCGTATCGTAGGTTTCGATAGTCATGATCAACTCCGGACCGCTTCGGAAATCGAGTGCGCGGCGACGCTGGTAAAATCTGGAAGGTTCTTTTCGGCGGTGTAGACTCGGATTGCGAGAAAGGCCGAGACCAGAAACAGAACGGCTTCGGCGGCGAAGACTGTCGCGTAGGCTGACGCCGTCGATCCCGACAACAGTCGCGCGATGTCGCTCGCCAGCGTACCGATGAATCCTCCCAGCCCGAACGCAACCGCCTGCGTCGCGCCCCAAAGTCCCATGCGCACGCCTTCGCGCGATTGCTGTTTGGATCCCACCAGCGCCATCATCGACCCGATGGCGGCGACGGCATAGACCCCGTTGGCTAGTCCCAGCATGAAAACCGCAGGACGCAACGATGATCCCGGCACCCATCCGGCAGCGGCGAGATTTATAAGCGCCAGCGCCGACGCGATGCAGCCCCCGACCGTCCAATTCCTCATTTCGGAGAACCGCCGGCCGCCGATTGCACTGCTAAGGAGCGCGACCAGAACCATCCCGGCGAGGACGCCGCCGTGCTGGACGCTTGCGAGCGTCGTCGATTCGCCGGGAGTTAATTTGAATACCGAACCGGCAAACGGTTCGAGGATCAGTTCGGGCGCGCTATAGGCGAGCATTGAAACGAAAATGAAGACGGCGAAACGCCGCGACTGCGGTTCCGACCAGACCTGCGCCAGCGCGGCCACGAACGAAGCCTCGCGCACTTGGTTTGGCGCGACCGGTTCGGGCTCGCGCCGGATCCGGGGGCCCTCGACTTTCCAAATCGCGACGAGCGTCACCGCCATGGCAATGATCGAGACCGCCGTCGCGACCGCGACCAGACGGGCCGGCGAATATGGATCGAGCCAATGTCCGGCGCTGGCCGTGGTGACGACAAACCCGGCGATCATCATGACCCATACGATGGTTGCCGCGGCGGCGCGGCGGCGTTCGTCGACACGTTTAGCCAACAGCACGAGAAGGTTTGTGCCGCATGCCCCGACGCCGATGCCGATCGTGATGAAAGAAACCGTCGCCAGGACAATACCCGCCCAAGGGCCGACACTCATCAACGCTGTGCCGGCGGCGGCTCCGATCCCGCCCAAAGCGAGCACGGCCATGCCGCCCACGATCCACGGCGTCCGGCGGCCACCGATATCGGAGCCATGGCCGAGCCGCGGCCGCAAAACCTGCATGGAGTAATGAACCGCCACCAACGCACCGGGAAGTATCGCCGGCATGGCGAGTTCGACGACCATGATGCGGTTCAGCGTGGATGTCGTCAGCACGACGATTGCGCCCAGTGCGGCTTGGATCAGGCCAAGGCGAAAGATCTGGAACCAAGACAGAGGAGGGAGCGTCATGGCCCAACCGCCCCGTTGGCGAGAAGGGCGAAGGCGCTCACGAGCATGCCGAGGACATAAAGACTGACGCCGGTCGCGCTGTACCAGGTGGCGCGTTCACGTGGGCTGCGCAGCAACCGCACCATCAGTTCAAGCTGCACGACCAGTAAAACGGCGACGATGCCGGCATGGATACGGTCGCCCCATGCCAAGAGGAGCGCGATCACCAGCACTTGCGGCACCGCCATGACCACGCAGGCCAGACGCGCGGCCCTGACAACGCCGAGCCGTACCGGGAGCGAGCCGATACCCATGCGGATATCGCCTTCCACCGACTTGAAGTCGTTCAGCGTCATGATGCCGTGCGCGCCAATGCTATAGAGCAGCGCCAGCACGATGGCGCGCCAATTCGGCATCGTCGCCGCCATCACGGCCGCGCCGGTGAACCAGGGCAGCCCTTCGTAACAGAGCCCAACGGCGGCATTGCCCCACCAGCCATTGCGTTTGAGCCGGAACGGCGGCGCGCTGTAGGCCCAGGCCAGCGCCAGACCGAACACCGCCGCGGCGAACCCCCAAACGCCGAGCGCCGTGGCAACGATGAGTGATAGCGCGGTCCAGCCGATGGCAATATAGAATCCCCAGCGTCCGGGCATCCGGCCGGACGGGATTGGGCGGTTCGGTTCATTGATCGCATCGACGTGGCGGTCGAACCAGTCGTTCACGGCCTGGCTGGTCCCGCACACCATGGGACCGGCCAGCAATATACCGGCAACGATCGCCGTCCAGCGGTAGCCCTCCGGCAATCCCGATGAAACGACGCCGCAGCCAAACGCCCACATTGGCGGAAACCAGGTTATCGGCTTAAGCAGTTCCAGGACGGTCGAGAGCCGGGGCGTGGACATCGTTGTTACTCTACTGTTCGGAGTTTTCATTCTCGTCTGATCCCTCGGCTAGCCCGAAGCGACGCAGTTTCACGTAAAGGCTTTGCCGGCTGACGCCGAGCATCTCGGCTGCCGATGCCCGATTGTTGCCGGTCAGGTTCAAGGCGGCCTCGATGCAGAGCCGCTCGATGACGTCGGTCGTCTCGCGCACCAAATCCTTGAGCGGAACGCGTCCTATCAGCTCGGTCAATTGATCAGCCGACCGCGGCAATTCGCGATCGGAACGCGCGAGCGGCGACAGCCGCCGTCCAACGTCGCGGATGGCAAAGCCAAAATTCGAAACCGCGTCGCCCTGCAGCGGCACCGCCGAGACTTCGACGTCCGTGCTGGCGCCGTACTCGCCGCGAAGAACGGTCGAAAACATCCGGATCGATTCGTTCTGACGCAGATTCGAGAGCAAGACGCCTAGATCGATCCCGGGTCTGCCGAGCCAGCGCTCGAGGGCTTCGCCATGCGCGGTCTCCCCGCTGGTCAACTGGGCCATTTCGGCGAAGGCGGCGTTGGCGGATAGAATTCGCCCATCACGGTCGGTCAGAACCAATCCGTCGGGCGCCGATTCGGCGAATTTGAGGAGCTTGGCACCGGTCGGCTGAAAGCTTAGCGCCGGTTGATCGACTGCCGGCAAGAGCCGGATCAGGATCATCGACGAAACATCCTGACGGAACAGCGAGGCAGTGACCACGACACGCTTATCGCTGTCGACCAGGTGCGCCCGGACGTCGCTGCCCCGGCCCCTCGTGCGAAGATCGCTCAGGACCGCCCGCAAACGCTCCGTGCTTTCGGCGTCGAAGCCCTCCGGGAAGCTGCGCCCGATGATGCGCTTGAGGTTGCTATCGAACAACCTCACGGCTGCCGCATTGGCCTCTATCACCTTGTAACTGCCCGCATCGACAATCAACACCGGCTCTGATGACAATTGAAATAGCAACCGATAGCGCGCCTCGACTTGCCGCAAGCGGGCGTAGTCGCGCTCCATGGACATCTGCGCTTCGATCAGCTTGTGCTGCAATTCGGCCACAGCGCGCAAATCGCGGCCGAGCCCGACAAAACGATCGGCGCGACCGAGATTAACGGCGGCGTAGAGCACCGGCACTTCGCCGCCATGAACCGATGGGTGATAGAGTTGACGCCAGCCGGACTTCCGCTTGCTCGCGGCCTCTTGCAGCAAAGCGCCGACTTTCGGCTGGCTCCCCGGGGTAACCGTCTCGCTCCACAGTCGGCCGATCCATTTTCCGTAGCCTCCCAATTCCGCGGAAAGATCGGTTTGCTGGAAGGCGACGTCGTGAATCACGCCGTCACCGTCGACAATGAGCGCAATGTCGGTGGCGGTCTCGATGACATTGGCCGCGGTTTCCGCGTTGAAACCGCCCAATGACTGCGTCGGGGCCTTGAAAGACTTCACTTAAGTCCGAAGCCTCCAGTAAGAACGAATTCACCGCCTTCATCCCTCAACCCCTTTTTTTGTTGGTTTTTCGGTGCAGTTAGGAGCGATTGGTCAGACCCACCAATTGTTGAGCCTGAAGCGCCCCCTGCCTCGCGTCCGTTGCGGTGAGATCGGCTCCCACCAGCAAGACCAACTCAGGATGTTCGATGAAAACCTGACCGTAGACCATGACTCCGATGGACCGATTCGGCGATTCACGCCGGATCATTCGAATTCGCGAGGCAAGCGCATCGAGTTGCTTGTCGCCGCTGACCAGGAATTCGACGACGTCGAACCATTCGCGGCGAACCACCTCGGCGAAGTCTCGCGACGTCGGTTCCGGTTCGATCCATGCCTCCCAGCCGTCGCGGCGGAAGAATTCTGACATCATCACCAGATAGAACATCGCATAGCTGAGTTCGTGCTTTTCACGCGGCGTTGGCGCTAACAGTGCGCGCAGTCCCGTTTCCCGCCGTTCCGCCTCGGCTCGGAACTCGACGCTGTAACTGCGCAGCAACTGCTGCAGGCGCCAGAGCGCCAACGTTGCCTCGGCGAAGCCGCAAAGGTCGCTGCTCCAAAGATGGCGTAAATGACCTGCGGCCGGGGCGAGCAGGTGAATATAAATCTCCTCCAACGAACTGCCGCCGGCGCGTAGCTCGTCTATGCGCGCCGCGGCGTCATCGGCATTTCCGGCCAGCATCTGATCGGCCAGCGCGGCCACGTCGTTCGATCCCGTATCGTCGCGTTCCGCCGGCGTTGTCGATCGCACCACGGCGGGCCTGGTATGGGCGACCACCAGGCTCGGGATCACTTTGGTTTGGATGGTGCGCGTCAGACCCGAGAGCCCGTCGCCAGCCTCGTGGCGCAGAAAATTCTCGCGGTCACCAATGACCACACGCTCGATGCGGTATGCCCTCGGCACCGAACTTACCAACCGCGGGCGCTCGATTTGCTCTCGGACGTCGCTCATGGCCCTACCCTCCCTGAAGCATAAATCCCCACCGGCCGATGCGTCAATACAAATTGACGTCTAAAATTGTTGACACTCGAAAACCGCCGGCTTAGGCTTCCGACAGTCGCTTAGTGGACGGGACCCGCGATGAGCCATAGCAGACCATCCCTGTCGATCATGGCCGATACGTTGGTAGCCCCGCCGCTGACCGAGGCCTCGATCGCGCCCCGGAAGTCAGCGACGATATCGCACCATTCCGACGAAGCGTTGTCAATTAACCTTTACGATTCCCGTCGTGGACAATTTACGCATTCGGTGAAATCCGGGGACGGCGCCGCCATGCCGCTCTACACCCCCGAAGAGCGCCGGCGCCGCGATGCCTCTCTTTGGACCATCGTGCAGGGGGTATTGGCACCGGTTCAGTTTGTCGTGTTTCTGGTCAGCCTCGGCCTGGTGATCCGATATCTTATGTCCGGCGAAGGCTTGGCGCTGGCGACGAGTTCGGTCGTGGTCAAGACCGTCGCCCTCTACGCCATCATGATCACCGGATCGATCTGGGAACACGAGGTTTTCGGGCGCTATCTCTTCGCGCGGCCCTTCTTCTGGGAAGACGTGTTCAGCATGCTCGTCCTGGCGCTGCACACCATCTATCTCGTTGCCCTGTTTTCCGGCACCCTTTCCGCTCACAATCTTATGTTGGTCGCGTTGGCCGCCTACGCGTCCTACGTCGTAAACGCGACCCAATTCGTACTGAAATTGCGCGCGGCCCGACGCGAGCAACCCCTGGCCTTGACTGGCACCATGGGGCTCGCATCATGACAGCATCCACGCTCTGTGCTGCCACGTCTGCCGAAGGCGAGCGTGTCGTGTTGCGCGAGCGCGGGCAGCGCGAGGTGTTTTGCGGCCTCACCGGGATAGTCTGGCTGCATCGCAAGATTCAGGACGCGTTCTTCCTGGTCGTCGGCTCCCGCACCTGCGCGCACCTCATTCAATCGGCCGCCGGCGTCATGATTTTCGCGGAGCCGCGCTTTGCGACGGCCATTATCGACGAGCGCGATCTTGCCGGCGTGGCCGATGTAAATGACGAACTCGACCGCGTTGTGCGCGAATTGCTGCAGCGCCGCCCGGACATTAAGCTTTTGTTTCTGGTCGGCTCGTGTCCGTCCGAGGTCATCAAGCTCGATCTCTCGCGCGCCGCGGCCCGGCTGTCGCAAGAACTGTCGCCTCGGGTGCGGGTATTGAACTATTCGGGCAGCGGCATCGAGACAACCTTCACCCAGGGTGAAGACGCCTGTCTCGCCGCGCTGGTGCCGGAGCTTCCGCCGGAGCGTGCGGACGATGAGAGATCCTTGATCATCGTCGGCGCCCTGGCGGATGTCGTTGAAGACCAGCTTCAACGACTGTTGCGCGAGCTGGGCCTCGGTCCAGTCCGCTTTCTCCCCTCTCGGCGCGCGTCGGATCTGCCCCCGGTGGGTCCGCGCGCGTCCTTTTTGCTCGCGCAACCTTTTCTCGCCGACACGGCGCGCGCACTTGAGGAGCGTGGAGCGACGCGGCTAGCCGCGCCATTTCCGCTCGGTGTCGAAGGCACCACGGCGTGGTTGCGCGCCGCGGCCGATGCCTTCGCCGTAGATGCGAATCGTTTCGATCTGGTTACGGCGCCGGCGAGAGAACGTGCCCGCCGCGCGCTGGCGCCCTACCGCGCTGAACTTGGCGGCCGCAGCGTTTTCTTCTTTCCGGATTCGCAACTTGAGGTGCCGCTGGCGCGCTTTCTGTCGCGCGAACTGGGCATGAAGCTGATCGAAGTGGGAACGCCTTACCTGCACCGTGCGCATCTTGCCGATGAACTAGCTTTACTGCCGCGCGACGTCCTCCTCAGCGAGGGTCAGGATGTGGACAAGCAACTCGATCGCTGCCGCGCCGCGAACCCCGATCTGGTGGTTTGCGGTCTCGGGCTCGCTAATCCCCTCGAGGCGGAAGGCATTGCCACGAAGTGGTCGATCGAACTGATTTTTACGCCGATCCAAGGTTACGAGCAGGCCGCCGATCTGGCCGGACTTTTCGCGCGTCCGCTCGTGCGCCGGACACTGTTGGTCGCATAGCCATGCAACTCACGGTCTGGACATACGAGGGGCCTCCGCATGTCGGCGCGATGCGCATCGCGACCGCGATGAAGGGCGTGCACTACGTGTTGCACGCGCCCCAAGGCGATACTTACGCCGATCTGTTGTTCACGATGATCGAGCGCCAATCGAAGCGGCCGCCGGTGACTTACACGACATTTCAGGCCCGCGATCTCGGCAGCGACACCGCGGAATTGTTCAAGAATTCCGTGCGCAGCGCCTATGAGCGGTTCCGTCCCGAAGCGATGATCGTGGGCGCGTCATGCACAGCGGAACTGATCCAGGACGATCCCGCCGGCTTGGCGCGCGCGCTCGGTTTGCCAATTCCGGTGGTGCCGCTTGAACTGCCGGCCTATCAGCGCAAGGAGAATTGGGGAGCGTCCGAGACGTTCTACCAAATCGTCCGTGCGCTCGCGACGCCATCGATGCCGGCGGCGGATTTCCAGCGCGCCGCGCGAGGACCGGGACGCCGCCCGCTCTGCAATATTCTAGGCCCCACGGCGCTCGGCTTTCGGCACCGTGACGACGTCGCGGAAATTAAGGCTTTGCTCAATCGCATGGCGATCGACGTGCATGTGGTCGCGCCGCTCGGAGCGTCGCCCGCCGATCTTGCCCAGCTGGGCGAGGCGGATTTCAACGTCGTGCTTTACCCGGAAATCGCGATGCAGACGGCGAAATGGCTGGAGCGAAGCTTCAAACAGCCCTTCGTCAAAACCGTGCCGATCGGCGTCGGCGCCACCCGCGCGTTCATCGCGGAAGTAGCGGAAATAGCGGGAACCGGCCCGTCGCCGGTGCTCGACGAAGAATCCTCCCGTCTGCCTTGGTATTCGCGCTCGGTCGATTCGACGTACCTGACCGGTAAGCGCGTCTTCGTCTTCGGCGACGCAACGCACGCCATCGCGGCGGCGCGGATCGCGCAAACCGAACTTGGCTTCAAAGTCGTCGGGCTTGGAACCTATTCGCGTGAATTTGCCCGCGAGGTGCGTGAGGCCGCCAAACTTTACGGCGTCGAGCCGCTCATCACCGACAACTATCTGGAAGTCGAAGCCAAGGTTGCCGAACTGGAACCCGAGCTGGTGCTGGGCAGCCAGATGGAGCGTCATATCGCCAAGCGCCTGAAGATTCCCTGTGCGGTCATTTCGGCGCCCGTGCATGTGCAGGATTTCCCGGCCCGTTACTCGCCGCAAATGGGGTTCGAAGGCGCGAACGTCATTTTCGATACTTTCGTACACCCGCTCATGATGGGGCTTGAAGAGCATTTGCTCGGCCTGTTCCGCGACGATCGCGAATTCCATGCCGATGCCGCGCCGTCGCATCTGTCGCCCACGGGCGCTGCGACGACAGCTGCCGCCACGTCGGAGCCTGGCATGATCTTAGTGCCGGCCTCGATGACAGAATGGGAGCCGGATGCTGAAAAAGAGCTGTCCAAAATCCCGTTTTTCGTCCGCGGCAAGGCGCGCCGCAACACCGAACGTTTCGCTCAGGAGCGAGGCCTCGTCACCATTACCGTCGAGACACTTTATGACGCCAAAGCGCATTTCGGCCGCTGACCCGACGCCCATCCGCGTCGTTGTCGTTACGATGGACAGCCATCTTGCCGGCGCGGCGGGGCGTGCGCGCGAGACGTTACGGAGCGTGTTGCCCGGTCTCGAACTCGATGTGCACGCGGCGGACGAGTGGAGCAGCGATCCGGCGGCGCTCGCGCGCTGCCTGGACGCCATTGCTCACGGCGACATCATCGTCGCGACAATGTTGTTCCTTGAGGATCACATCCGCGCCGTGATGCCGGCGCTGGCGGCGCGCCGCGATCACTGCGACGCCCTGCTGTGCAGCATGTCGGCCGGCGAGATCGTCAAGCTCACGCGCCTTGGCAGCTTCAGCATGAACGAAGAAGCGATCGGCGCGATCGGTTGGCTTAAGCGCATGCGCGGCAAGGGAAAAGCCGGCGGCTCAAGCGGCCGAGGCCAGATGAAGATGCTGCGGCAACTCCCTCGGCTGTTACGTTTCATCCCAGGCAAGGCGCAGGACCTCCGGGCTTATTTTCTCTCGCTGCAATATTGGCTCGCGGGCTCAGAACAGAATATTTGCAACCTCGTACGCATGCTGATCGAGCGCTATGCCGACGGCCCGCGCTCTCATTTACGCGCAAGAATTCGCTCGGCGCCGCCCGAGCGGTATCCGGATGTCGGGCTCTACCATCCGCGGGCGCGGCAACGCGTATTCGAACGGCTGGAGCACCTGCCGCGCAAAACCGGCAATGGTGTGGTCGGCCTCTTGATCCTGCGCTCCTACGCACTTTCCGGAAACACCGAGCACTATGACGGCGTCATTGCCGCCATCGAGGCTAAAGGGCTGCGGGTCGTTCCGGCATTCGCCAGCGGTCTCGACGCGCGGCCGGCGATCCAGCGTTACTTCATGAAGGGCAGTCGCCCGATCGTCGACGCGGTCGTCTCGCTGACCGGTTTTTCGCTTGTTGGCGGGCCGGCCTATAACGACGCCAGCGCCGCGGTTGCCATGCTATCGGCGCTCGACGTGCCCTACATCGCGGCCCATCCGGTCGAATTCCAAACGCTTGAGCAATGGCGCGACGATGAGCGAGGCCTGACGCCCATCGAGGCCACCATGATGGTGGCGATTCCGGAACTCGATGGCGCGATCTCTCCGATGACATTCGGCGGCCGCTCGTCCTCAACCGACGCCGACCGGCGTCGCGACATGTCGGTTCAGCCGGAGCGCGCGGCGATGCTGGCCGCGCGCGTCGCCAAACTCGTGGCGTTGCGTCGCAGCGCCCGCGCCGAGCGTAAAATCGCCGTCGTGCTATTTAACTTCCCGCCCAACGCGGGAGCCACGGGCACCGCCGCTTATCTTTCCGTCTTCGCGTCGCTGCACCACACTTTGAAGGCGTTAAAGGACGCCGGCTATAGCGTGGAAGTTCCCGAAACCGTGGATGCATTGCGGACGCGCCTTCTCGAAGGCAACGCCGGGCGCTTCGGCACCGACGCCAATGTCGCGGCCCGCATCTCGACCGACGATCATGTTCGCCGGGAGCGCTGGCTCGGTGACATCGAACGCCAGTGGGGCCCGGCACCCGGCAGACACAATACCGACGGCAGCAGTCTGTTCGTGCTCGGCGAACGGTTCGGCAATGTGTTCGTCGGCGTGCAGCCCGCCTTCGGCTACGAGGGCGACCCGATGCGGCTTTTGTTCGAGAAGGGTTTTGCGCCGACGCACGCGTTTTCCGCCTTCTACCGCTGGGTCCGCGAAGAATTCGGCGCCCATGCGGTCTTGCATTTCGGCACGCATGGCGCGCTGGAATTCATGCCAGGCAAGCAAGCCGGCCTTTCCGGCGAATGCTGGCCGGACCGTCTTATCGGCGATCTGCCGAATTTCTATCTCTACGCGTCCAATAATCCATCCGAAGGCACGATCGCCAAGCGCCGCGCCGGCGCCACTCTCATCAGTTATCTCACGCCGTCGGTGACCAAGGCGGGGCTCTATCGCGGCCTGGTCGATCTCAAGGCATCGCTCGAGCGCTGGCGTGGCTTGGAGCCGGAGGCCGACGCCGCGCAGCGCGGGTCGCTCGCGGCTCTGATCCAGGCCCAGGCGGTGGCCGTCGACTTGGCCGGCGCGGCGCCGGTCTGGCATGATGGCGCAGAAAGCGACATCGAGCGTTTGCGCGCCGCGGTGCTTGAACTGGAATACACGCTCATCCCGCATGGGCTGCATGTTATCGGTCGTCCCCCGAACGCGGCCGAGCGGGCGGAAATGCTCGATGCGGCGGGGATCGTCGATGCCGGTCCACGCGCGGCGCTTGACGCGCTTCTGGGCGAGGATCACGAGACGCCGTCTATCGTGCATGCGCTTGACGGGGGCTACGTGCCGCCGGCGCCCGGCGGCGATCTCCTGCGCAACACCGACGTGCTGCCGACCGGCCGCAACGTGCACGGCTTCGATCCCTTCCGCATCCCAAGCACGTTCGCGGTTCAGGACGGGGCGCGGCAGGCCGAGCGTCTGCTGCAGCGCTACCGCGATGATGGCTTGGGAGTTCCCGAAACGGTCGCCATCGTGTTGTGGGGCACCGACAATCTGAAAACCGAGGGCGGACCGATCGCCCAGGCGCTCTGGCTCATGGGAGCGGAGCCGCGTCATGACAGTTATGGCCGCCTTTCCGGCGCCCAACTCGTGCCGCTTGAGCGGCTCGGCCGGCCGCGGGTCGACGTCGTCATGACGCTGTCCGGAATTTTCCGCGATCTGTTGCCGTTGCAAATAAAGCTACTCGCCGAGGCGGCGCTGCTGGCCGCCAACGCCGACGAAGCGGCCGACGCGAATTTCGTCCGCAAACACGCGCTCGCGTTCCAGGCGGAGCACGGCGGCGATATCGATCAGGCGGCGCTGCGCGTCTTCAGCAACGCCGACGGCACCTATGGCGCGAACGTCAACCTTCTGGTCGATAACGGCGGCTGGAAAGACGAGGACGAATTGGCCGAGGCTTATGTCCGGCGCAAAGGCTTTGCCTATGGCGTGAGCGGCAAGCCTTCGCGGCAAGACTCCGTGCTCGCGCATATGCTCGCGAGCGTCGATGTTGCGTATCAGAATCTCGACTCGGTCGAACTCGGCGTCACCACGGTCGATCACTATTTCGACACCCTGGGCGGCATCAGCCGCGCGGTCCGCCGTGCCCGTGGCGCCGACACGACTGTCTATATTGGCGATCAGACCCGCGGCGATGGGGCGGTACGCACGCTCTCGGAGCAGGTCTCTTTGGAGACGCGGACACGCGCGCTCAATCCGAAATGGTACGAGGCGCTGCTTGATCACGGCTACGAGGGTGTGCGCCAGATCGAAGCGCAGGTGACCAATACGCTCGGCTGGTCGGCGACGACCGGGCAGGTGGCGCCCTGGGTTTATCAGCAGCTCACCCAGACCTACATGCTCGACCCGAATATGCGCGAACGCCTCGCCGCGCTCAATCCGAAGGCGTCGGCGAAGGTCGCGAACCGGCTGCTCGAAGCGCACGAGCGCCGTTATTGGACGCCCGACAAGGCGACGCTCGACGTACTGCGGCGGGCGGGCGAAGAGCTGGAAGACAGAATTGAAGGCATCGGCGTGGGAGTGGCGGCATGAACATCGCGATTCGATCGGTTCCAAGCCGTGTCCGCGCCGATGGCGAGGGCAGCGTCCAGGTCCAAATGGATCCGACGGTCAAGATTGGCAACGCCAAGGTCTTTTCCGTTTACGGCAAAGGCGGCATTGGCAAGAGCACGACATCGTCGAATTTGTCGGTGGCGTTCTCCAAGCTCGGCAAGCGCGTGCTGCAGATCGGGTGCGACCCAAAGCACGATTCCACCTTTACTTTGACGAAGCGTCTGGTGCCGACGGTGATCGACACGCTGGAGTCCGTCAATTTCCATACCGAGGAGCTGCGTCCGGAGGATTTTGTCTACGAGGGCTATAACGGCGTGATGTGCGTCGAGGCCGGCGGTCCGCCGGCCGGCACCGGTTGCGGCGGTTACGTCGTCGGCCAGACCGTAAAACTGCTCAAGGAGCACCACCTGCTCGAAGACACCGATGTGGTGATCTTCGACGTGCTTGGCGACGTGGTGTGCGGCGGCTTTGCCGCGCCGCTTCAACACGCCGACCGCGGCATCATTGTCGCCGCCAATGATTTCGATTCGATCTTCGCCATGAATCGCATCGTGGCGGCGATCCAGGCAAAATCGCGCAACTACGCGGTGCGGCTCGGCGGCGTGATCGCCAACCGCAGCGACGCCACCGACCAACTCGACAAATACAATGACAAAACCGGCCTGAAAACACTCGCGGTGTTCCCCAATCTCGACGTGTTCCGCATGAGCCGCCTCAAAAAGGCGACCCTGTTCGAGATGGAGCCGTCGCCTGAGGTCGAGAAGGTGCAGAACGAATATCTGCGTCTCGCCGCCTCGCTGTGGGCGGGCGCCGAGCCGCTTGTGGCCGCTCCGCTCAAGGACCGCGACATTTTCGACCTTCTCGGCTTTGACTGAATTTCGGATCGAGCAGATGACGAGCATGACTTACATCGAACGTCGCAGCCAGCTCGAAGATTACTTCGATCGCACGGCCGTCGATGCATGGTCACGCCTGACCTCGGACGCGCCGGTCAACCGCATTCGCGCCACCGTGCGCGCCGGGCGCGATCAGATGCGGCGGACCCTGCTGGAGTGGCTACCGGCTGACTTGCGCTGTCGGCGCTTGCTGGACGCCGGCTGCGGCACCGGCGCGTTGGCGGTCGAGGCCGCGCGACGCGGCGCCCGCGTGGTTGCCGTCGATCTGTCGCCCACGCTCATCGATCTTGCCCGATCCCGCGCGCCCAGCGTGCTGGGGAGCGGCAGCGTCGATTTTCTGGCGGGCGACATGCTCGCGCCCACGCATGGTGACTTCGATCACGTGGTCGCCATGGACTCGCTGATCCACTACGGAACCGAAGACGCGGTCCAGGCGATTGCCGGCCTTGCCGCGCGGACCCGACACTCGCTGCTGGTCACCTTCGCGCCGCGGACTCCGGCGCTGGCCGTGATGCATGCGGTCGGCCGGCTGTTTCCGCGCGCCAACCGCGCTCCGGCGATCGAGCCGGTCGGCGAACACGCCATGTGCCGTCGGCTCGCGGCCGAGCCCAAACTCTCCGCTTGGCGCGTCGGCCGCAGCCGCCGGGTCCAGACCGGTTTTTACACATCCCAAGCGCTGGAGCTGTGCCGGTCATGATGCCGCTCAAGATCAATCTGGCTCGTGGGTGGATGCGGCTTGGCGCGCATTACCTGCCGTTCGCCGATGCGGCGACCGAGGAGCTTCCGCTCGAACGCTTGCTCCGCCTCTCGCTTTTTCAGATTTCGGTCGGCATGGCCGTCGTCCTCCTCAACGGCACTCTCAATCGTGTCATGATCGTCGAGCTTGGCGTGCCAAGCTGGCTGGTCGCGTGCATGGTCTCGCTGCCGCTTATTTTCGCGCCGTTGCGCGCGATGATCGGCTTTCGCTCCGACAATCACTTCTCGGCATTGGGCTGGAAGCGGGTGCCGTATATCTGGTTCGGCACGATGCTTCAGTTCGGCGGTCTTGCCATCATGCCGTTCGCGCTGATCGTTCTGTCGGGCGACGCCGATGGTCCGGCCTGGATCGGCAATGCCGCTGCGGCGCTGGCCTTCCCCTCGTGGGCGCCGGGGTGCACACGACCCAGACGGCCGGGCTGGCGCTGGCGACCGACCTTGCGCCCGAGCAAGCGCGGCCGCGCGTGGTCGCATTTCTTTACGTCATGTTGCTGTTTGGCATGGTGGCCAGCGCCTTTGCGTTCGGCGAGCTTCTGGCCGATTTTCACGAGCTCCGCCTCATCCAGGTCGTCCAGGGCGCGGCGATCGTGACGGTTGCGCTTAACGTTGCCGCATTGTGGAAACAGGAACCGCGCGATCCCGCCCGAACCGCCAAAGATGGACCGCGGCCGACTTTCAGGGAGTCCTGGGCGCAATTTCGGGGTGAAACGAACTCGACCCGCATTTTTGTGACGGTCGCGCTCGGCACCGCGGCTTTCACGATGCAGGACGTTTTGCTCGAGCCCTATGGCGGCCAAATCCTCCATCTTACCGTTGCGCAGACCACCGTGCTGACGGCTTTATTCGCCATCGGCATTCTTGCCGGGTTCGCGCTCGCGGCGCGCTCCCTCGGCCGCGGCGGCGACGCCTATCAACTCGCGGCGCTCGGCGTGCTCGCCGGCGTGGCGGCCTTCTGCTGCGTTATCTTTTCCGCGCCACTCTTATCGTCGGCGTTGCTGCGCGTGGGCACGGTCCTGATCGGCTTCGGCGGCGGTCTGTTCGCGGTCGGGACGTTAACCGCCGCGATGGAACTGGCGCGCGACGGCCAATGCGGTCTGGTCCTCGGGGCCTGGGGCGCGGTGCAGGCGACGGCTGCCGGTATCGCCATTGCACTCGGCGCCGGACTGCGCGACGGCGTTTCGCGCTTGGCGGCCGATGGGGTTCTCGGTCCAGCGCTCGACATGCCGGCTACCGGTTACAGCTTCGTGTATCACGTCGAAATTGCCTTGTTGTTCGCCACCCTGGTCGCGATCGGTCCGCTCGTGCGTCGCGCGCACGGACGCCCGTTGCGACCGTCACCGAAATTTGGGCTCGCCGAGATCGGCTAGCCCAGCAAAGCGCGGAGGTTGTCCCATGCCGACAGGCGCCATAACCGGCTACATCGATGTGGCACAGTTAGTTTTGTACGCATTCTGGATCTTTTTCGCGGGGTTGATCTTCTATCTTCGCCGCGAAGACAAACGCGAAGGTTATCCGCTGGAGTCCGATCGTTCGGGACGTGTCGTCGTCCAGGGCTTTCCGGCCATGCCCAGCCCAAAAACCTTCCTGATGGCCGACGGTTCGAAGCGAACGGTGCCGAGTACGAAGGCGGATCGGCGCGACGCGCCGGTGGCGCCGTTCTTGCCGTGGCCGGGCGCGCCGATGGAGCCTACCGGCGATCCGATGAAAGACGGCGTTGGGCCAGCGTCCTATGCGAACCGCGATGACGTGCCCGAGCACGACGCCGACGGTGAACCGATCCTCGTGCCGATGCGCGCGCTTCCGGAGTACTCCATCGGACCGGTCGATCCCGATCCGCGTGGAATGGCGGTGATCGGCGCCGACGGCGCGACCGCCGGGACCGTCAAGGACGTCTGGATCGATCGTTCGGAGGCGCTGATCCGCTACCTTGAAATCGACGTGACGACGTCCGCGGTTCCACGGAGCGCATTGGTTCCGATGACCATGGCGCGCGTTTGGGGAAGTAACCGAACGGTGAAAGTCCGTTCGCTCCTCGCGTCGCAGTTCGCCGATGTACCGGCGATTGCCAACCCGAACCAGGTCACCAAGCTCGAAGAGGATAAAATCGTCGGCTACTACGCCGGTGGCACCCTCTACGCGACGCCCGACCGCATGGGGCCCTTGATATGAGTATCTTCAACCCCAACTTGCCGCTGCCCGGACCGCTTCCGGCCGGAGAGGCGGTGCTGTGGCGCGGACGGCCGCAGTGGCGCGGCTTGGCGCTACGCGCGTTTCGCGTTCGCCAAGTGGCGATCTATTTCGGACTGCTGGCGATTTGGCGTGTCGGACTAGACGTGTCCGCGGGAGACGGCGCTGTCGCAATTGCGACGACCGTGTTGTTGCTCCTGGCGCCATGTTGCGTGGCTTGCGGCGTTCTTACGTTGCTCGCGTGGCTATCAAGTCGCACCACGCGATACACCATCACCAGCCGTCGTATCGTCATGCAGTTCGGCGTTGCCTTGCCGATGACCCTGAACATTCCGTTCCGGATCTTGTCCGCGGGGTCGCTACGATCTTACGCCGACGGCACCGGGGATATACCGGTTGCCGTCTCCGGCAACGATCGCGTCGCCTATTTGATGCTTTGGCCGCATGTGCGTCCGTGGCGCGCGGCGAAGACCGAACCCATGCTGCGCGCGGTGGAAGACGCCAAGCACGTTTCCGAAATTTTAGCGCGCGCTGTCGTCGCCGCCGCGAACGCCGCCGGTTCGCTGGCCCCGGTCGTTGCGGATCAGACAGCCGCCACCGAAATCCAGGTCGGGGCGCAACCGGCCACGGCCGCGGCATAACGAGAGCAGAGGACGATGACGCGAACAAGTCGAGATCGACGTTTTCCCCGCGGTGCGCTGTTCGGCGCCGCGGCCTTGGTCGGGCTAAGCCTGCTCGCAACCGGCTTTGCGCGATTCACCGGGATAGGAACAACCTACGCGCCGGACGCAACAGCGGTGCAGAGCCGCGAATTGCGCTTCGAAGACCGCTCCGATGGCGCGGTGACGGTTTACGAGGTCGGCAGCGAACGGATTGTCGATGTTCTGCCGCCCGGGACCAACGGCTTCGTTCGCGGCGTGATGCGCGCCCTAACGCGGGAACGAATGCGCGAAGACGTCGGAAAAGCGCCGCCGTTCCGGCTCACCCGCTGGAGCGACGGCCGCCTTTCCATCGAAGACGAAGGGACGCATGAGAGCATCGAGCTCGTAGCCTTCGGGGAGACTAATTTCGCGGCCTTTGCAAGGCTTCTCCAGGTCCGGAGTGCTTCACGATGATTGCAGCATGGTTCAGCGGAAGCCATTCGATCGAGTTGCCTTGCCGGGTCGACCTCGAGCAGACAACCGAGAGTCTTCATGCCTATGTCGAGATTGACGGGGTCGAGATCGGCCCCGGCGACCGCGTGATCGTTCACGACGCACCGACAACGGTGAAATTCGGCGAGCACCTCATCTGCGATCGCCGCGTCACTATCGTACGGGCGAGCCTTTTCGGCGGCCTCTTGGCGCGGCTGAAAGGTTACCTCGAACTGACCGAACTCTACGAAGTCAGCTTTTCGGACGGGAGAGCGTCATGATTGCCATGGAAGGCGGCAGCGGCCCCAACGCGACAACCCAATCCGCGCAGACCGACACTATTCTGAGTCCGCGCTTTTATACGACCGATTTCAAGGCGATGGATCGTCTCAGCGTCGACGGTGTGCGGTCCGAGTGGGACGCAACCATCGCCGAACTGCGGGCCGATTATAATAAAGCCCATTTCCGCCGCAGCGAGCCGTTCGACTTCAAGCTCGCCGATCTGCCGGAAGACTTGCGCGCGGAATTCGTCGACTTTTTGGTCAGTTCGCTCACCGCCGAGTTCTCCGGCTGCGTGCTCTATTCGGAGATCAAGAAGCAGATCAAAAATCCCGACATTCGCGAGCTGTTCGGCTATATGAGCCGCGACGAATCGCGGCATGCCGGCTTCATCAATGAGGCGCTGAAGGAGATCAATGTCGGCATCGATCTAAGCTTCCTTACGCGCGCCAAGAAATACACCTATTTCAAGCCGAAATTCATCTTCTACGCGACCTATCTTTCCGAAAAGATCGGTTATGCGCGTTACATCACGATCTATCGTCAGTTGGAACGCCATCCGGACCGGCAATTCCATCCGATTTTCCGCTGGTTCGAACGTTGGTGCAATGACGAGTTCCGGCACGGCGAGGCGTTCGCATTGCTGATGCGGGCGGATCCTTCCCTGCTTGCCGGATACAACAAACTCTGGATCAAGTTCTTTCTCCTGGCGGTGTTCGCGACAATGTATGTCCGCGATCACATGCGTCCGGCGTTCCATAAGGCGATTGGGCTCGATCCGACCGACTACGATTTCACCGTCTTTCGCATAACTTCGGAAATCTCGCAGCAGGTGTTTCCGCTCGTTCTCGATCTTGAAAACCCCGTTTTCCGTAGCGGTCTCGACCGGCTGTGGCGCATCGCGGAGGCCAGCGCCGCGGCAAAGGCGCGCGGAGGGGTCGTTGGCAGCGTCAGGCGGATCGGACTTGGGATCGCCGCGGCGGGAGTTTTTGCAAAACTTCTAGTTCTCCCTGCCAAGCGCAACGTGCTGCCACAGCACGTCACTTTAGCCCCAGCCTGGTAGTCTGCGGATGACGTTTTTTTCGCACCCGGCTGTAGTCGCTCTCTGCGCGCTCTTCATATGGTGGTTCAGCACCGGCGTGGTGCTGTACATCGTCGGGCTGCCCGGCTGTAGCTCGCGCAAGAGTGCGCTTGGGGCGGCCATTTTATTTGCCGGCGCGCTTTACGGGTTGGCGAAAAGTGGCGGCGAAACCAGCGTCGCGGGTGCCTACCAAGCCTTTATTTGCGCGCTGTTGGTGTGGGGCGTTCAGGAGTTCGAGTTTTTAATCGGCTCAATCACCGGGCCCCGCCGTGAACCGTGTCCCGACGATTGCGTCGGCTTGCGACGCGTCGGCTACGCATTGCAAGCTATTCTCTATCATGAGATTGCGCTGATCCTGTCCGGCGCTGCGATCGTAGCCGTTACCTGGAATGCGGAAAATCAATTCGGAACTTGGACCTTTGCGATCCTGTGGACCATGCGCGTGAGCGCGAAACTGAATTTGTTCCTAGGCGTGCCGGTGCTCAATCATGAATTCCTGCCGACGCGGCTGAACTATCTGACGAGCTATTTCAGGCGAGCGCCGATCGGCTTTTTCTTCGCTCTGACTGTCACAGCGTCGACAACAGTCACGGCGTTGCTCCTCGCCCGGGGGCTCACGGGGAATGCGAGCGTCTTCGAATCGACGGGCTACATGTTGCTTGCGTCACTGATGGCGCTCGGCGTCCTGGAGCACTGGTTCATGGCGCTGCCGCTGCCGATTGCCGCGCTTTGGAGTTGGGGAATGCGGTCGCGGGTCGATCGAGTCCGCACCGGTTCGGTCGCGTCCCTGGCTCAAGACCGACTGCGAAACGTCGTTAGTAAAGTACCGGACCCATGACTGTATGACGCCCGAACCCCCGATCACGGTGATGCCATGCGCGCCAATGCCCCAGTTCAGGAATTGACGACGAGTCCAAGTTCGAACGAAGCCACCATCGAAGATGCCGCGAAGATCGCATCTGAATTCATCACGACGGCGCGACGAGAGCTAGAGGATCGATTTAGGCAGGCGTTCGCCGAACGCGTGCGGCCCGACAATGGAGCACAGCAATGCGGCGGTTTTGCTTCGGCAAAAGCCGCCGATCGGAGGAAGCAATGAATTACGAGTCCTATTTCCGTAAACAGCTCGACGGTCTGCGCAAGGAAGGGCGGTATCGTGTATTTGCCGACATCGAGCGTCGGGCAGGCCAATTTCCGCGCGCAACGTACCACGGCGCGCGAGGCCGCCGGGAAGTGACCGGATGGTGCTCCAACGATTACCTGGGAATGGGACAGCACCCAACCGTCCTTGCGGCCATGCACGAGGCGATCGACCAATGCGGAGCGGGTGCGGGGGGCACGCGCAACATCTCCGGGACAAACCATTATCACGTCCTGCTCGAGCGCGAACTCGCCGATCTGCACGGCAAGGAGGACGCGCTGCTATTTACATCCGGCTACGTGTCGAACTGGGCGGCTCTGGGAACGCTCGCGGCGCGCATGCCGGGCTGTATCGTTCTTTCCGACGAGTGCAATCACGCCTCGATGATCGAAGGCATCCGACAC
>Ga0181525_10001277_pt1 | contig 21652 bp, 18 predicted proteins | sample PEATcosm2014_Bin_48_FD_121100 | JGI IMG/M metagenome (GOLD analysis project Ga0181525, IMG submission 121100) | Peatland microbial communities from MTU Mesocosm Facility, Houghton, MI, USA - PEATcosm2014_Bin06_10_metaG | ecosystem: Environmental > Terrestrial > Soil > Wetlands > Peat | place...
CGACATCCCTCACTTCTGCGCGAGCAAGCGCGTAACTGACGAGGCGTTCGATTAGCGCTTCGAACGAAATCCCGAGCGACGCGCAAGCATCCGGCAACAAGCTCGTGGGCGTGAGGCCGGGGAGCGTATTTACCTCTAAAATCTGCGGGCGGCCTTCTTTGGTGACGATGAAATCGGTGCGCGAGTAATCGCGCAGGCCGAGCAACCGGTGCACCGAGAGCGCCAGCATCTGCAAGCGCGCGGCCAGATCTTCGTCGATCCGTGCGGGAACGACGTGCGTACTGCCGCCTGGCGCGTACTTGGCTTCGTAGGTATAGAATTCGTCGCGGTTCGGCACGATTTCGATCACCGGCAGCGCTTCCTCGCCGAGGATGCCGACCGTATACTCGCGACCGCTGAGGTACTCTTCGGCCATGATCTGCGAGTACGTCTTGGCGGCCGAAAGCATGGCATTCGTCCACTGCTCGTGCGTTTTCACGATGTTGACGCCGAGCGCGCTCCCCTCGAAGCGCGGCTTGATAACGAGCGGAAGGTCGAGCGAACCCGGAAGCAACGGTAGCGTTCCACCCGAGAGATCGAAGAGATCCCAAGCGGCCGTCGGCAGCCCTTCGGCGGCCAGCAGTTTCTTCGTGAGGTGCTTGTCCATCGCAAGGGCAGACGCTTCGAGGTTGCTTCCGTTGTACGGAATCGCGAGATAATCCAATAGCGCTTGCACGTGCCCGTCCTCGCCGCCGGGGCCGTGGAGTGCGATGAACACGACGTCGGGTGCGACCTCGCGAATGTTGTCGATAAAACGCGCGTCGTAGTCCAACGACTGCGCGGTATATCCAAGCGACTGCAACGCGCGCATCACGCCCGCGCCGCTCTGAATCGAAATCTCGCGTTCGGCACTGCTGCCGCCCATGACCACCGCGACCTTAGCTTTTTGTTTCATCGATAAAAACTCCGACGAGGTGGACTTCCAATTGCAGCTCGACGCCGAACCGTTCGTTAACGGCCCGGCGAACGCGAGCCAGGAGCGAGGCGACGTCCTGGGCCGTTGCGCCGCCCGTATTGTTAATGAAGTTGGCGTGCAGGGGTGAGACTTCCGCGCCGCCGACCCGCCATCCCTTACAACCCGCCGCCTCGATTAACCGCGCCGCCTTATCACCCTCCGGATTGCGAAAGCACGAGCCGGCGTTGGGGAGCGCGATCGGCTGCGTGCTTTTGCGGCGCACCAAGCGCGATTGCATTTCGTCGCGGACGGCTTTGGCGTCGCCGCGCTCGAACGCAAGCGTGACGCGCGAAACGATCGCATCGCGCGCGAGCGTCGTGTGGCGGTAAAAATACTGCACGGTCACCGCATGCGCGTGCGGCTTGCCGGGCGACTGTACCCAGACCTCGCGAACGAACTCGCCCATCTCGCGATCGGTTCCGGCGTTCATGCGCAGCGAGCCGCCGACCGTGCCTGGAATCCCGGCCAGCGATCCGATGCCCGAAGCGCCAAGCGTTGCGGCTTTGGCGGTCAACGCGGCCATTCCGGCCGATGCGCCGGCTTCCACGATCACCAAATCGCCTTCGACGCGCGCGTCGATCGCGGCAAAGCTTCCGCCCAGGCGCAGCACGATGCCGCGCAGGCCGCCATCGCCAACCAGCACGTTGCTCCCGCTCCCGAGCACGAACCATGGGATCCGGCGCTTGAAGCATAGCTGCATGGTGGCGGCGAGTTCGTCTTCGGACTCCGCGACCGCAAGCGCATCCGCCGGGCCGCCGATTTTCCACGACGTGTACGGCCCGATGGGGGCATCGAACGCCACGCGACCGCCGAAGATCTCGCGCAACCGACTGCGATCCTCCTCATCGAGAAGGCTCGCGATCGCCTGCGCGGTGGTCAGGCTCACGCCGGCAATTCCGCGCTCGACACCGCTCGCGCCAGTCGCGCCGCGACGTCGGTGATATTGCCCGCCCCAAGCATCAGGACGAGCGCGCCGCGCGGCGCTTCGTCGAAGATGCGCTCTTCCAAATCATCCACGCGGGCAACGTAGGTGACGCGCGCGCCACTCGCTGCGAGGGGCTCCCCGATCGAACGTTCGCTCACCCCCGGAATCGGCGCTTCCGACGCGGCGTAAATCGGCGTGAGATACACGCGATCCGCGCCGCGAAGTGCGTCGGCAAAGTCGCGAGCGAGGTACGCCGTGCGTGAATACCGGTGCGGCTGAAATGCGACGACGACCGGGCCGCGATGGTATTGCCGCGCCGCCGCGATGGTCGCGCGAAGGGCGGTCGGGTGATGCGCGTAGTCGTCGACGACCACCATGCGATCGGTTCGCGCGAGAATGTCGAAACGCCGGCGCACGCCACGAAACGCGCGCAAGCCCTCGGCGATCTGCGCGAACGGCACTTCGAGCGTGCGCGCGACCGCGATTGCGGCAAGCGCGTTCTGTACGTTAATCGCACCCGGCACGCCGAGTTCGATCGACCCGAGGCACACGCCGCCGCTAAGAACGTCGAACGTCATGCCTAGCCCGTCAAAGCGAACGTTTGCCGCGCGCACGTCCGCGCGCGGACCGAAGCCAAACGTAACGGTTCGTGCCGTGCGTTCGCGCTCGACGAGCGACGCCGCGAGCGGATCGTCGACGCCGATCACGGCTACGCCCGCATCGGGCAACTTGCGCAGGAACGCTTCAAACGCCGCGACGAGTTGCGGCAGCTCGTCGTCGCTCGCAAGGTGATCGTTCTCGATGTTGTTGAGTACGGCAGTCTCCGGCGAGAGCAGCGCGAAGGATCCGTCCGACTCGTCGGCTTCCGTGACGAACCACGGCGAGGAACCGTCGCGCGCGTTCGTTCCGAGCGCGCCGTCGATTCCACCGAGCACCAAGCTTGCGTCGATCGCGCCGGCGCGCAACACCGCGTGAATCATCGCGGTGGTGGTGGTCTTACCGTGCGTACCGCAGATGGCGATTCCTCGCTTGCCAGACATGAGTTGCGCGAGCATCTCACCGCGATGCAACAGCGGCACGTTCGCGCGCTGGGCCGCGACGTATTCCGGATTGCGCCGGTCGATGGCCGAACTGACGATCACCGTCGACGCGTGCTCGACGTTGGCGGCGTCGTGGCCGATCGTCACCCGCGCGCCCTCTTCGCGCAGACGCGCGATGAGATCGGTTTCTTTTACGTCCGAGCCACTCACGCTCTCGCCGCGCGCGAGTAAGATCCGCGCGATCGCACTCATGCCGATCCCGCCGATGCCCACAAAATGCCACGACGTCGCCGTCGCCGTGCGCGCCCGCTTCACTTGGTAGGCTTTCGAGACGCCAGGTTTTCGACCCGGGCGAGAATTGTCGCAATCGGATCGTTTGGCTGCCTCTGCTCAGCGGCGAGGCGCATCGCTTCAAGGCGGCGCGGCGCGGTTACGTCGGCGAGAATGGCGCGGAGTCGTCCGGCCGCGAGCTCCCGGTCCTCCACGACGACGGCGGCGCCCGTCTGCGCCACCCGCTCGGCATTGGCTCGCTGATGATCGCCCGCGGCATGAGGGTACGGCACGAGGATTGCCGGGCGGCCGGTGGCCGCCAGCTCGCCGAGCGTCGAGGCGCCGGCACGCGCCAGGACGAGATCCGCAGCTGCGTACGCATCGCTGAGGTCGTGCAGGTAGGGCCGGACCGCGCCCTGCTCGCCGCCGAGTGCCGCGCGCACGCGGTCGTATTCCTTTTCGCCCGTCACGTGAACGAGCTGCCAGTCATCGGGGAGCCCATCCGACTTGACGAGCGACGTCAAAGCGTCGTTGATCGAGCGCGCACCCTGGCTCCCGCCCATGGCCAGCAGCGTCTTGCGCTTCGCACTCAAGCCGAGCCGCGCGATCGACTCCTCGCGCGACGGCAAATCGCGCAGGCTCTCGCGCACGGGAATCCCCGTGTAGACGTATTTTCCTGAAAAGCCCGGATCGCCCGCGGCAAACGCGCCCCACACTTCGTCGACGAGCGGCGCAAGGACGCGATTGGTCAAGCCGGGCTGCGCGTTCGGTTCGAGCAATGCGATCTTTGCGTGCAGCATTCGCAGCTCGTTTAGAATGCGCGCAGCGACCACGACCGGAAAGCAGACGTACCCGCCGGTCGCAATCACGATATCGGGTCGCGCGCGCACGAGAATACGGATCGCTTGAACGGTACCGGCGAGATTGGCAAATCCCGTCGTCACGATCGCGGGCGACAGGGTCCGCACGAGCGGACCACTCGCGACGGTCGCAAGCGGGTAGCCGGCTTTGGGCACGAGCGTCGCCTCGAGACGGTCGGCGCTCCCCACGAAAAGCACGTTCGCGCGATCGCGCAGCGCATCCGCAATAGCGATCGCCGGATACAGATGGCCGCCGGTCCCGCCGCCGGCAAAGACGACGTTCACTCGAGCGTATGGACGCGGCGATGACGGCCCACGTTGAGGATCAACGCTACCGCGACGAGGTTGACGATCAACGAGCTCCCGCCAAAAGAAATGAACGGCAGCGGGACGCCCGTTACCGGCCACGACGACGTAACGACGCCGATATTGATGAAGGCTTGAATCACGATCGTTGCCGCACACCCGAGCGCGAGAAAGAAGCCAAAGCGGTCGGGCGCGTCCATCGCGACCTTGATTGCGCGATAGGCGAAGAGCAAGAACAGCGCGACGACCGCGATGGCGCCGATAAGTCCCAGTTCTTCACCGATGATCGAGAAGATAAAATCCGTGTACTGCTCCGGAAGATAGAAGAACTTCGCACGTGACGCGCCGAGCCCGACGCCAAATAGGCCGCCGCTCCCGAGTGCCAACAACGATTGCACGATGTGAAAGCCCGTGTTCTGCGGGTCGCGCCACGGGTTAATGAACGCGAAAATGCGGGCGCGCTGGTACGAACTTGCGAGTACGGTCACCACGACGGGCGGTAAGGTTGCAATCGCAATCATTCCCAGATGCGCCAGGCGCGCGCCGGCTCCAAAGAACATGGCAAACGCCGTCATCACGAGCAAACTCGCCGTGCCCATGTCGGGCTCTTTCAACACGAGCACCGCCATCGCGACCACCGGCACGCACAGCGGAAACAGGCCCTTGGCCAGCGACCGAATGCGATCGCCGTAGTTCGAAAGCTTCGCGGCGAGATAGACCACGAGCGCGAGTTTGGCGAACTCCGAGGGCTGCAAACTCAACGCCGAAAAACCGATCCATCGCCGCGCCCCGTTGACGACGAGGCCAACGTGCGGCACCAGCACCAGCGCGAGCGAAAGAATCGACGCCAGCAACACGTATGGCGCGGCGCGTTTGAGCTTGTGATACGGAAAGCGGTAAGCACCATACGCGCAAGTGAGTCCGACCATGAGCCACACGAATTGACGCTTGGCGTAGTACGCGACGTCGTGATGCTCGGCGTATGCCGTCGCGCTCGATGCCGAGAAGATCATCACGAGCCCGATCCCAACCAAGGCCGCAACGGAGGCAAAGAGCAGCGTGTCCGGAGGTTGCCCGACGTACGAGCGAATCGGCGCCGGCGCGCGATCGTCGTGAAGACCTCGATCTGCCAGGCGTGCGGCGCTACGCATCGGCCGTCGCTCGCAAGCTGTTCACGGCCGCCACGAACTGCTCGCCGCGATCCTCTGCGGAGGTAAACATGTCGAACGACGCGCAGCCCGGCGAGAGCAACACGATGTCGCCGGGGGATGCAAGCCCGCGCGCGCGTGCGACCGCATCGCTCATCGACGTCGCGTGTTCGATCGGCACGCCGGCCGCATGCTCGGCAATCTCGTGGGCCGCTTCGCCGATGGTTACCAGCGCTTTGGCGCGCTGACGAATGGCGACGCCCAGTTCGACGAAATCCGTTCCCTTCGACCGGCCGCCGGCAATCAGCACGATCGGCCGATTGTAGGCCTGAAGCGCCGCCAGGACCGAGCCCGGATTGGTCGATTTCGAATCGTCGACGTAGAGCACGCCGTCAACTTCGCCCGCGGGCTCGAGCCGGTGCGGCATCGCCTTGAAGGTTCCAACCGCACGGTGCAACGTTTCGCGATCGCATCCGATCGCAAGCGCGGCGAGCAATGCGGCCATTACATTCTGCACGTTGTGGCGGCCGGCGAGCGGAATCTCGTCGCACTTCATGACTGCGACCGGCCGCGGATCGCCAGCGATCGGCGCGTAGGTGATAGCTTCGCCGTGCACGTACATCGCGGCATTCTCGTGGCGGTCGTGCAGCGTGAACCAGAGCTGTCGCGATTGCATGCGCGGCTCGCCGCGGCCGATATCGAGCGACGCGATCCGCTCGTCGTCGAGATTTCCCACAAAGAAATCGCCGAACGTCTGGTTGGCAAAAATCCGAAACTTCGCCTCGGCGTACTCGTCCATCGAAAAGTAGCGATCGAGGTGATCCGGCGCGACGTTCAAAAGGACCGCGACGCGCGGCTTGAACGCGCGAATGGTCTCGAGCTGAAACGATGACACCTCGGCGACGATCCATTGATCGGGGCCGGCGTCGACGACTTCGTTGATGAGCGGATTGCCGATGTTGCCGCCGACGCGGACGCTCAGCCCGCACTCGCGCAGCAAATGCCCGATGAGAGCCGTCGTGGTCGATTTTCCTTTCGTTCCCGTCACCGCAACGATCGGCGCCTTGCATAGGCGATACGCAAGCTCGATTTCGCCGACCACCGGGACGTTCTCGGCCTGCACCGCGCGCACGACCGGCGACGTAAGGGGGACGCCGGGCGAAAGGACCGCCGAGGTTAGCCGGCGCGTCACGCTTTGCAGCGCATCCGGTGCTACCCAGGTTGCCCCGTTCGCTTCGATCGCTGCCACGGCCGCATTCAGCTTCTCGCCACGCGCGCCTTCGTCGCTTGCAAACACGGTCGCCCCGCGCTCGCGCAGCACGCGCACGCACGCAAGACCGCTCTTCCCAAGACCGATCACTAAGACCGTCTCGCGCGCATCGAACGTCATCATCGCACGATCACCCACGCAATCATCGCCAAGATCAACGACGCGGCAATAAAGCGCGTCGTCACTTTCGTTTCGTGCCATCCACCCAATTCGAAGTGATGGTGGAGCGGGGACATGCGGAAGATGCGCTTGCCCTTGGTCGCTTTGAAATAGCCCACTTGCAACATCACGGACAGCGCTTCCGCGACAAAGACGCCACCGATTAAAATCAGCAGTAACATCTCACCTTCGAGTATTGCTACGCCCGAAAGCAGCGCGCCCAGTGCGAGCGATCCGGTGTCACCCATGAAGAGCTTGGCTGGATGGCGATTGAAGACGAGGAATCCGACGAGCGCTCCCGCGCCCAACAGCGAAGCGATAGCCGCGGCATCCATGTGTTGCACGAGCCCCACGAAGCCGAGCAGTGCGAGCGGCGGAAGCATCGTCCCGGCAGCGAGCCCGTCGAGCCCATCGGTGAGATTGACGGAGTGGATCGTACCCACGACGGCCAGGATGCCGAGCCCAAGCCAGAGCCAGTGCGGCGCCGTCAGCACGAGGTTCCCCGCGTGAAACAGCACGTCGCGAGGAAAAATGTCGGTCGAGTCGGCGAGGGCGCGTAAGAAAATGACGGCGACGAGCGCGCTTGCGAGCAATTTCGTGCGCGCGCGCAAGCCTTGGTTGCGCCCGCGAAAGATGCCGAGAAGATCGTCGACGATTCCGATCGCCGCGCAAAGGGCAACGAGCGCGAAGAGCGCGAGTGCAAACGGAACGTTCGGCAACGCTAACAGCGGCAAAAGGGCCAGCACGAAAAGCACGCCGCCCATCGTCGGGGTACCGGTTTTCTTCTGATGCGTTTCGGGCGCGTCCTCATAGGCATGCTGACGAAACTGCAGGCGGGTGAGCATGGGAATAAGCGCAAAGCCGCCAACGAACGCGATCGCGAATCCGCCGACGAGACAGGCAATCGTCGTCACGCCCATAGCGGGTTTTCCTCGACCGAGCGCCACTTCAGAACGACGATCGGCGTCTGCTCGTCGCCATTTCCATGCGGATTATCGAGCAGCGCGCGCTCGATTTTTTCGCGATTCACGCCCGGCGACGCACCCAGCACCTTAGCCTTCTCTAAATCGTTGGCGTCGACGATCGCGCAGCCGGCTCCGGTACGCTCGGCGATGGTAGCGGCAACTACATCCGGCTCGCGTGGCGCGAGCACGATCGCTCGCTCGTACGGCGGCATTGTCCCGGTGTACCCGTCGATTGCCGCGATCGCCTCGCCCATCACCTCGTAGAACATGCCGCGTCGCCCGACCAAACGCCCGAGCACCTGCAGTACCGCCGCGTAGACGACTTTCCAAAAGCCCGCGGCATCGATTACCAGCTGCAACGATTCCGGCTGGCTCACCGTCGCAAGCGGTCCGGCATGGCGCGACAACACGTACGCAAGCTGCGACGGCCGGACAAACTCGGCGACGATGAACTCACCCTGCGCGATAGCGACCGCCGTTTCCGAAACGGCGATCACGTCGCCGGCGCGCGCGATGCCCGCCACGCACGACGCAACCAGCGGCGCAAGGTCGTCGCCGGGACGCACGATCGGCGTGCGAACCGGAATCGCAACCAAACCGGGCGGAACGCCCGTCCGCGTCACCGCTAGCGCGCGCACGATATTTTCAATTCCTCGACGACTTCTTCCAACCGGTATTTACGCGACCCCTTGAGCAACACGGCGTCGCCGGATCGCGCGTGGTCGCGAACCCACTCTGCAGCCTGATCGTTCGTCACGAACGGCACGATGCGCTCCGAGGGAAGCCCTGCCCGCACCGCACCCATTGCCAACTCACTGGCAAATTCTCCGCCGACCAACATCACGTCGACCTTGGTCGCCGCAGCGTGTGCGCCGACCCGCGCGTGTAACTCCGCCGCTTGCTCGCCAAGCTCGGCCATGCTTGCGAGCAAGGCGATGCGGCGTTGGGCCCGCTCTTGTGCGAACGCATCGAGTGCGGCAATCGTGCCGGCCGCATTCGCATTATACGCATCGTAAATCAAGATCACGCCGTTCGGCAGTTCGATCCGCTCGTAACGGCCGCTCGGAAGCTGCAACTGCGTAACGACCGATGCCAGTTCCGGCAGCTCGACGCCTAGTTCCAGCGCCGCTGCGGCCGCAGCAGCGAAATTCTCGAGGTTGTGCGCTCCGGGCACGCGCACGTCGACGGTGAGGGAACGGTGCTTGCCCATCTCGATATCCAGCAACTGCTCCCGGCCGACTAAGGCCGTCACGCGGCCGCTGAACGGAATATTCCCACCCGTTTCGACGGCACAGAACCAGTGCGGCGCTTCGCTCAGAGAGGGCGCGCGAGTCAGCGACGCCGTGTCGCGTGCGTTGAGAACGGCGCGTGCGCCCGTGCTAAATAACGCCCATTTCGCGCTCTCCAATCGCTTGCGCGAACCCATGATTTCGACGTGAGCGTCGCCGACGTTGGTCAGGACGGCCGTATCGGGTTTCGCAATCGCAACCAACTTCGCGATGTCGTCGACGTGACGGGCGCCCATTTCTACGACCAACACGTTGTGTTCGTCGTTCGAAGCCGCGAGGAGCAGCTTGCTTACGCCGATTTCATTGTTTTCATTGGCCGGCGTTGCGAGCACCCGATCGCCGTAGCGTGCGACCAGCATCTGCGCCGCAAACGTTTTGGTCGTCGTCTTTCCGGCGCTACCCGTGATCGCCAACACGCGTCCTTCGAAACGATCGCGAGCGGCACCGGCAAGCGCCATATATGCCGAAAGCGTGTCGCGCACCACGAGCGTCGCCATCCCCGCCACGCGCGCGGTCGCATCGGACACAATGGCGAGGGCCGCGCCTTTGCGGGCGGCCTCCCCAATATAATCGTGCCCATTGAAGTGCTCGCCGTGCAGGGCTACAAAGGTGTCGCCCGCCAGAATGATGCGCGTGTCGGTAACGACGCGAACCTCGTGCGGAGCGCACTCGATGTCGAGCGCCGTGGCGCCGGTAACGTCGATTGCAACGCCGAGCGGTAAGCTCACGTGCGCGCCGCCCGTGCGCTTAGCGCTTCGCGCGCGACCGCAACATCGTCGAAGGGAAGCGTCTCTCCGCCGATCTGCTGGTACGCCTCGTGTCCTTTACCCGCAACGAGAACGACGTCGCCCGGCGACGCCTCGCGCACTGCCCGCTCGATCGCGGCGCGGCGATCCGCCTCGATCGCGTGTTCGCGCGCACCCATGCCCGCTTCGATTTCGCCGATGATTGCGAGCGGCGCCTCGCTGCGAGGATTGTCGCTCGTGAGATAGATGCGATCAGCGAAGTCGGCGGCGATTCGTCCCATCTGCGGACGTTTGCCGCGATCGCGGTCGCCTCCACATCCGAATACGACGATCAACTTGCGGCGCGTCGTCTCGCGTAGTGCGCGCAGCGCTTGCTCGAGGGCATCGGGCGTGTGCGCGTAATCGACGACGACGTCGACCTCGCCGGCGCCGACGTGCTCCATGCGCCCCGGCACGCGCGCAAGCCCGGCCAATCCACGCGCGCTCGTCGCGTCGTCGATGCCCAGCGTTCGAGCGACCCCGATTGCGGCGAGCGCGTTGCTGATATTGAAGCGTCCCGGAATCGCGAGCGAAAAGCTCGTTTTCCCGAGCGTAAACGTGCTACCGGCAGCATTGACGATAGCGTCCGAGGGCGCGAGGTCTGCGGGTGCGACCAAGCTGTACGTGAGCGTCGGAATCCGGCGGCCGACCTCTGGCAGCCAGCGCGCGCCGTGTTCGTCGTCGAGATCGAGCACGGCCGCGTGCGCCATGGTAAACAACCGATGCTTGGCCGCGGCGTACGCTTCGAGCGTTCCGTGAAAATCCAAGTGGTCGCGCGTTACGTTGGTTAAGACGCCGACGGCGAAGCGCACGTCTTCGACACGGTCGAGAGCGAGCGCGTGCGAGCTCACCTCCATCGCGACCGCTTTCGCTCCCAGATCGCGCATCTGGGCAAGCAATCCGTGCAACTCCGGCGGAAGCGGCGTGGTGTTTGCCAAGTCCCAACGGCGATCCGCAAACTCCGCTCCGACGGTACCGATGATACCGCACGGCTTTCCCGCGGCTTCAAGAATCGCCGCGATCATACGCGTGGTAGTCGTTTTACCGTTGGTTCCCGTTACCCCGATCACGTCGAGCGCGTGCGAGGGCCGGCCGTAGAACGCCGCTGCGAGCGCAGAGAGAGCGCGGCGCGTATCGGGAACGTGCACGGCCGTGATCGTTTCCGGGACGTCGAGACGACGGGCCGCTTCAACGACAACGACCGTCGCACCCCGCTCGATGGCCTGCGAAACGAAATCGTGACCGTCGGCGTGCTCCCCGTGCACCGCGACGAAGCAATCGCCCGATGAGATCGCACGCGAGTCGACGACGATTCCATTCACGTCGCGTTGGGAATCGCCGACCACTTGCGTGCTCGCCGCAAGGTGCGTCAAGAGTTCGGAAAGCGCGACGGTCACGGCTGCTTCGCCACCGGTTTCGGCACCGGCGACGCCATCGGCATCACACCTTCGTGCAACATCGCTGCTCGGGCGATGGTGGTAAAGGCCGGCGCCGCGACGATACTGCCGTAGTACGCCCCGATCGGCCGGTCCACTTTCACATAGATCACGTAGCGCGGCTTGTCGGACGGAATCATCCCGATAAACGACGCCGTGTACGACCCGTCGTAGCGGCCCTGCACGACGCGCTGTGCGGTTCCGGTCTTCCCCGCCGTCGCATACCCGGGAATCTGTGCCGCCGGATTTCCCGTTCCGCTGGTGACGACCGCGCGCAAGAACGCGCGCAGCTCGGATGCGGTGCGCTCGGAAAATACGCGATGTTCGACTTCCGGCGGATATTGGTAGATCGTTTTGCCCTGCGCGTCGAGGATCGCACGGATCACGCGCGGGCGCATCAACAAGCCGCCGTTAGCGATCGCGCAGTAGTAGCGCGCCATCGCGATCGGCGTCGTGGAAACGCCTTGACCGAACGACATCGTCGCAAGCGACGAATCGCTCCAATCCGACGGCGCCGGAACGATGCCCGGGTTTTCGCCCGGGAGTTCGATATCGCTAGCCGATCCAAAACCGGCTTTGCGTTCCATATCGTAGAAGGTCTGGGCTCCGATCGCCATTCCGACTTCGGCCGCTCCGACGTTGTGCGAGAACTCGATGATTTGCTGGAGCGTTTCGCTGCCGCCGCTGATCGGCATGCCGTCGTCGGCGTTGTGAATGACGTGGCCGCCGACCGCCAAAGAATCGCGCGCCGGGAACTCGGATTTCAAACCGACTTTCCCGGATTCCAGCGCGGCCGCCGCGGTCACGAGCTTGAATGTGGAGCCGGGTTCGTAGGCATCGGCGACCGCTCGATCGCGACGTGCCGCATCGGGGAATTTCCAGAATGTATTGGGATCGAAATCGGGGAGATTGGCCATAGCGAGCACCTCGCCGGTCCAGGGATCCATCACGATCGCGGTACCGTCGAGTGCGCGATACTTCTTGACTTGTTCGCTCAGCGCTTCTTCGGTGACGAACTGTAGATAGGGATCGAGCGTCAACTCAAGATTGAGACCGGGCTGCGCCGCTTTGACGGTCGTCTCGTGACCGAACGGAATCGGGCGACCGAATTCGTCGGTCTCAAGCGTAACGCGTCCGGAGTCGCCGCGTAGCAAATCGTCGAACGAATACTCGAGCCCATCGAGTCCATTTTCATCGGTTCCGACAAAGCCGAGCAGCGTTGAAGCCATATCGCCGGCTGTGTCGATGCGGCGCCCCGTATCCTCTTGCTTAAGTTGGACTCCAGGCAAGTTCAGGGCTCGCACGCGATCGGCGATGTCGTTCGGAACCTTGCGCGATAGCCATACGAACCATTCCGAACGATCGTGCATCGCCTCGACGATCTGCGGATCGAGCCGCCCGAAAACCGTTTCGAGTTTTTGCGCCGTTTCGTCGGGATCGAGCATATCGTGCGGTACCAGGTACACGCTTTGCGACGGGAGCGAACGCACGAGCACGTTGCCGTCGCGATCCATGATGCTGCCGCGGCGCGCGAAGACTTCGACGGTGTCGGAACGCTGGGCAAGCGCCTCGCGTGCCAGCACGGGCCCATCGATAACTTGCACTTTGTAGAGACGCCAGCCGAGGAATATGGCGATGACCGCGCAGACATAGAAAAACACTTTCGCGCGCATCGGTCCGACGCGCGCGAATTGGCGATTGTGCATCGACGAGCGTGGCGTGGTAAGACTCCTACCGCGTATGCGGTCTTGAGGGACCGACCCCGAAAAGCCCCGCAATCGAATCGAGTACGGGATAGCTCGAGGCCTTGGCTACGGGAGCATCCAGCTGGATCACCGCGAACGTCTGCGCCTGTTTCATGCCGAGTTTGGCGGCGATCCCGGCGAGCCGGTCGTCGGAGTGCATTTTTGCCAACTGCTCGTCGAGGCGCGACGTCTGCTCGAGCAACGCCTCGCGCTGATGCTGCGCCTTTGCAAGGGCGTAGCTCGCACTCGTGATGTTCGACACGAGCATGACGTAGGCGAGTAGTCCGACCAAGACGATGCCAAGCACCGCGCCGACGCGCACGATGCTCTCGTAGCGCGCGCGATGATTCTTGACGATACGCGAGTGCGTCGCGGTGCGAGCGCGTCGCGGATTGGTGATCCGCGGCTGCTCGGTGTATTGCGGCTGGGCCATTGCCATGGGTTAACTCGCCTTCCGTTGCGCCGCGCGCAACTTAGCACTGCGCGCGCGTGGGTTTTCCGCCATCTCCGACTCCGTCGGAAGGATCGGCTTTTTGGTAAGAACGCTCAAGCGCTCGTCGCCGCGAAACGTTTGCTTCACGATCCGGTCCTCGAGCGAATGGAAACTAATTGCAACGATGCGACCCGCCGCGCGCAAGCTGCCAACCGCCGCGTCAAGACCGCTCTTCAGCGCACCGAGTTCGTCATTGACCGCGATGCGCAGCGCCTGGAACACGCGCGTCGCGGGATGAATCCGCTCGCGCTTTCCCGGACGGTGCACGATGCCCGAGACCATTGCCGCGAATTCCAACGTCGTTCGCGGTAGACGCCCGGTGTTTCGACGCATGACGATCGCGTGCGCGATACGCCGCGCCGCCCGCTCCTCGCCATAGTGAAAGAAGATATCGGCGAGTTCGGTTTCGCTCGCCGTCGCGAGGATATCGTAGGCGCTACGGCCCGCGTACGGATCCATCCGCATGTCGAGCTCCGCATCTTCGCGGAATGAAAATCCGCGCTGCGCTTCATCCAACTGCATCGACGACACTCCCAAATCGAAGAGGATTCCGTCGACGGACTCGACTCCACAGTCGTCGAGCACGCGACGAAGCTCCGAGAAGTTCGCTTGAACAAAGGTAAACGATGGGTTGGTTATCGTTTGCGCGCGCGAAACGGCGCTCGGGTCCGCGTCGATCGCTATCACTCGGCCCCGCGTCACTCGCTCCAAGATCGCACGCGTATGGCCGCCCGCTCCAAACGTGGCATCGACGTAGATCCCATCCGGACGGATCTCGAGATAGTCGAGCGATTCGCCCAATAAAACCGAAGCGTGCGTCATGCTGGCATATCATCAGTACAAGCCGAGGTCGGCCATGAATTCGGCGACCTCGCCCTCCGGGGCGGCGTGCGCGGCGTAGCGTTCCTTCGCCCAAATCTCGACGCGCGTGAGGGAGCCAATGGAAACGACGTCGCGATCGATCCCGGCAAACGCGCGTAGCGCAGCGGGCACGAGCATGCGCCCCTGCTTGTCGCAATCGGCTTCTTCGGTGTGGGCAAAAATGTGGCGGACGAGGCGGCGGTAGCGCTCGTCTTTACGCGGTGCTTCCTCTAAACGTGCGCAAAACTGCGCCCAGGTGACGCTGGGGTACAGGGCCAGGCACGGTTCGGGCTCGGCGATCGTGATGACGAAACCGCTCCCAAGGCGTTCACGAAAGCGCGCAGGGACGATAAGACGCCCCTTCTCGTCGAGGGCGTGCTCCACCGAACCCGTAAAGCGCGGCAGCTCCCCGTGCAAGACCCCTCCCTAAAGCACCACCTGACACCACTTTGCACCACTATACCCCCTCAGTCGCCGCTCAGCAAACGAACAGGTGTTCGATCGTTGTAAATACAAGCAGTGGGTGAGAATTACAAGAAGTGGGTGGAAATACAAGAAGTCGTGATACTGGCCGGCCCACAGAAGCGGCGTGGCGCTGCCGAGGCAGGCTCGCGCTAAGGAACGATGGTTAGGCTTGGGGTCGCACCAGGGTTGCCTAGATCGATCTCGCCGAAGCGACCGTCCTTAAAATAGGCGACACGATTCACGCCGTGTTCCGGAAACCACAAAACGCCCTCGCCATCGAGAGTTAGGTTTCCCGGCGTTGCGACCTGACTCGGCAATGCGTACGTTGTAGCGACGTTGCTATCGCTTAGGTGCTCCAATACGCTGGCATGATCCCGAATGAACCAAATGCCGCCGTTGCCATCGGAAACACTCTTCTGCGGACAGCCAAGATCTTCGAACGGCGTCACTTTCCCAACAGCGTCGACGTGACGGATTCTACCCTCGAGACAATTGCCAATCCAGACGCCGCCGGCTCTATCACCAACTGCTTCGTCCTCGTCCGACCAAGAATCGTCTGTTGACTGTTGCAGCATGCCGATCAAAGCATCCCCGCCATGTGTCTCTTTGACCGAGTAGAACGCATCGTTCACGCGAATAATGCCCGGTGCAAGATTCGTTGGGATCGGCCGCTCAAGCTCCACGGCCGCGCCGCGCACCACCGCGAGGTGGCTAGCATCATTCACGTTAAACCACGCTGTTCCGTCGGGGCCCACGCCTACATAGCCGAGTTCGACTTGAGGCGGGACAGTGAGCTCCTGAACTGCGCCTTGCGCGCTAATCCGAAACACGCGATCCGCTGACATTGCAAGTAGTGTACCGCCTCGCTCCAGCAGGAGTCGATTGACATGCAACGACTTCGCTGCGGTCGCATCTCTTATCGCAACCTCGGTAAGGGCGCCGTTCTCATCGACGTGCCCTATCATGTTGTCTGACTCAGAGAACCATGCGCCGCCGCTCCCGTCAGCGATGATAAACTGCGGACTGTGCCCCGGCGAAAGCATGAACTCTTTATGCGTGCCATCGAGCTTTGCTATTCCAACTGTGCTTCGTCCCGTATTAACGTACCAAGCACCGGAGGAGGATCCCGCGACGAACAGCGGATCGCTAAAGAGCGAACCGGTGTAGCCGATGCGTCGAAAGACATCACTGGCGGTCAACGCTACCGTGACATAATCTCCAGGATGAACGCCAGAGAGGTCAATGGGAAAATCCGAGTGTCGGCAACAATCGACCCACACGCGCAGCACCCATCTCTTTCGCTGCAAGCTGTCAACGTAGAAAGCGCCGTTTTCCACATCCACGAAGCGCGCGCCGTAACTGCCATCCGGGTCCAGGAGTTCTAACCTTGTACCTTCCAAGCCGATCGTGCCGGCAAGCCCAGCATGATCGTGGTCAAACATCATCGTCCACGCGTCTCCAAGAACTAAGGACGTTGATCTCGCGTGCCCAGCTAGCACCACGGCCATCACCTGACCCCCAAAGCAATCTTTGGCGCTGCCGTAGACTTCGTAGTTGCCCGGTGGGAGTTGGAGCGAAAAGTGATAAACGCCGCGTGCGATCTTCTGACCGGAGCTTGTAATCGAGCGCGACAAACCCATTGGGCCATGAAGCAATCCGTGCGGAAGCGCACGATTGTTCATCTTGAGATAGCTTAGCTCCGGAACTGCCCCAAGATTCTCCGCGCAGTTCAAGGTCGTGACCGTCAGTAAACCCGTCGCTGCAGGTCGCGCGACAGGCGGGGCCTCGGCGATCGCCGTTGCGAGCAAGAGCACGATCGGGATAATACGCGCCAACATTACCGAGGTACCTCAATGCGGCGGGCCCGTACCGCGATTCGCTCAACTTGTCCAACCACACTGATTTTATAAAGCGCCATATCGTGCCGGACAATGAACCAAATGTTACCCAACCGGTCGGGAACGAGTTGATCGATCGGTGGCATGTTCGTATCGTCGCGCGGCGCTGACGGAGACGGATAGCGAACTGCACGGCCATCGATGCCAAGAGAGACAATCTCGTGGGTCCCTGTATCTATGAACCAGAGGCGATGATTCGCTCCGACGAGCGCAAAAGCGTAAAGGGGCGCCTTGAGTGCGATAGTCTGCTTTTTGTTAGCACTGTCTAGCCCCACGAACGCTCCGCCTTTTCGATCAATGAACCACATCCGACCATCGAGCGGCGCAGAAAATGACACGCTCGAGTCATTCGTTCCGGGAACGTCGAGAGGCGATGCTTTGCCAGTGGCGTCGTCGATCAATCCGGCCCCGCTCGCTCCACTCCAGCAGTTAAATATGTGTGCGTTGTTCCAATCTTGCACCGTGTTCGGCCCACAGTTCCACGGGAGGTCTTTTTGCGTCATCGCGCCGTCGCTAGCGAATCGGAAGATCCGATTGCCGCCAAGGCTCGTGCACCAAACACTCCCATCAGTGCTCGCGGTTATTCGCACATTTTCTTGGCCGGGCTCAACGAACGGCAATTTGAACGTCTGCGTCTTCTTGCTTGATGGATCGTAGTGCACGACGTTAGAGCCCATGAAGTCGGCCATCCAAGCCGAGCCGTCTCGCGCAATGGCTAGCTCGCTTATTCTCTCGGGCTGCTCTGCTGTTAAAGCAACAACTCGCCCCTTAGGAGTTATCTGCCTAAGAACGTTGCCACTAAGAAACCACGCGCTGCCATCGACCCGCGGTGTCAGTGCCGAAACATTCGCGTTGCGGTCGAGTTCGTATTCGCTTAGCACGCCATTGCTGCCGATATGGCCAATGCGGGTGACTTGCCCAAGCCCTTCGACAAACCACGGCGTGCCGTCCGGTGCGATCGCCAACTCGTAGAGCGTCGCCTGCGAAGCGCTTTGCGCAAACACCTGCGAGTAGTAGCGCGAAAGATCGAGGTGTACGACACTTAGGCCGCCGTCATGAACCGAAACGTCTTGAGTAAATCCGCAGCAGTTCCCAAAGTGTACGTAAAGCCGGTAGTCCCCAGCCGAAAGGTTATCCGCATAGAACGAACGATCATCAACGATAGCCCAGGAGCCAGTCCCCTTGTGTGTGTCCACTGGGCTCACAAAAACGCGAAGCCCCGAAATTGGCGTTCTCCCGGCTAAACCGCCGCCTGCTCCAGGCGGAGCCGTAGCAATGCTTTCGACAAGACTGATACTGCGCGCAACACCTGCTAGCATACCCACCGAGATGAAGGCGGAACACGACGCTGAGCGATCGACGATGCTGTAGTATCCGCTCGGCACCCGCGCTCGAAACGTCCAGGCTCCGTTCCCCCAAACGCCCTTCAGTTGACCACTTACATAGTTCTTTTGGCCCAGTACACGAAACGATGGCGGTACTTGCGATAAAGCGCACGGATAAATCGCGACGGAAAGGGTCGCCGTGGCGCCCCCAGCTGACGAGGATGTAACGCAAGCGATCAGGGCGGCCGCAAACGTAAGTAGGGCGAGCGCTCGGAAGGGAAGCATATGGTTCAATCGCGCGCGTAGGTTCATCGTCCTGCAAGCGATGCTCCGCGCCTCGCTGTGACCTTGCGCTGGTTGCGTCGAAGCACATGCCAGACAAGAGGTCTGCGCTTCACGCACGCAATTTAGGCACTTTTTAGCTTGTTTTTGCGCATTTGTGATGCTATTATTAATTATTAACTATGCGGAAACGTGCCGCGAACAGGTTTATTCCTCTATCCATCAGCGTCACTCCGGAGCGACACGACGCGTTGCGCGATCTCGCGACGCACTGCGACACGTCTGTGAGCGCGATTGTTAACACTGCACTCGATGATCTTCTCGCAGACGCGCAAAAGCGAAAAGTCCAAGACCGCTTGAGCGAGAGGCCCCTGCGGTCATGAGCGCGAGGAGCAAGCTGGGTCACTCAGAAGGGATACAACTCATGCTAGGTCTAGATGAGCGTGGCGTCATTTTCAGCATAAAGCCGAAGTACGCCGAGGAGATCATGACCGGCCGAAAGACAGTAGAATTGCGCAGGCGTTTCAGCAATGTGGCAGTGATTGGCGCCCGAGCTTTTATCTACAGCTCTTCCCCAGTAAAGGAAATGATCGGCTATGCGACCATCTCTGATGTGCGTTGCTTGCCGATCGACAAGATATGGGAAATCTACGGGCAGGAAGCTCGTATCAGTCGGGTTGATTTCGATCATTACTTCGAGGGTGTGAACGAAGGCTATGTGATCGCGTTGCAGGCCCCTCAACGCCTAAGGGAAAGCATCTCGATGCGATCCCTTCAGGAGAGGTTCGGGTTTCGCGCACCGCAATCGTACCGGTACGCCGGAGCCGAGTATCACTCGCTGATACAGTAAGATGCCCCCAAGTCGGTCGATTTTGATCGACACCAACATCGTCATTCATCTCGAAGACGACAAGCCTATCAAGGCTGAGTTCGCCGAGATGATGCGACGATGCCAGGAGCAGGGCGTCACGCTGTGCGTCCATGAGGCATCCGAAGAGGACGTTCTCCGGGACAAAGATGCCTCTCGGCGCGAGATCACCATGTCAAAACTGGCGAAGTTCGAGCGAATAGGCGGCGTAGCAACGCCGCCGATCGCAGCTCTCGAGCGGCAATTCGGCGCCATCACGGACGACCATGACAAGGTCGACGTGCTTCTCCTCAATGCCCTAGCACGCAACGCGGCCGACTTCTTGGTAACTGAAGACCTCGGCATTCACAAGCGTGCGCGCCTGTGCGGCCTTCAAGATCGCGTTTTTCGCATACAGGAAGCGCTCGATTGGCTCGTTCGAACGTTCGAGCCGGAGCCGGTACAACTTCCATATATCGTTGAAAAGAAGTGCTATCAGATTGACACGAACGACTCCATATTCGATACCCTGCGCGACGGTTATCCCGAGTTTGATGAGTGGTTCGCGAAGTGGGCGAGGCGAACGTGTTGGTGCCTTGAGATCGGCGACGAGATAGCGGGGATAGTTATTCGGAAGGACGCCGAGCCACGGGCAGAGACCGACGCAACTTTACCGGGCGAAAAAATCCTGAAAATTTCGACGTTCAAAGTTAAGGAAGAGTTTCGCGGGGAGAAGTTCGGCGAGCACTTGCTCAAGCAAGTCCTTTGGTACGCCCAGAAGAACGACTACGACCTCGTTTATCTGACCGCCTACGAAAACGATCAAGAGGTCTTGGCTGATTTGCTGCAACAGTTCGGATTCATCGCTACCGCGAAGAAGCAGAAAACTGGCGAGCAGATATTTGAAAAGCGAATGATCCGTGGCCCCGCAGCGCCGGGAGGCATCTCGCCTTTAACTGACGATCTCGCCAGTTATCCTTGCTTCCGCGAAGATGGTTTGGTCGAAACCTACGTCGTTCCAATTCAGCCCCGATGGCATCGAATTCTGTTCCCCGAGAATAGCGCGCAGCCCACGCTTCTCGAGGGCTCTGCGGACGCCGACACGACGCGCACACCCGGCAATACGATACGGAAAGTGTATCTTTGTAGAACGCCGGCTAAAACCGTAAACCCGGGTGACATCATTCTGTTCTACGTCTCGGGCAAGGAATTTGAATCCGGTTACGTTCGAACCGTTGGCATCGTCGAGAGCATGAGAGCGTTCTTCGACCCCGTCGATCTTCTGAGAGCGACTGGGCGACGATCGGTGTATACCGAGAAGGCCCAGCTGGAGATGCTCGAAAGTGCATCGAGCCCCGTAAAGGTAATCGATTTTCTCTTAATCGGCCACTTCGAGGAGCCGGTCCCCATCGAGTTCCTGATCGCGAAAAACATTTTGCGAGCGGCCCCGCAGTCGTTCGTTCGTCTTGACGGAGCCGCGGCGCGCGCTCTACATCTGCACGAACTCCTTGGTTATTCATGACTGCGATAGTAGGAGTCTTCGGAATATCCGGCGTCGGCAAGACAACACTGATCAACGCTGTGCTTCACGATAGGCCAATGTGGATTCGGCTGTCCGGCGGAACGCTCATACAGCGGGCGCGGGGTACCGTGGCTCGGGACACGCTTCGAGATCTCTCAATGGAGCAGGTCCTAGCGAACCAGCGATACATCGTCGAAGGCGTGCGGCATTTTAGAGAGACAACAGACGCCCCGTTGGCATTTTTTGATGGACATCTCCTCGTCGACCTGAGGTCAACCATAGTCGACATCCCACTGCAAGTCATTTCGGATCTGCATCTCGCTGGCATCGTGGTCGTCCATGACAGCGTTACGGCGATTGCCGATCGTCGCTTGGTTGACGGATCTCGTCGTCGCGATCAGAAGGCTCCGGAAGAGTTAGACGCCGAGCAGAGCCGCACCGAGCGACTGTCGCGTGACTATTCAAGCAAGCTCTCCATACCGCTCGAAATTCTTAGCGCCGGCGACGTTGAGGGATTGCGTAGCTTCGCGGATGGTCTTCTAGGTTGAGCTAGAATTCTCGTTCGCCATCATCGCTATCCATGGAAAGATCGCTTAGATCTGCGGAGTACGATGCTTCAATCAAGGTCAACGACGTTCTTGATTCTAGCAGCGCTTCGCGGCGCGTTACGACTGTGCCCTTCGCGCCAAGCTTTATGGCGATCCCATTTAGCCAGAGCTCAACCTCGCGTAGCCGTTCGGGAACGCCATTATAAACGACCGCGTAAA
>Ga0181525_10001278_pt1 | contig 21646 bp, 27 predicted proteins | sample PEATcosm2014_Bin_48_FD_121100 | JGI IMG/M metagenome (GOLD analysis project Ga0181525, IMG submission 121100) | Peatland microbial communities from MTU Mesocosm Facility, Houghton, MI, USA - PEATcosm2014_Bin06_10_metaG | ecosystem: Environmental > Terrestrial > Soil > Wetlands > Peat | place...
ATTTCGTGACCACGGCCTAACAACTCCGCCATGGCGGCCTGGGAATCGCCCACCATCGCCATGCCAACGCTTTTGAGAAACCTGTCGTAGCGGAGCTTGCCGCGAGCGACGGCTTGGTCGTGCACATCCCTGGGCGGTTCTGGAACGCAAGTCAGGAACGTCTTCGCCAGTACATCTACGAACGCGAACAACGCCTGCTGCCCTATCCGCAGATTGCGAATTTCTCGTGCCATACGATCCAGACTCGCCGCGATCCGTTGTTCAGCCGCATCGACGCCACTCTCGCGGCCGGCCAGCTCCCGCTCTATTGCCTCTCGCATGAACGCGCTGGGGCTCAAGAACCCGCCTTTCTTCGTCGCCGCCTCGATCCGCTTGTCTAGCTCTGCGTCATATCTCAGCCCGCGGCTGACTGCCTTTTGCTTTCGTACCATAAGTCCCCCTACTCTGTAGGTGCGAAAATGGCCGGCCTGTGACACGAAAGACGCCGTGCACATTTGTGCACGAAATGGCTTAAACTGTGCCCGCTGGAAGTTGCTGTTGGTGCATCTCTTAAGATCGAATGGGCGGACAGATGTGTTGCGTTTCCTTTATGTTCCACTACCGGTGTTTTTCGCGCCTGATGATGGGGGTTGCCTGTTGCGGGCGAGACAATTTGGTGAAAATCTGAGACTTTCTGTAAATTCTTCGTTGGATCGCCGCGCATGTGACACTTTTGTGGGATTTTGTGGTGAATTGCTGAGATAAACGGTCACGCACCCGTCCCCTCAGGGCGTAGGATTAGAACCCGTCGCCGACAATTCCAGTAAGCAACCTGCCGGGTGGCTCCCGGTCCCGCACCCGCTTGTCATTAACCTTGCGGATGTCACAGCCGTGACACCTGGCGGCCTACAGGATGTGGACGTCACCCTGCATTCCAGAAAGCAGTTGCCATCGGTCACACGAGAGAACGATGACACCCGTCAGAACGGCGCCCTGGATGATATGCTTCTCAACCTGAGCCGGAAATTCTTCGGAGAAAGTTAAGTAGCTTGCCAGCCCCATCCGCAATGGTGTTTAATGGTGGCGTCGGTAAGCGGCTCCTGAATGTCGAGGAGGCTGCCGGATACCTGGGTCTGAAGGTGGACACGGTCTACAAGAAGGCCCGGCTCCGGGAGCTTCCCTTCGTCAAGGTGGGGCGAGCGTTGCGGTTCGACAAACAGGCGTTAGATCGCCTGATCGAACAGCACACAATCAAAACCATCGACTGAAAGGAGTACGCAAAGTGTCTATTCACAGAGTTGAAGACGGAGTTTTCAAAATTCGTTGGAGGGAAGGAGGCAGGAACCGAAGCCTGAGCGTTCATGGCTCGCATGAGCTGGCGAAGAAGATCCTCCGCAAGCGGCTATCGGCGCGCGATGAGAACCGCCACCTCGATATCAAGCGGGAGGTCAATTTCCGAATGTCCGCGCTGATTGATCGGTACTGGGAGCAGTACGCCAGTAAGAAAAAATCTCAGGACCGCGAGAAAGCTGTTCTGGAGGGAATCCGCGGCCAGCTTGGGGACCTGTTTGTCCGAGAGGTTGACGGCGCCAGCATTCAACGCTGGTACCAGGGCCTCACGGAGGCGAAGGGGTTGTCGGCGGGCACGTCCGTTCGGCACTTCAACGTCATGCACCACATGATGGAGAAGGCCGCCACGATCTGGAGCAAGGAAACCGGCATAGAACGGAATTCGGCTCATGACGTGGAAGTGAAGCGCCCAGATGACCAGCGTGAGCGGTACCTGAGTGTGGAGGAGATCGTCAGGCTCAAGGCTGTTCTCGATGAGAAGATGTACCGCAAGGCCGGCAAGGGCATCAACCAGACGTTTTTTCATCTGCGCTTGATCGTCCTGACGGCGTTGACCACGGGCATGCGGATAGCAGAGATTTTCGCGCTCAGATGGAGCGACCTGCTAATCCGGGAAGAACTGATCGCAGTTCGGGCTAAGCTGAAGCGTGGCAAGGTTCGGTACGTGCCGATGTGCCCGGAGTTGGGCGCGGAATTCAAGCGGTATCCGGTAATCCTGGGGGAGGATCGGATCTTCTCACCAGAACCGGGTGCCAAGCGGGAACGCCAAAGGGTGGACAAGAGCTTCGAAACCATCCTGGAGTTGGCGGGTATCGAGGGTTTCCGCTTCCACGATTTGAGGCACACCTTCGCCTCGTGGTACATGATGAACGGCGGAGATCTTTACGAACTGGCCAAGATCCTGGGCCACTCGAATATCAAGATGACGGAGCGGTACGCGAAGTTGGCGAAAAGCCATATCGCCAAAACCGGCAACACCGCCCGCGAGATGTGGAAGCTTATGGAAGGAGAGAAGCGGGAACAGGTTCAAGGGACTGCGGTTTGAATGTTCCCTTATCGTTCCCTGGACTGAAACCTGATGTTTCTGGCTGCTTCTAAGTGATTGATTTTATGGTGGCCAGGGACGGAATCGAACCGCCGACGCCAGCCTTTTCAGGGCTGCGCTCTACCGACTGAGCTACCTGGCCGCCAATCGGCTATTGTATCAGACGCTTGCCGCGGCACGCTCTGCTACCGCGTCGCGAGCGCGGCCAGTTCCTCACCCGTGGTCTCCTCCACATCGGCGTGCAGGCTATGCCCGTGCGCGTCCATGGTGACGATAGCCGCGAAGCCGTTCACCTTCAGCCGCCACATGGCTTCCGGAATTCCGAATTCCATCAGGTACACGGCAGGCACATCCTCCACCGTGCGCGCGTAAAACTGCGCCGCCCCGCCGATGGCGTTCAGATACACCGCGCCGTATTCTTTCAGCGCGGCCAGCGTCTTCGCGCCCATGCCGCCCTTGCCGATCACTGCGCGCACCCCGTATCGCTTGATCACCTCCGCCTGGTAGGGCTCTTCGCGAATGCTGGTGGTAGGGCCGGCGGCCTTCACCACCCAGCGCTCGCCTTGCTTCAGCATTACCGGACCGCAGTGATACAAAACCGCGCCGTGAAGATCCACCGGCGGCGCGTTCTTCATCAGGTAGGCGTGTACGTTGTCCCGCCCCGTGAACATCTCGCCGTTGATCAGCACCACGTCGCCCACCTTGAGCGCGCGCACGGTGGCCTCGCTCAGCGGCGCGGTCAGCACCACTTCGCGTCCGGTGAGCGGGAATCCTTCGGCTTTGGCCATGCGCTCGACCGCCCGGTTGGGATCGCGATACAGCCATTCGGTGATGGCGCCGTCCGTCGCGTCCAGCCGCACGCCCAACCGGCGAAACGCCCAACACTCGTACGCCACCGAGACGAAGAAGCTGGCCGGAAGCCGGTTGGCCGCCGTAATCTTGCAGCCAATCAGCGACGCTTTGCCGCCGAATCCCATCGCGCCGACCCCCAGCCGGTTGGCCTCGTCCATGATCTCGCTTTCCAGCTTCGCCAGCACCGGATTCGGATTTAGATCGTCGAGCGTGCGGAACAGTTGGCCCTTGGCCAGGTCGTAGCCATGCGCGCGGTCGCTGCCGATGCAAACGCCCAACGCGCCCGGAGCGCAACCCTGGCCTTGCGCCTGCCAGACGGCGTGCAGCAGGCATTTGCGCACGCCTTCCAGGTTGCGGTCGGCGCGCCCCAGATGGTCCAGCTCGCAGGGCAGGGAATACTGGATATTCTTGTTCTCGCAGCCGCCGCCTTTCAGAATCAGCTTCACTTCGATGTCGTCCCGCTCCCACTGATGGAAGTGCATGACGGGCGTCTCGGCTCCCAGGTTGTCGCCGCTGTTCTTGCCGGTGAGCGAGTCGACGGAATTCGGCCGAAGCTTGCCCAAGCGGGTAGCCTCGGCGATGGCCGCGCGGATGGCGCGCTGGATCTCCAGTTGATTCACACCCACCGGCGTGTGCACCACGAACGTGGGCATGCCGGTGTCCTGGCAGATGGGACCCTCGTCATCGTGCGCCATGTCGATGTTCGACAGAATGATGTTGAGCGCCTGCGAGGATTGGGTGTGGGGCGCTTCAGTGCCCGCCGTCAGCGACATGGCCGCGCGCACGTCAGGCGGCAGGTTTGTGGACGTCTGGGTGATCAGTTCAAGTAGGCTGCTGGTGAGGAGTTCCATACCGATATGTCCTTAACTCCTATTCTATCCGAGCCGCGACCGTGAGGGAGCGGATCTCAAAGCGCGGGTCAACGCAATTGCCGGCAAATGCCTGCACAATCATGCCACCATGTAGGCGTGGGACGGCAGGCATCATCCATCCGGTGCGCGATCCGCGGCATTCCGCCGGAGGTGGATTCCGCTCTTCGCGGAAAAGCCGCCCGGCGCAAGCAGAGCCTGAATCAGTTTATTGTCGACGAACTGACCAAGGCGACAGGCGGGCACCGGCGCCGGGCGGACTTCTCCGACGTTGTCGGCAGGTGGACCGCGGATCCCGCCTTCGACGAGATCCTGTCCGCACAGCGCCAGATCGATCCGGACAAGTGGAAATGAGGTTCGCGCTGGACACCAACCGGCTCACCGATCGTTTTTGAGGTGACGCCTCGCTGGCGGAGTATCCGGGACCTGCGATGAAGTCCGGATTCCGCTCCCTGTTCCGAGCTTAAGGGAGGGTTTTACGGAGGCACGCGGCAGAATCGGAGTGAGGCTACGCGCGCCTGTTTTTGCAACTGAAACGCGCCGGCACTCCGGTACCCGATAACGACCTCTGGATCGCAGCGCTGGTCCTGGAGCACGACCTCCGGCTGATCACCCGGGACAAGCACTTCGAGCGCATTCCTCAGTTGCTGCGAGGATAGTCACTCGTACCGGAGGGCCTCAATCGGACTCATCCGCGCGGCCTTGATGGCCGGCAGCAGTCCCGCGATCAGCCCTACGAACTCCAGCAGCAGCGTCGAAGTCATCACCGCGAATTGCGAAATCTGCAAGTGGATGTCGCCCGTGCCGCTGGTGTCTTTGAACAGCGGCCCGAGCAGCGGCAGCGTCTGCAGCGTGGCCGTGACTCCGTACCCGCAGGCCACGCCGACGATGCCGCCCACCGTGACAATGGTCATAGCCTCCAGCAGAAACTGGAACAGGATCGAACGGCTGGTGGCGCCGATCGATTTCAACATGCCGATCTCCCGCGTGCGCTGCGTCACCGACACCAGCATGATATTGGCCAGGCCCACGCCGCCGATGGCCAGCGTCAGCGTTCCCACAAAGCCCAGCAGGATTTGCAGCGCACTCCCCATGGTATCCACCATGCGCAGGAATTCGTTGAACACGATAATCTGAACCGCGCGCTCGTCGTTCGGTGAGTAGTTATGCACGCGCGCCAGCGTCTCGCGCACCTGCCGCACCGCTTCCGCGCGAAACAACGGGTTCACCGGCATCCAAACGATGTAATCGGGGTATTTAATATCGCGCAGCAGCGAGGCTGTGTCATACGGGATGAAAATGCATTCGTTATCCGGCTCGTTATAGTTGGAGATCTGCGTCTTGGTCTTCAGCACTCCGATCACGGTAAAGTGCAACCCGTTGATGGCGATCTCTTCGCCTTCGGGCGGAATCTCGCCGAACATCTTCTTGGCCGCTTCGCCGCCCATCACCGCCACGCGCTGCTTTTGCGCTTCGTCCTCTGGCCCCAGCCAACGGCCGGTTGCCAGCGTCTGGTTGCGGATGCGGCCGTAGACCGGATAAACGGCGCGCACCGCGATGGATTGCGTGCGGTACCCGCGCACCACCGATGCGCCGTGCACCATCACTTCGGGCGAGATAGCCGCCGCCAGCGGCACGGCGTCGCGAATGGCGTCCACATCCGAGCGCTCCATGCGGATCTTGCGGCCGGCCCGCTCGCCGCCGGCCTGCGTGGAGGTTTGGCCGTCGAACATCAGCACCAGGTCCTGGCCGACCGCCATGAAAGCTTTGCGCAGCGCGAAGTGGAACCCGTCGCCATAGGAATACAGAATGACGAAGCAGGCCACGCCCCAAGCCAGGCTGATGGTGGTCAGGATGCTGCGCTGCCGGTTAAACTTCAGCGCCGCCCCGGCTTCGGAAAAGATGGACCTACCGCTCATACCTAAGCGCCTCCACGGGCGTGAGCGACGCCGCGCGCCATGCGGGGAACAGAGCCGAAGCAATCGCTACTACCGCCAGCGCCGCGAACGACCACGCCGTGGTGGCGCCCTTTACCGGCAGTCCCGCAAACATATCCGATTTGAGCGGCAGAGAATTCACCAGCGATGCCAAACCGTACGCGCCCAGGAATCCTACCACGCCGCTGAGCCCCGCCAGGATCACACCCTCCGCCAGAAAATCAATCATGATGCGATGCCGCGTGGCGCCGATGGCCTTGCGCAGCCCGATTTCGCGCGTCCGCTCGGTGACCGAAACCAGCATGATATTCAGCACCCCCACGCCGCCCAGCGTCAGCGTGATCACTGCGATGGCCCCCAGAAAAGCAGTCATCGAAATGAAAATCTGGTCCACCAATTCCGCGCTCTCCACGGTGTCCCAGATGTATACCACGCCCTTGTCATCCGTATCGAACTGGTGATTGCGCCCCAGCACCCGCAGAACCTGGCGGCGCGCCGCCTTCCATTCGGTTAGCGACGAAGGCACGTAGATGATGTCGTTGACGATGCCGGGATGGAAATTGTCGTCCTTGGGCGGCAGGTCGCGGACCATGGTCGCGTAGGGTACGTAGATTTTATCGCCGTCGAGGCCGTTATAGCTGCTGTTTTGGTTCTTGGCCGGCATCAGGCCGACGATGCGGAACGGCAGCCCATTCAGGAAAACCTGGCCGTCCAGCGCCGTCGATCGCTCGCCAAACAACTGCTTCCGGACGTTATCGCCCAGCACCGCCACGCGCTCCGCATCGGTCTCATCGGAGTCTGTCAGGAAGCGGCCCTGCGCGATAGGTATGGTGCGGATCTTGGAATACAGCGGCTCTACGCCGTTTACGGTAAACGATCCGCTGTTGTACGCGCTGGCCACTTTCGCGCCATTCTGTAACTCGCCGATCACCCGGCTGACCCGGTAACATTCCCTGCGGATGTCGTCGATGTCGTCGTATGTAAAACGAATCCGCCGGCCCGCCCGCTGGCCGCCCACCTGTTTCTCCGTGCGGCCGGGAAATAGCAGCACGATGTTCTCGCCAAGCTGCTTGGTGTTATTGCGCTGCCCCTGCTTGAAACCGTCCCCCATGGCCACGATCAAAACGATCGAAGCCACGCCCCAGGCGATGCCCGCCATGGTCAGCAAACTGCGGAGCTTATTGCGGAGCAGGCTGGACGCGACCTCTGATAGTAACTCCCTAAGGTAACCCATGACCCATCACCCAGCACCTACTGCAGTATGACCTGTTGCCCCACGTTTATACCCTTGGCGATCTCCGTTTTGGAGCCGTTGCTGATCCCCATCACCACCGGTATCTTGCGCTTGCCCGTGTCACTCGTCGAATCGGGTATTTCAACCGACGCGGACTTGTCCTTGTTATAAAGAATAGCGCCTTCCGGAACGGCGATCACACCCTTGCGCTCCTCCAGAATGATCTCCGCGTTGGCGGTCATCTCCGCGCGCAGTTTCCGCGATTCGTTGGAGATCGACACGCGCACCTCGAAAGTGGTCACATTGTCCTTCTCCACGCCCATCGGGGATATCTTGGTCACCTTGCCGCTGAATTTTTCGTCCTTGAAGGACTCTACCGTGATACGCGCGGGCTGGCCCAGGTAGATCTTACCCACATCGCTCTCATCCACTTTGCCCTTGACATACACTTCCGACAGGTCGCCCAGAGTCATAACCAGCGTGGCGCCGGAGCCCATGGTCAGAATCGAGCTGACGGCGTCACCCACTTCGCGGTCCCGCGAAAGCACCACGCCGTCGATGGGAGAGATGATGGTTGTATTGCGCAAGTCTTCCTCCGACTGCGCCAGCGCGGCGCGGGCCTGTTCGATGGATGCCCGCGCCTTGGCGATAGCCGCCTGCGCGACGCCCAGGTTCACGGTGGCAGACTTCTGCCGGTTCACGGCCATGTCGTAATTTTTCTCGGCGTCGTCCAGCAGGTTGCGCGCCAGTAACTGCTCGCTATACAAACCGCGCGCGCGGTCCATGTCGCGTTTGAGGAATGGTACATCCGGTCCGGCGGCGTCTACTTTGTAGCGCTCATAGTCGGCCTGGGTGCTCTGCAAGTTGGCTTCCGCCAGCGAAAGCGCCGCCTGGAATTGGCGTACCTGCGGCAGCACGTTGTTCTCGTCCAGCTTGCAAATGATCTGACCTTTGTGTACAACGTCTCCCACATTCACCGGCAGGCTCTGAATGATGCCGCTGGCCTTAGACTTGATCTCGACCTTGGTGACCGCTTCGATTTTTCCAGTGGCCACCACCGAGCGGGCCAGGTCGATGCGTTCCGCCTTCACCAGCTTCTCCGCGTCGATCTTGGGCGAACTCCGCCCGACCGCCTTCAGGGTGAATAGCGCCGCGCCCCCCAGCAGGGGCAAGACCAGGAATAAGATCCACTTCAACGATCGTTTCTTGCGGGATACGGCCATAGTATGTGTGCCTAGAGAGGATACGAACAAGACCGGCCGATAGTTCCGCTTTCCGCACGCCCTATAATGGAACAAGTGCGTAACTTCTTCGTCCAAAACTTCGGCTGCAGGGCGACCCAGGCCGATGGCGCTGCGCTCGAGACCCTGCTTGCGGCTAAGGGCCTGGAAGCGGCGGTGGAGCGCAGTCACGCCGACCTGGTGGTTCTAAACACCTGCACCGTCACCCAGGCCGCCGATGAAGACGTGCGCCAGACGGTGCGCCGCGTGCACCGCGAAAATCCCGCGGCCCGCATCCTCGTGACGGGTTGCTACGCGCAACGCGCGCCGGATGAACTGGCCGCCATGCCCGGCGTCGAATGGGTCGTCGGAAATTCCCACAAAACGCAGATCGCCGAATTGGTCGGCGCCGCGCCGTATCACGGCAACATCTGGGTCGGCGATATCTTCGCGCAGCACGATTTCCTCTCCGCGCCCGTTGAAGACGCCGCGGGCGACCGTACCCGCCCCAACCTGAAGATCCAGGACGGCTGCAACAACCGCTGCTCGTTCTGCATCATTCCGTTCGTCAGAGGGCGCAGCCGCAGCGCGCCGGCGGACCAGGTCGTCGAGCAGGTGCGCGGCCTGAGCCATCGCTATCGCGAAGTCATCCTGAGCGGCATCAACTTGGGCCGCTGGGGCCGCGAGCCGGGCAGCCGGGCCCAGCGGGCACCCCGCCTGGCCGACCTGATCCGCCGCCTCCTCGATGAGACCGCCATCGAGCGCCTGCGGCTCAGCTCCGTCGAGCCGATGGATTTCTCCGACGATCTGCTGGGCCTGATGGCCGCCTCGCCTCGCATTGCGCGGCACGTGCACGCGCCGCTGCAGTCCGGCTGTGACCGCATCCTGCGGCGCATGCATCGCAGGTACCGGCCGCGGCACTATGCGGACCGCATCGCGAAGGCGCGCGCGCTGATGCCGGACTGCGCCGTGGGTGCGGACGTCATGGTTGGTTTCCCGGGCGAGACAGAGGCGGATTTCGAGGAAAGCCGGCAATTTATCGAGAGCCTGCCCTTCACCTACCTGCACGTATTCACGTACTCGCAGCGCCCCGGCACGCCCGCCGCGGAAATGCCGGATCAGGTGCCCATGCCGCTGCGCAAGGAGCGCAATCGCGTCTTGCGCGAGTTGGCCGCACGCAAGAATTTGGCGTTCCGCCGCGACATGGTTGGCCGCACGCTTTCGGTGGTCACGCTCCACGATCCGGGCATGGCGCTGAGTAGCAATTATCTAAGAGTTGAGTTGGCGCGCCCCGCCGAGCCCAACCGCATCGTGGATGTCGAAATCGGCGGCTTGACGGATAGTGGCATTCGGGAATCAGTTGCCGGATTGGCGATCTGGGCCAATCCCGGGTCTTAGAATTGGCGTGTGGAGCAGCCTGCGCCCCAACCGGGCATACCAGAATCGTTCCTCGAACATCGGCAGATGTTTGCGGAGTCGTGGGTGGATAAATGGGTTATTCCGAACCCCTTCATCTCGGCGCTTTTTGCGATACTCCGACCGGTGAACGTGGAACTCACCGACTTCGCCTTCAATAAGGATGCCGCGAACATCGGCGAGACCCACTTGAGTATTTCGATCCGAAAGCTGAATGCGGCCGTGCGGATCGGGCTCGACAGCGTGACCTTCAGTATGGCGAACCCCGACTGGGGCATGGTACCGGAGCTGGTCCCGGTCTTCGAAGCCGTCTCCCAGCGGATTCGCGAAATCCTGCGGATGGAACCCAAATCGCAGGAAGCCACCTTGGCCTTTCACGTGCCCCCGGGGGCCGCTGACTTCAGGGCCATCACCACCTCGCTGGTGAACCAGAGTCTTGTGGGCGAATCGCTCTTTTGCAGAATCTCGCTTTATCGCCGCGATGGGGCGTTGATGATAGAAAAGTCCCTTCGGTAAAGGCGCCGCTTTTGTGCGTCTGCAACGCCGATTCTGCGGAGACGCGACATTTCCGGCTGTAGCATCCAAACTTTATGAGGATGAACTGTCCGCCCTGCGCTTGCTCGGAGTCGCAGGGGTCGTCTAACCTTAACAAAAGGGCTAACAGCATGACCGAAACCCTCCCCGGCAATACCACCGGCATCTACCATTCCGGAGGCTTCGGCGCGTCGCGCGGCGAATGTGCGGCCTCTGTGGTCGGCGATCAGCACATCTCAGATAGCCTCGCGCAGTTTCATCAGTCTCTGTAGCCCCGAGTCTTGGGCAGTCGGTCGTTTAATGGCGACCGAACAGATATCGAGGTCTATCTTCGCCGCGCCAAGAACGCCGTGGAGCGAATGGCTAAATCGCAGGAGAACACCCTCAGAGCCCTACAATTCCAGGAAGAAAGCCAGTGGCTCGCCGAGAACCGAAATAAACACCTTGGTCAGTGGATAGCTCTTCAAGGGCGGCAGTTGCTCGCCGTCGGTGTCACAGCGAGAGAGGTTTTCCTTTAAAGTGGCAAACGAAAAGACTCCTCCGCTCGTCATTCTAGTCGCTGGCGACGAGCCACCCTTTGCGGGTTGGTGAAACTTGGGGGCGAAGGTGGACACGGGAGCCTCGTTCTGCATCTTTCAACGCGAGTATGCTGAGCAGTTAGGTATCTGTATCGAGGACGGTCAGCACATAGAAGTGAGCACTGCCACCGGAAGGTTCAGCGTCTACGGTCACACTGTCATCCTCTCCTGCCTCGACTGGGAATTTGAGACCACGGTTTACTTTGCCGAGCTGGCCGGGTACACCCGAAACGTTGTGGGGCGCGTGGGATGGTTGCAACATTTTCGGTTGGCCCTGATCGACCACGACGCCACTCTGTTTCTAAGCCACTATAACGACTAGCCGGCTGACGATGGTGCCATAATGGGAGCGATGCCGGTCCTAATCAATGCTTTCTTTGAGGAGCGCTTGGAACATCTTTTCGAGCTGGCGGGACTAGTGGAGCGGATTTTTTCCTCCGCAGGATTGGACTATCGGGTCGTGGGGGGAGTGGCTACTTACCTTTACGTCGAGGAAGTGGAGCCGGACGCCGGACGCCTCACTAAGGACGTAGACATCGCCGTACGCCGGGCCGATCTGGACAAGATTGCCAGAGCTGCCGAGGCATTCGGTCTTAAACATCGGCATGTGGCGGGCGTTGACATGTTGGTTCGACCCGACCAACCCTCCGCAAGGAGAGCCATTCATCTTGTCTTCGCCGGCGAGAAGGTCCGGCCGGAAGATCCCGAGCCAATTCCCGAACTGGGAGTCTCCCGGCGCATTAGAGAACTTCGCTTAATCCCTCTGGCGAGCCTGGTTCGCATGAAGCTCACCAGCTTTCGCATCAAGGACCAGATGCATCTCAAGGATCTCGACGAAGCCGGGCTCATCGTGCCCGAGACGGAAACCGGTCTTTCGCCGATCCTTGCACAGCGGCTGGCGCAGGTTCGCGCACACGAGTAATGTGATCCCCGGCACTCCCGAGCAAGCCCGTTGGATGCGCGCCGAACCGCGTCGCAGGCTGCCTACCCCGGTCGTGGAACGTATCGCCGCGGCCGCGTTTCCGGCCGCCGCGTAATCTCCTGCGAGCCCCTCGGCGACGGTAAACGTATTTCAAACTACTCCTCGACACGGCGCCCGAGCCATTGGTGCTGCGCATCTACGAACACGATGCATCGCTCTACCAAAAAGAACTCGATCTGATGCGGCTGGTAGCCGGCGTGGTGCCCGTGCCGGAGGTGATCTACGCGGAGCCGCTCGGTTGGGACGATTTGCCGCCGTTTCGGCTGACGCGTTGGGTCGAGGGCATCACTTTTCGCGACCTGAAGCGGAACGGAGATGCGGAAGCCATCGCTGAAGCCGCGCAAGCGGCGGGAGAAGCCCTGGCTGCCATCGGGCGCTTTCAGTTTCCGAAGCCCGGCTGGCTGGCCCCGGGGACCAAGCGTCACGTCGCTACTGCTTGAAGGTGCGAATCCCGTCCCGCGCTTCGTCGATCGGTGCCTTGCCGCACATAATTTCCAACTGCGGGTGCCTGAAGACTTGCGCGATCGTACGCACGCCCTGATGGGGTCGTGGGCGCCACGGTTGTCGGCTCTCGATAGCGAAGCTGCGCTAGTCCACGGCGACTTTAACAAGCGAAACCTGCTGGTGCACCGTTCTGGCGGACGATGGCGGGTGGCGGCGGTCCTCGACTGGGAATTCGCGGTTTCCGGATCCCAGCTCGCCGATCTGGGCAGTTTCCTGCGCTACGAGCGCACCGCGCGGCCGCTCGCCGAGCCGCATTTCTCCTCGGGTTATGCGCGCGCCGGCGGGTACTTGCCGCCCGATTGGCGACGTCTGGCGCGGCTGGTCGATCTCGTGGCTCTTTGCGAGAGCTTATCGCACGACGAACTCCCGGCAGACGTCAGTTCTGAGCTGGTGGAACTGCTGCGCGCGACAATCGAGGATCGCGACCCAGCCTGACTTTTCTCACTCTTCCGCCACTTCATCCGGCGGCTCGAAGCCGTCCAGCAGGTCCGGATTGGCCGCGAATTTTTTCAGCACGGCGATCGCCGCCGCCGATCGAAATCCCGCGCGCACCAATCTGCGATACGCAGAAGCCATGTCCTTGGCGTCCTGGAAGAGGCTCTCCTTAGACTTCATGCGAAACTTGCGCCGCACGAAATCCTCGGCTAGGGCTTGCTCGTCGATATCCTCGTAGACTTTCCCAACAGTCTGTTGCGCCACCGCCGGCGCCACCCGCCGCCGGGATAAGTCCGCCAGCACGCGTGTCTTGCCCAAGCCTTCATTTTCCAGCCGCGCCGCAGCGAAGCTCTCGGCGAACTTCCGATCGTCCAGATATCCGTATTCCTTCAGCCGCGCAATGGTGGGGTCCACGTCGGCGGCGCGTTCCGCCTTGCCGCGCAGCTTCTCGCGCAGTTCGCCTGCCGAGTGCGCGCGCCCGCCCAGCACTCGCAGCGCATACTCCCACAGCGCGGCGGCGTCCTTGCGGGCACGTTTCGGCTCCTTCATAGCGCGGGCTTTCGAACGGAATTGCAATATACCATGCCTCCGGGCGACGCAAGGTATACTAGATGCTTAAAGGGAGGAGTGAGATGGATAAGAATGGATTCTCCAGTTTCTTGCTGGGCCTGGGTGTCGGCATCGGCATCGGCATGCTGTTCGCCCCAAAATCCGGGGCCGATACCCGCCAGCTGATAAAGGATAAGACTGGGGAGGGTACGGATTTTCTCAAGCAGCGCGGCACCGAAATGCGGGATTCGGCCAGCGACCTGCTATCCAAGAGCAAGGAGGCATTGAACCGCCAGAAGGACACCATCGCCGACGCCATGGAAGCCGGCAAGCAGGCCTATCGCGATGCGGTGAACCAGCCTCCGCAGCCTCCCGCGGAAGGCACGGCCCACTAATTCCAATGCCAGGGAGGGTTCCGCATGCCTGAAGATGTCTTCCGGTGGGTGATAGCTGCGGGCGTGCTGCTGGCCTGCCTCGCGTCCGTGTGGCAGGCCATCATTTTGGCGGGCATTTATCGCGCCGGAAAGGAAGCGCAGAAGGCGGGCAAGGAAGTCCAGACCAGGCTGGGGCCACTCGTGGACCGTTTCGACGCCATCTTAACCACTTCCAGCAGCATATTGGCGGAGAACCGTCCGCACATCGCCGAAATCACGGCGGAGACTTCGGCTATCGCCAAAACCGCGCGCCAGCAAGTCGAGCGCATCGGCGAGTTGATAGACGACACGAGCGTGCGCGCCAAGGCCCGGATTACCCAGATCGATCAGACTGTGGGCCGCACCATGGAACAGGTGGACCACGCTGGCGAGGCGGTTAAGACCGCCGTTATGAAGCCCGTGAAGGAGGTCAACGGCATCGTCGCCGGCGTCAAGGCGGCCTTGAACACCTATGCGCAAGGCGGCAAACGGAATTCTCCGGAGCACGCCACGCAGGACGAAGAGATGTTTATTTGATGGAGGACAGGCTGCTTATGCGGCTTTCTGGACCTTACCCGAACGAATGCAGGAGGTACACACGCGCAGCCGTTTGGTCGCGCCGTTTATCAACGCGTGGACCGGCTGCAAGTTCAAATTCCAGCGGCGCTTGCTGACATTATGGGCGTGACTGACCCGGTGGCCAAACTGCGGGCCGCGCCCGCATACATCGCAAATTCGTGCCATATGACGAAAATCTCCTCTGACCTGCGAAACTGGTATTTTATCACATTGTGGCCCTAAGGATCGGCGCTTGACAGAGTTCAATCATATCCACATCCGCGACGGGGAAGACTGGGTTTGCGGACGAAGCATGGCATTTGAAGATCGCGAGCTCATTCGGTGCGAAGCCCGCGACCCGGATGAAGAAGAGTCCTGCCGCCGCTGTGCGGAGCAGATCCTGTCGTATTTCGGCGATGCGATGCACGTGCAATAGACGCGGAAACGGGAATCGCGGAGGACAGCTCTTGAAAGAAACGATCCTGGTTGTAGAGGATGGGGACGCCGTTCGCAACCTGGTGTGTCTGATGCTGGTGCAGAACGGATACCGGGTACTGGAGGCTCGCGACGGGCATCACGCCCTGCGCGTATGCGAAACCCACCCTCAGCCGATACAACTGGTGTTGACCGACTTGGTGATGCCCCATATGCAGGGAGCGGAACTGGCCGAACGCCTATGCCGGGTGCGCCCGGACCTGCGCATCCTGCTGATGTCCGGTTATACCGGCGAGCCTATGGCCGAGCGTCTGGGACGCAACCCGGTGGCGTTCCTCTCGAAGCCATTCACCTCGGTGGAATTAGTGGACAAGATCCGCCAGGTTCTCGACGCGCCATGGAATGGGTTGGCCAACGGCGGGTGCCAGGATGCTTGAGCTTTTGGGCTTCTCCATGCGCCAATTCTGGCATAGCCTGGCGGCCGTGGTGCTGGGCAACACGGCCTACTTCAGCCTCGACCGGTTCCTCCCGCCAGCCGGCCGCCACGCGCCAAACAAGATCGATTGGGGACTGGCTATCGACTTCTGGTGCTGCCTGGTGTTCTACGGCCTACTGGCGCGGCTGAAGTGGTTCCAGCGGAGATAGTCGCCACTTGCCGGGGAACTTCCGCGGCCCGGTTAGTGTCAAATCAGGCGGGGGCGGATACTTCGATGATGCTCGAACGCAAAGCGCAGATCAATAGGACTCCGATGATCGATATCCTGCTGGGTCATGGTGATCACGCCCCTGATGCCAACGGGGTTGCGCACGCTCGTGCCTCAGCCGGCGCCCGCCAGCCGGAAACAGGCGCCGCCGGTGCGAGACATTGTCATCACGGTTCGCCCGGATGGCGCCGTCTGGCTCAACCAGGAGCCAATCAAAGTAGCGGAACTCCGGCAGCGGTTGACTCGGCTTGTCAGGATTGCCACGGACGACGTCATCTTCGTGCGCGGCGAAAAGGGGCTGGAGTTTCGCGCCATCGCCGAGGTGATCGATGTCGCGAACGGGGCAGGCCTAAACCGCGTGGCGCTGATGACCGAGTGACACGCCGCGCGCTAGCCCGTCATGCGGCGCGAAACGAGAATTTTGTTCCCGTTACCGCGCGGCTGCCGAGGAGCCATGGATCGGATCGACCCACTTCACCATGCTCGGCTCCTCCGCCGGTTCGATCTCCAGATTCACCACCACGGCCTCGTTATCGCTGCGCACCAGCACGCACTCCAGGGTCTCGTCGCCCGATGCGTTGATCTCCTGGTGCGGCACGTAGGGCGGCACAAAGATAAAGTCTCCCGGCCCCGCCTCTGCCACATATTCGAGGCGATCGCCCCAGCGCATGCGGGCGCGCCCGCGCACCACGTAGATCACGCTTTCAAGCGCGCCGTGGTGATGCGCGCCGGTCTTTGCATTGGCCAGGATGCTGACGGTTCCCGCCCAGATTTTTTGCGCGCCCACCCGCGCGGAGTTAATCGCAGCCGCGCGGCTCATCCCCGGCGACTGCGGTGTGTTCGGGTCGAGCGACTCCCCCGGAATCACCTTCACGCCATGCGTCTTCCAGTCCACTTTTTCTGTATCGCGCATATCGATGCTAGCCTAGCAGGATGATGCGCGTGCCCGCCGCGGTGCTCCTCACGCTTGTGACCGCCGCCCTGCCGGCCGCCGCGGCCGTCCCCGACTTCCGGCTGCAAAAAATTGGCGATGGAGTTTGGGCCGCCATCGTTTCGGACGAGGGACTAGCCGGAGGCAACGCCGGTTTCGTCATCGGCGACGATGGGGTCGCGGTGATCGACACCTTCCAGGACCCCCGGCCGGCGCAGGCCCTGCTCGATCAGATTCGCAAGCTCACGCCGTTGCCGATACGCTTCGTGGTCAACACGCATTATCACCTGGACCACGTCAACGGCAACGACGTGTTTGCGGCCGCCGGCGCAACCATTGTGGCGCACCCCGCGGTGCGTGCCTGGATGCGCACCGAAAACATCAAGATGCTCGATCCGCCGGTAACGCCGGCGAAGAAGGCGCGCGTGCAATCGCTCACGCTGCCAACTGTGCTCTACGATAGCCACATCGATCTCTATCTGGGATCGCGCCGGATCAAAGTTCGATACTATCCCGGCCACACCGGCGGCGATTCCGTGGTTTGGATCCCGGACGCGCGCGTGGTGTTTTGCGGCGATATGTTGTGGAAGGAGCACATTCCGAATCTGATCGACGCTTCCACCAAGCCATGGGTCGAATCGCTCGACGCCATGCAGAAGGATTACGCGCCCGCCACCTGGGTTCCGGGACACGGCGACATCGCCAGCGTGCAGGACGTCCTGGTCTTCCGGAAATATCTGGCGGACCTGCGCGCCGCGGTGCGCCGCGAGCAAGCCGCGGGGAAGTCTGGTAACGCGCTGGTGGCGGCGCTGCTGCCGGGCCTCAAAGCCAGCTATGGCAAATGGGGCTTCTTCGCCGACTATGCAGCGGCGGATATCGAGCAGACCGCGCAAGAGTTGCTGGGCACCAAACGGCTCCCGCCTTAGGGCCTTGGAGGGCGGGCTTTAGCCCGCGCGGGGCCTCAGCCCCGCGGACACTAAAAACACAGTCTGGTCCGCGATACGCGCCAGCGACGCGCGGTGCGTGATCAGAATTACGGTGCGCCCCGCCGCCGCCCGCACCAACATTTCCGCGATGGCGCGCTCATTATCTTCATCCAGAGCCGACGTCGGCTCGTCGAGCACCAGCACCTTCGGATCGGCCAACAGCGCGCGAGCCAACGCCACCCGCTGGCGTTCGCCCGCCGAAAGAGTTTGGCCACGTTCCGCGATCACCGTGACGTAGCCATGGGGCAAACCTAGAATACGCTCGTGAATCGACGCATCCCGCGCCGCGCGCACAATCTCGTCGTCTGTGGCCTCGGGCCGCGCGTACGCAATGTTCTCCCGCACGCTGGCGTGGAACAGATATGGCGACTGATCCACCAGCATCACGGCGCGCCGCACGTCCGCCAGGGGAAGATGGCGCAGGTCCCGCCCATCGATCCGGATAGCGCCCGCGTCGGGATCGTAGAATCTCACCAGCAGATCCGCCAGTGTGGACTTGCCCGCACCGCTGGGTCCCAGGATCGCGCAAATGGCGCCCGGCGCCACGCGGAACGACAGGTCTTCGAGAACCGCATCGTTTCCGTAACGGAACGAAACGCGGTCGAACTCGATTTCGCCGCGCACGTCGGCGAACGGCTTGGCCCCCGGCGGATCGACAATCTCGGCGCGCGTGTCGAACAGTTCCCACACGCGCGAAAGCGAGACGCCGCCGGATACCAGATTGCCGTACAGGCTCATCAGGTTCTGCACGGGCGATAGCAGGCGCAAGTGGTATGACATCAAGGCTACCAACGAACCTGTAGTGAGCGCACCATCGATCACCAACTTGCCGCCGTAAAGGAAGATCGCCGCCGTCGAAAGCGTCAGGATAGTCCCTGGGACGGCGCCGGAGAGAAACGACATGAGTTGCATGCGCATGAGCGCATCCAGGAAGCTCTGGTTTCGGGCCCGAAAGCGCCCCACCTCGCGGGATTCCGCCCGCGCCGAGACCACCAGGCGGATGCCCAGCAGCGTTTCCAGCAGGAAGCTGCCGATATCGGAGCTGCGCTCGCGCACCGCCCGCACCCGCGCCGCCAGGCGATGCTGATAGTGCTGCAAGGCCCAGACGCTGGCCGGAACCGCCGCCACGCTCACCAGAAACAGCCGCGGGCTGAGCGCGATCATAATGCCCGCGCTGCCGATCAGGAACACGACGTTCGAAAGGACACTCAACAAGCTGTCCGCCGACACGCGCTGCACCTCGGCGATGTCGTTATTGATGCGCGAAACCACGTCGCCCAGTTTGGTCCGCGCCCAGAAACGCGGCGACAGGGTTTGCAAGTGCCTGTAGAGCGCCAGGCGCATGTCGAAAAGCACCAACGCCGAAACGCGCACGTACTGGTAGCTGGACAGGATGTTCAGCACGAATCCCAGCACGGTAACAGCGAGCATCATCCCGCTGACCAGCACCAGCATGCGCAGGTTTCGCTTCAGCAGCGCGTCGTCGATGAGCAGCTTTGAGATGTAAGGCTGCAGCAGCCCGAATCCGGTGGCGGCGATGCCTGCCAGCAGCACCAGAACCAGGCGCCCCCGGTAAGGGACGATGAAGCGCAGCGCCCGGCGATAGCCATCGAGAGGGATCCCACGCTCCGGCATTATTCAATCGTCTCCATAAGAAATTTTTATCGAACGCTACCCTCTGGCAATGCGGTAACGGGGTATTATATCTGGATAAGCTTATGAAGACTCTGCTGGCGACGATTCTGGCGATCCCTCTACTCGCGCAAAGTCAGAATCCGCAGGCTGCCCCGCCCGCGGAGCCGGCCAAGCCGGCGCCCGAAGAGGGTATCCCGGTCACCAGTCCGCTGGTAATCTCGAAGTGCGGAGGCTGCCACACCAAAGATCAGCACGGCAACATGCTGCGCATCTCCTGGGAGCGCGCCACGCCCGAAGGCTGGGAGGAAGCCATCAAGCGTATGGTGCGCTTGAACGGGCTCACCCTGTCACCCGACGAAGCCCGCTCCATCGTGAAGTATCTGGCAACCTATCATGGCTTGGCGCCGGAAGAGGCCAAGCCGGTCATGTACTACGCCGAGCATCGCATTCAGGACGAAACCAACATTCCCTCCGACAACGTGCACGGCGCATGCGCGAACTGCCACCCCATGGCGCGCCCGCTGTCCTGGCGGCGATCGGCGGAAGATTGGAAATTGCTCGCCAACCTGCATGTCGCTTTATATCCGACCGCCGACGATGCTTTCCGGCTGGGGATTACGGCCGGCGGTTTCGATGAATCGCGCCACCACCACGAACCCGGCGCGCCGCTGCCGGTGGACGAGGCGCTGGCTTATCTGGCCAAGACCGCGCCGCTCCAAACCCCGGAGTGGGCCGCGTGGCGCGCGCGCATGCGAGCGCCGAAGCTGGCCGGACGGTGGATCGTTTCCGCCAATGTGCTGGGCCATGGCAGATTTTACGGATACATGGAGGTCGAGCCGACCGCCGGAACGGACGACCAGTTCTCGACGCGCGTAACGCTGACATCCGTTAGGGACGGCTCGACGATTTCCCGGACGGGCCGCAGCTTGGTCTATGCGGGCTATGCCTGGCGGGGCCGCTCCAAGGGGACGCCGCCCGCCCATGCCGCTCCGGATGATCTATCGAGCGAAATGCGCGAAGTGATGTGGATCGCGCCCGATCAGAACACGGCGGAAGGCCGCTGGTTCTGGGGTCAGTATCAGGAATTCGGCTTCGACGTAAAACTGCAACGCGCCTCCGCGGACCCGACGCTGATCGGCGCGGACCGTTCTGCGCTGAAGACCGGTTCGCAGGCGGCCCGCGTGCGCTTGATCGCGGAAAATCTGCCCGCGCAAATTGCGCCCGCCGATCTGGACTTCGGAACCGGCGTCACGGTGCGCCGCATCGTTTCTCACTCGCCGAAGGAAGTCGTAGCGGAAGTAGACGTAGCCGCCGACGCGGTGCCTGGCAAGCGGGATATCGCTTTCGGCCGCTCGGTCCTGCCCAGCGCCATCGCGGTGTACGATCGCATCGACTACGTGAAAGTCGTGCCGGAATCGGCTCTCGCCAGGCTAGGCAGTGAAACGCATCCGAAAGGGTACCAGCAGTTCGAAGCCATCGCCTACCAGCGCGGCGCGGACGGCAAGTTGCACACGGCGGACGATGTGGAACTCGGCCCCATCGACGCCACCTGGTCGGTGGAAGAGTTTTACGCAGTTTATGGCGACGACGACAAGGAGTTTGTGGGTTCTCTCGGTCCCACCGGCTTTTTCACGCCAGCCTCCGACGGCCCCAATCCGCAGCGCAAATTCAGCCGCAACAATTACGGCGACGTTTGGGTGGTGGCCACGGCGAAGGACGAGAAGGACAAGGATGGCAGGCCGCTGACCGGCAAGTCCTATCTGGTGGTAACGGTTCCAGCCTACATCCAATGGGATCAGCCAGAGGTGGGACAATGACGGCCACGGTCGCCGCCACGCGCACTTATCGCTTGGGCGAGTTTCACCGCTTTGATGCGGCCGGCGCACAATTCGTCTATCTGGTCCCGGCGGGAGCGATCTTCGCCTTGGACGGTGCCGCTGGAAAGCTGTTCGATTGCCTGGCGGCGGGGGAACTGCCGCACGACCGGCTGATCGACGAATTGACCGCCGGCGGCTTGATCATCGACGACGCAGAGGAGTTGGTGGAGGAGATGTATCACGCCAACGCCATCGTGGCCGGCGACTCCGCCCCGGAACAGCCGCAAGGCCTTCCCGACGTGTTTCCCATTCAAACGCTGGTAATGAATCTGACCAACCAGTGCAACCTCTCCTGCCAATATTGCTACGAGTTCGGCGCCGATAAGGTCGCCACGCCCGAAGGCAAGCCGAAGTTCATGGACGTGGCGACCGCCCGGACTTCGGTGGATTTCCTGCTGGCGCAGTCGGGCGACCGGCGCTCGGTTCACATAACGTTCTTCGGCGGCGAAACGCTGATGAATTTTCCGCTGCTGCAGGAAGTGGTGACGTACGCAAACGAGCGGGCCGGCGAGCAGGGGCGCCACGTGGACTTCAGCCTCACCACCAATGCCACTTTGCTCACGCCGGCCATCATCGAGTATCTTTCGGAGAACCGCATCGGCGTCACGGTCAGCATGGACGGA
>Ga0181525_10001280_pt1 | contig 21630 bp, 18 predicted proteins | sample PEATcosm2014_Bin_48_FD_121100 | JGI IMG/M metagenome (GOLD analysis project Ga0181525, IMG submission 121100) | Peatland microbial communities from MTU Mesocosm Facility, Houghton, MI, USA - PEATcosm2014_Bin06_10_metaG | ecosystem: Environmental > Terrestrial > Soil > Wetlands > Peat | place...
AAGCCTCGCGCACGGCGCGCCACGGCCTGGCCGATGTGTCCCATACCGAAGATGCCTAGAACTTTGCCGGTGGGCTGCCATCCAAGTAACGCGGTAGCGCCGGACGACTTCCACGCTCCCGAGCGTACGAGTTCCTGTGCTTCGTATGCTCGCCTCGAAGCGCCTAGCAGCAACAGCATCGCCAGGTCCGCCACGGCATCCGTTTCAACACTCGGGGTATAGGCAATCGCGATCTTTCGCTCAGCGGCAGCACGCAGGTCGATATGATCGTAGCCCACAGAGTACGTAGCGATCACCTTGACAGACGCTGACACTCGCTTGAAGAATTTGGCGTCGATTCTGTCCGCCAGCGTGACAAGCATGGCATCCGCTCCGTCAGCGGCTGAGAGCAGTTCCTCGGATTTGAAGGGCGCCCCATTCTTGCTCCGTCGCGCCTCGTACTCCCGATCGATGCGCGTTTCCACGCCTTCAATGAAGTGGCTTGTCACTACCACGATTGGTTTCCGCACCTTAACCGGTCCTTTCTATTTCCCAAACATTAGCAGACAGAACGCCAGTGGCAGATAGACGATTGAGGCCAACAGCAATCGACGCGCAGCAAGGACGGATCTTTGAAAAGCCAGTCTGGCGCTGTAATAGAGAAGCAACGAACTGAGTATGCCGGCCAAAACAGAGTAGACGGGACCTCGGTGACCAATCATCGACGGCATTAAACTTGGGATCAGAGCAAGCGCCGCGAGCAACGCCTGCCAGGACATGAAGCGCCCGCTCTGCTTGCCCAGTGGAAGAACCAGGTACCCAGCCCGCGCGTAGTCGAGCCGGTACATCCAGGCAATTGCCATGAAGTGAGGAAATTGCCAAAGGAACAGAACGCTGTATAGCAACCAAGCTTTCGCATTCACGACAGAACCCGAAGCCGCCGCCCAGCCGATCAGAGGAGGCAGGGCGCCCGGAACAGCCCCCGCGAATGTGCAGAGCGGCGTCTTCCGTTTCAGGGGTGTGTAAATGAACAAATAGCTAATCGCGGTGAAGACTGCAAGGGCACTCGAGAGTGCGTTCACGGTGGAGAGAAGGTAAACGGAGCCAAGTATCGAAAGCGATATGCCGAACCACGCCGCAGCTCGGGGGCTGATTCTCCCCGCCGCAATCGGACGCCGAGCGGTCCGGCGCATCCGCGCATCGAAGCGACGTTCCAGGTATTGGTTCAGGGTGCCCGTCCCGCTCGCTACCAGGAGCGTTCCAAATAATGTGTTAAGCATGCGTTCTACAGGGAAGCTCTGCAAGTCATCTGGATAACCCAGATAGAAGCCGGTAAACGTCGCAATTACGATGAGGAAGTTCACCTCCGGCTTGGTAAGAGCCACGAAATCGGGGACGGTCGAACGAACTGAGGTGACGGTCCGCGCGCTCGGCCTGATATCGAGTGCAGAGGTGGACACGCCCGCCATCACCCAACCCCCAGTTCCGAAACACGAGTTCGTTCCGATAGAAGCCGGGCGGTAAGCACGAGCGCCGGAATCAGATAAACAAACGTCACCGTAACCCACATGAGCGCTCCGGCCAGGGCCTGGTCTTCGAGCGGAGAAAGACCAAACATTCCGTGACTGTCGTCCCCAGCTAGATACGGTCGGTAGACGACGTGGCCACAAAACACCAGGAACGCCGACAGTGCATCGCACGGCAGTGTCGCCAGAAAAAGATACACCGGCACAGACCAGCCTGAAGTCGGGCGAAGCTGGAGTACCGGCCACCAAAAAACTATTCCCGCAACGAGGAAGCTGGCGAGTTCGAGTTGATGCCAAAAGGGCGTTTCGAGAGCGAGCTCGAAAACCGGCGGAACATGCCAGAGGAGCACTGTAAGGGAGCCGGCCAACCAGCAGGCTGCGCTCTGAGGCCGCCAGAGCACAAGCGTCGGGCGGGCTGCGAAGAGAATCAGCGGTGCTGCCACCATCATGATCGACAGATGCATCACCATGTGGGCGGTTAGAAGATGATGATCCAGATGAGCCAGCGACGAAATCACGGCCGAACGCCTGCTGTTAATGAAGCGCCACTTATTGAAGGATCAGCGGCTGGTGCCTGAGCCGATGGATGCAGGGTTTCGAGAAAAGCAACCAGCGCCGTCGTCTGCGCCGGGTTCAGATTCTTTCCATAGGCCGGCATATTGCCGCCACCTTGCAGAACCTGGCGCACGAGTTGGTCGCCCGTCAATCGAACGGCCACCGCGTCGAGAGCGGGCCCACGCTTGCCACCGATGTCGCCAAGGGAGTGGCAGTTGTGGCACTGTTTCGACTGAAAGACGAGCGCTCCCTGGACCTCGATTGGGGTGCGTCCTGCAACAAATTTTGCGGGAATTGCAGCGCCGGTAGAGGCATCCATCACCGGACTCCACGGTGCATGGTCGGCCAGACTGGTAAACGTCCCTAGCGTCACGGCGCTCAGCAGGATGGTGAGGACCGCTATTGGCCGCCGCCTCCAGCTCTTTTCGCCTTCACCCGAAAAGAAGGGAAGCGCGAGCAGAATGACTAATGCGATAACTGGTCCGATCAGCAGGACCGGAGTTTCCATTGCCGGTGGAAGCAATGAGAGCAGAGCGTAGAGCCACAGGAAGAAGAAGTCGGGTCGAGGAGCGGTCTGAATGATTCGCGGGTCCGGCTGGCCGCTCGGGCCGAAGGGCCCGAAATAGAGCGCGCAGGCCGCGATGGCAAGCAAAATCACTCCCGAGAAGATCGCGTCTTTCCAGATTCCGTTGGGCACAAACGGCATGCCTCGGGTGTGCGTCAGTTCGTGGTACTTCTCCATGTAGTCCGACCGGCGGACCAAGCGGCCCGGCATCGGCCACTCGTTGATCCCGAGTTTCAGGACCAGCAGCAAATGCAGCCCAACAAAACCGATCAGCAAGCCGGGAATCACAAAGACATGAAATGCGAAAAACCGCGAGAGTGTTGCGCCCGCTATGATCGGGCCTCCCAGCAATAGCTTGACAAGCAGGGGACCCACGATCGGCACGCGGCTCGAGATGGATGCGCCAATTCCCAGTCCCCAATAAGCGTCCTGATCGAATCGCAGCACCTGGCCGGTGAATGCCATCCCCAACGTCATCAGCAGAAGGAAGATGCCGAGAATCCACGTCAGCTCTCGCGGAAACTTGTAGGCTCCAAAAAGAAATACCTGCACCATGTGGATCAGCACAATGGCCAGCATGAAATTCGAGCCCCAGCCGTGTAGGGCCCGAATGAACCATCCGAGCGTGACCTGGTGATTTAGGATTTGCAGACTGTTCCACGCCTCTCCTGCTGATGGCACGTAGATGAGCGCGAGGAGGATTCCCGTAACAAGCTGGAAGGCAAACGCCGTCAAGGCCGCACTGCCGAAAACATAAGCCCAGCTTGCGGTCTCGCGGGGAATTGGATGCTGCATCGTCTGGCGAATGGGCGAGCCCAATTGAAGCCGTGCGTCGAGCCAGTTGCCGACCGTGCGGATCAGGCGCATGGCCGCTGCCTTTCGATCTGTATGAGAGGCTTGTTGGCCGCGGCATAGCCGGGCGTCGGCAGCTCACCAGCCCGAATCTGCAGTTTTCCGTCGACAACCTTAAATGCGTATTCGAACAACCCTCGTTCGGGTGGACCCGATGCCCGTGAGCCGTCCGCGTAATAAACCCCTCCGTGGCAGGGACACATGAAGAGTTCCGATTGCGGGAACCAACGTACAGGACAGCCCAAGTGCGCACAATTGATCGCGAATACCTGGAAGCGGTTGCCATCGACGTTGCGCACCCAACACGGGAGTTCCGCGGTTTCACCGTCCGAAGCATTCGCCATCGGATTGCGATAAGTGGCCAGGCGCGTCTGGCCAGAAGGGAATTCGTCAACGGAACCAAGAGAGACCCAGCTTTCGTATCCGGGTTTTCGTTCCCGGCTCACGGGGGAGAAGAGATAACGTACGATCGGTATGGCGAGCAGAGCGCCCACTGCGCCGTTGAATAGCATCGCGATTTTAAAGACCGCTTGACGTCTGGAAGGATCGCTCATTGGAACACCTCACTGATTGGAAACAGCCCTGTGATTCAATTGCGCTGACAATGGTTCCCGTTGCGCCGCCAGCCACGCGACAACATCGCCCACGTCGGCGTCGGTCAGCGGTTTGCTGTGGCTGCGCCAATCCGGCATACCCAGATTGGGCATGCCAACAATGATCACGGTGCGGAGATGCTGATCGCTCACCAAAGCCAGATATGAGGGGTCTGCGATAGCGCGTGCGCCGCGGCCGTTGGGACCGTGACACATAGCGCAGGAAACCTTGAATATCTTCGCTCCTCGCGTAGCGTCACCCGGCTCCGAGGCTGCGTAAGCCGGAAGCTTTGTATTAGCGAAAGCGATTGGATTCGCCCTACTCCGAATTCCGTGAACCAGAATGTCGATCTGAGCATCGGTCAGCATCCCGCCCGCCTTCTGCGCAAAAGCCGGCATCGGGGTTCCTGGCCTGCCCTGCTCGATCATTTCATGGATGGTGGCGTCGTCCGCGATAGCAAGATAGACGGGCCTGCCGATGCCGACGGTCAAGGCACCTTGCCCGTTTGCCCCGTGGCATCCGGAACAGTTCTGTGAAAAAAGCAGATGAAAATCGGCAATGTCAGCGGGACGAATCGCGCCTGTCTCCACCGCCCGGCGGCCCGGCGCGTCACAAGACGTGACTATAAACATGACCGTGAAGCAGAGGGCTGCGAGCGTAATCGTCTTTCTCGGCGTTCTCATCTGTCCTGGTCCCCGCGATCCTCTTCGTGACGGTCTCTCATCAATCCGGGCGCCTCTAGTCCCATGCGCAGTGCGAGCGGCTGCGGCTGCCGGGTACGGATTCTTTCCTGGCGCACAACCACCAGTCCCGCTGCCACTCCGAATCCGATCTGTGACAGCACGAACCACAGCCAGTTAATGCGCTGGTTCATTACCGGATTGATGATCCCCAAACTGCCGTGAATCAAGAAGGACCAAAGTAACGGCGTCACGAGGCCACCTAACAGAATCGGGCGTTTCGGAGCTATGGGCAGCATCACGCCATAGAGAAGTCCAACCAGCAGCGAGATCATGAGATGCAAAGGAACGGCAATGAGAAACTGTTGAAGATGGAATGTACCGATTGCAGTATCTCCCGCCGCTGGCGGAAGCAGTCCGGCAACCAGCAGGTTCATCGGATACCAGATCCCGTTCCCGCTCACCAATCCGTACACCGCGGCCAGAACGGCCATTGCCGCGCCGCCTGCCAGACCGCCCTTAACTCCCGCAGAGACCGGATAAGTCTCGAGCGGCAGCCAGGCGCGAGGGATCTCTCGAACGCCGGCGATCCGCTCGACGGTTTCACGGGACGTCTCAATCTCGAACTTCTGTTGGACGACAGCTGTCACCTCGTGCGACTCCACCGGCAATACTTGGCGGAACCATCCGACTGCACCTGCCACGGTCAACATCCCGCCCAGGATGCTCAGAGAAGCAGCGGTGACCATTCCGGCGGATATGAGCGTCAACCCGATGGCGAGCACAAGAGGCCAGGCCGTCGGCGCGGGCATTTCGATATTGTCCGAAGTTTGCATGGCTTCTCCGCTACTTTCCGGCTCCTAGATTCCGATCAGGTAAACAACCGTGAAAACGATCACCCAGACTGCGTCAACGAAGTGCCAGTACATCGACAGGATCTCCACTCGCTCGGCGTCATCGCGCTGGAGTTTTGAGGCGAAGCAGAAAATAGCTACCGCAGTGAGAGCCAGAAGCCCCATGGTCACGTGAAACGCATGCAGGCCGACCAGCGAGTAATACGTGGTGCCGAATAGGTTGGTAGTGATCGTAAGACCTTCGTTGTTGATCAGGTGCGCCCACTCGCGCGCGGTTCCGAAAAGAAAAACGCCGCCCAGCACGATTGTGAGCAGCCACCAAAACCCGAACGCCACGATCTTGGCAGCAGACAGCCTTCGCACTGCGACGTGTATTGTCAGGCTGCTCGACAGCAGGCAGATCGTATAGAAAATCGGTGCGTGCAGAACATCACCGGGCTTCGGCCCCGTTAGGCTCTTGCCGATATAGAAAACATATGCCACCACGAAGATGGTGAAGATCGCCGATTCGGCTGCGATCAGGCAATACATTCCCACGCGCCCTCGCGACGGAAGCTGCCACTCGATGTTGCCTGGAGGGACACTCACAGATAGTGCGCTCATGGGCTACTCGTACCTCCAGTCAGGATCTTCCGGATGCTTTAGATCCCAAAGTGGCCGGCGGCTACGCACGCTTGGAACTTCGGCGTAGTTGTATTCCGGTGGCGGTGAACTTGTGGACCACTCCAGCGTCCACGCATCCCACGGATCATTTCCCGCCCGCTTCCCGCGGAAGTAAGACCAAACCAGATTGGCGGCGAATACCAAGATACCTGCAGCCTGAAAGACGACGCCGATGGTGACGATCAGATTCCAGATGTCCCAGCCACGGCCCGGCTCGTAGGTGTAAATCCTGCGCGGCATGCCCAAGATCCCCGGCACGTGCATGAAATCGAACGTGAGATGGAAGCCGATCACAAAGAGCCAGAAGTGCCATTTCCCGAGCGCTTCGTCGTACATTTTCCCGGAAACCTTCGGGAACCAGTAATAAAACGCGGCGAAAATGCAGAAGAGAATGCCGCCGACGATGACGTAGTGAAAGTGCGCCACCACGTAATACGAGTTCCCGAGCTGCCAATCCAGCGGCGCTACGGCTAGTGTGACTCCGGTCAACCCAGCGATGAGAAACTGGAACAGAAAGGCGACACAGAACAGCATCGGCGCGGCAAATCGAATTTTGCCGCCCCACACGGTCGCGAGCCAATTGAAGATTTTGATGCCGGTCGGCACCGCGATCGCCATCGTGGAGAGCACGAAGAAGGTATTTGCACCAGCGCTCATACCGACCGTGAACATATGGTGAGCCCAGACGCTCATTCCGATGAATCCAATCGCGATGGTTGCCAGAACCATGACGGGATAGCCGAAAATCGCTTTCCGTGAAAACACCGGAATGATCTCGGAAGCAAAGGCGAAGGCCGGAAGCACGAGCACGTAAACTTCCGGGTGTCCAAAGATCCAAAAGAAGTGCATCCAGATGACGGCGGAGCCGCCGGCCTGGGTATCGAAGAAATGCCCTCCCAGGTAGCGGTCTACGATGAGCATGAGTTGCGCAGCGGAAAGCGGGCTCACCGCCAAAATCACCAGGCCCGCCATCACAAGGTTCAGCCAGACCAACAGCGGCATCTTCCCGAGCGTCATTCCTGGGCAACGCATGGACAGGATCGTTGCAATGATGTTAATCGCCGTCCCGATGCTGCCGATTCCAGACGACAGCAGCGAAAGAGTCCAGAAGTCGGTGCTATGTCCTACTGAGAATGTCTTCGCCGTCAGCGGAGCATAAGCGAACCAGCCGACGTCGGGCGCACTTCCTGCTCCATACAACCCGTCACCGCCAAAAAAGCTGAAATACAAGAGGATTCCGCCCAACGCGCTCATCCAGAAGCTGAAGGCGTTGAGCCGGGGAAACGCCATATCGCGAGCACCGATCATGAGAGGCACCAGGTAGTTCGCGAATCCAAAAACCAGCGGCATGGCAACGAAGAAGATCATCGTGGTTCCATGCATGGTGAACATGCGGTTGAAAACCTCGGGCGAAACGAAGTCGTTATGCGGGCGGATGAGCTGCACGCGCATGATAGTAGCTTCGATCCCGCCCAGGACAAGAAAGATCAACCCGTACAAAACGTAGAGGATCCCAAGTCGCTTGTGATCCACTGTGGTTACCCACTCATGCAGGCGCAAGGTAAATGGGCGAACTGGAACTTCGGATATCGCGATGGTATTGGCAGACATTAGCGAAGTGTCTCCAGATAAGCGGTCACGGCATCCAGGTCGTGATCGTCTAATCCCATGGCCGGCATCTTCGATCCAGGCTTGATAGCGTCCGGATTCTTAATCCAAAGCCGCAGCATTTCGGGTGTGTTTGGCGCTGCACCTGCCGCGATCGTGTCGCGGGTTATGAGATGAGTCAAGTCAGGGCCAAACTTGCCCTTGGCAGGCGTGCCCGACACGGTATGGCAGTTGACACACGCCGTCGATCTAAAGACGCGCTCACCGACCGATGCCCCGGCCTGAGGCGTTTGCTGCTGCTCGTGAACCCAGCGATCGAACTCCACGCGCGAGTGCACGTAGACGCGCAGCAGCATCTTGGCGTGCTGTGTTCCGCAATATTGTGCGCACTGGCCAAGAAAAAGTCCCGTTTCGTGCGGATCGATCCACATGTGATTGGGGTGATTCGGAATCAGATCGGTCTTGCCGCCCAGCCGGGGCACCCAGAAGCTGTGGTCTGTATCGGCAGAAAGCAGTGTCAGGAACGTCGGTGTTGGATGCGCTGGATCGCTGATAGGCACATGCAGCTCATTCGCCGTGACGATATTCAGGCCTGGATAGCGGTATTCCCACCAATACTGATGCCCGATGACGGTCACCTCGAGCGCGTTTCGCGGATGCGGCGCATTTTGGACCGCGAGGATCACGCGTGTCGCCGCCAGGAATAGCGCCACAACGATAAGAACTGGGATAACAGTCCAGGCGAGTTCCACTTGCGTGCTGCCGTAAATCTGTGCGGGTTCCGTTCTAGAGGAGTTTTGGCTCCTGAACCTCACCACCGCGTATACAAGTAAAGCGAATACGACCACGAAGATCCCCGCCACGGTCGAGAACACGAAAATCGAGAGTCCGAAGATCGACTCGGCTGGAGTGGATACGGGAGCAAATATGTTGGTCGGACTCATTGCGCTGGCCTGCGCTTATCTAGAGACTTGCTGGTCCACTTTTGTTGGTCGCCGACGGACCAGGAAGCTGGGAATCGACTTTGAGTGCAACCATCCCAACAAGGAGCGCGTTCCTAACGCTCATAACCTAAAGATGAATCCCTTCAGCTGTCTTTCCCACTGCGCATGAACTGGCTTGGGCAGACCGGAACTCTCGCGCAGTTAGGACCTCTCGTGGTTGGCGCGGTCGCCATCTGGGTCGCCTTGATGAATCAGCGTCGCCAGCTGAACGCCCAGATGTTTATCGAATTCTCCGCGCGATTTCAGGAACTTCTCCGCCTGTTTCCGACCGACGCGTGGCTGGCAAACTTGAACCCTTCGCGCCCTCTGCCGCCTCAGAGCCAAGACGTGAGAGATTGCACACTATACTGCATTCAATTGATTGCCGATGTCTATCATCTTCAGCAGGCGGGGTACATCTCGAAGCGTCTTTGGCAGCTTTGGGAACGTGAGATCAAGCACACCATGACGGGTCCGGTGTTCCGGCGCGAGTGGGAAGAAATCTCGGCTGAGTTCACTAACAACCCCGACTTTTTTCGCTACGTCAACACCCTGATACATTCGAAACGGCAAATCGCGATACCGTCGTCCGCTTCGCCGACAGGCCGAAACAATGCAGGTGCTTGATGGTTTCTTTCGGACCCGAACAAAACATCTCATGCGTCGGCTCATTGGCCAACAAAATGGGCCGAAGTTGGATCTTCCTGGATAGGCAAACCGAAAATGCTAAAAGGCTTCAACTACCCGCTGACCCCGAAAGGGAAATCGACGCTGAATCCGGTTCCGCCCTGGTACTATTCTGCGGATTTTCTGAACATTGAGTTTTGGGCGGATCCCTCCGCGGTTGCCGCCACCCTGCCCAGCGGACTTGACCCCGATCCGAAGGCGGAAGGCCACGCGAACGCGCTCTTTTACGATTGGCAGTTCTCGGGCTCGAACGAAGAGTACCTCGATCCCGCCAGATACCAGTATCGTGAGTTCTTCATTCTTCTTGACGCGCTCTTTGAAGGAAGGCCTGTCTCGTATTGTCCATACATTTTCGTCGACAACGATGCCGCGCTCGGACGCGGCTGGACTCAAGGCTATCCCAAGAGACTGGGGGCCGTTTTCCAGACGAGGTATTACGCAGCCACGGGGAAGGCAGGCCCTGCATTGGCTGCCGGATCGAAATTTGCAGGAACTCTCTCGGCAGGCGGTCAGAGGCTAGTAGAAGGCGTCGTCACATTGAGGGAGCCGGTTAAGGACCTCTCGACACTGCATCAGCGGCCGGTCGTGAATCTCTTGCACTTCCCGTGCTTAACGGCAGGCAAGCACGACAAACCGGCGATTCACGAACTGGTGGAGAACGTTCCGCACGACGTGAAAGTGGAACAAGCATGGACCGGCGATGGCACTCTGACTCTTCCGACTTGCAAGGACGAGGAGTTGTCTGACTTGGCCCCTCGCCGCTGCGGCAAAGGCATTCGTGCATCCATGGCCTATGTTGTGGACGACCTGAAAACGCTCAAAGATTTGAGAGGCTAATCGCATGGCAAAGAGAGTGGCTGACCTGCTGGTAGACGTTCTCGTGGGAGCGGGTGTCCAGCGAGTCTATGGCGTCCCAGGCGATTCGCTCAATGGCATCACGGATTCGATTCGCACCCGCGAGAACATCCAATGGATAGGGACGCGTAATGAGGAGGCCGGCGCGTTCGCGGCGGGCGCGGAGGCGCATCTCACCGGCAAATTGGCTGTATGCGCCGGAAGCTGCGGACCCGGAAACCTGCATTTGATCAACGGCCTTTACGATTGCCAGCGCAGCCGCGTCCCCGTTCTCGCCATCGCGGCGCAAGTTCCCAGTGCCGAAATCGGGAGTGGATACTTCCAGGAGACTCATCCCGAACACATCTTCGGGCAGTGTAGCCATTACTGTGAGCTCGTCTCCCAGGCCGAGCAGATGCCGCGTGTGATCGAGATTGCGATCCAGACCGCGATTGCAAAGCGTGGCGTTGCCGTGGTCGTGATTCCAGGGGATGTGGCCTTGCGAGATGCAGTTGAGCAACAACCGCGCTTGCTCTTTGCCCCGCCGAAACCGACAGTGTGCCCGTCCGATGATGAACTTAAATTGCTTGCAGAGGTTCTGAATCGCTCCAAGAAGATAACGATCCTTGGGGGCGCCGGGTGCGCCGGAGCTCACAGCGAGCTGATTGAGCTTGCGGGCAAGCTACAGGCTCCCATTGTGCATGCTTTCCGCGGCAAGGAGTTCATCGAATACGACAACCCGTTTGACGTGGGTATGACCGGTCTGCTCGGATTCTCATCGCGCTATCACGCCATGATGAATTGCGACACCCTGCTGATGCTCGGCACCGACTTTCCCTATCGGCAGTTCCTTCCTAAGGAAGCGACCGTGGTGCAGATCGACGTTCGAGGCGAGCAGCTAGGGCGGCGCAGCAAGGTTGATTTTGGCTTTGTGGGCGAAACCAAGACCACGCTGCGGGCTTTGTTACCAAGGCTCAAACAGAATGAACATGAAGGGCATTTGAAAGAATCCCTCGAGCATTATCGAAAGGCCCGTCAGGGCTTGGATCAGCTGGCAAGCGGCGATTCCCGCCGGACACCCATCCATCCACAATATGTCGCGAGCGTCATTGATCGACTCGCATCCGAAGATGCCATTTTCACTTTCGACGTCGGAACACCCGTAGTTTGGGCAGCGCGCTATCTCCGGATGAATGGCAAGCGCCGGCTGGTTGGTTCCCTCAATCACGGGTCGATGGCCAACGCGTTGCCACAGGCCATTGGGGCGCAGGTCAGCCATCCTGGCCGCCAGGTGATCACAATGTCCGGCGACGGCGGCCTGGCGATGCTCATGGGCGAACTGCTCACGTTGCGGCAGCACAATCTGCCGGTGAAACTGGTCGTTTTTAGAAATGATTCGCTAGCCTTTGTGGAGTTGGAAATGAAGGCCGGCGGCTTTCTCGATTTTGCGACCACGCTTCATAATCCCGATTTCTCAAAAGTTGCGGAGGCCACCGGCCTTCTGGGTTTGAGAGCCGAAACCCCGGACCAGGTGGAACCCGCGATTGCGCAGGCTCTCAAGCACGATGGGCCCGCATTAGTCGAGGTTCTCGTGTCACGCCAGGAGCTTTCGATGCCTCCAACCATCACCTACGAGGAAGCCAAGAACTTTGGCATTTTCATGCTGACTGCCGTTCTCAGCGGTCGCGGCGACGAGATCATCGATCTGGCGAAAGTTAACCTGCTCCGCTAGCCGGTTCCTTTCGCTGGTATTCGAACGCTCAAACGACTCACCCGCCCCTTGCATTGTCAATCGTTCTCTGCTCAATCACTCGGACAAACGCGTCGCCTCCTCAAGTGCGTAAATGAATGACTCATACACCTTGCCGGTAGTTTGGCGCATACCCAACTCGCAGGTCCGATTTGCGGAAACGAAGACGGTATCGTCCGGGGAGCCCTGGATTTGTACGAGTGTGTCGCGTGTGGCGGAGTGAACCAGTTCGGGATGCAGCAGGCCGCGGTCGCCGGCAGTCCCGCAACAGGTCGTTCCCAAAGGGATTTCAGCGCTGTCAGCTAGGGCGCCAGCGATTTCGAGCAGCGTCTCACTGAGTCCGAGGTGTGTGGTCGAACAGGTGGGATGCACAAGGATCTTCGGAATCGTTTTGTGAATGCCGAGTGAGGGCAGAAGATCTTTGCACCAGGCGATCGAATCGATGATCGTGATACGTTTCATCCGATCCTTACGTTCGTCGTCAAGATGCTCCAATAGGTCATCTTTGAGACCCAGCGTGCACGAAGCCGCATCCACCACCACCGGCAACTTTCCTTGGCCACTCCAGCGCCACATCGCATCGCTCATCTGTTCGGACATCCAAGTCTGCCCGCGCTTATAGCCCTTGGAACTCCACGGCGTCGAGCAGCAAAGGCCCCTAACATCGTCGGGAATCCAGAGAGGCTTGCCCGCGCGTTCAGAGAGAGTTACGAAAGTTTCAGGGAGCGCCGGCGATGCGGGTCTGGTGTTGTCCCTGCCGAAGATCCGATTGATGCACGCTGGGAAATATGCAGCCGCTGCACCCGCGCGTCTCGTCGCCGGAAGGTCGGCAGGCGCGGCGTGCGGCAAGGGGCCAGCCACGGTGGGAACCAGATCCGTGCTGACAACGCTGCGAGCCAGGTCCGTCAGGGCTGCGAGCAGATGGGGGCTGGTTATATTTTGCACGACGTCGGCCGCCTTGACACCACGACGCGCCAGCTTCTCCACCTCGGCCCATTTCCGGGCGACATCGAGCGCAACTTCCTCGGCGCTGATGGCGTGCTCAATCTTCCTGAAGTGTTTGATCAGGGCGCCTGTATTGATCCCGATCGGACAGACATCGGCGCAGGTACCATCGACGGCGCATGTTTCGATCGCGTCGTATTCGTACTCACGCTGCAGTTGGGTCAGAAGCTTCGACCATTCGGGTTGTCGCGACATCTCGCGACGAAGAACAATACGTTGTCTGGGAGTGACCGTGACATTACGGCTTGGGCACACAGGTTCGCAGAAGCCGCACTCAATGCAATGGGAGGCGGAATGAATGTCTTCGATCGCTGGGGTGGTTTTGAGGTTCTTCAAGTGAATCAGTGGATCGTGGCTCAGCAAGACGTTCGGAGCCAGGATTCCGTGCGGATCAAGAAGATTTTTTACCCGCCACATCAGGGCAGTGAGCTTGTCGCCCCATTCGCGCCGGACAAAGGGAGCCATGTTGATTCCCGTTCCGTGTTCCGCCTTCAAAGAGCCGTCATACTTTTCCACCACCATCTCAACCAGGTCGCGCATGAAACCGTCGTACTGCTGCCGGCTCGCGTCTTCGCTCAGTCGCGCAATCATCACGAAATGCAGGTTTCCGTAAGCAGCATGGCCGGCGGCGGAAGGTTGATATCCGTGTTTGGAAAGAAGGCCGAGCAAATCATGAGTGGCGTTCGCAAGTTGCGCAGGTGGAAAGCAAACGTCTTCGATGATGAGGTTTGTGCCTTGCGGACGCATCTCACCGACGATGCCGAGAAGACCATCACGAACGTGCCATGCAAGCTCAATTGCTTCGATGTCACGAATGAATTCCAACGGCCGCAGCATTTTAACGTCAGCTAGAGCGTCTCCGACCTTCTTCTGGACCGCCTCAAATTCCTGGTCGCTGTCGAAGCCGAATTCGACCAGTAACGCGGCGTTCTTCGGATCGAGATCCGTCCAATACTTTGGTGTGCCTTTCATCAGCTTGGAGGCGGCGGTGAGGGCTGAAGCGACCATCAGCTCCACTGCCTGCGCCCCCAACTCGACCAGTTTTCCGACCTGCTCGACCGCAGCGTCGATTGTGTCGAATGGGAGCCACGCCACCGTCGTTCTTGCAGGGAGGTGATAAGTCTTGTAGACGGCTTCGGCGACGAAGCCGAGCGTGCCCTCTGACCCAACCATCAATCGCCGCAGGATCTCTACAGGGGTTTCACCGTCGAGAAACGCATGCATGGCATATCCGCAGGTGTTACGGATGCCATACTTCCGAACAATCCGGGCACAGAGCTCTTTGTCCGCGCGAATTTCATCGCGGATCTTCAACAGTTCCGCCGCCATCTCCGGCTCGGAGGCGGCAAAAGCTTTCTCAGCGTGCGGGTCCTCGGTATCGATGATCGTGCCGGAGGTAAGAACGAGCTTCATTCCGACGATCGAATGGTAGGAATCGATTGCCGGCCGGCAACGCATACCACCCGCGTTATTGGCCAGGACGCCGCCGATTGTGGCTGCATTGATGCTCGCAGGGTCCGGTCCCATGCGGCGTGCGTAAGGCTTCAGTACTTCGTTAATACGTCCAAGCGTGGTGCCGACATTGCAGCGAATCCGCGACCCGTTGTCTTCCACCTCCCAACCGCTCCAGTGCTGTCTCACATCGATCAGGATGTCGTCGCCTTGCGACTGGCCGTTTAGGCTCGTCCCACCGGCTCGGAAAGTCGCGTGGTGGCCTTTCCGGGTGCAATATCGAAAAATGGCCGCTACGTGATCAATGTTCTTTGGTTGCACGATCACGTTCGGGATATACCGGTAAGGGCTGGCATCCGATGCATAACGCACCAGATCGCTGATACGATGCCGTACCAGATCCTCGCCAAGTATGTCGCTCAGATCTCTCTTCAGCTCTTCCGGAGTTCCCGTAACACGCCCTTCGTCCACGGCATCCGAGCAGGGTGGTACATCGGGACGGCCGAGGCGTGCGGGGTCTGCTGATAGGAGCTTATTCATGATCTTCTCCGATCAAGAGCTTGACGGAAATCAATTTGTTTGCTTCGCCGCCAACAAACCCGCACTGTGCGGGATCTCCAAGACATGGGACCGTCTAAGCGACAACGCAGGGGGAATGCGTGAGGCTAGTCACGTACAGAGATCGGGATCGAAGTAGAAAACCCGGAGTTTTGCTGGGTGATGAGATTGTCGATATCTCGGACCAGGTGGCCGATGTCAGAAGTTTGATCGAAGAGGGACCGGCCGCACTGGGCAGGCTACGGATCTTCCTGCAAGGCAAGACGCGTCGTATTCCGCTTGGGGCCGTCGAATTGTTGGCTCCGCTCCAAAACCCGCCGCGCATCTTCTGCCTCGGCCTGGCGTATCGCGATCACGCCATTGAAACGCATCAAGAGATCCCGAAAGTGCCAACAATCTTTCTGAAATTAACGTCCGCCCTCAACGGGCCGCGTTCCACCGTCATCCTGCCGAAGCTAACACAGCAACCCGATTACGAAGCTGAATTCGCCTTTGTCATCGGTAAGGGCGGCAAGAGCATTTCGGCGGCCGCTTGGGAGGAGTACGTTTTCGGCTACACGATCATGAACGACGTAACTGCCCGAGACGTACAAATGGCTACGAGTCAATGGTCGCTGGGTAAGAGTTTTGATACGTTCGCCCCCCTTGGGCCAGCGATCGTCACTAAGGATGAAGTGCCGGACCCACATGCGCTTGAGATCAGCCTCACCATCGGCGGCGAAGTCTTGCAACGTTCGAATACGCGTGAGTTGATTTTTCGAATACCCGACCTCATTGCGTACCTCTCAGCGATTGCGCCGCTCAAGGCTGGCGACATCGTCAGTACCGGAACGCCCGCGGGCGTTGGACTTGGACGCACTCCTCATCGCTGGTTGCGGGCTGGGGAGACCCTCATCACAGAGGTCGAGGGCCTCGGGCAGTTGGCTAACCCCATAGTTGCCGAAGTCTGAGAGCATGCTACGCTCATGCAATATTCTGATTACAAATGTTTCAGGTTCAGGTTTGATTCTGGTGTCGCATTCGTCAGTATCGATCATCCGCCGATCAATCTTCTTGATGAAGTTCTGTCGCAGGAATTCGACAAACTGGGCAGGGAACTGGAGACCGACGAGAGGGTCCGGGTTGTGGTCTTCGAGAGCGCGCTTCCTGAGTTCTTTATAGCCCACTCTGGCTTGAGCCGGGTTGGAAACGCTTCCAAGATGGTGTCCAATACGCGCAGCTTTCGGCTTACGCAGACGATTGGCGAGCGGTTCAGGAACATGCCCAAAGTAACCATTGCCAAAATCGAGGGACGGACCCGGGGCGGAGGAAGTGAAATCGCGCAGGCGATGGATATGTGTTTCGCCGCCGTTGGCAAAGCGATCTTCGGCCATCCAGAGGTGGCGGTTGGGCTAGTACCGGGAGGCGGCGCTACGCAAAGATTGCCGCGGCTCATCGGGCGGGGACGTGCCCTGGAGGTGCTCCTGGGTTGCAATGATCTGTCGGCGGAGCTGGCGGAACGATACGGCTATATCAACCGAGCGTTGCCAGCGGAGGAGCTGACGCCTTTTGTCGAGAAACTGGCGCGCCGCATTGCCTCATTTCCCGCGCACGCCATTGCTCACGCCAAGGCCGCTGTGGATACTGGAGCGTTCAGTTCCATAGCGGAAGGGCTTCTCGTGGAAGCCCATGAGTCCGATTTAAGTGTCGCAAGCCAGGTGACGCAAGGGCGCGTGATGGAAGCGTTGAAGATGGGCGCCGAGACTTATGAGGGCGAGCTGGAGATGGATTATTTGTCGAGACTCTCCCCGATAACATGAAGTCGTGAGCATTGGCTGGTGCTGCTATTCGCCGCTTACCTCAGGCATGATCTGCCCCATCTCCATAGCGTTACTCGATGGAATCTCCTGGAGCGATATAGCCAGCTGCTCCGTTGCGATTCCAGTTAGCTTCTGAAACATTGACCACAGTTGCTTGAGCAGGTCCGTCTTTTCCTCCACAGTGTGGCCACTCCGCAGAACACATTTGAGTGCCGCCGTGGGAGCCTCTTCTCCCGCCGCGTATCCGGAATGCTGTGGATAAGAAAGAAATACGACGCGAACGAAGTTCTTCGGAACCTGCATAGCCGCGGAGTGTATGCGCGTGATCTCCCCGGCAAGTGTTGTCTTTGTCTCATCGGAAAGGAAACCCTGTTCCGTGATCGCGGTGTATAGCGGCATTTGTCTTACCTCCAATCTCGGGAGACCATGACTCGAGGGGCGTCAGCGCCTACGCCACCAAAGAGAACCCGTTGGCGGCGCAGATCAGCTTCTTATTGACGAATTCCTGAATTCCAAGATCGGAGAGTTCCTTGCCATAGCCGGACCTCTTGATTCCGCCAAAAGGCAGGTCCGCTGTGCTGACGGAAGGGTAGTTGATGAAGACCATCCCGGTTTCGATTCTGCTGGCCACCCGCTTGCCGTGCTCGATGTCCTTGGTGTAAATGGACCCGCCGAGCCCGAACGGAGAATCGTTCGCGATCGCAATTGCTTCCTCTTCGTCCTTGGCGGGAAGAACGAGGGCGACCGGGCCGAAGAACTCTTGCTTGTACGCGGGATTGTCCGGCGTGATGTTGGTCAGGATGGTCGCCTGCATGAAAGAGCCTTTACGATTCACTCGCTTTCCTCCGGTAAGGATCTTCGCCCCGTGAGCAACCGCCTCATCCACTTGTTTCAGCAAAAGAGTGAGTGCGGCCTCGGATGAAAGGGGGCCGAGCGTCGTGGCTTCATCGAAAGGATCGCCGATCTTGAGGGACTCGAGCGCCGTGCGGAACATCGTGAGGAACTGGTTGAGCCTGGGACCGATGAAAATGAATCGCTTCGCGCCGATGCAGGTTTGCCCCGTGTTGCCGATCCTTCCCACCACGGCCATCTTCACGGCGTCCTCTAAGTCATAATCTTCCAGGACGATAAACGGATCGCTTCCGCCCAGTTCCATGGTCGATTTCTTCAGGTTTTTGCCCGCGCGGGCTGCCAGAGATTCTCCGGCGCGCTCAGAGCCGGTGAGCGCGACCCCTCTGGTACGCGGATCGTCGATCAGCTTCGCCACCTGATCGTTGGATAGAAATGCGTTGGTATAAGCACCGGATGGCGCTCCCGCTTCTGCGAAAAGCTGTTCAAACGCTAGGGCGCACTGCGGTACGCCGGGAGCCTGCTTCACCAGCATGACGTTTCCCGACGCCAGATGCGGAGCGGCGAAACGCGCCAATTGATAATACGGATAGTTCCAGGGTTGGACGCCGATTAGCACTCCGAGCGGCGAATATTCAATGTAGGCTTCGCCCGCGATTGACTTGAGGGGACGAGGCGCGAGAAACTTTTCAGCATTGTCGGCATAGTACTTAAGGATTGAGGCGCTGAGCTCCACCTCCCCGCGGCTCTCTGGGATCCGCTTTCCCATTTCCAGCGTCGCGAGGCGGGCAAACTTCTCCTTTTGCTCCAACATCAACGAGGCAGCCTTCCCGACGATCTTGGCGCGGTCCCGGACCGGCTTTTTGGACCAGATTTCCCGAAAAGTCTTGTCGGCATTGGCCAACATCTGCTCCATCTGCTGGTCGGTGTGCTCGTCAAAGGTCCGAACCACCTCGCCATTGAATGGATTCACGGTTTGATAAGGCATGCGAATTGTTTTCCCTCGAAGAATCTTCAAAGGCGTAGAGCGTAGTGGAGAAACTTTTGTTGGTTCGGATAGGGATCAAACAATCTCAGGGTGTTCCGGCTCTTGTCAGTTAGCGCATATGCCCGATTCGAAAGAGCCTCTGCCGCAACCGCCGCCCACGACCGCGTCCCGTCTCAAACGATGGCTCGTTCCGGTGATTATTCTCCTGCTTGCCTTGGGAATCGTTCTCCTGATTACTACCAACTGGAATGCATGGGCCGGCGGACGAGCAGTCGAGGAAACAGATGACGCATACTTGCACGCCGACCTCACGCCGTTGAGCACGAAGGTGGCGGGTCTGGTCGCCACAGTTGCGGTCTCGGATTATCAGGCAGTGAAGGCCGGCGATGTTCTCGTCACATTACGCGCTGACGACTTCACCGCCCAGGTGCAGCAGGCGGATGCGGCCGTATCCGCGGCTGAAGCAGCCTTGGTTAACAATCAGAAGCAGAAACAGTTGCAGGATGCTCGCATCGTCGAAGCGGAAGATGGAGTTCGGACCGCCGAAACATATATCGCTGCGGCCCAGGCCGGGATCGAGGCGGCAAGCGCGGCCATCGCGGGAGCACGTGGGGGAATCGACGCCATTCAAGCGAATGTTACACGAACCTCAAAGGAGCGCAAACGCCAGGAAGCATTAATCGCGACGGAATCTACGACGCCCCAGAAACTCGAGCAGGCGGTCGCGGACGACGAAAGCTATCGGTCCCAGCTCCTTACCAGGAATGCGGACCTCGGGACTGCAAATGCTCAATTGTCCAGTCGCCAAGCCGACCTGGCACGCGCTCGGGCTCAGTTGACGAGCGCACAATCCGAGGTAGAAGCGCAGAAGCGCCAGCGGGCAGTGCTCGACTCGCAGGAGCTTCAACTCCACGCAGCCGTGGAACTGCAAAAAGCCGCTCTCTCATTGGCGAAGACCAATCTCGGCTACACGAAAATTACGGCGCCGGAAGACGGCATCGTGAGCGAGCGTCTGGTCAGGCCGGGACAGCTGGTGAGCCCGGGTACCCAAGTAATCTCTCTGGTCCAAAGCGATGTATGGGTACAAGCAAACTTTCTGGAAAACCAAATTCGAGGGATCCAACGAGGCGATGCCGCGGAAATTCGAGTTGACGCCATTCCCGGCGTGATTCTGCGGGGAAAAGTCGAAGAAGTAGCTCCGGCCAGCGGATCGCAGTTCGCGCTCTTGCCACCGGACAATGCGACAGGCAACTTCACGAAAATCGCACAGCGCATTCCGGTAAAAATTGTTCTGGATCGAAATCAATCAACGGATGCGCGTTTGCGCCCAGGTCTTTCGGTTGTAGTCCGGGTCCGCACAAACGGATCTCATTCATGATTGCTCAAACATGACTGCCGCAGCCCAACCGAAGCCGAAGTTCGCGACGAATCCTTACGTCGGAATCGCCGGCGTGTTCCTAGGCGCAACCCTCGCCACGATGAACGCACGTCTCATCAGCGTCGGGCTGCCGGACCTGCGCGGCGCGCTCGGACTCGGTTTCGACCAGGCGTCCTGGCTTCCAACAGCTTTGAACATGGCCACCATGTTCAGCGGTCTCTTCGTGGTTTTCGTGAATACCTTGCTTGGGCCGCGGCGAATCTTGATACCTGCCTCGCTGGTGTTCGCGCTCGCGAGCGCGCTGCTTCCTTTCGCGCACGGATATGGTCACATGCTGGCGTTGATCGTAATCGCCGGCTTGAGCTCGGGAACCTTCTACTCGCTGACCATGACCTTCGTGCTCAGTGCGCTCCCTAAGAAGCTCATTATTTTCGGCGTCGCAGCCTACGCAGCCGATATCGTCTTCACGGCCAATGTCGCACCGGCGCTCGAAGCCTGGTACATCGGCCACCTGTCGTGGCACTGGATCTATTGGAACTCCGCCGTCCTGGCGCCTTTCATGACTCTTTGTGTTTACTATGGAATCCCCAAGGTGCCTTTACCCGCACAACGGCCGAGTTGGCGCGGGTTTATGTATTTCAGCGTGGGGTTGAGCCTGATCTACGGCGCGCTCGATCAAGGGGAACGTCTGTATTGGCTGCATTCCGGAGTCATCGTCGGAATGCTGAGCGCTGGAACCGTCCTTGTTCTAGGTTCATTGGTCAGACGGTTGGTCCAGCCACTGCCGGTCCTGGACCTCAAATTCTTAAGGACGAGAAACATCATTGTCATCGGATTATCGATTTTCGTTTTCAAGTTCGCTCAGCTGGCGACTCTGGTTCTGGTGCCCAGCTTTCTCGAAAACATTCATGACTACCGTCCGCTTCAGATCGGCAACGCACTGGCGTGGGTGGCGCTGCCGATGTTCGTGACGGTATGGGTTATCGCAATCGTAGTGGTCTTCACCAACTCCAGGCTCGTACTCGCGCTCGGGCTGACCCTTGCAGCCGTCGTCTGCTGGCACTACTCCCACATTGACACTTCCTGGGCCGGGAACAGTTTCGAGTTCTGGGAGCTCCTGTTGTCAGTCGGTTTTGCCTGCTCGTACGTCGGTCTGGTGAGCAGTCTTATCTTGGAAGCGATCCAAGGCGGAGCAATGACAAGCTTGGCGAAGGCTGCAACCGTCTCCGGGTATGCACACTTCATCCGGCTGTTGGGCGGTGAAGTAGGCGCAACCTTCATGGGGCATTTCTTGTCGGCGCGGGAAAAGTTCCACTCCAATCTGCTGGGCCTGCACGTCCAGAGTGGCGCGTGGATCACGGATCAGCGTCTTCGCATGCTCGCCGCCGGCGCTTTTGGAAAGTCGACCGGATCCCAGGAAGCACAATATCGCGCGGCCGAAGCCCTGGGTTTACAAGTTCGGGCGCAAGCG
>Ga0181525_10001281_pt1 | contig 21620 bp, 20 predicted proteins | sample PEATcosm2014_Bin_48_FD_121100 | JGI IMG/M metagenome (GOLD analysis project Ga0181525, IMG submission 121100) | Peatland microbial communities from MTU Mesocosm Facility, Houghton, MI, USA - PEATcosm2014_Bin06_10_metaG | ecosystem: Environmental > Terrestrial > Soil > Wetlands > Peat | place...
ATGGACTTCATCGGAGCCGTTGCTATCGCCATGTTGCTGTGGGTCGGCCGCAATCAAATCGGCCACGGCGCCATGAAAGAAGGCGTCTTCTTCGCCTTCATCGTCGCCCTCTTCAAGATGTACGACCCCGTCCGCCGCTTCGGCGTCTACTACAACAACTTCCAGCAGGCCGCCGGAGCCTCTGCCGCCATCTTCGACTTCATGGACGACCAGGACGAAGTCCCCGAAGCCAAACACCCGCGCGTCCTCAAAGGATTCCAGAACAGCATCGAGCTCCAGCACGTCAGCTTCTGCTACACCGAGGGCGAGCGCGAAGGCCCTCCGATCGTCCTGAGCGACATCGACCTCACCATCAATCGCGGCGAGGTCGTCGCCCTCGTCGGACCCAGCGGGGCGGGGAAGTCGACCCTCGTCAATCTCATCCCGCGCTTCTTCGACGTCACCGGCGGCCGCATCCTCATCGACGGCATCGACGTCCGCGAGGTCAGTCTGGCCTCTCTGCGCGCGCAAATCGGCAAGGTCACCCAGGAAACCATCCTCTTCAACGACACGGTCCGCAACAACATCGCCTACGGCCAGCCCGACGTCCCCTTTGCCCGCGTCGTCGAAGCCGCGAAGAACGCCCTCGCCCACGACTTTATCGAGCGCATGCCCGACGGCTACGACACCGTCATCGGCGAAAAAGGTTTCCGTCTGTCGGGAGGCGAGCGTCAGCGCCTTGCTATCGCCCGCGCTGCGCTCAAGAGCGCTCCGGTGCTGATCCTAGACGAAGCTACTTCCGCCCTCGACGCCGAAAGCGAATCCCTGGTTCAGGCCGCGCTCGCCAACCTCATGACCGGCCGCACCGTCATCGTTATCGCCCACCGCCTCTCCACCGTCCGGCGCGCCACCCGCATCGTCGTGCTGGAGCGAGGCAGAATCACCGACATCGGCTCGCACGAAGAGCTGCTGCAATCCTCGCCCATCTACCAGAAGCTCTACCGCTTGCAGTTCATGGACATCGGAACTGTCGACGGCAATGGCAACGGCAACGCCATCGCCGCCAACGAACCCGAGGCCCCGGAAACCGCGCGCACTCTGGAAGAAACCGTGCCCACCACTGAGTCCGTCCTCGCAGGTAAGATCATCCGATGACCGGAGCCAGTCCGTCCGACGCAAAGCAACCGGTATATCCCGCGAAGCAATCCGTATATTCAATGACCGGATTCGCGCGCGTCGCGGGTCGCGTCTCCGAGACCCTCGGCTTTTCGCTGAGCCTCAAGAGCGTCAACCACCGCTTCCTCGACCTCCACATGCGCCTCCCCAACGGCGCGGAAGCCGTCGAGATGAATCTCCGCCGTATTCTTAAAGAGAAACTCCGCCGCGGCCACGTCGAAGTCACGCTCAGCATCGAGCGCAGCCAGAAAGCCGAAGCCGGATACGACCACGCCCTCGTCGCCGCCTACATCGAAGCCTTCCGCGCCGCCGCCGCCGAGCACAAACTCACCGCCGAGCCCGACCTCAACGCCGTCTTCCGCCTCCCCGGCGTTCTCCTCGCCGAATCGCGCAGCACCGACGAAGACCTCAAGGCCCTCGAAGAATCCGTTCTCCGCGAGACCGATCCGCTCATCGTCGCTCTGCAAACCATGCGTGCCCAGGAAGGGGCCGTGCTTGCCGGCGAACTCTGCGCCGGTATGCAGCGCCTCCGCACCCTCGTCGACGAAGCCGCAACCCTCCGCGAAAAAGTCCAGCAGGCCTATTTCGAACGCCTCAACCAGCGCATGAAGACCATGCTCGACGGCGGATTCGACCAGGAGCGCATCCTCCAGGAAGCGGCGCTAATCGCCGAGCGCAGCGACGTCGAAGAAGAGGTCACGCGCCTGCGCACCCACATCGACCACTTCACCGGCCTCCTCGATCAGGGCGGGGAAGTCGGCAAAAAACTCGACTTCCTGCTCCAGGAGATGAATCGCGAGGCCAACACCCTGCTGTCGAAAACCAGCGGCGTCGCCGGCAACGGCACCCGCATTACCGAAGCGGGGTTGGGTATGAAGTCTGAGATTGAAAAAGCCCGCGAACAGGTGCAGAACTTAGAGTAGAACCCGTAGTCGACTTCTCCGCGCAGGGGACCAACAAGGCTTGTCCGGCATTCTCTTCATCATTTCGGCGCCCTCCGGGTCGGGTAAATCGACCATCGTCAACCAGCTGCGCTCCCTGGTCAGCGGCCTCGAATTTTCCGTCTCCTGGACCACCCGCGGTCCTCGCGGCTCCGAGCAGGACTCCCGCGAATACCACTTCACCACCCGCGACCACTTCGAGCAGATGATCCAGAACGGCGAGTTCCTCGAGTACGCCGACGTCTTCGGCAATTACTACGGCACCGCCCTGTCCACCCTCAAGGAAGCCTTCGCTCAGGACAAAGACGTGCTTCTCGACATCGACGTGCAGGGTGCCGCACAGGTCCGTGCCAAATGCCCCGACGCCGTCTCCATCTTCCTCATGCCGCCCTCGCCCGAGATCCTCGCCACCCGCCTCCGCAACCGGAGCCGCGCCGAAGGCAGCGTCCAGGAGGAGATCATCCAGCGCCGCCTTGCGAGGGCTCAACTGGAGATTGAGAATTACCGCGAATATGGCTATATTTTGGTCAACGACGTCCTGGATCGAGCCGTCGAGGAAATGGCCGCCATTGTCGCCGCCGAGCGTATCCGGCATGGCGACGATCCCGGTGCTGGCGGGGCCGATCGCGAGCGGGTCCTGCGCATCGCTCATGGCTGCCGCCAGGCCAATTCCGAGGCTCGCATCCGGGCGGTGTTGCGGGCCTTCGGCGTACCCGACCCACCCTCAGAGGATGAACCGCGCTGAGAAGTACTGGAGGTAGATGGATGAGTATCGAGAAGGACTACGACAGCAGTTTTCGTTATGTGCTGGTCGCCGCGCGTCGCGCCCGCCAGCTCCAGAACGGAGCCGAGCCCATGGTTCCGAGCCGTTCCCGCAAGGCCTGCCGTGTCGCGCAGGAAGAAATCGCCGCCGGCAAAGTAGCCTACGTCAAAGCCGAGGACGCTCCCATCGTAAAGCCGGAAGTCGAAGCTCCCGAAATCCCAAAATTCGTCTCGTAACCGCCAATCAGGGTTGACGCTCCGGGTGCCCCACATCCGTGGCGTTGGGATGTGGGATTCACGCAAAGCGCGACCGCACTTCCCTGAACGCTGAACGTTATGTGCTGAACGATATACGCTAAACGCTGAACGGGCCTACACCCTACCCCCTACACCCTGTACCCTTGTACTCATGAAGGTCACCCTCGGCGTCACCGGTGGCATCGCTGCCTACAAATCCGCGGAACTGGTCCGCGAACTGCAAAAGCACGCCCTCGACGTCAACGTCGTCATGACCCAGGCCGCCCAGCACTTCATCCAGCCGCTCACCTTCGCCGCCCTCACCGGACACAAAGTCATCACCGGCCTCTGGGCCCCCGACGCCGCCGACCAGGGCGACGCCGCCTCCGCCATCGAGCACATCGACGCCGCGCAAACTACCGACGCCCTCGTCATCGCCCCCGCGACTGCGGACATCCTGGCCAAAATGGCGCACGGTATCGCCGACGATTTCCTCACCACCATGGTCCTCGCCACCACCGCGCCGGTGATCGTCGCGCCGGCGATGAACGTCAATATGTGGAACCACCCCGCCACCCAGGCCAATCTCGAAACCCTCGCCGCCCGCAACGTCCGCATCGTCGCGCCCGACAGCGGCTACCTCGCCTGCGGTATGGTCGGCGCAGGCCGCCTTGCCGAAAACAGCGCCATCGTCGAAGCTGTCCTGGGCGTCCTTCACCACCGCATCGATCTCGCCGGAGAAACCGTCCTCATCACCGCAGGCGGCACGCGCGAAGCTCTCGACCCCGTCCGCTTCCTCGGCAATCGCTCCAGCGGCAAGATGGGCTACGCCATGGCGGAAGCCGCGCAACGTCGCGGGGCCCGCGTCATCCTCGTCTCCGCTCCCACCGCTCTCCGCTCGCCCGCCAACGTCGAAGTCGTCCCCGTGGTCACCACCGAGCAGATGCGCGGCGCCGTGCTGAGCCGTCTCGATCAGGCGACGATCATCGTGAAGGCCGCCGCCGTTGCCGACTACCGCCCCCGCGCCCAGGCCGATCAAAAGCTGCGCCGCAGCGGCCCGCTCACTTTAGAACTCGAACCCACCGAAGACATTCTCGCCGCGGTCGTAAAGGCGCGCCGCCCCGGCATGCTCATCGTCGGTTTCGCAGCCGAGACCGAGGACGTCCTCGCGCACGGCCGCGACAAGCTCCTCCGCAAAGGCGCCGACGCCATCGTCCTCAACGACGTTTCGCGCCCAGGCGTAGGCTTCGATTCCGACCGCAACGCGGTCACCTTCCTCACCCTCGATCGTGCCATTGAAATGCCGGAGCTACCCAAGCGCGAACTCGCCGATCAGATCCTCGACGAGATCCTCACTCTCCGCCGTCCCCGCCATCTCCTCTCCGAATCCGACACCGATCTCTCCCTCAGCATCGGAGAACAGGCTTGACCCAGCGCCTGGCGCCAGAAACCGAACAGGCAGTCCGCGCCCGGATCGCCTATTTCCGCGACCTCGGCGTCTTCGACTTCTACCGCCGGAACTCCGCGTTCAGCGGGACCTCAAATGCAACCGTGGCGGATACAAATTCCGTCGTTCTCGCCGAAATTGAGACTGTAACAGTTACAGATATAGAAGAAACCATCCCCGCACACCTTGAGTCTGACCCGGAGAGCGCCCCGCCGATGCCATCTGTGCAAGCCCGCCCGCAAGCCCGTGCCGCCGCAGTCCTGCCCGTCCTCACCGAACCCGCAAAACCCACCGCCCCAAAAGACCGCGCCGTCGCCCTCCAGGCCATCAGCGAAGACATAGGCGACTGCACCCGCTGCGCCCTTCACAAAGGCCGCCACACCATCGTCTTCGGCGACGGCGATCCCAACGCCCGCCTCATGTTCGTCGGCGAAGGCCCCGGCGCCGACGAGGACGCGCAGGGTCTCCCCTTCGTCGGCCGCGCCGGCCAACTCCTCAACAACATGATCGTCGCCATGGGTCTGCGCCGCGATCAGGTCTACATCGCCAATATCGTGAAGTGCCGCCCGCCTCAGAATCGCGTGCCCGAGCCCATCGAAGCCAATACCTGCGCGCCGTTCCTCTTCCGCCAGATCGACGTCATCCAGCCCGAAGTGCTCGTCGCGCTCGGCTCAACCGCCGCCACTTACATGCTCGGCGGCAAAAGCCCGCTCGCCGCACTCCGCGGCCGCATCCACCACGCGCGCGGATCAAAACTCATCGTCACTTACCACCCCGCCTACCTGCTCCGCGACCCGCGCCAGAAAAAAGAAGCCTGGGCCGACCTCCAGCTCGCCATGGCGGAACTCGGCCTCAAACCACCTGCGAAGTAGCCGCCCGCTAAGACAACCGCTGCCCAGCCGCGCCCAGCTGATACGTATCGTTGCCCACCGGGTCTTCGGCCACACGGGCCACCATGCCCTTGCTCGCCATGTAGTTCAACACCGGCAGCAGTGTCTCGACGCGAATTCCCGCCGACTGCGCCAAATCGAACACTTTGAGAGACTGGTTCGGCGAGTTCTTGAAGTAAGAAAGAATCCTGCTCCCGTACGCAATCAGAGCGTCGTCCAGACCCGGCGGCAAAGTGGGTTGAGGGGGCTGAGCCGGAGCCGCGGCCGCTCCAGCAGGGCTCGGGGGCTGCTCGTCGAGACCCCTCGAAAGATAATCCAAACCGAAGCGTTCCTTAAAATTATCCATACCCTCTACCTACCTTCTCTATCCTACCCCAGTTGTTTCGGGCAATTTTCACGGATTATTGCGTGCCGGCCTTACGGTATACTCACGCGATGACCTCCAGGGAAAATGCCACTAAGGATTCGCAAGATCCCGCGAAGTCTCAAAACGCGGACGACCGCAAGAGATCGCGGTCGCACTCAGCGGCGTTTATGGCCAGCCTCGCTTATCTGTTTAGCCTTCTGGCCTCCGCTGTCCTCGGCGTCTGGATCGACCATCGCTCTCCAGGTACCTCACACTACGCGATCGTCGCCTGTATCCTGGCTTCGTTTTTCTTCGGCGCCCTGGTCGGCTTCTCTGAAATTCTCTCCCGTTATCGCGACGAACCGCTGCTGGCTGCCATCACCGAGGCGGGCCTGGCCTATCTCACCTTAAATGGACTTATCTCGCTTATCGCATTCGCTGTCCTGCGCGAATACCCCGACAAGATCTTCCCCGGCCTGCAGAAAGATATCTTCCTCACCGCCGTCACAGCCGGTTTCGGTGGCATGGTTATCTTCCGATCCAAGCTCTTCACCTTCAAATCTTCAGACGGCAACGACTACGCCATCGGCCCGGCCATCGTCCTGGACACCATCCTGAAGATGATTGACAGCAAGATCGACCGCCGTCGCGCCACCGACCGGCAACAACGCGTCTTCGACGCGGTTTTCGGCATCGAAGACTTCCCCAGCGTCGCCAACTATTTCGAGGCCTCTCTGCTCTCCTTCCAGAATCTCTCTCAGGACGACAAGACCCAGATCTCCTCAGTGATCGACCAGTATCGCAAAACCACCAACTGGCCGAACACACTGAAGGTTCTCGGCCTCGGCTTTGCGTTTCTCACCATCGCCGGCGAGGAGAATTTCGACCTGGTCATATTCAACCTGAAGAGGTTCCTCCTGAGCCGCCCACCAACGGCCCCCCAGCCACAACAGCCCGTCCCACCACAACCCAATCCGTAACTCCCTGCTCCCGGCTGTGAGCCGCTGACTTCGTCAGGGGCGTCTCACCACGGCAACGTCTTGCCCAAATGTATATATGCCCCCGTCGGCCCCTCGTCCGGCAGAGTCGCCAGCGCCACGCTGGTCTGCGCGCCTGTCACAATGTCCATCGGCGCCTGGTCTCCGCCCATATCCGTCTTCACCCACCCCGGGTGCGCCGAGTTCACCTTGATCTTCGTGTCCTTCAGCTCATGCGCCAGATGAATCGTGAACGCATTCAGCGCCGCCTTCGACGCGTCGTAAGCAAACGCCTTCGCGTCATAAATCGGCGACTTCGGATCGGCGTGCAGCGCCAGCGACCCAAGAATGCTCGACAAATTCACAATCCGCCCCGCGGGCGCCTTCTTAATCAGTGGCAGCAGCGCTTGTGTAATCTGAATGACGCCGAAAAAATTCGTGTCGAACGTTTCGTGCAGCAACTCAGGCGACGTCGTGCTGGTCTTGTTCCCGGCCATGAATTCTTCCTTCGAAATCCCGGCATTGTTCACCAGAATGTCGAGCTTTCCATACTTCTGGTCGAGGTACTTGTACGCATCCTTATAATCCGCGGGGTTCAGCACGTCGAACCGGATCGCCTCCGCCTGCACCCCATCCTTCTTCAGCTGTTCCACCGCCGCGTTGCCCTTCCCAACATCCCGCGCCCCAATCACTACCTTGATCCCAAGCTTCCCCAACTGCCGAGCTGTCTCCAGCCCCAGCCCCTTGTTCCCGCCCGTAATAAACGCAACTTTATCTCCAGCCATTCGACCCTCCATGGTCCTCAATCAGATTCCCCGCCCCCGCCCCAGGATTCAGAACCACCTCTCGCAGTCTCCGCAAAGAGAAAAGGCCGGCGCCCGTAGGCCCCGGCCTGTCATGAGTCACGCCACCTCTACTGGATGATCGGGATCGAAACCACGCGGCAACGCCAGTCGAACTCCACGTTCGGCGCCGGCTGCCCATTCGCGTCCCATGTGTAGACCGTGATGCTGAGGTCGGTGTAAGTCTGCGGATCGTTCGGCTCCGCCACCAGCGAGTACGTCATCGTCAGAAACGAGGGAGTCGTCCCGCGAACTGTAGCCTGCAGGTTGACCGGTGCAGCCAGGTACAGCGCCTCGCATAGATCGCCGCTCAGCAGAAAGGTTACAGTCCCATCGGCTCCTGTGGATCCACTCGCGCTGGCATCCAGCAGGTTCGCGTCTCCGCAGCTCTTCCCTGGAATGATGATGCTTCTCCACAGAACTTCACCGTCGCTGTAGTTGTGAGCACCAACCGGGTAGCGCAGGAAATAAAGGTGGCTTGAGGGCACGTCGATGTGCCTGCCCGTGGCGGCCTCCAGCTGCTTTTTCAGGTTCTGCACATCCGGCTTCTTATCCGATTTCTTTTCCATTGCAATTCCTCCTGGCGTCGATGTGTAGCTCACGCTCGGCGGGGTGCGGGCGTCGCGAACTTAGTGACTCGGACCGGCTGGGCGTTTCAGCAATTCGCAAAATTTCCACTCGCAGCGCCTCTGATACTCTCGCCTCATCCCCCCATGCCCGCCTTCTGCGATGTCGCCTTGCCGGTTCCGCTCGACCGCGTCTTCACCTACGCATCGGCAGGCTCTGACCCCGCAGTCGGCACCCGCGTCCTCGTCCCCTTCCGCAACGAAAAACTCGCCGGCGTCGTCGTCCGTCTCCACGACGACCCGCCCCCCGTCGAAGCCAAACCCATGCTCTCCATCCTCGACGAAGAGCCCGTCCTCTCCGCCCAGCTCATGGACCTCGGCCGCTGGATCGCCACCTACTACCTCGCCCCCATCGGCGAAGTCCTCCGCTCCATGCTCCCCCTCACCGGCGAAGTCCGCCATCACGTCCTCTACCGCATCACCGACCTCGGCCGCCAGCAACTCCTCTCCGCCGCCGAACAAGGCTCCTCGCGCCGCTCCCGCCTCTCGCCTGAAGAGCAAGACCTCGAATACGCCGTCCTCAACGCCCTTGAGTCCGGCGATGCCATTCGCGCCTCACGGCTCCGCTCAGCAAGTGGTGCGTCGGTGCGCATCCTGCAGGGCATGCTTCGTAAGAAGTGGATCACCCGCGAAACCGCGGCCGAAGCCCGCGACGCGCGCCGCACCATCCGCTACGCGGTCCTCATCGACGAAGTCCGCCTTCCCAAACTCAATAACAATCAGCAAACCATCCTCGCCGAACTCGCCGCAGCCGGGAACGAACTCCCCGTCGCCGAACTCCGCCGCCTCGAAGTCCCCACCTCCACCCTCAACACCCTGGTCCGCAAAAATCTGGTCCGCATCGAAGACCGCGCCGCCGATTTTCATCTCACCCACCACGCCTTCGCCACACCCGACCACGACCTCAACACCGCCCAGCTCGAAGCCGTGGCCACCATCACTGCCTCCGTCGCCGCGGGCGAATTCCGCCCCTTGCTGTTGCACGGCGTCACCGGCTCCGGCAAAACCGCGGTCTATCTCGCCGCCATGCGCCGCACTCTCGACGAGGGCCGCAGCGCCATCCTCCTTGTCCCCGAAATCGGCCTCACTCCGGCGATGGCCGCGCAGCTTCATCAGGCCTTCGGAACCGAAGTCGCGCTCCTCCACTCCCAGCTCACTCCGGAAGAGCGCGGCGAGCAATGGCACCGCATCCGCAAAGGTGAAGCCCGCGTCGTCGTCGGCACGCGCTCCGCCATCTTCGCCCCCGTCGACAACCTCGGCCTCGTTGTCGTCGACGAAGAACAGGACTCCAGCTACAAACAGGAATCCATGCCGCGCTACCACGCCCGCGACGTGGCCGTCATGCGCGCCAAGCTCGCCGGAGCCGCCATCGTCCTCGGCTCCGCCACGCCATCGCTTGAAACCTGGAACAATGCGACGGCCGGAAAATATCAGCTCATCCAGATCGCCGACCGTGTCATGGATCGCCCCCTCCCCGAAGTCCGCCTCATCGACATGCGTCAGGAATTTCAGGAGACCAGCGAAGAGCGCCTCTTCTCCCGCGCCCTCATCGAAGAAACGCAGTCCACCCTCGATCGCAATGAGCAGGCCATCATTCTGCTCAACCGCCGCGGCTACTCCTTCGTCGTCATCTGCCGAGCCTGCGGCATCAGGCTCGAGTGCGAAAACTGCTCCATCGCCCTCACCTACCACAAGTCGGCAGCCTCTCCCGACCAGTCCGCCACCGGCCAGCGCTTGGAATGTCACTACTGCGGTTACAAAAAGACCGTCCCTAAACGCTGCCCTGCCTGCGACAGCGAATTCCTCTACTTCCTCGGCGCCGGCTCACAGCAAGGAGAAGAACGTCTCCAGGAAATCTTCCCCAGCGCCCGCATCGGCCGCATGGATCGCGACACCGTCCGCGGCCGCGCCGACATGGAGCGCCTGCTCATGCGCCTCCACTCCGGCGAAATCAATCTCCTCGTCGGCACCCAGATGATCGCCAAGGGCCACGACATCCACGGCGTCACCCTGGTCGGCGTCGTCGGCTGCGACTACGCCCTCTCGCTCCCCGACTTTCGCGCCGCCGAGCGCGTCTTCCAGCTCCTCACTCAGGTCTCCGGCCGTGCCGGACGCGGCGAGCTCCCCGGCCAGGTCATCGTGCAAACCTGGCACCCCGAGCACTACGCCATCCAGTTCGCCGCCACACACGACTTCGCCGGCTTCGTCGAAAAAGAGCTGAAGTTTCGCCGCGTGATGCACTACCCGCCCTTCGCCGCTCTCGCCAACGTGCTCCTGCAAAGCCAGCGCCTCGAAGAAGCCGCCGCCTGGGCCACCGAACTCGGCCGCTGGTGCCAGAACACCACCCTGCGCAACGTCCGCGTCCTCGGCCCCGCCACCGCCCCCATAGCAAGAATCAAACGCACGTATCGTTTTCATCTCGTCATGAAAGGCGAAAACCGCACCGCCCTGCAAAAGGCTCTGCGCGCGTTACTCGCCCATGCCGAAGAGGTGCAGATTCCCCGCGCCAACCTCATCATCGACGTCGACCCCGTCAGCCTCATGTAATCCACGCGGAGCGAGACCTCCCGGAGGAACCGAGGCTGCGAAAGTCCGGCTGGCCGACCACTCCGCAGCGTTCGCTAAGATGGGAGGGAGCCCACGATGAAGCCAGGTCCGAGTGTGATCGCGTTCGAGTTGAATTTTCCTCACAACTACGACATCCGCGAATGCCCCGAAACTGCCCGGCAGTGGGCCAATCAACATTCCGGTTTATTATTTTCCGACCCCGAGCACGAGACCGGAACACGATGGCGTTTGGGTTGAGATTTGTCCTTTGGGCAGTTCACCTTGGCTCGGCGTGTTTGCGTTTGGTTACAACGATTCGACGGGGCCGGGAATCACCAAAGTTCTGAGCACTCCTGACCCCCGTCGGGTATGCGTGATTTCCGGGGGAGGAGCGTACGTTGTAAAGGTCGACAATCCGGGCGAGTGGACAAAGATTCCCATACTCCCTGTTACGTACGCACGTGCTCTTCCTGAATATGGATTCCTGTTACTTGCCGGCTTCAGCGAACTGGCTGCTTGGGGCGCAAGCGGGACTGTTTGGCGGACTCGGTTTCACTTCGATGGACTCCGGATCATGAAAATCGGTTCGGACGCGATCGAGGGATATGGATACGATCCTGCGTTTGCCGCCGATGTCCCATTTTCAGTGAACACGCGCACCGGTTCTCATCTGCTGAGCTAAGGCCCGTTCTTATTTCCGGACGAAGAACCCACAAACCAAAAGTCTCGCCCCACTCTGACATACCAGAGTCAGGGAATGTTCCGACCTATACGTTTCGATTTCCACACGCCGCCGAGAGTCGGGCCTGACTCCATTTCCCCTTATGGAGCATCAAAGGCGCAGGCCTCCATCCCCGGCAAATAAAAACCTACAGAAATCGATTCTCGAAAGGAGCGACCATGAAAAGGTTCGCTTTTTTGTTGGTGTCCGTTGCGACCATGACTGGCGTCGTGGCCATGATGTCCCCCGCATCTGGAAGCGCCGATGAGACGGCCCCGCCCTGGGTCACAGAAAAGCCCGCTGGATACCGCGACTGGAAGTGGATCGCGTCGGCCCATGAAGAAGGCAACCTCAACAGTCTGGGCGCAGTGTTGGGCAACGCAGTCGCCGTCAAGGCCTTCCGCGCAGGAACAATCCCGTTTCCTGACGGCACCATCCTCGCCGCTTTGCACTACAAAGCCGTATCGTCGGAGGAGAACGACAAGATCTTCGGCAAGCCGCAATCGATCGTTCCCGGCGACCCCACCAACGTGCAGTTCATGGTCAAGGACTCAAAAAAATACGCCGCAACCGGGGGTTGGGGCTTCGGTCATTTCAACGCAGACGGCAAACCGGTGGACGCGGCGTTCATGAAACCCTGCTTCGCCTGCCACTCACAGTTCAAGGCCCACGACCTCGTCTTCACGCAGTACGCGCCCTGATGGATCATTCCGGCATGGGCGACTTACCGGTGGGTGGCTCCCCTTTTACGTTCTGCGTCTTCGCGCTTCTAAAGAGAGTAGCCATCCGCCGTCTGTGAATGCTACGCTGAGCAGACCCGAGCGCAGAACTGAGCCGAATTACCCCCCGTTTCTGTCTCTTCCGTTCGTGCCTCTTCGCCAGGCGAGGGAGGCTAAATCCGCGGTGGAGGAAACCGTACCATGCAAGTTTGCGGTGCAATGAGATTCCTGCGGATCGCTGCCGTGCCGGCGATCCTGACGATCATCCTGATCCCGGCCTTTGTCTCTGCTCGAGCGCAGGAAAAACCCCCGGCTGCCGCCACACCGAGCCCAGTTCAGTTGCAGCCCTATACCGCACCCGATCAAAGCGCCTCTGCCGGTATACCGCAGGGATGGAAAATCACGGGCGCCGTGGGCGGTGCAATCGCAATGTCCGGAACGCAAGGCGAATCCATCAGCCTCGGCGAGGTTTTCGTCGCGCACGACGGTCCATTTCAACTGGGACAGAAGGGCCCCAACGGCGCTTTTCTGACCATGCCCTCCTCGGCCAAGCTGACCGACAAGCTCGTCATGATTCTCCAGCAGATTGCGTCGCTCAACGGACAGCCGGTGAATCCGGTTCAGTTCCTTTACGCGGTGCCTCTGCAAATGCCGGCGGCGATGGGCCAATGCGGGATGTTTGTTGCAGAAAACGGAGGCGCCTATCCGGCGAAGGGAATGGGCATTTTCTGTTCTCTCCCGGACGACACCGCTCAGTTTTTCAAGAGCGTTTTGATCCTTGGAGCGGCGCCCAACGCCATCGCCGTCCAGACTGTGCCCGCCGTTGAGGCTGTCTTCAAGAGCTACAAGTTAGCTCCTGGGTGGGCGCAAAAGATGTTTTCTCCCTACACGATCCCAGCCTCATACGTGCCGCAACCGGGGCTCGGCGGGCCCGACGAGACCCAAATAGTTCTAAGGGCAATGGCGAATAACCAGCGTGCAATCGATTTAGGTTTCACTTGCGCAAACGCTAACATCATCGGCAACGGGTCGAACTGGCAGACTCCGCGCGAGTGCGGCGGCTACGCGCCAAACCCCTAGACAAGATTCCGGTCTTCCCGATGTCACGCTGTACCTCTGACCTGGCGGAGGAGACCCACCATGCAATACCTCGACGAAGAAAAAGTCCGCAAGCTCCTCACTTACGAGACCCTGATCCCCGCCGTCGAGCGCGCCCTCACTAACCTCTCCACCGGAAAAATCCAGCAGCCCGTCCGCACCGTCCTCCGCATCCCTGAACCCGGAACGGACAGGACCGGCACCACTCCACCCGCCGCTCCCCGCTCCCCGCTCCCAGCTCCCAGCTTCGAGCTTCCCGCTTCCAGCACCCAGCATCCGAGAGGCTTCTTCGCCCTCATGCCCGCAGTCGACCAGGACCTCATGGGCGTCAAGCTCGTCACCTTCTACGAACGCAACGTCACTCAGCCCACCCACCAGGCCGTCATCCAGCTCTTCTCCGCCGCCACCGGCGAGCCGCTCGTTGCTATGGACGGCCGCCTCATCACCGAGATGCGCACCGCCGCCGTCTCCGCCATCGCCACCCGCCTCTTCGCGCCCCATGAAGCCGGCACCCTCGCCGGCACTCTCGCGATCCTCGGCAGCGGAATCCAGGCCCGCTCCCATCTTGAGGCCCTCCGCCACGTCCGCACCTTCCAGCAAATCCGCGTCTGGAGCCGCACCCCGGCCAACGCCCAGCGCTTCGCCTCTGAATCGAACGCCATCGCCGTCCCAACCGCAGAAGCCGCCGTCCGCGGAGCCGACGTAGTCCTCTCGCTCGCCAGTGTTCGCGAGCCCCTCATCCATGGCGCATGGCTCGGCCCCAACACCCTCGTCTGCGCCGTCGCCACCGTCACACCCGACCGCCGCGAGCTCGACGACGAAGCAATGAATGCCGCCGTCGTCGTCGAATCCCGCGAGGCGGCCCTTCGAGAATCCGGCGACATCATCGCTTCCGGCCAGCCCATCTGCGCCGAAATCGGCGAAATCCTCGCCGGTTCGCAGCCCCTGCCCACAGGCCGCGTTGTCTTCAAATCCCTCGGCGTCGCCGCCTGCGACCTGGCCGCCGCCGGCGTGGTCTGGCGCGCGTCCCAAAACGGCGCAAGTGCTTAAGAGGAAAGTAACTAAACCGCACTCCCTCCCCTAAAAATGCTACAGACGACTGCAACTTTGGGGAGCATTCTGGTTACTGGCATTGTGCCAGGTGTCATCCGTGTTGCAGAAGTCTTCCCTCGCTCTCGTTTTGCTGGTCTCGTGCTTCGGGAATGTTCTCCCTGCGCAGACCGCAGAGGTCCCAAACCCGCCTGGCGCCGCCTCGCCCCAGGTCCTCACCACGGTTGCACAGATTCGCGCTCTGCCCAGACCCCTCGCAGCAAAAGGCCTGCCCGTCGAGCTTCACGCCATCGTCACCTACTACGAGCCAACGGAAGGCCAGGTCTTCGTGCAGGACGCCACGGGAGGCATCTACATCGCATCTCCGCCGAATCCTCCGGCGCTCAACCCCGGCGATGCAATCCTCATCCGTGGTACAACCGTTCCCAGCTACTCCGTCAATGTCAAAGCCGCCGAAATGCGCTTCGAGCATGCGGCGCAGTTTCCCCAGCCCGTGCCCGTCACCTGGCGTGACCTGCTCAGGAAGTCCATCGACTGCCGCTACGTCACCATCGCCGGCAAGGTCCGCTCCTCTACCCTCCAGGCCTCCATCGGACAATTCAGCCAGGGCGGTGTCCGGGTGCGCGGGCAATCGCCTGCGGACGCCACACGGGCCCTCTCCAGCCAGAGGCAGCCCTACCTCCTCATGGATCTGCAGACCCAGGGCGGTTTGCTCCGCGTTCATATGGAAGACATCCAGGGCCTCGACCCCATCCGCCTGCTCGATGCCCAAATCAGACTCTCCGGCGTGGCCGGGGGTCTCTTCGACGGCAAGTTTCAGCAAATTGGAGCCGAAGTCTGGGTCAGCAGCGCGAAGCACATGGAAATCCTGGAGGCTCCCTCCGCCGATCCGACGAAACTCCCTCTCACCGCCATCGACCTCATCATGTCGGGGTATTACGTCACCGACCTCAGCCAGCGCGTCCATGTGCGTGGCACGCTCACCCTTTACCAGCCCGGCCTGGAAATGGTGCTGCAAACCCCCCAGGGCAACGCGGTTCAGGTCAACTCCTTTGAGCAGTCCCGCATGCACATCGGCCAGGTCGTCGACGTCCTCGGATTCCCCAATCCACACCAGTACTCCGAGGTTCTCGACGATGCCAGCGTGCTGCCCACTCCCCAGACCCAGCCCATCCAGCCGGCGCCGGTGCAGTGGGCCGATGCACTCGCCGGTCATCACCCCTTCGAACTGATCTCCATGCAGGGTAAGCTCGCCGCCGAGGTGCACGAGCCCCACCAGGATACGCTCCTCATTCAGACCGGCCCGCACGTCTTTTCCGCGATCCTGCCCAGAACCGTGTGGAACCAGGAACTCAACGAGGCCGCCCTCCCCGACTACCGCATCGGCAGCACGGTGAGCGTCGTCGGCGTCTGTTTTGTGCACGCGGGAGGTCCGTGGAACACCGAGCGCTGGTTCGATCTGCAGCTCCGCTCTCCGCAGGATGTCACCGTCCTCGTCGCTCCGCCGTGGTGGACCGTGCGCCGCCTGTTGTACGTCAGCGCGGCCCTGCTCGCCCTCATGATGACGGCCTTCCTCTGGGCCATGATGCTGCAGCGCAAAGTCCGCATGCAGACCGAACAGATCCGCCTCACCATGGAATCCGAAGCTGCCCGCGAGCGCCGCATCGCCTTCCTCGAAAAAGAACGCGGCCGCGTCCTCGAAGCCATCAACAGCATGCTCAACCTCGACGACGTCCTGCTGATGATCGTTCGCCTCATCAGCACCCAGCTTGAAGACCGCTCCTGCTGGTGCGAGCTCGCCAACGGCACGATCATCGGTGACGCCTCGTCCTTCTCTGCGGGTGATACGGAGGGCGTCGTCCGCCGCGGCATTTACTCCGGCGCCGGCGAGCGTCTCGGCGCCCTCGTCGTCTCCGGAGCGGAGGCCTGGCAGGAACAGGCCGGCGAAGCTCTCGAAATGGGCGCCAGCCTCGCTGCCCTGGCCATCGATAATCGCCGCCTCTACGAGACCCTCGTCCACCGCTCGCAGTACGACCAGCTCACCAACGCCGCCAACCGCTTCCTGCTCGAAAGCCGTCTCGACGAGGCCCTCACCCTCGCCCGCCGCAGCCAGACCCATTTCGCCCTCGTCTACATCGACCTCGATCAGTTCAAGCAGGTCAACGACCTCTACGGACACCGCGTCGGCGACGCGCTCCTCCAGCAGGTAGCCGAGCGCTTCTCAGAAAAACTGCGCGCCACCGACACTCTCGCCCGAGTCGGCGGCGACGAGTTCATCGCCCTCATCCCCGTCGTCCGCAACCGCGCCGAAGTCGAAGAGATCACCGGCCGCCTCACACACTGCCTCGACGAGCCCTTCCTCATCGACGACAACATCATCCGCAGCGGAGCCAGCATCGGCATCGCCCTCTATCCCGAAGACGGCGTCAGCAAAGACGAACTCAAGCGCGTCGCCGACGCCGCCATGTACGCCCACAAACCCCACGCCACCGTCTGACGCCGCAGACCATGCCGTCGCGCGGGTAACTTCCGGGTCGCCGGCAATTCATCCAGAACATTGCTTTTGCGTCCACGGTACTCGAGCACCAGCGGTCTCTGCCTTTCGTTGGGCAGGAGTGACGAGGCTCAACCTCAAGGAGCGCCGTGGCCAGAAGGCAAATCGTTGCCGCTGATGCCAACGGAACCGGTAAACTCTTACGAACAGAACCTGCTTCTCTCCGGAGAGCCCGTGCAAAAGAATTGTGTGAGGATCGTGGTTTTAGCGTTCCTTATTCAGTGTGCCCCAGCCGTCCCGCCCTGGCAGGTGCGGGCGCAGCCGCAGCAGACCCCTTATCCGACTATGGCTCCTCTCGATCAGTTTCTGATACCGGACGAGAATTCTGAAATCGCGCTGGCTCGTAGTGCTGCCCCAGCTTCCATTTCGGACGGAGCCGAAGTAATGGTGTTGAGACGGGACGGATACACGACCGCAGCGAGGGGCGGGAATGGCTTTCTGTGTGTGGTGGAACGGTCCTGGGGTGCAGCCACTGACGATCCGAACTTCTGGAATCCCAAAATTCGCGGGCCTATTTGCTTTAATCCGCCGGCCGCCAGGAGCTTTCTGCCCATCTACCTGATGAAGACGAAACTGGTGCTGGCAGGAAAATCGAAGTCGGAGATTGTCGAGGCAACCAGATCTGCGCTGGACACCAGGGAACTACCCGCCCTGGAGCCCGGATCGATGTGTTACATGCTGTCGAAGCAGCAGTACCTGAGCGACGAAGGCAGGAACTGGCATCCGCATCTGATGTTTTTCGTCGCCGGCGACGCGGCGAAAAGCTGGGGGGCCGATCTGCCGGGTTCGCCGGTGATGGCGGCAGATGACCCTGAAGAACGGGCGACGATTCTTATGGTCTGGGTCGGCAAATGGTCCGATGGGACGCCGGCTCCGCCGTTGGCACACTGACTCCGATTCGATTCGTTGAGCAGGCAGCGGGGGGATGACCGCTGCCAGGAAGTTGGACCACCGCCTCATCGACCCCTTTTCAGGAGAGCGCCCGCAGGAATTTTGCTCGTGCCGCAAAACTCGTAAGATTTTGGCTTTCAAGACCCTGCGGCCAGTGGCCCGGACCCTGCGCCCTGCCCTCACCCCTCATCCAAAAAAATCCCCTCGATCGTAGTCCCAAACAACCGCGCCAGCTTGAACGCCAGCGGCAAGCTCGGATCGAACTTCCCCGTCTCAATCGCGTTCACCGACTGGCGCGACACCTCCAGCTGCTTCGCCAGATCGGCCTGCGACCACGCCCTCTCCGCGCGCAGCACCCGCAGCCGGTTCTTCACGACCGGTACCTCAGCCACACAAACGGAAACGCGACCAGCACGAAGACCCAGAACATCGGATAGATCCATACCAGCCGCAGATGCGGCGCGTGCGCGAAGTCTTCCAGATAGCTCCAGATCGTTGTCGTCGCCAGCGTCAACGCAATCCCGCCAAGGATCGCCTGAATAAACAGGTTCCTCTGGAACTCATCCTTCTCCTCGTTCAGATAGGCCCCGGTCCCCACCAGCGCCCCAACAATCGGCAGCGCCGACACCGCAGCTACTACCCACGCTACGACGCCCGTCAGATGCCAGACCTTAAACCCAACCGCAGCCAGCGCCGAAAACAAAACGCACAACAACGCCGCCACAAACATCCGCACCACATACCGGCTCTGCGCCGGATTCGATACGCACCACATGATTAGCCTCCTTTACATAAGGACAAGGAAACTGTACATAAATCACCCAATTTTGTCAAGGCTAGTTGACATCCGTCGGCTCCCTTGACCGATGCCGATCCAGAAAGGGACTAGGTTCGATTCCCGCCTCGTCCGCCGCCTTTCGGAGACACAAACCTGGCGCTTCCTTAGCGGTAAGGCACTAGGAGCGGAAGCAAAGCGGTCATCGCAGGACATGTGAGATGTGGTATGCAAGATTTCTTGGACTGACGCGGTGGCCACCCAGCAACAAAAGGCGTGTCAGATGAGGGACGTCATTGCCGTGAAGCAACCTGACGGATAGCGTGCCGGGATCAATTCGAACACATCCCCGATCGAAGAGTCGGTGCATGGTCGGGGATAGCGAGAGCATATTAGAAACATCATCCTCGCCAGAATGTGGCCTTCCAAGCGGCCGGATGTGGGCGCAGTCGATCGAAAAGGAATCGCCCGGCATGATCAGCCTCACCCCTGAAAGTTGACATTTGCCCTCATAGACTGTCTGTAGGAACCGCTTGTTCTCGCCTCGCCTTATGATTTGCTGGATCGAAGCCTCCTTTCGCTTGGCCTCTCCCGCAGGCGGAGGCGGTGCTGCTCCATCGGTTGCTGCTTTGCGTTCTCGGCCGGTCTCCCTAAAACCCTGAAATACGGAATCCTCGCCGGATACGAACATTTCGGCTGCACCGGAAATTCTTGCGTCCAGCCAAGCCCTGGGCGCCCCGATGAGTTTATTTAGTTCCCTTAACTGCGCTTCAGCCGCAAGGATGCCTGCGTCCGAGGCCGGATTTGTCGCGGCATACCTCTCAAAGAACAACCGAAGAGCAAGAGTCCCCCATGTATCCGGGAACGTTTCAACACGACCGTCAGGTGTCAAGACAAACTCGCACTGATCAGCCATGTACCAGTAATTGTTCACCCATTTCCGAAGGGCACCGGGGGAAGTAAAGCCGCCGAACGTTCTGACGGTCGGTTCCAATGATCGGTCCTTATCGAAACTTGCACTTCGGAGCCCGCCATCGGTAAATAGATGTTCTCGAATGAGCGTGTTCTGCATCTCAGCGGGATTTGAATGCTCATCCCTAAGCCGCTCACCCGGCATGTTCAGGTTGATTGCAAAGAAGTACACCCGAGCGATCAAAGGGCTGTACGGCCGGCTCAGGGACTGCACGATGAGAGTGTCGGCTAGAACATATTCTTCCTCACCCCGAACCTGAGTCCCGAGTAGAAACTCCGTAACCAAGAGTGAGAGACCGTTGCTGAGGCCGCATCGAGCCCGAAATTGGCTGACTGTGATACCGGGTGAGTAGCCGGCGCGAATCGCCCTATACGCCTTCTCGAAACCACCAAGATTCTTTGTGAAACTTAAAGGGCGCATAGCATCCCTCGCTACGAGGCAAGTGTAGTTGGAGGCAACACTAAGCCACGCAGCATCTTAAGGAGGCGACTCTTAAAAGTAAACGATATACGATTTAGTCGCCGAAGATTAGTTCCGGTTGCCCGCTTTGTGAGTGGTTCGCGTAGGTCTTCCACGTCGGCTCGTACGAGTCGTCGGCCTGATTGCCCCAGCCAAACCAGCCTTTTCGATCACCCCGCGCGAAGAGTTCAAGATACGGCCCCGGGCTGCACGCTTCTATGATGGCGTATTGCTCATCAGGCTTCCGGGAGTGTTCTCTCTTGCGGCTTGACAGATAATTCACTTGAGACCGGCCAGGTGGAAGCGTTCGGGCATTCTTGCCGCGTACCCCGAAGAGAATCAGCTCGGTGACGTTGCGAAAGTAAAATCCTACGCCGCGCCCGTCTGAACCACCATCTTTCCTCACTTTGTGCCACACCAGATTGCTCTTGTACATGAAGCCCCAGGCTCGCATGACGGCCAAGCCCTCGGGAAGCAGGGCATTTGGGACCCAGAGGTACAGGTGAGCCGTATCGGAAGAAACGAGTGGCACCGGCAATTCGAGGATTTCCTGGAGCGCCATGGTGTCGTATCGCGACAAACGCTTATGCTCGGGGGCGACTTTCCCGGTTCGATTCTGAAACTGCCACGGCGGATCGGCCAGAACGGTACGGAACTTGCGCGAACCGACCGCGCGGAGAAGATCATGGCCAATATCTGAGAGCGGCTTGATAGGTTGAGTGCGGGCGGCCATGGGCTGCCTCCAATCTAAAGCTGCTTCCAGGCGAATGAAAGTTGAAATCGAGGTACGTAATTCGCATCGCGACGGCGCAGATCCCAATTCGGGCTCTGTCCCCAATCGGCACCCGCTTTTCCACAGAGTTACTCTCTTGATTCATGCCGAGTGCCCCACAACCTGCCCTGAGCAAACTCCGAGCGCAACGAGGTGCGCGTTGAATGGCCCTGCCCGCTTTCGGCAGATGTGGGATGCTGACAACCCACCAAAACACGACCTCAAAGCGTGTCCTTCCCAATCCGTGAGCGGGGTCAATACGCACATCGAACGGGCCCAACAGTCAACTCTGGGGAGCCACCGCATCTCCTATAATGGATACATGAGAGCCTACGTCATCGCCAATCCGGTTCCCACTCCTGAAGAGATGGGCGAGATGCTCAGTCCGAAGCGTGTCGCTGCTCTGCGCCGCATCATGAGCACGCCCGCGCAACGGGAGACTTCGAAGGCCGCGAGCGGGCTGCGCAGTCACTCACGCCGTAAATCCTCCCGTCGCTCCTCTGCCCGGTCTACCGCAGGGAAATAGCGTGTCCCCACAGGAGGCGGATCGCTGTCCCGGCCGCCAAACTTCCGTACTGTGCGACCCGCAAATTGTTCTGGACTTGCTCCCTCTCCGGCTCTAGCCTTATAGATAGTTGGGCAAGCCCTGTTCATCCCCCGTGTTCATCCGGGGACGAGCGGGGCTTTCGCTTTCATGGGAGTCCAAAACAACAGATGCAAAGCAAGTTTCAATCCTCCGAAAAACCCGCTTCCAGCAGCTCTCCGCAGCCTGGCGGAGGGGTTATCGAGCTCGATAACACCTGCAGCCCCCGTGTTTTCAGGGATACGACGGGAAGGG
>Ga0181525_10001282_pt1 | contig 21615 bp, 19 predicted proteins | sample PEATcosm2014_Bin_48_FD_121100 | JGI IMG/M metagenome (GOLD analysis project Ga0181525, IMG submission 121100) | Peatland microbial communities from MTU Mesocosm Facility, Houghton, MI, USA - PEATcosm2014_Bin06_10_metaG | ecosystem: Environmental > Terrestrial > Soil > Wetlands > Peat | place...
CGCCGAACATCTGCCCGCGGAAACGCAGATGTATGTGCCCCGGATTGAAGCCGTCCTCCAGCAGCGTGAAGGCGCGAACCTCGAACAACTTTCCGAACCGCAAGGTTAATCCCGGCCTAAATCTGCCTCTTCGACCGGCGACTGGCTCGTTTGAACTTATCCGGTTGCAGAAATGCGGGTGAAGCAACTTTGAAACTCCAGACTGTCTCGCTAGCCAACGATCCAGTCTTGCGAACTGAAAACCTGCGCCACGTTGTGCAGCCGAAAGCGCTTCGAATTACGGTAGGGTTACACCCCATGGTGAAGAGCCAGCCCAAGGTCTAGTGTGTCGCCCGGAATAAAAACACAACAAACAAAGGAACAAACATTATGACCAGGAACAATTCAGTCGTGGCGATTTTCAAATCGCACATCGAAGCCGAAACCGCCGTCAAGGAACTCCAGCAATCAGGCTTTGACATGAAGAAACTCTCGATTGTCGGCCGCGACTATCACACGGATGAACACGTCGTCGGCTATTACAATACCGGTGACCGCATGAAAAGCTGGGGAAAAACAGGCGCTTTCTGGGGCGGGATTTGGGGATTGTTGTTCGGCTCCGCCTTCTTTTTGATTCCCGGTGTCGGGCCGTTGCTCATCGCGGGACCGCTGGTCAGTTGGATTGTCGGGGCGCTGGAAGGCGCGGTGGTGGTGGGCGGTTTGAGCGCGCTGGGTGCCGGTCTCTACGGCATGGGCATACCCAAGGACAGCATTCTGCAATACGAGACGGCCATCAAATCCGGCAAGTTTGTCGTGATCGCCCACGGCTCCGATGTGGAAACGGTTCACGCCCGGGAAATCATCAAGCGCACCAACCCGGAGGCGTTGGAAGAGCACCAGCCTTCATGCGCCAGCCCGGAGCCAAGCCTTGTTGCAGCTTAATTTGGACACACGTCGCAATCCATCAATCAACCAAAACCACATTATGAAAAACAAAACATGGGTCATCACCGTTCTTTCCATCGCCGCTTTTGCCGTGGGTTGCGACAAGCAGCAAACCACCTCGGAGCAGATTGACAAGGTCCAGACCGAAACCACAGCCGCCGTAGTGGATATGAAGGATTACACCTTCGCCCAGAAGGATGAATTCGTCAAAGCCATGCAGGGCCAGTTGGACGCCCTCAACAAGGATTTGGACACGCTTTCCACCAAAATTGACAGCTCCAGCGACGCGGTCAAGGCCGAGGCCAAACCCAAGCTGCAAGCGTTGCGCGACCAGGTGGCCCAGTTAAACAAACAACTGGACGACGCCAGGAACGCCACCGAATCCACTTGGGACAGCGTCAAAGACGGCTTTACGAAGGCCTATGACGCGACGAAGGACGGTTTCAACCAGGCACGCCAGTGGGTGAGTGATAAAATCGCGCCTTGAACCAGTAGGGTTACACCCCATAGCCATAAACCGGCGCATCCGGCAGTTTGTCTCAACTGTTAAAAACCAACAACAAACAGCAACCGAAAGAAAAAATAAAATGAAAATGAAATCAACCTGCGCGCTCGCACTCTTGGCAGCAACGAGCGCCCTGTTAGTCTCCAGCACATCCCTCCGCGCCGCCGATACGGACAGCCGCATCGAATCATCCGCCGCGAAGTCCTATACGTTCAAAACCTACCTCAAGGACGATTCAATCAAGATTGACTCCAAAGAAGGCGTCGTCACCCTGACCGGCACGGTCGCCGATGCATCGCACAAATCCATGGCCGAGGACACCGTGTCGGGCCTGCCCGGCGTCAAGAGCGTGGACAATGAACTGCTCATCAACGGCGAACAACCCGCTGAACATTCAGACGCCTGGATTACCGCGAAAGTGAAAACCACGCTGTTGTTCCATCGCAATGTGAGCGCCACCGGAACCACCGTGTATACGCTGGACGGCGTCGTCACTTTGCAGGGTGAAGCGAGCAGCATGGCCCAAAAGGAACTCACCACCGAATACGCCAAGGACGTTGACAACGTCAAAAGCGTCAAGAACGAGATGACGATTGCCACGACCCCGGCGGCGCCAGACGCAACCATGGGCGACAAAATTGATGACGCCTCCATCACGGCTGAAGTCAAGTCGTCGTTGCTGTCGCATCATTCGACCAGCGCCCTGCATACCGGAGTTACGACGACGGATGGCGTGGTTACGTTAAGCGGCATTGCCCAAAACGATGCTGAAAAGAGCCTCGTCACCAAGCTGGCCACCGACATCAACGGCGTGACCAGCGTGATCAACAACATGATCATCGCCGCGCCCGTGGCGGCCAACTAAACCGTCCATTTATCGCCGGCTGGCCCGAAAACGCGCCAGCCGGCAAACCAATCCAAAGAGCATTTTATGTTATACACCATTGCGGTGATACTGATCATTTTATGGGCGCTGGGGATGGTGACCGGCACCGCCGGCGGCTTGATTCATATCCTCCTGCTCCTCGCCATTGTGGCGGTTCTGCTGCGCGTCATTTCCGGGCGCAGACCAGTGATTTGAGAAATGGCCTGTCAGGGAAATTAAGCTATAGATTTCAATATGAATATAAAAACCATCGTGGCTGTCCTGTTGATTACCTTGGGCATTGTGGTCCTGGCTTACTCGGGCGTCACCTTCAAGACTCCGGGGGAGCCGGTCAACTTTCTGGGAATGCACTTTGAGACCACCGTCAGCCACTTTATCTCACCGGCTGTCGGAGCGCTTGCTCTCGTCGGCGGGATCGTGTTGTTGCTCGTGAAACCAAAGAGTGTCTGATGAGCGAGGCCGATCCATCCGCAACCATCGTTCTTTCAAAATGCCTTCGGCGTTTGAAATGGAATGAACTGGTGAGCCGCGGCGATTTCGTCATGGATGAACACCAGGATTTTGAACCGTGGGAAGGGCCGTCCGGATTTCGGGCCGATTCTTTTTTGAAACCAATTTACCGGAGGCGAAAACATGGAATGGACGAGGCCGGAAAATCACAGTGAACACGCTAAAATTCGTTTGCCCGACCGTCATCCAATTGGTCAAGCAGGTCTGTTTGTTCCCCCAAAACATTATAAATGCCGTCAAGCAAAGGCGGCGCCGCGCGGTCCGAAACGAACTTGAAATCGAGCGGCTCGACCGGATACGGAACGCTTCGAGGCATCTTGGAAAGTGATTGAAAATCCGCCACGCGCTGGTCAACCGGCTGGCTGACATCCAAATAAAGCGTCGGCGGGTTTGTATCCGTCGCACTGGCGACCGCGCGGAAACAAAATTTAGGCCGTCAGATCGCCTGCGGTTAGAAACTTTCAAAAGTGACGACTGGCCGTTGCCGTTCGCAACGCGGGCTGGGTCAGGCGCGGGCGGGAAAACTTTTCCACATTTTTGCGGGCAGCAGGCCTAGGACGATGAAGGCGATCTGGCTGCCGACAAAGAGCATCAGCCAGCGGAACGCCGCGTCGGTGAATCCGTAGCTGTGCAGCCCGATGCCGAGCATGTTGACGCCGAACCACGACCAGCTCGTGACGATGTTGCCGATGATGGCGCAGTTGACGAGGCCGCGTTCGCGGATCATCCCGCCCCAGCGCGCGTGCAGGATGAGCGCGTTCCACAGCACGATGATGAGCGCGCCGTTTTCCTTCGGGTCCCAGCCCCAGAACCGGCCCCACGACTGGTCGGCCCAGATGCCGCCCAGCACCGTGCCCACAAAGCTGAACAGCGTGGCGAAACACACGATGCCGTAAATCATCCGCGCCAGCGATTTGCCGGTGGCCGGATCCAAGGTTTTCGTAAACACGCCGCGCAAAATGTAAATCAGCGCGAGGAATCCGGCAAGGAACGTGCTCGCGTAGCCGACGGTCACCGCCACGACGTGCGTGGCGAGCCAGAAATTCGTGTCCAGCACCGCGCGCATCATTTCCATGGTGTCGCCTTCCAGCGCGAGGTGGTGGGCGATGATGAGCGTGATGAAGCCGATGCCCGACGAGGCGACGGCGCCGATGCCATTGCGGTGGAATTTTTCCAGGATGATTCCCAGCAGGCACGCGCCCCAGCCGATGAAGATGGCGGAGGAATAGAGATTGGTCACCGGCGGCCGGCCTTCGAGCACCATCCGGTAAACCAGCCCGGTGGTGTGGATGGTGAACGCGAGGCCGACGAGCCACACCGCCGAGCGGCGCAGGGTCTCGGACAGGTTGAACCAGGAAAACACCGCGAGCAGCCCGGCGAGGACGTAAATGACCATCGCGTTGTAAAACGGCTCCATCTGGTTGAAGAAGACTTCGGCGCGGACTTTGGCGAGCGCCTTGGACTGGGCCGGCACCAATTGCGAACGCAAGTTGGCGATGGCGGCGTTGAACTGGTCGGGCTGGCTGGCGGCGAGCGCGCCGGCCATTTTCGCGTAGTCGCGGGCGAAGTTGTCGATCGGCATGCCGCGCGGCGCGTCGAGCAGGGCGTCACCCATGCGCCGCCAGTCGCTTCCGCCGGCCGGCGGGAGGATGAGCGGCGGCTCCAGATTGGCCATGAACTGGAAGCGCGAGATGTTGTAGGCAAAGGCGTCAAGGTTGGTCTTGTCAAATGCTTCGCCGGCCTGCTGCGCCTTGGCGGCGGCGACGCCGTCGGGGATTGACTGCTCAAACGCGGCGAGTTCCGCCGGCCAGTCCTGCGCGTCGGCGGGCTGGATGGTGTTTTTCAACTGCGCGTAAAGCATGAGGCGCTCGTGGAGCTTGGCGATGGCGTTTTCGTAGGCGGTGCGGGACGCGGCCTCGATTTTTTCCACGCGATCGTTCTCCTTTTCAAACGCGTCGAGCGACGGCTGCATCTGGTTCCACGAATAATGCTTGCCGTCGGATTTCTTCGCCACGTCGCGGTCCGGCAGTTTCAGCAGCGAGACCAAATCCGGGTTGTCCACGCGGAACGTGGGCCAGTCGTCGGCGACGGCGGGATCCATCATCACGTAGGCGAGCCATTCGGTGCCGGGGATGATTTTGGGTGACTCGTTCCAGCCTTTCCACGGCTCGGTGTTGAGCGTCTGCTTTTCGCGGATTTCGAGGAGCGAATTGCGCGCGACGGAATCCATCGGCTTGAGGCGGCCGTCGAAGACGACGGGCAGCCGGCCGAACTGGCTGAAGGCGAAATCCTTGTCCTTCGGCGCCTGCAGGTTGCCGAAAAACCACACGGCCATCACGAGCATCAGGACTGGCGGCGTCCATTTTTGCAGAATTTTTTTCATTGCGTCCTCCGTCTTGAAACAAAGCCGATCAAATGCATCAGGAACTGGATGAGCAGTCCCGCGCCCACCATCGCGCATCCGATGTAAGGCGTCAACCAGCTTGGGTTGCGCACCACCTGCAGCACGGACGACGGCGTGCGCCCGGCCTGCTGGGCCACCTGGCCGGCGTCCATCTGGTATTGGTAGAACGTCAGGCCCTCGTAACGCAGCGGATGGTTCATGGAAATCTCCACCTCGCGCTTCTCGCCGGTCCCGGAATTTTGCAGGAGCACGCGGCTGCGGAAATCCTTCGGGATGTCCGTGCCGGGATAAACCGTGTGCGTGGCCTTGAGCAGCGTGAGCGAAAACGGCTGGTAAAACCGCGTCGGGCGCAGAGTGAAGGTGAATTGTTTTCCGCCGACTTCGACGGATTGCTGCCGCGAAAGTTCGGCGGCAATTTTTTGTGCCATTTCGAATCCAAGCTGACTGGCGTAATCATTACGGATGGCTTCGACCAAGGAATCATCGCCCGCCCAGTCGGAAATCACCCAGTCGCCGAGCGAACCGTTCGGGCCGAGCAATTCAATCACCGCCGTCGGCACGTTGCGTTCGTCCATGGTCTTGACATCGGGCATCTCGCGGAAATCGAATGACAGCGCGAGGCCGTTGCCCGCAAGCGGCGGTGCGTTTGTCATCATCGGCGCGCGGAACGACGGGTCGGAATTTTTCCAGAACGATTTCACGCGGATGGCGAAGGGCAGGCTGTCAATCTTCAGCTCGTCGCCCCGCTTGAGCAATTTCGACGGGATCGCCGTCACTTCGTCGCCGTTCATGAAGATCAACTCGTAATCGGCCGCGCTTTCGGAGTAGGCCCGCGTCTGGCCCTCGTCAAAGTGAACCTGCATTTCGCGCGCGAGCATGTCCGTCGCCAACTGGCCGACGAGCAGCAAAATGACGCCGGCGTGCGCGAGCTGGATGCCGATCTTGTTCCGCGTGAGCTGGAACCGGCAAATGTGCGCTGTGACAAGGTTCACCAGCAGCAGCGTGCCGATGAGATAGCCGCCGGGCAGGATGATCGGGATTTTTCTGCCGAGCAGATTCGCGCCGACAATGAGCCATTGGCGGAAATAGTGCGACTGCGCGGCGTAAAGCCCCTCGTCCACCTGTGCCAGCGTGCCGATGAACACAACGATGATGGCAAATGCCAGCAGCACCACCGTGAGCTTCAGCGACGAAAAAAAACCGACTGTTTTTTTAATGAGCATCGGAAAATTTTTTCTTAATCGTAATCCGGATCTTAATCGTAATCGTTTTACTGGATTAAGATTACGACGACGATTATTGCCCTCCCGGATATCCGGCCGACTGGACAAACTGGGTGAAAGTGTCCTTCTGCCCGGCCACAACCTTCGCGTCGCCCATCAATTTGTAAAACCAGGTCCGGTCGGATTGCGATACCACAATGCCGACGAGCCGGGCGGGCTGGCCGGTCCGCGCATCCGTTCCGCTCATGTCCACGAGCCACGCCGCGCCGCTGGTCGAGGCGACGGTCGTCAAGGATTTGTTCAAGTCGTCGGCGGACAATGGCGCCAGGCCAAGCTGGCCGCGCCAGCGGTTGACATTCGCCGCCAACCCGCCGCCGTCGCCGGCGGACATGCTGACGTTGACCGCCGCCGTCACGCCGCCGTCGCCGGTCAGCATAAATTTGGCGATAAGGAATTGTCCGGCGGAAACCTCCTGCCAGCCCGCCGGCACCTGCCAACTCGGCTGGCCTTCGTGTGAAACCGGGGCTGAAGCGGTCGCGGACGTCGTCATGTCGCCGATGGCCGGATGTCCCGGCGGCAAGGTCGCGGGCATTCCACCCGCAGTGCCGGTCGGCGTTGCCGCTGGAAACTTCAGCGATTTGAGAAATTCAACGAACGTGGATTTCTGTTGTTCGACCAAATCGGCGTCACCGGTCATTTTGAAAAACCACGTCGCGTCGCCGCGATGCTGGATGACGCCGAGGATGCGGCTGGTCCCGCCTCCGGCGGGATTTTGTCCGGTGATGTCGTAAAGCTGCGCGGGCTGGCCGCCAGCCTCGACATTTTCCGCCGATTTTTGCACTTCATCGTCCGTCACCGCCGGCAAGCCCACCTGTCCGCGCCAGCGATTGACGTTGGCCGCGTCGGTTCCGGCCATACCCGGCAGCGGAACAATACTCACGTCCGCCTGCTTGCCGTTTGCGCCCGCCACCTTGAACGAGGCGACGCGCATTTCGCTGGGCGGGACTTCCTTCCAGCCCCCCGGTGTCGTCCAGGTCAGTTGCGGCGAGGCGGACTGGTCGGCGGCTGGCGCCGCCGGCGCGGGCATCGAAGAAATGTCCGGATGTCCCGGCGGCAGACTGGTTCCGGGCGAACCCGCGGGCTGCGGCGCGGACGTTTGTTGCTGCGGCTGGCTCTGATCATCGGCGACGTGATAAACCTTGACCTGGTCGCGCTGGCATCCGGCGGCAAGGAACAGCAGCGGCAAAATCAAAAACCGCCGGGCGGATTTTGCGCAATTTTTCAGTCGGACAATTCCATCGGTCATAACATTAAACATTAGTTGATTAATTGGTGAGCATTCAAGTTCATTCTGGTCGTTTCAATAGGCTGCGGCCTGGTGATCCTTTCCATGGCAGGTGAGCGTGCAATTTCCATGAAACATTCCCGCGCTGACGTATTGGAGCCGGCCGCTGGCCGACGGCGTGACGTAAGTGGTGTTGAAATTGATGAGGTGCGGCGCGTTGGCGACGCCGTGCGAATCGTGGCAGGTGGTGCAGGCGGCCTGGTCGTTCATGACATGCGTGCTGTGAAACTTGAAGCTCTGGTTGGCGAGAATGCTGTCACGGCTGTGGCATTTGTAACACAGCGCGAACGCCTGCGGGCTTTCCGGCTGGAAATCCAGCGTGGTGAGATTTCGTTCCAGAAGTGGCGCGTAAATCGAACCGTGCGGACCGTTCGGGCCGGAACCGCCGGCGTTCGGGCCGGAATCGCTGTTATGGCAATCGGTGCAGGCCACTAGGCTCTTCGTCAACCACGGCGCGATGAGGCTGGGCACGTTGTTGTTCAGCCCCGGCGCTTCTAGCGGGTGAAAACTCTGGTTGGCCGTGGAAAATTGCAGCCGCGTGTTGGTCTGGATGAACTGCCGGGTGACGGTGGCCGGCCCGCGCTCGATGCTGTCCGCGTGGCATCGGAAGCAAAGCTCGTATTCGTGCTGCACCGGCTGGATGATGCCGCCCGCCGCGCTGACGCCCTTGACGCCGGCGAGCAATCCGGAAACAGTCGTGGCCGTGGCGTGCAGCGAGTTCATCAAGTGCGGGTCATGGCAATCCGTGCAGGTGACATGGCGGACGGGAGGATTCACCGGGTCTTCCGCCGGATTGTAGTCCTGGTTGTTGATCATAATCGGATGAATGCTGGCCTTTTGAAAATCCGACGCCACGTTTTTCGCGGCCACGCTGCCGTTGTGGCAGACGAGGCAATTTTGCTCCGGCGCTTCAAATTTCATCAGGAACTGCCTGGATCCGGCCCGGTGCGTGGCGTGGCAATTTTCACACGCCAGCGCGGCGACGGTGTTGTTATTATTGTTGTTTTTTGCCGATTTGATCTGCGTTGCCGGCGGCATCAGCTTCGCCGCCACTGTCGCGGGAAGAACCTTCGCCGACAGCGCGTGCGGCGACGATGAGAACGGCGGAACATTGTGACAGACGATGCACAAGGCCGAGCCGGTGTTGTCCATGACAAGAAAATTTCCGAACTGGTCGTTGTGCGGGTCGTGGCAGGAGTCGCATTGCATCTGGCCGGTGTGGTCCAGCTTGACGGGACCGGTCAGCGTCGAGGGATTGTTGAGCGTGGGATCCAGCGCGACGAGCGCGGTATCATACGTAAATGAGATGGGATGGTCGCCGGACAAATCCGTGCCGAGATTATTCGGATTAGTGGAGGGGTTGCCTGGCATTGTGGTCACGCCGTTTTGCATCGGGATGGCCGCGGTGCGGCTGTTGACGCTGCCCAGCGCGACCGTGCCGTCGTGACAGCTCAAACACAGGCGCGAGGAGCCGTTGGGCTGGCCAACGACCGCCTTCAACGTCGGACTGCTGTAAACGATGTAATTCGTCACGCCGGACATGTTGTGATTCCACAGCGGCGTTTCGCCATTGGCGCGATGAACCGTGTGGCAGAAAATGCAAACATCACTTTCCGTGGAAGCCTTGATGGTTCCGGGGCCGGTCACCGTCAGGTTGTGGACCGAGTTGACCACGCTGTCGGCGTAAAGCGGCACTGCGAACAGCAAAAGCCAGGCGGACAAGCCGTATTGCCGCAGGCTGAAATTCATGGTGCGCGATTTCTTGTAATTGTTCATGGCTGGCCGATGTATTTGAAAACTTGCACGCGGTGGTTGTAACCGTCCGTCACGTAAATCTGGTTGTCCAATCCGATGGCGATGCCGTTCGGCAGACCGAACTGGCCCGGACCGGTCCCGGTTTCGCCAAGGCTCAACAGCAACTGCCCGGACAGATCAAAAATTTGGATATTGTCGAAGACCGCGTCCGCCACGTAAACATGGCCGAACGTGTCCACCGCCACGCCTTTGGGCCGGCCGAAATGCCCGGAGGTGTCGCCGCCGCTGCCGATCTGGGAAATGAATTTTCCATCGGCGGTGAAAACCTGCACGCGGCTGTTCAACGAATCGGTGACGAGCAAATGTCCCTGGCTGTCGGCGCAGACGTGGGTGGGAAAATTGAATTCACCGGGTGCGACACCGCGATTGCCAAACTGGAACCGGAATTTACCCTGCAAATCGAAAACGAAAATGGAATGCAGTTGCGAATCGGCGACCACGAGCGCATCGCCGGCAATTGCCAACCCGACCGGGCGTTGCAAGGGCTTGGAAATCTGGAAGGCGAGTTTGCCGTCGTTGTGGAACGCCAGCACTCCGCCGAGTTCCGAGTCGGCGACGTAAAAAATTCCGTTCCGGCGGGCGACGGCGACCGGCGATTGGAAATGAATTTTGCCGGCGGCGTTCCAGCGCCGCCATTGGTGGTGGACAAAATCGCAGTAGCAGACGGTGCTGTTTCCGGTATCGGTGAGGCAAAGGTTGCCGGATTCGTCGAGGGCTGCGCCGAAGGGTTTTTGCAGCCTTTGGGATTCGCCGGTTTCACCCGTGACCCAGTTGGAAAGCCGGTGCCAGACCGAAAGGCTTTGCCCGACGTCGGCCGGGCCGGAGATGGTTTTGACAAAGACGACACGCGGGTCGTCCGGCGACGGCGGCCAGACGGGATTGGGAACCGCCGCGACCGGCGCCCCATTTTTTTCCGAGGCGCAGGAAATCGCCAGGCCGGCCAGGGCCAGCATCGCCAGAATCCCGAAATGGATTTTCTTCAGCATGTCAAAAATTTCTCCTGACCCTCAAAAAAACATAATCCCGTTTCTGGGTTTCGCCGCTGAAATCCTGGTCCTCATGTTCAAATCCCAGGTGCATTTCCAGCTTGGCTACCGTCCAATTTAAGTAGGTGCGCGCCGCAAACAAGTCCTGATCCGTGCCGCCGCCGCGCTGCTGTTGGAGACCGGCCTCGGTGTTCCAGTTCAGTCCGCCCGTGGGACGCCATTCATAATGCACCATGTAATTGAAGAAGGTCGTTTTTTGTTGCTGGCTGGTGGACGATTGGTCGCTGAACGAATAAACGCTCCATTCCTGGTTCAAGTTAATTCCCAGGGTGGAATGGGAAAATGCGTTTATCCCGTAGCTTTCCGCCAGGTTATAGGTCCGGTTGTCGTAAAGCGTGGAATTGTCGTCGGAATAAACCGCGCTCAAGGAAAGGCCGCGCCAGTTGAAATCGGCGCCGGCCTGGAATTCCCGATCATCCTGCAACACGAAATCGGGCGAACTGGCGTGATTGTCGGTGAAACTGTATCGCGCGTAAATTCCCACCAGGCCACCCCAAAAATCCAGGCGCACCTGGGAATCGTTGTTGAATGTCGAATAACTGCCGGAGGGGTTGGATTGGATCGTGTAGGTGACGAGAATGGTCGCGCCCGATGGGACATGATTGGGACCGAAGTTGTTGATTTGGATCTGCCACGGATCCGTCGTTTGATTGACGGTGTAATCCAGCCCCGGCCCCTCCAGCAGCGTGATATTTCCGTATGTGACGCTGATGATTGAGAGGTCGCGCGGCTGGGTCAAAGGAACAAGGCCGGTGCCCGGCACGGTGTGGGATTCGTTGTTGATGGTCGCTTCCGAACCGCTCGTTTGCTGGTCGGTCAAGGTATAACTGGCGCTGTCGCCGAGGGTCAGGTGAGCCCACGGTCCCAAGTTTTTAGAATAATTCTCCAAGCCGCTGGCTCCGCCGGCGGTCGAATCCAGCGTCGAACCGTCGGAACTGCTGTTCAGTGTCGAGCCGTTGACTTGCAAGGTGGAGGTGAGGCTGTCGTAAAGCTGATGCTGGAGGCCCGCCGTGGCGTAATTCTGAATGGAATCGGAACCGTTGCCGGCATACTGTAAAAAGGAATATTCATAATTGCCCTGAAGGTGCGGCGTGTGCTGAACATTGTCGTTGAACGTGGCATTCAAGTCCGACGAGGAGGAATTCTGCGATTCGATGTCATTGAACAGAATCGTGGATCTCAAGGTGCTCTTCCTAAAATGCTCCGTGTCCGTCAGGGTCACGTTATGATAGCTGTTGTCGCTGGTGTAACTGGAACTGGAAATGTCGGTTTGTTGATTGAACAGGCCATACTGGTAATTCAAATCGGTGGCGTCTTCTTTTGCCCGCTCGTTCTGGGCGCGCAGGTTGACCGTCGTCTGATCGGTTGTCGAATCCTGGCCGAGACTGGAGCTGTCCTGGTGTGATTGCTGAAAGGACACATTCACCGGCACCGGCCCTTCCACGTAGCCGGAGGTGACACCCCAGCTTTGCGAGTCCACCGTCGCCGAGTTGAAAAGGTCATACTTCACCTCGTCGCGGGAGCTGTTATAGGAAAGCGTCGTCGCGTAGGGTTTGATCTGCAGGAGGTTTACCGTGCAATTGCCGTTCAGCGACAATATATCCGTTTGAGTCGTCTGGCCGGGCGGGCCGCTTTCCTGCCAGATATAACTGGGTTCAAACAGCAGCGAATACGTCAGCAGATAGGGATGATAAATGTAGTTGTTCCAGCCAATCCCGAACGCGGGCGCCACATACAACCGTTCGGTCTTTTCCTGGCTTCCGCCGCTGCCGGAATAGACATCTTGCTCGGCCTCCACGTCCGTCTTGATATACTCCAGCTTCGGCACAAAATTGCCCCATTCGGGATTCTGCTGATACCCCGGCCAATCCACATACTCCGCCCAGCCGCGCGACGTTCCCGCCGCCAGCACCAGCCAGGCGATGGAGCGCGGCAGCCGGAAATGCCCCTTTTTTATTTTCCGGCTCATGGTGGACTTCCATTCACCGCACCCGGACTTTTGGCCGCCGGCTTCAAAAGGTTTTGGTTCTGGCCGACGTGGGGGTCGTGGCATTTCAAGCAGGATTGGGTGCCGAGGTTCGCGTGACCCTTGTCCGCCGCGATGTCCTTCTGGTCGTGACAGTCGTAACAGAGCGAAACCACGTTTTTCTTCAACAGCGCATTCTCATCGGACGCGTGCGGATTGTGGCACGCGGTGCAGTCGTCCACGACGTCATGCGTGAACTTCGCCTTCTCCAAAAAATTGTCGTGGCAGTCGAAGCAAAGCGCCTCGCCGGTCTTGGCCAGCAGATTTTTGTCGGCACCGGCGTGCGGTTTGTGGCACGCGATGCAATCCCCGTCGCCCACCGGCTGATGCACGTCCTTCTTCTGGCCGACCACGTCATCGTGACAATCGTAGCAGGTGTCCTTCACCGATTTTTTCAGCAGCCCTTTGAAATTGGTCGCGTGCGGGTCGTGGCAATCCGTGCAATCGCCGGACTCGACCGCCTGGTGCTTAAACTTGCCTTCCGCCAGTGGATCATCGTGGCAGGTCAGGCAGAGCGCGTTGCCTTTCTTGAGCAGAAGATTCTTATTGGGCGACTGATGCGGATCGTGGCAGCTCAAGCACTCGCCATCGTCCACCGGCTGGTGCTTCACCTTGTTGTCTGCAAGGAAATCCTTGTGGCAGGTGAAACAAAGCTGCCGGATCGGAACCTTGGGTTCCGCCGACATTGTGGTTTCGCCGTGGCATTCGCCGCACTTTCCCTCGGCAAAAGGACGGTGAATGATGTTTGCCGGCGGCTTCGGCAACGCCGGCCGGGGCGCCGCCAAAGCGATCGCTGTCTGGTTCGTGCCGGTCGAAATCAGCGCGACGGGCTGATTCGTCACGGACGTTTCGGAAGGAACTCCGTCAAAGAAAAAAGTGAGCCACTTCCGTTGGGATGTAGAACTGCATCCGGTGGCCAGCAGGACGCCGCAGAGAATCGCCGCCGAGGCTGGAAGAAACCGCCGGCTGAATTTCACGCATGTTTTTTCATGTCTCACTGCGGTCGAACGGGTTGGTGGGTTAGCCGCAATGATTCACTTCTTGTGCCCGAAACCGAAGATGCTCACCTTGTTGGGGCCAAGCTGGTTGATGACGATCACCAGATGTTCCACCTTGAAACCCGGCGCGGCGTAGCTCTGGAAAAAATCCACGTCATCGTAATCCACCACCACCTTCGCCGGCAGATCTTGGGCCAGGCTGTTGCTTCCCGGCTGGCCGAACCATGTGAGCAGGCGGCCTTGCTCGTCAAAAATTTGAACCACCTTTGACATCGCGTCCACGGCGTAAAGGCGGTTGTCCCGGTCCACCGCAATGCCCTTCACCCGCGCAAATTGCCCGGGCGAATCGCCCATTTCGCCGACCGAACGCAGATAGGTTCCATCCGCGTCATACACCTGAATGCGAAAGGCGCCGGTGTCGCTGACATAAAGCCGTCCCTTGGAATCCAGCGCCAGATTGGTGGGCGTGAACAAGGCGCGCGTCTGGTTTGTCGCGTCTTCGGAATGGGGTATGTCGAACAGCAGGTTCCGGGTTTTCTTGTCAAACACATGAACGTCGTGTTTTTGCAGATCCGCCACATAGATCCGATCCTGGCTTGCCACCGCATCGCGCGGTTTCATTTCCCCCTGCTTGCCCAAGGTGGCGACGTAGCCGCCGTCCTTGTCAAAAATAATAACCTGGTTCCGGCTGACATCCGTCACGTAAAGATTGCCGTCCCCATCCGCCGAGATGTTCAGCGGCTGGTCCAGGGTGCCTTCACCTTGCGCGTCCAGCATCTTGATGCGCCTATCCTGCAAATCCACCACCAGCACCGCGTTCAAATCCGTGTCGCAGACGTATATTTTTTTGTTGCCCGCCGCGGCGCCGTAAGGTTTGCCAAAAGACTTGTCGGGTGGCTGCTCGCCGGTCAAAAAGGTCATCAAACTTGTGTCTTCATGCCCCCGAAATTCCTTCTCGGAACTGAAGGCCGTGAGGAATTGCAACCGCGGCTCGTCGGGCGGCGGCGGGAAAAAGTAATACGTTCTGGCGGTCCTGGTTTGTGTGGCGCAGCCGGCGGCCAGGCAGAGCGCCACGGCCAGTCCGGCCATCCGGATTTTATTGCTTTGTAGAATTTTCATAATCCAAACTTTCTCGTTGATTTACGGGCTGGCATCGGGTCTGGTTCCGGCAAAAAATCGTCCGCCTGTCAATCTTGTAATCAGTCTGCGCTTGGGAAGATTTTGCCACTACACGGATTTTGTCATTCAATGTGCATTTTTTGTGTATATGGTGATTTTGAAACATCGCCGTCCGATCCTGGCCGCCTGCCGGCTCGGTGGCATTCGGGATTTCCAGCGCGCAAAACACCTTTTTCAGACGTGAAACGAGGCTCTGGTTTGCCAGAGCCTCGTGCGAATTGCCCCAAAGACAATTTGGAGCCGGGGATTTTCCACTTACTTGTTATGGCAGGTCAGGCATAGCTGGCCGCCATTGAGATCCACAATCAAGTCGTGGCTGACGGTGGCCGAGGCGCCGATCGTGCGATGAATGTCATGGCAGGAAGCGCATTCAACCGTCTGCGACGGTCCCTTCAACATGGAATAGAGAATGCCCGAACCATAGGTCTGGACGAGCTGCGGATCACGCGTGGCGGCAAACGAATAGCTGACACCAATGGGGTGCATTCTCGTGAGTGAAAAATTTCCACTGCCATCGAATTTCCCCGTCGCGGAATTGAAGGCTTCAATCGCAAAACTGGGAGCATTGGTGGCCACGCCGCCGTTGCCATTGAAGGTGGTCTTGCCGTAACTCTGGTTGATCGCAATCGAACCATCATGGCAGCTCAAACAGGCAACCGAAGAACCGAGCGTCAATGTTCCCAAACCGAGGGCGTTGAACGTGGCGCTGCCAGCCTGATCGTAGGTGATGTATTCGGTTGTCGCATTGGTCGCAACGGCGTGGTTCCACAACGGCGCGTTGGCCGCGCTGTAAGGAGCCGCCTTGTGCGGAATGTGACACACCTGACACGGATTCTGGTAGGTGCCGCCACCGCCGCCCCAGGTAAAGGTTGCAATTCCCATCGTCGAATACGATGTGGATCCGGAAGAGCTGAAGTCATGCTCCGAACCAATGATGGTTGCTTTGCCAACGTATGGCACGAATGCCACCATTGTTCCCAGGGCAACCCCGCCAAGGATTCTGTTTATTTTTTTCATAATTATTGTTTCTGCGCGCGTTTGTTTTTGTGTTTTACGGGCGCTGCATCAACCAGATGCCGCGCCGTTCCAGCGAAAAATCAAGCGGCGAGCTCACCGACCGACTTTTCGATAAAATTGTTTTCATCTTCATTGCAAATGGTTCCGTTTGTCACCTTGCGCAGGCAATCGCCCCGCCGGAAATCCAGCCAGGCAATAATTCAACTTCCGCGCCGGGTCTCTTTTCAGGCGCCGGGCCGATTTTGGCCATCAACGCCGTCGTGCGGCGCGCGATGATTTCGTTGCACTTGGAAAGTTCCTGTTCCCGCATCCGGGAATTTTCACGGACAATCGCCTCCAGGTGGTCAATGTTGTAAAGATAGACGTTGCCCAGTTCCTCCACGTCCGGCGCGATGTCCCGCGGCACGGCGATATCAATTAAAATCAACGGACGGTTCCGGCGCATGGGCAGGATGGCGGCGATTTCGTTCTTGTGCAGTATGGTGGTCGGGCTGCCGGTCGAACTGACGACAATGTCCGCCTCCGTCATGGCATTCATGCGTTCATCGAAGGATAGTGGACGTCCGCCGAATTCGGCGGCCAGCGACTGGGCGCGTTCGAGCGAGCGGTTGGCCACCAGCACCAGACGGGCGCCGCGCTTGGCCAGATGGCGGACACAAGCCTCGCCCATTTTGCCCGCGCCCAAAATCATCACCGTCTTGTCGGACAAATCACCGGCAAAAACCTTCTCCGCAAGTTCCACGGCCACGCTGCCGACCGAGGTGGCCCCCCGACCGATGGCGGTGTGGGTGCGGATTTCCTTGCCGATTTGCAGCGCAGTCTGAAAAAGGCGGTTCAAAACGCGGCCGGTCAACCCGGCCTGTTGCGCCGCTTGATAGGCGTTTTTCACCTGGCCGGTGATTTCCGTTTCGCCGATGACCATCGAATCCAGTCCGCTCGTCACCGAAAATAAATGCTCCGCAGCGGCGGCGCCTTCCTTGACGTAAATGTAAGGAGTCAGATCAATGTCTGTCGTGCAAAGCTGGCGGAAGAGGCGATGAACCTTGCCCTGAACCCAGGACGCCGTTGCGCCATAAATCTCGACGCGATTGCAGGTGGACAGCAGCACGACTTCTTCCAGTCCGGCATTGAGTTTGAGCCGGCAGCCGTAGCAGGGCAGGAGCGACGGACGCACCGCCAACTGTTCGCGCACTTCCACGGGCGCGGTCTTGTAACTCAAACCTGCGACAAAAATGTTCATGCGAACCTTTCTCCGGTAAGCGCATACCCGCGAGCCATTGTTGACAAGCCGGCGCAACCGGTGCCAAACATCCGGCTATCACCGGTTTCATCCGCCCGGCGATAGACGTTTCTGAATCGGTATGCTTGCTTCACGGTATAAACCTAAGGAACAAGGGAGAAAGGCGCTGCCCATTCATTGGCAACCACTTTACATTTCTTGTCATTTGGAGAGCATATTTGCATTAGATAAATTAGTATAAATAAACTATTACAGTATAAAACTAATTGCGTTTCAAATGCCGCCCGCCGCCAGCTTTAATGCCTTGTTGTTCCAAATTAAGTGGTTGGGTGGATGGCGTAACCAATGAAAGTATCCGTGAAAGCGGGCTTTCTTGTGTTTTTGTCCCAAACGATGGCCGTTTCAAGAACAATCGGCGCGCTGGACAGAATTTGAAAGTGACCTGACAAAAGGCGCAAACCGACCGGCTTCCTTATGCCGCCGGCATTCTACGGCCCGCCTGTGTGGCAATCGGAGCAGGAAAGGTCATAATCGCCACCGGTATGCTTAAATTGCTGGCCACCCGGAGTCAGTTGTTTCAATTCGTCGCCGCTGCCCTGCGCCAAGATGGTGTGGCAGGCGTTGCAATCGTTGGCCTTGATTGTCCGATTGCCGTCCTCGGTCTTGTGGTTGCCGTCGTGGCAGCGGAAACAGCCGGGCCAGATGGTGTGGCCGATATTGTCGGGGTAAGAACTCCAGTCAGCCTTCATCTCCGGAAAGAAATTGTTTCTGTAAATCTCCTGCACGGCCGGGATCGCGGCGCGAACCCTCGAATCATCGGGATAACGTGCCACCAGCAGGGTGGCGATGCCGTCGCGCGCCTCGTCGTCGGTGTTATATTTGCGGGTCAACACATAGACGGCGTTGGTCTTGATCCACGGCATCGTCGGGTCAATCTTCCGCTGCGCCAGCGCCTGGTTCACGGCGGCCTCCGGCGACATGTAACGGTGCGAGGGACGGTTGTGGCAGTCCATGCAATCCATCGTGCGGATTTCCATTTCGGAGACGTCGTTTGTGAAATTCCGGGTCTTGAAGACCGTGACCACGCCCTGCGAATCCGTCATCCGCACCCACGGGATTTTCTGCCGAGCCGCGTCGGTCGCGATGTATTCCACTTTGTTGCCGGCGAGGATGTGCCAATGGATGCCGCCGAGCGGGCCGGTCGTCGGATCCACCCCACCGATTTTTATCAGCAGGCGGATGGCGTAGGGCGAATTGGACACATCATCCTGAAAATAGGTGAACGTCCGGTCAATGTTGCCGTTGAATTCCTGCGGCCAGTGGCATTGCTCGCAGGTCTCGCGCGCCGGGCGCAGGTTTTTTATCGGCGTGGGAATCGGGCGCGGGTATTTGTTGAACGCCACGGCGTAAAGCTGGTAGGAACCCGATATTTTTGAGCGCACGAACCACGACGCGCCTTTGCCGACGTGGCATTCCACGCAAGCGACGCGCGCGTGCGGTCCGTGGTCGTGCGTCGTCAATTCCGGCTTCATCACCGTATGGCATGTCTCCCCGCAAAACTGCACCGATTCGGTGACTTGAAAGGCATTGTAGCTGCCCACCGCCGACAGCATGATGAACAGCAGGCTGCCGACAACAAATGCCGCCAGAACGCGCCGGTCATGCGGTCGTGACAGGTCAATCTGAATTCTCGGGACGGAAAGATTTTCCCGCTGCCGTTTGCGCCGTTCCCGCCAGACGCCGAGCACCGTCAGAAATATTCCCGAAATCAAAAACGCCGGCACGACGCAATAGGTCAGGATGCCGATGTAGGGATTCGAGAAGCCCGCCAGCGCATCGAGCATGAACAGCAGCAGGAACGAGAACAGCCCGCCGATGGCGACCACCAGCCCGATGAGGCTCATCCAATTACGCAACAAGGATGACCGCGCTGGCGGCGTGGTGAGATTGGTGACTGTATTCATTCGTCAGTTAAAATTATTCCGCCGTTCCTGTCGCGGCGTTTGTGCATAACCCATCCGTTTCCGGCGGTTGCCGGCTTCTGCGGAAACGTGCTGCCCGGGAGGCTGAAGCCCCGGTTCGCGCGTAGATTAGGACTTCAAGCCGCGGACGTAGGCGACGAGCGCCTTGACTTCGTCATCCGTCAGCGTATCGAACGGCTTCATCAAGGTCTTGCCATCCGCATCCTTTAGGCCTTCCTTGATTGCCTTTGTCGCCGCGTCATCCTTCAAGTCCGCCTGGACCTTGGCATCCGTGAAATCCTTCACGCCAAGCCGCTGGCCCATCTTTGTCTGGCCCTTGCCGTCCGCGCCGTGGCACTTCGCGCAAAGGGTGCTCCAATTTTCCGTGGCGTCCGCCGCCGAGGCTGAAACCGCCGCGGCGAAACCGAGCACCGCTGCGAGCATTGCAATTTTTTTCATCGTCATATCTCCGTAGGTTCGTTGTTGTCGGCGCCATCATCGCGCCTTTCATGCAGAACAATCGTCAAAGCGTGGAAAACCCGCCAACCCTTTTTTGGCCAATGCTTGGCAATTATTGAATTAACAACAAGAATGTTTTTGCTTAATAGAATCATTTGGTTTCATTATCACTGTTCTGAAGAGCCTGCGTTATCTGACGGCGGGAGAGCTTTGAATGCCGGAAGGGGCCGGATTTTCAAACGCCCGCCCGCCCGCCGCATGCCACTGTTCGGGGATAAAGAAAAATTGATTGTCCCAAGGGGGCGGACTCGTCCACGCTAGATGCAACATTCGCGTGAAAGACAATTCAATCCAGTCTGGGGTTCCAACCCGATCGCTGGCAATCCGGCAGATTTTTTGGGAAGCCGTGATCGTGGGTGCCATCGGCGCTGCGTTCGCTTTCGCCGCCAACCAGCTTTCGCCGCTGGGGCTGGCACTTACGCGCGACTATTTCCCGGCGGGAAGCGCGCATTCGGTCCGGCCGGCAGCCAACGACAGGTTGCCGAATACCTTCGGCACAAATGCGGAGATCCTTTCGCCTGCGCAATTTCTGGCGGCGCAGATGAAGGAAAAGGGGCTGCAATTGCTGGATGACAGTCAGGCAGCGCGGCTTTTTCGCGATCCGCGCTTCAAGCAGGACATCATCGTTTTCGTTGACGCCCGCGACGAAGAACATTACCAGCAAGGCCACATTCCCGGCGCATACCAGTTCGATCCCTATCATCCGGAGAAATATTTCGACACCGTCCTGCCGGTCTGCCAGAAGGCGGAGCAGATCGTTGTCTATTGCAACGGTGGCGATTGCGACGACAGCGAGTCCGCCGCCATCCTGCTTCGGGACGTGGGCATTGCAAATCAGAAGCTCTATGTCTATGGCGGCGGGATTACGGATTGGACGACCAACAACCTGCCGGTGGAAACCGGCGCGCGCAACAGCGGGAACTTGCGCAATATGAACAAATGAAACTTAGCCAAACATCCCGAAGCCGCATCACCGTGGACACCTCCGCCGTGCTGGCAAGGTGGCTACTGGGCGCGGGGTTTCTTTACTTGGGCTTGAGCAAGGCGCTGGATCCCGTGGGTTTTCTGAAATTGCTGCGGCAATATGACCTCACGCAAAGCTCGTTGCTTCTAAATTCCATGGCCGCAGCCCTGCCGTGGTTCGAGGTGTTTTGCGGACTGCTGTTGCTGCTCGGCATTGCAGTGCGCGGCACGGCCTTGACGCTCATGGTGATGCTGGTGCCATTTACGGGGGTGGTGCTCCATCGGGCCTTGCTCCTTCAAGCGGTGCAGAACATTCCATTTTGCGCGGTGCAATTTGACTGCGGCTGCGGCTCCGGCACGGAATTCATCTGCGACAAACTGCTGGAAAACTGCCTGCTGATTTTGCTGGCCGGCTGGCTGCTGGCCGGTCATGGCCGGCAATCGAGCCTGCGCTTCAACTTGATCAAATCAAGTCCTCGGTAGCGAAGTTCAGGATGAAACCGGTGTTCGGTTTCAACTCACGCTCATGCCCAGAAGGAACTCAATGTTGCTCTTAGTTTTCTTGAGTTTGCCCAAAACCAGCTCCATCGCCTCGACCGGCGGCACGCCCGTGAGCGCGCGGCGCAACAGGACAATCCGGTTGAGTTCGTCCGGGTGATACAGCAATTCCTCTTTGCGCGTGCCGGAGCGCTCGACGTTGATCGAGGGGAAAATGCGCCGGTCCACCAGCGCGCGGTCCAGCGACACCTCCATGTTGCCGGTGCCTTTGAATTCCTCAAAAATCACCTCGTCCATGCGGCTGCCGGTGTCCACGAGCGCCGTCGCCATGATGGTGAGCGAGCCGCCCTCCTCGATGTTGCGCGCCGCGCCGAAAAATCGCTTCGGCTTGTGCAACGCGTTCGCGTCCACGCCGCCGGACAGAATTTTGCCCGAATGCGGCTGGATGGTGTTGTAGGCGCGGGCCAGGCGCGTGATGGAATCCAGCAGAATCACCACGTCGCGCTTGTGCTCGACCATGCGGCGCGCCTTTTCGATGACCATTTCGGCCACCTGC
>Ga0181525_10001283_pt1 | contig 21614 bp, 26 predicted proteins | sample PEATcosm2014_Bin_48_FD_121100 | JGI IMG/M metagenome (GOLD analysis project Ga0181525, IMG submission 121100) | Peatland microbial communities from MTU Mesocosm Facility, Houghton, MI, USA - PEATcosm2014_Bin06_10_metaG | ecosystem: Environmental > Terrestrial > Soil > Wetlands > Peat | place...
CGAGATCAACCCGGAGGTGCCGGACTCGTTCCTGCTCGAGCTCGCGCACGCGCAGCTGATCAGGGAGCTGTTCCCGGACGCGCCGCTGAAGTACATGCCGCCCACCAAGCACATGACGGGCAACGTCTTCGCCGGCTACCTGCTGGACGCGTTCTTCAACCTGTGCGGCGTGATGACCGACCAGTCCATCCTGCTCATCGGCATGATGACCGAGGGAATCCACACGCCGTTCCTGTCCGACCGCGACCTGGCCCTGGAGAACGTCCGCTACGTGCGCCGCGCGGCGGGGAACCTCGGCGCCTCGTTCCGGCCGGAGCCCGACGGCTTCGTGGCCCAGCGCGCCCGGCAGGTGCTCGCCGAATCCATCGACCTGCTGCGCACGATCGGCGCGCAGGGACTGCTGACCGCGATCGCCGAGGGGACCTTCGGCGTGACCAAGCGGCCGCCGGACGGCGGGCGCGGGCTTGACGGAGTGGTCGAGCAAGCCGAAGAGTACTACAACCCGGCGTCTGAGCTGCTGGAGGTGAACCGATGAGCCTGACGGGAATCGTGCGGCCGTACGGGGACACGACGGGGGACGGGCGGGTGCAGCTGTCGTTCACGCTGCCGGTGCCGTTCACCGGCGAGACCGAACGGGCCAGGGCCGAAGGCGCCGCGCTGCAGCTCGCGGCCAAGATGGGCATGGACCCGGCGATGGTCGTGCACGCGAAGGCGATGGGGCCCGACTTCACCTTCTTCATCGTCTACGGGCGGGTCAGCCACCTTGTCGACTTGTCGGCAGTGACCGTGACCGAGCGCGAGTTCCCCGTGCTGGCCGCCTCAGAGGTGAACCTGCGGATCCGGTCGGCTCTCGGCCGAAAGCTGGTGGTCGTGGGCGCGTGCATCGGCACCGACGCGCACACCGTCGGCATCGACGCGATCCTCAACGTGAAGGGGCACGCGGGGGAGAAGGGCCTCGAGTCCTACCGGGAGATCCGGGTGGTCAACATGGGTGCCCAGGTGGCCGTGCCAGACCTGGTGGCGCGGGCCGCGGCCGAGCAGGCCGACGCGGTCCTCGTCAGCCAGGTGGTGACCCAGCGCGACGCCCATATCTCAAACACGCAGGAGATGTCGGCGGCGTTCGGTGCCGGGTTCGGCACGGCGCGGCCGCTGCTCGTCGTGGGCGGCCCTCGGTTCGATCCGCGGGCGGCGCACGACCTTGGCGTGGACAAGATCTTCAGCCGTGGCACGACCCCGCGCGAGGTGGCAAGCTACCTCGTGCACGCGCTCGCCCCGCAGGAGCAAGAGCAGGAGGGAGCCGCATGAACGCCGGCCTGTCTGTTACCCATCGCAGGTACGTGACGCACGGCGACGCGCACTACGGGGGGAACCTAGTCAACGGCGCGTTCGTGCTCGAGCTCTTCGGCGACGTAGGCACCGAGGCGTCCATCAGGATGGACGGCGACGAGGGGCTGCTCGCGTCCTACTCCGACGTGCAGTTCCGCGCGCCGGTCCTGGGTGGTGACGTGATCGAGGTGACCGCCACCGTCACGGCGGTGGGGCGCCGCAGCAGGCAGCTCGCCTTCGAGGCCCGGGTGGTGTGCCGGGCCGACCCGTCGCGGGGCGACTCGGCGGCCTCGGTGCTCACCGAACCGGTCGTCGTCGCCACCGCCACGGGTACCGTCGTGGTGCCGGCGGCGGGCTGACCGGCGCTATCGCCATCCCGGCGAAGACCAGCACGCGTACAGCGCGCCAGGTGCCCGGATCGCGGATACCTCAAGGCGTGACCGCGGCGCCGCGCGGCTGCGGCGGCCGGCTGATCCTCGCGGCGAACAGGTCGCGGAGGCTGACCACGCCGCACACGGTGCGCCCCTGGACGATGGGGAGATGGCGGAAACCGTTCAGCAGCATAATCTGCGCCGCCTCTTCCGCCGCCGTTTCCGGCTCCGCGGACTGCGGGTCCTTGGTCATCCAGGCGGAGACCGGCATGGAGGTAAGGTCGCTGCCCGACGCTGCGGCCCGCAACACGTCCCGCTCGGTCAGGATCCCCATCAGGAAGTGCCCCTGCATGACGAGGGCCGAGCCCACCTTATCCCGTGTCATCGCCGCGGCCGCCTCCGCTACCGGGGCATCCGGGCCGATCGACACGACACGGCTGTGCATGAGTTCGCCGACCGTGAGACCACGGCGGCTGGGCTCAGCCACTTTCACCGATCTCAAAAAGCTCGGAGTCGCTGTGCGGGGCGGACGGCCCGGCCAGTTCCTCCGACAGAAGCCGCCACAGCGATCCTGCCCACGCTGACAGCTGCGGCCAGCGCATCCAGAACAGCTGAAGCGTGGTCTCGTCGAACTCCGAGTGCGCCTGATCAGGCGTAACCGCGTGCGTGAAGTCTTCAAGTTGATGAATCAAGTCGAGGAAGCGGTCGGAGCTGCCATCCATCTACTACCTCCATACGGAACTGCGGCGTCGCCGCGGGGTACAGGGGCCGAGAGGGTCGCGTGACGCCAAGTGGGGTGATCTATACCCCGAAACACGACGCGCAAGAGGGGAGGCGGGGCATATTTTTTCCATCACCAGAGTATTGCCCAGAGTATTGTGCTGCGCCGCTGGGCAAAAGCCGTCTGTAAGGACATGACGGCCGACCCCCGGTTGACATTGCCAGGATCAGCGGTAAGTTTCTGCGCAGTCCAGCACCGGGCTCGTTGGCCGGACCGAGGTTGCGCGCTCATCCGGCTGGACGGGGGGTTGGGCTTGGAAGGGGCCCGGGCGACCAGTAGACAACGGAGGCCCTGCCCGTTGCCAACGCAGGCGGGCTCCGGTCCGAAGGCGCTGCCCGGGTCCCTTTCCGTCACTTGCCACGGGTTCGTTATCGCGAGATGGCGTCACGGCGCGCACGGGGTGCGTTTATTCAGTCGGGAGCGTCCGAGCGCGCGGATATCATGGCGTGCACCGTCCGTGACTAATACCATCAGTTCACCGGAGCGATAGGCAGGGGTCGTGACCGAGACACATCCATCCGCTGATCCGCAGCCCGAGCGGACCGTCATCGTCATGCCGACATACAACGAGCGGCAGAACCTGGAGTCCATCGCGGGCCGGGTCAGGGCGGCGATGCCAGAGGCCGATTTGCTTGTGGTGGACGACAACAGCCCGGACGGAACCGGCGACATCGCGGACAAGCTGGCCGAGGCCGACCCGCACGTCCACGTCATGCACCGGACCGAAAAGGCGGGCCTGGGACGGGCGTACATCGCCGGGTTCGGCTGGGCGCTCGACGAGGGCTACGACGTGATCGTGGAGATGGATGCCGACGGCTCGCACCAGCCGGAGCACCTGCCGAGCCTGGTCGGCGCCCTGGCCCACGCCGACCTGGCGATCGGGTCCCGGTGGGTACGCGGCGGCAAGGTGGTCAACTGGCAGAAGTCCCGCGAGGCGCTGTCGCGCGGTGCCAATGTCTACACCCGGCTCATGCTGGGCCTCGACGTGCGCGACGCGACCGCGGGCTTCCGCGCCTACCGCGCCTCGACGCTGCGGAAGATCAGCCTGAACCAGGTGGAGTCGACCGGATACTGCTTCCAGATCGACCTGACCATCCGCGTCGCTCAGGCCGGACTGGTGATCGTCGAGGTGCCGATCACGTTCGTGGAACGAGAGCACGGCTCGAGCAAGATGAGCAACCGGATCATCTTCGAGGCGTTCCTGCGGGTCGCGCAGTGGGGAATAGCCCGGCGCCTCAGCCGCCTCGTCTCACGCAGGCAGCGTTAGCTCAGGCGCTCCTGCGCTGGGTGTGAGTGCCCAGGTCGTCGCGGCGCTCGCTGCTGGTCCGCCGCTCCCTGATGACCTGAAGCCGCTCGGCGAGCACCGCCTCAAGGTCTTCGACCGTGCGGCGTTCCATCAGCATGTCCCAGTGGCTGCGCGGCGGCTTGGCCTTCTTGGGTGAGGGGGACTCACCGGTGGCCGCGATCGCGATCGAACCGCAGACACGACACTCCCATGTCGCAGGAAGTTCCGCCTCAGCTGCGAAAGGCACGCTAAAATGGTGCCCATTCGGGCAGTCGAAGGCGACGTCCTGACGGGGAGCCAGGTCGGTGTTCCTGTCGTTCTCGTAGCTCGTCGCACCGAGCCGGGTGCCGCGAAGTGCGCGTTCCGCCATGCTTGCTGCCTCCCAGGCTGTTTGCGGTCTTAGAGAGCAACACTGAATACCCGGACAAGATTCCCCTTGCGAGCGTTACCCAATCGTGTTTTGGGGAGAAGATCGCAGCTATCCGCGTCGGCCCGCCTCAGCCGGTCTACGATGCGGTCCGCGGATGCCATTGGCCGCGCTCGATGAGGACGTCGCGGAGCGTCACAATGTCATCGGTCATCACGCCGTCGGCGCCGAGATCGAGGAACCTGATCATCTCCGCCCGGTCGTTGATCGTCCAGACGTGCACGTCAAGGCCGAGCGCATGGGTACGGCGCAGGAACGACGCGGTGGCCACCCGGCCGGGGACCTGGGCGCAGCGCGCGCCCGAGTGTGACAGCCTGCCCGCCAGCAGCCGTATCTGCGGGGCGCGCGGGGCGGCGCCGACGGTGCAGCGGATGGCGGCGATGGCGGCCGGCGACGCAGTCATGCACACCGGCCGGTCCAGCAGCCCGCGTTCGGTGCGCAGCCTGCTGCCGGAGAAAGAGGTCACGCAGACTCGGTCCCAGGATCCGGTGCGCCGCAGCACGTCGGGCAGCAGCGCGATCCCGGGCTCGTCCTTGAGGTCGATGTTGAACCGCACGTCGGGCCAGGCGGCGAGCAGGTCCTCGATGAGCGGTATCGGCTCGGAGCCCGCGATCCTGAGCGCGGCGACGTCACGGTAGGGCAGCGCGCCGATCGGCCCTGACCCGTCGGTGACGCGATCGAGCGTCCGGTCATGGAACGCGACGAGCTTCCCGTCCGAGGTCGCCCTGGCGTCGGTCTCGAGGTAGGCGTAATCCAGCTTCACGGCGTGGGAGAACGCGGCCCACGAGTTCTCTGGCGCGTGCGCCGCGCCGCCGCGGTGCGCGAAGGCGACCGGGCGCGGGTGGTCGAGGTATGGGACTCGCACGATCGTAGTATGCCTGCTGACCTGGTATGAGAGGTGAACGGGACGTGTCACCTCACCGTGCCTATCCCCGGCGACGCCCAGCCCCGGCGGCGGGCCTCGGCCATCGCGATGGCCGCCGCCACGGCGACGTTGAGCGACCCGACCCGGCCGGGCTGGGGGATGTACGCGATGGCGTCGGCCACCGCGAGCAGCGCCTGCGAGCAGCCGTGATCCTCGTGTCCGACGGCCAGGCAGACGTCGCCGTCCAGCGGCGCCTCGTGCAGCGGGACGGCACCGGTGGCCAGCTCGATCGCTACCACCCGCAGGCCAATGTCCGCGGCCGCCTTGGCCGCGGCTACCGGGCTCGGCTCGGTGACCGAGGGGACCAGCCGCTGCGTGCCGAGCGCGGTCTTCGCCACCCCCGGGTGCGACAACGGCGCGGTGGTGCCGCACAGCCACAGCTGCTCGGCGCCGAGGGCCGCGGCCGTGCGGATGATCGAGCCGACGTTGAACGGCTGGCCGACCGAGTCGAGCAGCACCGCGAGCCGGGCCTCGCCGGCCCGCCGCCACTCCCGGTTCAGCCGCTTGACCTCGGTGGGCCGGAGCTGTCTCGGCGTGCCGCCACCCGGGACGATCGCGCTCACGGGCGTGTTACCACTGTTCGTTCGGCTGAATAATTCACCTGGAGCAGGCGGTAACCGGTCCGTGCGGCGAGACGTGTCACCGGCCAGCCCTGCGCTGCCAGCCAGCGGTGCAGCGAATCCGCGCCGAGGTTGCGGCCGACGACGAGGAGCGCCTGCGCACCGGGCTCCAGCCGGCCCAGCCACGCGGTCAGCAGCGCGTGCAGGGCGTCCTTGCCGATGCGCACCGGCGGATTGGACCACAGGGCGGAAAACCGCGACGGCAGCCTAGGGTCGTCGGGGGCGACGCAGCGCACGTTGGCCAGGCCCGCCGCGGCGGCGTTGCGCGCGCACAGCTCGAGCGCGCGCTCGTTGACGTCGACCGCCCAGACGGTGGCGGCGGGGGAGCGCGCCGCGAGCACGCAGGCGATCGGGCCGTAGCCGCAGCCGAGGTCGAGCAGGTCGCCGCCGGCCGGCGGGGCGGGGGAGGCGTCGAGCAGCAGGCGGGTGCCCGGGTCGAGCCTGCCGGGGGAGAACACCCCGGCGTCGGTCTCCAGCTCCAGGTAGACATCCGGCAGGATCACCCGCACCTGGCCGGGGCGGTGCGGCGCGTTCGGGCGAGCGGAGAAGTAGTGCTCGGTCATCCGGGACGTACGGGCTCGGCCGCGGGCGCCTGGCTGGCCAGCGCGGGGGTGATGAACCGGCGGCTGATCCACCGCTCCACGATGAACGTCATGATCGGCACCGTGCCCGCCAGCAGCATGATCACGGTCGGCTTGTTCGCCAGGCTGAGCTTGCGGGCCAGGATCCACGCGTTGGCCAGGTAGATGATGTAGAGGATGCCGTGCGCGACGCCGACGTCGTTGGCCACGGCCGGCTTGCCTGCCACCTGCAGCGGGATGCCGACGAAACACAAGACGATCAGCACCACGCCGGTCACGTAGGCCATAACCCGGTACCGGAGTACCGCTGCTTTCACGACGTTCATCTCCCGATCGCTAGCTACCGCAGTCCATGCCACCTGCCGTGGTTCTTGACCTCGGCATTGAGACGCGCCAGGTAGGCGTTGTAGGCGCTGAGCTCCTCGTCCTCTTCTTCTCCCGGGTCGTCCTGGGCCGCGATCACGCTGGCCTGCACGGTACCCATGCCGAAGGGTAGCTCGTCCGCCTGAGCCCGGGGATCGGCGATCTCGCCGCGCCTGATCCGGAACTCATCCCTGATCGTCTTAGCCCAGAAGACCACGGCGAACCCGGCGAACAGCGGCCACTCGAAGGTGTACGCCCAGCTGAGGGCGTTGCCCGAGAGCGCGCGATGAAACTGCCAGTCACCGAGCCACAGCATGCCCCAGAACGAGACCACCATCGCCAGGTGCCAGCCCAGCCAGCGGGGCTTGATCAGGAACCGCCACACCGGTCCCGAAGAGGACGGCGACGACTGCAACGGCACGGCGCCGGGGCTCTCGGCGGCGGTACCGGCGTTCTCCATGCCATTGAGGGTAACGCTACGGACATCACGATCCGATTCGCATCGGCCGTCGGGTACGCAGATAATTCTCACGTGGGTGTAGTAGGGGGGTTTTCCAGTCAGTCCAGGTGTCTTCCTGACCGCCTGGACGATTTGCACGGCCCGTGGCAGGGCGTCGTCGTGCTGCCCGTTCACCTGACCTGGCACGGGCTGCGCGAGTTCGACGTGGCCGAGGAGAAGCCCAGGCTGCTGTTGTACAGCATCGTGATCAGCCAGGGGCGGCCGAACGACCTGGCCCGCTTCGTCAACCCGCGCCGCCTGCGCGACGACTGGCCGCAGCTGCGGGTGATGGTCAGCCGCAGGATGCGGCGGGCCTGCGAGCGCAAGCTCGGGCTCGGCCGCGCCGAAAGTACGGACAGCCCGCTCGGTATGCCAGGCTGATCCCATGCGCAAGTATGTGATCATGGGGGTCCAGGGCAGCGGCAAGGGCACCCAGAGCCAGCTGATGGCGGCCGAGCTGGACCTCGTGCACATCAGCGTGGGGGACATCTTCCGCTGGAACGTCCAGCGGCACACCAAGATGGGCGCGCAGGTGCGCCGGATAATGGCCTCCGGCGAGCTCGTCGGCGACGACCTGGTCGAGTCGGTGATCAGCGAACGGCTGGCCTGGCACGACTGGAACTACGGCTGGATCATCGACGGGTTCCCGCGGAACCGGCCGCAGGCCGAGTTCTTCCTGGAGAGCTACGACATCGACGGCGTCATCCACCTCGACCTGCCCGACAGCGAGGTCCGCCGGCGGGTCCTCAACCGCCGGATGTGCGCCAGCTGCGGCATCAACTACAACCTGCTCGACAGCACCCCATCGCCGCCCGGGCAGTGCGACGCGTGCGGCGGCGATCTCGTCGCCAGGGAGGACGACACCGAGGAGGCGCTGGCGGTCCGGCTGCGGGACTACCACGAGAAGACCAACCCGGTGCTCGACCTGTTCCGGCGCAAGGAGTACGTCATCACCGTGGATGCCAGGCCCGCGCCCGGCGTCGTCCAGCAGGAGATAAGGCAGCGGCTCGGCCTCCCGCCGCAAAAGCAGGGCCATGAGCACACGCACGGCCAGGGACCGTACGGTGCGTGAGATCGCGGTTTTCGGCGGCAGCGCCCACCAGGCGCTGACCGCGGAGATCTGCGCGTTCCTTGACGTGCCGCAGCGGCCGGTGCGGCTGACCCGGTTCGCGAACGACAGCCTGGAGGTCCAGCTGCAGTCCAACTGCCGGGAGCGGGACGTGTTCCTCATCCAGCCGCTGGCGCCGCCGGTGCAGGAGCACCTGGTCGAGCTGCTGCTGATGGCGGACGCGGCCAGGGGCGCCTCGGCGGCGCGGGTGACCGCGGTGATGCCGTACTACGTGTACGCGAGATCGGACAAGAAGGACGAGCCACGCATCTCCATCGGCGGCCGGCTGGTCGCCGACCTGCTCGTCACCGCGGGCGTCAACCGGGTGCTCACGCTGACCCTGCACTCGCCGCAGGTGCACGGCTTCTTCTCGGTGCCGGTGGACCACCTGCACGCGCTGCGGGAACTCGCCGCTCACTTCCGCGGCCGCGACCTGTCCAATGCCGTGGTGGTCTCGCCAGACCTTGGCCACGCCAGGAGCGCGGCCGCATTCGCCCGCAGGCTCGGCGTGCCGGTCGCGGCCGGGGCCAAGGAGCGGGTCAACGACGAGAAGGTGACGATCTCGGCGATCATCGGCGACGTGGCCGGGCGGGACGTGATCGTCCTCGACGACGAGATCGCCCGCGGTACCACCGTGTTCGAGTTGCTTGACCGGCTGGCCGAGCAGCGGGTGCGTTCGGTCGCCGTCGCCTGCACGCACGGCCTGTTCGCCGACGGCGCGCTGGACAAGCTCGCCGGCACCGAGGTGACCGAGATCGTCTGCACCAACTCGGTGCCGATGCCGCCCCATGCGGAGCAGCCGAAGCTGACCGTGCTGTCGGTGGCCCCGGCACTGGCCGAGGCCATCAGCCGGATCCACAACGGCGAGTCGGTCAGCTCCCTGTTCGACGTGTAGCCGTTATCACGATGTCTTGCCGGTAGCGGTCGCTATCACCCAGGCCAGCACGAGCGCCTCCTCGCGCCAGGCGTCGTAGCGCCCGCTGCGGCCGCCGTGCCCGGCCTCCATCTCGATCTTGAGCAGGAACGGGCCGCCCTTGCCCGCCGCGCGCAGCCTGGCGACCCACTTGGCGGGCTCGTGGTAGGTCACCCGCGTGTCGTTCAGGCCGCCGAGGGCGAAGATCGGCGGGTAGGCCTGCTCGGTGACGTTCTCGTACGGCGCGTACGACTTCATGTAGGCGTAGACCTCCGGGTCGTGCAGCGGGTCGCCCCACTCCTCCCACTCGGTCACGGTCAGCGGCAGCGACGGGTCCAGGATGGTGTTCAGCGCGTCGACGAAGGGGACGTGCGCCACGATGCCGCCGAACGCATCAGGCGCCATGTTCGCCACCGCGCCCATCAGCAGGCCGCCCGCCGAGCCGCCGCGCGCCACCAGGCGTTCCTCCGACGTCCAGTGCTCCCGGACCAGGTGCCTGGCGCACGCGATGAAGTCGGTGAAGGTGTTCTTCTTGTGCAGCAGCTTGCCGTTGGTGTACCAGGACCTGCCCATCTCGCCGCCGCCGCGGACGTGCGCGAGCGCGAAGACGAAGCCGCGGTCGAGCAGCGAGAGGACCGGGATGGAGAAGCCGGGGTCCCTGGATATCTCGTAGCTGCCGTAGCCGGACAGCAGGCAGGGCGCGGTGCCGTCGCGCGGCGTGCCCTTGCGGCAGACCAGCGAGATCGGCACCCGGGTGCCGTCGTCGGCCACCGCCCACTCCCGGTGCTGCTCGTAGTCCTCGCTTTCGTAGGGCTCGCCCGACGGTGACGGCAGCACCGGCTGGCGCTTGAGCAGGGTCAGCTCGCCGGTTGTCATGTCGCAGTCGTAGACCGTGCCGGGGGTCACCAGCGAGGTGTAGGACAGCCGGTACCTGGTCGCCTGGTATTCGGGGTTCGCGCCGGGCCCCACCGAGTAGACCGGCTCGGGGAAGGCGATCTGGTACTCGGCCTGCCCGCCCCGCCTGGGCAGCACCCGCAGCCCGGTCAGCCCGTCGCGCCGCAGGTAGATCACGAGGAAGTCGGCGAACGCGTCCACGCCGAGCAGCCTGACCTCGGCGTCGTACGGGATCAGCGGCGTCCAGTCGGCGGGGTCTTCCTGCGACGCGGTGGCAAGCTCGAAGTTCTCCGCGCCGCCGCTGTTGTGCAGGACGAGCAGCCGGTCCCCGGCGTCCTCCACGTCGTAGTCCAGGCCCTGCCTGCGCGGCGCCACCACGCCGAACTCGCCGTCCGGGGTGGCCGCGTCCAGCATCCACACCTCGGTGGTCAGCACGCTGGCGGACTTGATGAACAGGTAGCGCTCGCTGCGGGTCAGGTAGACGTAGACGTGAAAGCGCTCGTCCGGTTCCTCGAACACGATCGTGTCCTGCGCCGCCGCAGTGCCGATATGGTGCCGCCACACCCGGTAGGGCCGCCAGGCGTCGTCCACGGTCGTGTAGAACAGGACGGAGCCGTCGAGGGACCAGGCGCAGCCCGCGTAGGTGTTGGGTATCTCGTCCGGCAGCAGCCGGCCGGTGGCCAGGTCCTTGATCCGGATGGTGAACCGCTCGTTGCCGGAGAAGTCGGTGGAATAGGCCAGCCAGCGTTCGTCAGGGCTGGTCCGCAACGCGCCGAGGGAGAAGAAGTCGTGCCTGGCCGCGACCTCGTTGCCGTCGAGCAGCACCTCCTCGCCGTCGAGCGGCTGGCCGTCCGTGGCGATCGGCGGGATGACCTCACCCGGCCGGACGGCGCGCCGGCAGTGCACCGCGTACTGCTCGCCCTCGACCGTCCTGGCGTAGTGCCACCAGCCGCCCTTGCGCACCGGCACCGACAGGTCGCTCTCCTGGGTCCGGGCCTTGATCTCGGCGAAGATCTCGTCCTGCAGCGGCGCGAGCGCCGCGGTGGCGGCCTCCGTGAAAGCGTTCTCGGCCTCCAGGTAGGCGATCGTGTCCGGGTCGGCGCGGTCGGCGAGCCAGGCGTACTCGTCGGTAACCGTGTCGCCGTGATAGGTGCGCTCGCTGGGGACCTGCTTGGCCTGCGGCGGCGCGAGAGGGGCTTCGGTGCTCATAGAAGGCTCAGTGTAGTGACGCCACCGCCGGCGCGGGTTTGGCACGATGGAAGGGTGCAAGGACATCTGCTGCTCACCGACTGCCTGGAGAGTGAGCTCACCCGGCCGGCCATCGAGGTCGCCCTCAAGGATGACAAGCTGCTCTGGCTGGACCTGGCGGACTCGGGCCCGGAGACGATCGCGCTGCTGCGCGAGGTCTTCAAGATCCACCCGCTGGCCATCGAGGACGCACAGGAGTTCAACCAGCGGCCGAAGATCGAGGACTACGACCATTTCGTCTACCTGGTCGCCTACGGCGGCCGCAGCCTCGGCCAGCCGCTGACCGAGGTGCACTGCTTCTATGCGGAAACCTTTCTCGTCACCGTGCACCGCGACGAGATCCCGGCCATCGACGATGCCTGCCGGACGCTGACCAGGCTGCCCACCAACCGGCGGCTGGTCGCGCTGTACCGGGTGCTCGACCACCTGATCGACAGCATGTTCCCGTACCTGGCCGCGTTCGACGACCGCATCGACGAGCTGCAAGACCAGATCTTCGTTAAGCCCACGGAAGACAAGCTCGCCGCCCTGTTCGACCTCAAGCGCGAGCTGGTGGAGCTGCGCAAGGTCGTCACTCCGCAGCGGGACATGATGGCGTCGATGCTGTCGCAGGTGATGCGGATCCCCGGCATGACGGCCGAGACCGAGCGGTACGTCCGCGACCTGTACGATCACCTGATCCGGATCAGCGACATGGTGGACAGCTACCGTGACCTGCTCAGCGGGTCGCTCGACGCGTACATGTCGGTGGTGTCCAACCGGCTCAACGACGTGATGAAGCAGCTGACGATCATCGCGACCGTGTTCCTGCCGCTGTCGTTCCTCACCGGGTTCTTCGGCCAGAACTTCGCATTTCTGGTGAATCACATCGGATCCGTGGGCGCCTTCGTCGGGCTCGGCCTCGGCACCGAGGTGCTCGCCGTCGTCATCCTGCTCGCCATGTTCCGCCGGCGCGGCTGGATGTGAGCCGGCGGCCGTATCGTTCTTATTTTTTTGGCCGAACGAGTGGTGGTGCTTCCCCTCCTTAATCGCGAACCTGACGAGGGCATCGAGAAGGCGTACCGCTAGCCTTTCCTGTGTGACAGGGTCAGCTGGCGCTCCGCCGGTTCCGCAGCCGGTGCTCAGTCCGCTCACCAACTCGGCGATCTTCCTGGTGCTCACCATCGACGGGGGCGGCGAGGCGGCCTGCAGGGACCTGCTTACCGACTGGGCCGGGCTGCAGCGGGCGGTCGGCTTCCGCGCCCCCGGGGATGATCTTGCCTGCGTGGTGAGTGTGGGCTCGCACGCGTGGGACCGCCTGTTCGCCGGTCCGCGCCCGGCCGAGCTGCACCCGTTCCGCGAGCTCGCCGGGGCCAGGCACCTGGCCGTGGCCACGCCCGGCGACCTGCTGATGCACATCAGGCACGACCGGATGGACCTCTGCTTCGAGTTCGCGACCCAGGTGACGGGCCGGCTGGCCGGCGCGGCCACCGTGGTCGACGAGGTGCACGGGTTCCGTTTCTTCGACGAGCGTGACCTGCTCGGCTTCGTCGACGGCACGGAAAATCCGGTCGGCGTCGCTGCGTCGACGGCGGCGGTTGTCGGTGAGTCGGATCCGGCCTTCGCCGGCGGCAGCTACGTGATCGTGCAGAAGTACCTGCACGACATGACGTCGTGGAACGCGCTGTCGACCGAGGACCAGGAGAAGGCGATCGGCCGGGCCAAGCTGTCCGACATCGAGATGGCCGACGACGTCAAGCCCGTCAACTCGCACGTCGCGCTCAACACGATCGTCGACGACGACGGCGAGGAGCGGCAGATCCTGCGGGCCAACATGCCGTTCGGCGAGCTGGGGCGGGCGGAGTTCGGCACGTACTACATCGCCTACGCGGCCACGCCGAGCGTGACCGAGCAGATGCTCGTCAACATGTTCATCGGTAACCCGCCGGGTAACACCGACCGGATCCTCGATTTCTCCACGGCCGTCACCGGCGGTCTGTTCTTCGCGCCGTCCGCGGACTTCCTAGACGACCTGCCTGACGCCCCATCAGGTTCTCCTGCGGCTGGCGCCAGCTCACTGGGTATTGGCAGCTTGAAGAGGAGCACGTAGCCATGAACAACCTCTACCGCGAACTGGCTCCGATCACCGACGCCGCCTGGGCGAGCATCGAGGAGGAGGCCCGCAGGACGTTCGGCCGGCACGTGGCCGGCCGCCGGGTGGTGGACGTCAAGGGACCCGACGGGCCCACGCTGGGGGCCGTGAACACCGGTCATCTCGCCGACATAGAAGCGCCCGCTGACGGGGTGATCGCCCGGCTGCGCACGGCGGCACCGCTGGTTCAGCTGCGGGTGCCGTTCACGGTGAGCCGCCGCGACGTGGACGACGTGGAGCGCGGCTCCCAGGACTCCGACTGGCAGCCGGTGAAGGACGCCGCGAAGAAGATCGCCTTTGCCGAGGACCGGGCGATCTTCGAGGGCTACCCGGCGGCGAGCATCGCCGGGGTCAGGGAGAACTCGTCCAACCCGGCGATCACGCTGCCCGCTTCGGTCCGGGAGTACCCGAACGCCGTCAGCCAGGCGGTCAGCGCGCTCCGGCTGGCGGGCGTGGACGGCCCGTACTCGCTGCTGCTGTCCGCCGACGCCTACACGGCGGTGAGCGAGACCGCCGACCACGGCTACCCGATCCGCGAGCACCTGGCCCGCGTGGTGGACGGCGAGATCATCTGGGCGCCCGCCATCGACGGCGCGTTCGTGCTCACGGCCCGGGGCGGCGACCACGAGCTGCGGCTCGGCCAGGACCTGTCGATCGGCTACCTGTCGCACGACGCCGACCACGTGGAGCTGTACTTCCAGGAGTCACTGACCTTCCTGGTGTACACCACCGAGGCCAGCGTGGCGCTAGCTCCGTAAGCTATTCGTACCTGGTCGGCGGGAAGGGGTGCTCCTCGTCGATCGGGTAGAGCTCGCCCTTTTCTTCCTCGCGCTCGATCTCGGCGCGTTCTTCCTTGTAGATATCGGTCTGGCGGATGTCGTCGGTGAGCGGCGGGGTGTCGGTGGCGGGCGGCACCTCGTCCGGGTCATAGGCGTCGAGGCCGGCCGCGACGCGCTCCTCCTCGGTGAGCCGGGCGAGCTGGTCGTCGTCCAGGCGGTCTATCTCTCCGCCGTGCACCCTGCGGTCACGGTGAAACCGCTCGGCGAACTCCTCATCCTGCTCCGACATCGCGCCTCCTGTAGTTCATCTGATCTGCCCTAGCATTCCACCCCGGTGCGCCGCGGATCAGCCGGGGGCGGCCGTGCTCGCGGCGGTCCAGCAGGCGTGCAGGTCGGGCGGCTTGCGGAAGACCAGGCCGCGGGGCGTGCTTGGGTAGCGCGGGTCGAGGCGCAGCCGGGGAAGCCGGTCAAGCATGGCCTGCACGGCGGTGTGCGCCTCCAGCCGGGCCAGGTGAGCGCCGAGGCAGAAGTGCGGGCCGTGCGCGAAGGCCAGGTGCTTGGCGGCATTGGGGCGGCGGACGTCGAACCTGTTGGGTTCTTCGAAGACGGCTGGGTCCCGGTTGGCTCCGGCGATCGACACCGTGACCTGGTCGCCCTTGCTGATGCTGGCTTTTCCAAGCGTGACGTCGCGCGTTGCGTACCGATCGACGACGGCCGCGGCGGGTTCCAGGCGCAGCGATTCCTCGACCGCCTTGGCTATGAGTGCGTTATCCGCGAGTACCTGGTTGAGTTCGCCGGGGTGGGCGAGGAGGTGCAGCATGACGTTGGCGATCATGCCCTCGGTGGTCTCGATTCCGCCAAACATCAGCACCGCCGCGTTGGAGATCACCTCGTCGGAGGTCAGCAGTTCTTCGCCGGCCGCTTCGGCCAGCAGGCTGTGGCTGCCCTGGGTCGCGATGACCTGGCGCAGGCTGCCGGCGAGCTCGGCGAACGCCGTCGTGGCTCTTGGTTCGCTTTGTGCGCCCGCGGCCTGGGCTTGTGCTGCGGCCTGGGCTTGTGCTGCGGCCTGGGCTTGTGCTGCGGCCTGGGCTTGCACGGCGGCCACGATGCCGTCGTACCAGGCGAGGATCTGCGCCGGGTCGGTGTCCGCCAGGCCGAGCGCCTCGGCCATCACTGCGACGGCAAGCGGCCCGGCGACCGCGCGGCGCAGCTCCGCCTCGCCCTGCGGCCTTATGGCCGACACCAGGCGTCCGGCCTCGGCCTGGGTGACGGCGGTGAGCCGGGCCCGGATCTCGTCGCCGCGGAAGGGACGGGTGAAGGGCGCCCGGTGGCGCACGTGCTGCGCGCCGTCCAGCGAGAGCATGCTCGGGCCGACCACCTTGGCGGTAGAGAACCTCGGGTCATCGACGGTGAACGTCCTTGAGTCCCGCAGCACCTCGAGCGCCGTATCGTACCCGGTGACCAGCCAGGCGCCCAGGGCGGGCACCCAGCAGGCCGGCCCGGCGGCCCGCAGCCTCGCGAGCGCGGGATGCGGGTCTGCCTCCAGCTCGGCCAGCGTGACCGCGGTCGGTTCCGGCACGTTAACGCGTCCTCGGCCGCGGTGTTTCGGTCGCCCCGCCTTCGGTCGCGGCGTCTTGGGCCGCGCCGATGCGGCGGTGGGCGAGGACGGCCATCAGGATCCACCCGCAGATGAGGACCAGCCAGAAATTGACCAGCCGGTAGGCGAGCACGGCGGCGAGCGCGGGGGAGCGGTGCAGTCCCGCGGCGGTCAGCGCAGCCGTCAGGGCGAGCTCGACCAGGGCGAATCCGCCCGGCGTGATTCCGGTGCTGCCGACCGCGGCGCCCGCGCCGTAGACCAGGAGCAGGTTGTGCCAGGGCACGGGCTGGCCCGTGGCCCGGATCGCGCAGGCGAGCGCGCCGCAGTCCGCGGCCCAGTTCAGCAGCGCGAGCCCGAACACCTCCGCGTACCTGAACCAGGGCAGCCGCAGGCTCGCCACCCGGTCGAGAAACTCGTCCAGGCCGTCGACGCCCTGGGCCGGGACGCCGAAGACTCTCCGGGAGAGGCTCGCGAGCCCGGCGATGAGCCGGTGCAGCAGCTGGCGGATGTTCTGATATCGCAGGGCGAGCAGCACGGCGGCGCCCGGGACGATGAAGACGAACGCGCCGAGGAACCCGGCCGCGGTCGCCAGCGACGCCGAGCCGGCGATGGCCCCTATCACCAGCAGGAGCGCAAGCGCCGAGGTGGAGAAGATGGCCGAGACGGCCAGGGTCCAGCCGGTCGTCGCAGCGTCGACGCCGTGCCTGCGAAACTGCCGGTAGGAGAAGACCATCGCCAGCTCGGCGCCGGCGAACGGGACCGAGATCGACAGCGCGTTCGCCGCGTAGGTGACCGCCATCACCGACCTGAACGTGGCCGGCCGCCCGTTGACCCGCATGAGCAGCATCCGGCTGAGCCCGAAGCTGGACAGCGAGATCACCTCGGACATGAACGCGAGCAGGAACCAGGCCCAGTTCAGCCGGGCCAGGACGTGCAGCGACTCGGCGAGGGTGTGCCGCTCGACCACGATGACGCTGACCAGGACGACGATGGCGAGAACCGCGAGCATGCTACGCCGTAGCCGATACCTGCGCGGAGCCGGTGCCGGTACCGGTACTGCGGCTCTCGGGCCTGCCTCGGCAGGCGCGTCCACCCCGTCGGTCAAGGCAACCGCTCCTTACGCGTCGGCCCAGGCAGCGACGAGGTTGACGGCATAATGGCCACAAAATACCCCGAACCCGTGAGCAAAACCTATGGTCGGCGGGTGGCAGACTTCGACGGTGACCTCGCAGACGATTACGGCGGCGGCCGCTGGCACCTGGACTCTTGGCGACCTGACCGTCAACCGGATGGGATTCGGCGCGATGCGCCTGACGTCCAACGCCGACGGCACCCCGAGCGACCGCGAACGGGCGATCGAGGTGCTGCGCCGTGCGCTCGAGCTCGGCGTGAACCACATCGACACCGCGGCGTTCTACTTCTCGCCGCTGCGCTCGGCCAACGAACTGATCAACCGGGCGCTGGCGCCGTACCCGGACCATCTGGTCATCACCACCAAGGTCTGGCCGGGTCGGGATCCGTCCGGGGAGTGGGTGTGGGCGTCGCCAGCCCAGCTGCGCGGCCAGGTCGAGGAGAACCTGCGCCAACTCGGCCGCGACTACCTCGACGTGGTCAACCTGCGGATGCCCCGCAGCCAGGAGACGGCGTCGATTGCCGAGCACTTCGGCGCGCTGGCCGCCCTGCGCGACGCCGGGCTCATCCGGCACCTCGGCATCTCCAACGTCAGGCCCAAGCACCTGGCCGAGGCGCAATCCATCGCGCCGGTTGTCTGCGTGCAGAACTCCTACGGCATCGGCGCGTCCGCGGACCAGCACGACCTCGTTCGGGCCTGTGGCGAGCAGGGCGTCGCGTTCGTGCCCTTCTTCGCGATCGCGGGCGCCGCGGGCGCTTCTGGCGCCTCGGTCCCGGGGGAAGGCGGGGAGATCCTTGCCGTTGCCCGCGCGCACGGAGCGACCACGGCCCAGGTCCGGCTGGCATGGACCCTGCAGCAGGGAGCGAATGTGCTCGCCATCCCGGGCACGGGCAACCCGGATCACCTGGCCGCCAACGTGGCCGCGGGCGCGCTGCGGCTCTCAGTTGATGAGATGGTGCGCCTCGACGCCGTAACCGCCGCCTAGCTCCGGGCCGGCAACCTGCCGAAACTGCCGCGCTAAGCGCCGCCTGGCCGGGTAGCCTGAGTCGGCTCCCGTCCGCGCGGCAGTTCCATGAGGCCGGACCCTACGTATCTATGCGGCAGGACCCTACTCGCGCCAGGGTTCAATATCCGTCAGCTGACCGATGTCTTGCATTGCAAGTTGCAGCAGCATTTTCGAAGCAACAGGCAACCAGGCATTTGGCACGTCAGCTGAGGATGCGGACAGACGCGATGACCCCCACCCTTCCGACCGAACTGCACCAGCGTCGTGTCCGGCTGGCCAGGGTGCCATCCTCGGCCGCCGAGGCACGCAGCCAGGTAGGCGAGGCCATCCGCGCCTGGAAGATCCCTGTCGATCCCGATATCGCGATCCTGCTCACCAGCGACCTCGTGACCAACGCCATCGCGCACGGGGACGGTGCAACCGTCACGCTCGCCATCAGGTGCTCGCGCGGTCATCTGCGCGTTGACGTCTACGACTCGCCTCGGTCGCTGCCGATACCAGCGGACCAGCCAGTCGATGCCGGAACCGGACGCGGGCTGATCCTAGTCGCCACCCTGTCGACCGAATGGGGCTCCTTCCATACTCCCGCGGGCAAGGCCGTGTACTTCACGCTCGCGTTCCAGCCAGATCTGCCCTGGGACGGCGACCGCGCCGCCTCAGGGATCATGCGTGGGGACGGTGAGTCGTGAAGCCCCATCTGACTCACCGTCCCCACTGCTTGCACATCGAGAATGAGAGGCAACGTGAGCACAACGCTCGGTAGTCCGCACAAGCGGCCGAGTTCAGGGCACTACTGGATTAAGAGCTCTCTGAGCTACGCCAACGGCAACTGTGTCGAGGTGGCCAGCCTGCCCGGCGGCGAGATCGGCGTTCGCAACAGCAGGGACTCCGCAGGACTGGTCCTCCGGTTCACATCTGACGAGTGGTACGCCTTCCTCGGCGGCGTGCGAAACGGGGAGTTCGACAGCTTCATCAGCTAGCCGCCCGCGAGGAAGGTTGACATGACGCCGACCAGGACATTCACAGATATGAGCTGGTTGCCGGGGGGAATGTTCCATTTTCTCGAAGCTATATTTGATATAGCTAATTCAGCTGCTAACATGTCGTAGCAACAGCGACCACGCCAGGAGGTCTGACGATGCGACGTGCAGAACCGGCCAATCCCGACCAGGACCTGACCCCGCGTCGGCGCCGGGTCCTGGAGGCCATCGAGGACTCCGTCCGCCGCAACGGCTACGCGCCAAGCATGCGGGAGATCGGCGAGGCGGCAGGGCTGGCGAGCACGTCAGCCGTCTTTTACCAGATGTCCATGCTGGAAAAGCAGGGATACCTGAGCCGCGAGGCGAGGCGGCCCAGGACGGCGGTAGTCCGGACGTCTGCTGATCCTGTCACTTTTCAGGCCGACGAGGCGGGGGAGAGGGTCGCCCGGATACCGCTCGTAGGGCGGATCGCGGCGGGCGGCCCGATTCTCGCGGACGAACTGATCGAGGACGTCATCCCGCTGCCCAGGCAACTGGTCGGCGAGGGCGACTTCATCATGCTCAAGGTCGTCGGCGACTCCATGGTGGATGCCGCCATCACCGATGGCGACCTGGTGGTCGTCCGCCGGGAATCGGATATCGAGAACGGCGACATCGTCGCCGCCCTGATCGAGAGCGAGACCTCGGCCGACCGCGAGGCGACGGTCAAGACGTTCAGGAAGCGCGATGGGCACGTCTGGCTGATCCCGCACAACCCGGCATACACGCCGATCCTCGGTGACGACGCGACCATCATCGGCAAGGTGGTCACCGTGCTGCGTCGGGTCTGACTGTCGAAGCCGCGCGGCTTACCCGATGATCGCGCGCAGGTGCTGACTGGCGGTGGTGAGCGCCTTCTCCGCCTCGGCCGGGGTGCCGGCCTCGGCGAACACGAAGCCCAGGTACTGCTCCCCGTCAGGCAGCGGGCGGACGCGGCGGCCCACCGGGATCGTGATGGTTACGCCGGTGATCCCGGGCACCGCCTCAGCGTCGGCGCGGCCCTCCACGGAGCGGAGCACGCCGGCCCGCGGCACCGGGAGCATGAACACGCCGCAGGACCGAGCGGATTCCCGGACGCCGGCCGGGACCGGCTCGCCGAGGGCGTCGGCCAGAATCAGCTCTTCCAGGCTCCTGCCGCCGGGAAACCGAAGCGCGCGCGAGCACAGCCCGCCGATCGAGCGCGCCGCGAGCTCGAGCATGGCAGGCCTTTCGCCGGTGACGCGCAACTCGGCATGCACGGGGCCGGTTCGCAGGCCGAGCGCGCGGGCGGCGTGCCCGGCGGTGCGGACGGCGCCGTCGATGATCCGCCGGGCTAGCCGAGAGGGAGTGACCAGCAGGGTTTCTTCGAACGTGGGCCCGTCCGGCATCCCGGGCTTGTCGAAGATGGCCATCGGGCTCAGGTCGCCGTCGGTGAGCAGCCCGTCGATGCTCAGCTCCGGTCCGGGCAGGTATTCCTCGATCAGCAGCGGTCCGGCTGCCCGCTGCCCCGCTAGAACGCAGCGGATCCGCGCCGCCGCCCGCACCGCCTGGGCCGCGTCGTCGGCGCGCAGTACTCCCTGGCTCGCGGTGAGCGAGACCGCCTTGACCACGCAGGGGAACCCCACCGTGGCTGCCGCCCGCCGGACGGCGGCATCCGGGGCGTACGCGGGAACGATCCGGTAGCTGGGCTGGGCCACGCCGGCGTCGGCCCAGCACTCGCGCTGCCGGGCTTTGTCGGCCGCGGCGCGCAACGCTCCGGCCGGGTTATGCGGCAGCCCGAGGCGGGCGGCGACCTCGGCGGCCAGCAGGAGCATCGGCGAGTCCGCGGCGACGACCGCGTCCACAGGCCCGCTGCGGGAGGCCACTTGTTCGGCGCAGCGGTCTCGGTCGCCGGGATGGACAGGAATGACCGGACCGCCGCCAATCGGCAGCGCGCCATCGCTGGCCACGATTAGGTCCAGGCCCATCGTCGCAGCCGCGAGCATGAAGTCAGCGGTCCGGTAGCTGCGCGCAGGGACCAGCAGCAGTACGCGACGCCCGGCCGTCGCCGTTGTCTCCGGTCCGGCCGTGACGGCTGTCTCTGGTCCGACCGTCACCGTTTCGCCGGGGAGAAGAACGGATCCGTGCCCGCCTCGTGATCGGTGACGTCGGCCACGCCGGTCATGCCCGGCAGCCGGGAGCGCAGCAGCGGCTCGATGCCCTGCCGGACTGTCACTTCGGCCAGGCTGCAGCCCTGGCAACCGCCCTCCAGGCGGATGCGCACCCAGCCGGCGCCGACGCTGTCGACCGCTACGTGCCCGCGGTGTGCCGCGATCGCCGGGTTGACCTCGGCGTCCAGGATGCGCTGTGCCTCGCTGCCGAGATCCCCGGCCTCCGCCGAGGACGGTGCGGGGTCCGCGGCCAGCCGGATCGCGATGACACCGGGCACGGCGGAGCGGATCTGCGTCTCGATCCGGCTGAGAACCGGGAGGACCGCGCCTGGGGAGCCGCCCGTTTCCAGGATGACCACGCCATCGGCGGCGGAGACGACGCGGATGGCGGCACCCCGGGCGATGACCGACGGCAGGATGCTGCGCTCGAGAACGGCCGTTACCTCCGCGGCCAAGTCGCTCAGCGGTGCCGGGTCGTTC
>Ga0181525_10001284_pt1 | contig 21613 bp, 3 predicted proteins | sample PEATcosm2014_Bin_48_FD_121100 | JGI IMG/M metagenome (GOLD analysis project Ga0181525, IMG submission 121100) | Peatland microbial communities from MTU Mesocosm Facility, Houghton, MI, USA - PEATcosm2014_Bin06_10_metaG | ecosystem: Environmental > Terrestrial > Soil > Wetlands > Peat | place...
TTATATCGGTTGCGCAGCTTATGCGAACGACTACGGCGACCTTTATCCGATTTGCACCGTGGGCGGCGGCAATGCCGCTCCGGCTTTCAACAACTTGAGCTTCGTTGACTATACCGAGTATTTTTCATCTGGCCCTACTCCCAATACGCCGATTCCTCCTCCCGGGATAAGCGCAAATCTAATCCATAATGTTGATTGTCTTGGTTTCTTGTATTTGACTCGAATGATTGGGAATGGCAAGTGCTGTTTCTGCCCTAGCTTTCCGTCAACTTCATCACACAGCGCAGATTATTACTCAAACCCGTCTTTTCTCAGCACGGGGAGCATTCCAGAAGGGGTAAACAACTATTCTATCGTTGACAGCACATTATACAATCCGCGAGTGATTGATGCCAATGCCGCCAAGCCTACCAATGCCCGCGCCTATCCAAAAACCACCAGCGTATTCACGGAACCCGCCGGACAGGTTCCCGGCTATAATGGCGCACCCAACCCGGGCTCCGGCGGCAGCCATTTGTTTGCGACGGACTTTTTGTCAAGCGGGGACGGGAAGGTCAGCGCGTTTGCCCCGGGTTTTTTTGCCCACTATCCCGCGCAGGGATTTAGCTGTCTATTTACGGACGGCTCGGTGAGTTTCGTTCAAAGTGTGAATGCATTCAATATGGTGGCCAATGGTGCGGTCACGGTCACAGCGGACGCCGGCAATAATACATATGACCTGTTATACAACTATCTGGAGAATGGCAATTAGCGGTTGGAAGACACGCGAGCCTTGTTGAAAGAAATCAATAATGTCCATGCGCCGGTCAATTATAGGTATTCCATCGGGCAATAAAACGATTAGATTCGTAAATTACAACGTTCATAGATACTTGCCGAATGGCAAAGCCTTTATGGCTGACGATTGAAGCACCCAACGGTGCCGCGAGCTAAAGCATCCCCGCCCCAAATGAACAATCGAAAGCCATTAATACTTTGCCTCAAAATAGTCCTTTTGATTGGTTTGGTGCTGGTTGGAGGCTCCGTGTTTGCAAATATTCCTGGTGGCGGCACGGGCACCGGCCCGGCAGTGACGGTGACTGACAATGGCGACGGCACGGTGACGATGGCCAACGGCACGGTTTCGATCCACATCGTCAAAAACGGGGCTTCCATCGACCAGATCAATTACACCTACAACAACGGCGGAGGCACCCAGACGCAGCAATTGCTGGCGGGCGGCAAGGATGGCGGCGAGTTTTATTGGGAGTTCGGTGGCTGGGGCGGCAATCCGTGGGTTTATTCCTTGGTGACCAACAACGGCAGTTATGCGGAAGTGGACCTGTATTCCGACTCCGCGACGAACGGCTTGGTGGATGTTCATTTTTCAATGTTGCGGGGCTCACCGGGCTTTTACGTCACACCGATCTGGAGTCATCGCCCGCAGGACGGGGCGTTCGGCACGGGAGAGGAGCGGGACAATATTTACATTGCGCCATATTTCAACTGGATGAGCGTGAATGACCAAGTTCAGCGCGAGGAGGGATTGAACTCCACCTATTCGCCGGCGTTTTATTCGCCCCAGGAAAATTCGCTGGTGACCTCCGGGCCGCAGCAGGGAACCTACGAGGACAAATACAAATGGAGCGCGGATTTTGGAGTGGAACGGGTCTGGGGCTGGAGCAGTGTGAGTGATGCTGGCTATGGGGTGACGGGACAAAATCTGGGAATCTGGCACATCGTGGCCAGTTCGGAATTTTACAACGGCGGCCCGCTGAAACCGGAGTTGAACGACGCGCCGATGGTCAACATGATTAATGGCGGGCATTATTATTTCGGCAATGACAGCGGCTTTGCCGCCGGCGAAGTCTGGACGCGCGTTTCCGGGCCGTATTTCATCTACGTCAACAATGTCACGAACACGCTGACCGACCCGGTGCAGACATCGCAGGCGTTGTATGCGGATGCGAAGGCGCAAGCGACGGCTGAGGCGACAGCATGGCCGTATAGCTGGATGAACAACGCCAATTACGCCCCGGCGTCGCAGCGCGGCACGGTCACCGGCCAGATTGTCATCAATGACACCTACAATCCCAACGCCTCGGCGTCCAATCTCTGGGTCGGCGTCGTCCAACAGCCAGCGGTCACCATCAACAATGTGTATGATTTCCAGTTGTGGGAGAAGCCCTACCAGTTCTGGACGAAGAGCGACGCCAATGGCAACTTCGTGATTTCCAACGTGGTCGCCGGCAATAATTACACGTTGTATGCGTTCGGCCCGGGTGCGGAGGGAATGTTCATGTCCCAGAATCAAAACGGTGGCAATCCGGGCATCATCTACAACCTGCCCGCTTCGCAGTTCGCGGTGGTTGTGACGGGAGGGGCGACGAACAACCTGGGGCCCGTGACATGGACGCCAACACGGACTGGCCCGACGGTTTTTGAAATCGGTTATCCGGATCGCAAGAGCGACAAATTCCGGCACGGGGATGATTATTGGGTCGGTGACGTCGGGCCGAGCCCGACAGTGCCCAGTCCGGTCTGGACGAAGTTCTTGGAATTTCCGTTCGACTTTCCGAATGGTCTCAACTACGTCGTTGGCCAGAACCGCTGGAACACAGACTGGAATTTCATCCAGTCCGTTTATCCTGATCCTTCCGGCAACAGCATCAGTTCAAGCTCCACCGTCACTTTCAATCTTGCTTCAGACCCGACCAGCGCCACGGCGTCAATCCTGATGGGCATCGCTTCGGATGACGACAGCCCGATTTATGTAACGGTCAATGGAACCCTTTTGAGCGGCGGCAACGCCACCGGCACGCCACAGACTACCCTACCCACAACCGGGTGGTTCCCCAACAACGACATCAGCGACTCCAACATCCGCGAAGAGAACCACGGGGGCTATTCCGACGAGCGGCTCACGTTTGCGGGCAGCCTTCTGCATACCGGCAACAACACCATCAACTTCAGCTTCCGGCAAGCCGGCGGCTCCGGCTTCACTCACCATTTCATGTATGATTACATCCGCTTGGAACTCACCGGCTATGTCCCTCCCGCGCCGGGGAGTGTCACGGCTTATGCTGGCAACAATTGCAACTTGATTTGCTGGCCGGCCGTCGCCGGGGCCACTAGCTATAACATCCTGCGCTCGACGACTTCCGGCAGCGATTATGTTTCCATCACGAACGGCGTTGTCGGCCCGGTCTGCGGCAGCGGTCCGGCGAACGCAACTTTTGTAGACAGCACGGCAGTCAACGGCACAACTTATTATTACGTGGTGCAGTCGGTGAATCCGGTGAACTCAAGCGGCAATTCCCCGGAAAGCTCCGGTGTGACGCCGTCATCCGGCCTTTCCACATCGGCGCCCGCCACACCCACCGGCCTCACGGTCACAAGCACCAATAACGCGGTGACATTGACCTGGAACGCCGTGCCCGGCGCGAATTTATACACGATCCAGCGCGGCACGGTCCTCAACAACCTCGGTTATGTCGCCTTTTACATCACGCTGGACAATGCCACGACGGGCACGACTTTCACGGATGCTTCAGGAACCTTGGGCTGCACTTACAGTTATTTTGTCACCGCCACCAGCGCTGGCGGGATTAGCGGCAGTTCCACCAACGTGACGGGCAAGCCGGTGCCGCCGCCGGCTTCGATCCCCGGCAATGTTCAAATTGCTGACAACATCACAAGCAGCAACCAGACGGTGACGGTCAACTGGTCGCCGGTAAGCGGGGCAGTCGGTTACATCCTCTATCGCGCCAACAGCACCAACGGACCATTCAGTTTCCCCGGCAATTACATTCAGAGCATGACCACCACCACTTATACCGACGGCAACCTGGCAACAAACACTCTCTATTCCTACGAGGTCGTTGCCATGAATGCGGGCGGCGCTTCGGGCGCGTCCGCTGTCGTGAGCACGCCGCCGCCGGCTCCGGCTACCCTGGGCGCCACCGCCGGCAACAGGCAGATACTGTTGAATTGGTCCGCCTCCCCCAGCGCCACGAGTTATACCATCAAGCGCGGATTCAGCAGCGGCAGCGAGACAACGCTGCTCACGGGAATCACGGGCACCAGTTATACCGACACCAACCTTGTCAACGGCACGACATACTATTACGTCGTCACGGCCACCGGTCCGGGCGGCACCAGCAGCAGTTCCCCGGAGACCAGCGCGACGCCGAGCAGTCTTGTGATTTCCGGCCTGGTCTGGACCGGCTCGACCAGTTCCTCGTGGGACACCACCACCACCAACTGGCTCAACGGCATCACCCCCACGACTTACGCTGACGGCGACAACGTTCTCTTCAATAATTCAGGTGCCAGCGCCAGCGTCGTCATCAACAGCGCCGTTTCTCCCGGATCCGTCACTTTCACCAATTCCACCATCAACTACACACTCAGCGGCGGTTCGGGAATTTCCGGCAGCTCAAGCCTCATCAAAACCGGCTCCGGTTCGCTGACCCTAAACAATACCAATTATTATTCGGGTGGCACCATCATCAGCAACAGTTCCATCATTGTCCCCAACGGTGCGGCGAACATTGTCAATAATGGAGCTTGGGGCACTGGCCCTATCACTTTGATGGGCGGCACGGCGCAACTCAACGGTTATGGTGGAAACAACGGCGTTTATTGGGGCGTTTTGTCGAATGATCTGGCCATCCCCTCCGGCCAGACCGGCACCTTGCTGTGTCCGGCGCGTATCTCTGGTAGCGGCTTGAGCGGCAGGCTCACCGGCGGCGGCACGTTGAACATCACCGTGGATTATGTGCGCGGGTTGTTGAGCGGCGATTGGTCGGCCTTCACCGGCCAGATTAATGTTAGTCCCCGCAGCGGCACAGGTGATTTTCGCATCAACAATGCTTACGGCTACGCGAATGCGGCCATTTATCTGAACAGCGGTGTGACGCTTGACAATATCAACGCCAGCGGCCAGACGACCGACATCGGCGAACTCGGCGGTGCCAGCGGCGCGTTCATCGGTGCGGGCAACGGCGCATCAACCAATCCCACCTGGCGAATCGGAGCAAAAAACACTACGAATACCTATGCGGGTTACATCGGAAATTCAGGTGTCACTTCGTTGATCAAGGTCGGCACTGGAACTCTGATTCTCTCCGGCACCAATTCCTACAGCGGCGGCACAACCATCAACGCCGGCATCCTGCTGGTCAACAATACCAATGCCAGCGGCACCGGGACGGTCACGGTGAATTCCGGCGGGACTCTTGGTGGAACCAGCATCATTTCCGGGATCGTGACTGTCAACTCCGGCGGCGGATTCGCGCCAGGTAATCTGCTCGGCATCCTGACCATAAGCAACAACCTCACGCTTGCCGGCGGTAGCACGACGTTCATCCAGATCCAGCACTCGCCGCTGACCAATAACGCCGCGAAGATTACGGGCACGCTGACCGAAGGCGGCATCCTCAACATCACGAACATTGGAGGGTCGGCCCTCCTCAACGGAGACAGTTTCAAACTGTTCAATGCGGGAAGTTATTCCGGCTCGTTCGCGGCATACGTTCTGCCGCCATTGGGGCCGAACCTGTCATGGAACACCTCAACGTTGAAAAACAATGGCGTCATCAGCGTTGCCCCCCTGACCGCGCCGCTAATTGGCGAAGTCGGCATTGACGTGAACGACAATCTGGTGTTGAGCGGCACGGGTGCTCCTGCCGACTGGACCTACTATGTCTTGTCCTCGACGAACATGTCGCTGGCGCTGACCAACTGGACCCGTGTCGCTACCAATCAAACCGACGCCGGTGGAAACTTCTCAGACACCAACAACCTGGGCACCAATATCCCCCAAAGCTTCCTGATTTTACGGTTCCAATGAACAAAATAAAACATGAACTCAATCAAACCCTCCAAAATATTTCGAACAAACTCCACAACAAACCTATGAAAACAAATAAAACATTCCAGATTACCAGCCTGCTTTTGCTGGCGGGTGCATTGAACCTTCAGGCGCAGCCTGTCGTCCGGGCCAACACCGCCGGCCCGCTGAACCTCACCACTGCGTGGACGAACAATGTTGCGCCGGGAAGCGGCGACATCGCGCAATGGGACAGCACCGTTGCCACGGCGGCGAACACCACGGCGGCCCTCGGCGCGGACACGACCTGGGCGGGAATAAACATTTACAATCCCGTGGCCACGGTGGTGATCAGCGCGGGCAACACGCTGACGCTGGGTTCATCTGGCGTCAATATGTCGGGTGCCAGCGCGAACCTGACGTTTTCCTCCGGTCTGACGTTGGGCAGTCCACAAACGTGGACTGTGGCTTCCGGTCGAACCTTGACGGTAAACGGAACCTCGTTGAATGCCGGGGCCAACGCGCTGACCATCACGAGCGCGGGCACTGAAGCCATCGCCGCCGCCACGGCGATCACCGCCACAGGCGGATTCACCAAGAACGGCAGCGGCCCATTGACCATCACCGGCCAGACGACGCCCACAACCAGCATCACGACATTAACGGTGAACGGCGGCGAAACGACAATATCCTCGGGCGGTGCGGCCAATTCGTTGAACAATACGGCAAACATTGTTTTGGGCGGCGGAACCTTCAATTACCAGTATAATTCCGCCGTGAATCAGGCAGTCGCCGGCCTCACCATCAATGCCGGTGAAGGAGGGGCCGTTGCATCTAGAAACGGCAGCTTTAATCAAGGCCTGACATTTACAGGAACCGTCACCCGCAACCTCGGCGGCACGATTTACTCCAAACTTCTGGACAGTGGCCGTGGGTTCACCATTTTCAATAATCTTGCAGTTTCCACCATTGCGAAGGACGCGAACGGAACGCCTTTTATGACGACCGGCAATGCCTACAGCGGCGCCACGACTGACATCTATAACGATTGGGGCGGGGTGAACAGCGGCCATCAGGTTGTCGTTGCAACTTACACCACAACCACGGCCAGCAGTGTTGGCACCTCGGCCCAGAACGGAAATGTGGGAGCGGGTATTGACACGACGCTTGCTGCGAATGCGACCAGCATCAGTTTTCGCGACGGAGTGAATTCAGCCAGGTTTGTGGATTTGCACGGGTTCACCTGGCAGACAGGCGGCATCCTGGTGAATACAGCGGTCGCAACGGCGGGATCCAGCATCAAAGACACTGTTGGGACAGGCAGCCTAACGGGACCCGCCAATGGCGATATTGTCATGATGATAGACGCGAATCTTACCACGCCGCAGCCGTTCACCATCAGCGCGAATATTGTGAACAATACCAGCACGGCCATCACCAAGGGCGCGCCGGGCACATTGATTTTAAGCGGCAACAATACTTTCACCGGCGGCGTGTTTCTTAATGACGGCACACTGCAGGTTGGCAGCGCAGGCGCGCTGAATTCGACCACGCCAAATGCGATCAATTTCGATGGCAATGGACTTATCGGTGTTCAGAACACCGGGCTTGGCCCGAACCCGGTTGCCCCTGCCCTTGCGCTCGCAGGAACCAGCGTCGCCGTCGCCTCGCTTTCCACGGCCAACAATCTGTCCGGGGTGGTGCCGGTAATCAAGAATGCCAATGGCTCATCAGTGGCGAATGCCATCCTGACAATCAGCGGCGGCAGCACGACCACCTTCACCGGCACAATACAAGACGGCACTGGCGGCGGCATGCTCGGCTTGACGGAGAATGGTGCCGGGATCCAGACAATCGGCGGCACCTTGAGCTACAGCGGCCCCACGACGGTAAGCGCTGGAACTTTGGCGCTCGCATCGGCCCCCTCGGCCACGCCCAGCTACACTGTGAACGGCACACTGGACGTGACCGCGTTGAGCGGCAGCACCCTCTCATTGGGTGCTCAAAGCTTGAGCGGCAACGGCACGGTCAACGGCTCTGTCACGACGGCGTCCGGCTCGGTTCTGGCTCCCGGCACAGGCACCGCGACGACCGGCGGTTCGGGCACAAACACGATGAGCAATCTGACTTTGGCGGGCGGTTCGGCGGTGAACTACGGTCTATCCGTGGCTGATCCCAACAATTCGCAGATCAGCGTTGGCGCGGGAACATTGACCCTGCCGTCATCGGGAACGGTGAGCCTCAATCTCTATACGCCGGGAACCTCCACACCGTTTGCCGCGGCAGGCACCTACAATCTTTTCAAATTCACCACCGGCGTGAACACCAACAGTCTGGCCTCGCGCTTCTCTATCGGCACCAGCATCACCGGGTTCCTTCCAATGTTCGGGACTGTCGCCGGACCGGGCGGAACGATTTACCTGACTCTGACGCTGGCTGCGAACACGGGCGTGATCGCCACATGGAATCCAACGCCAGACGCGAATGGCAACTGGTCGGCCGGGGCAAATTGGACCAGCAACCCCAATGTGCCACATGCGGCGGGCGATGCGGCGACGCTGGGCGTGGCGGCGGGTTTGCGGACGGTCACCCTGGATGCCAATGAAACCGTTGGCACGCTGGCGATGACCAATGCGAATTCCTTTGTGATCGCGAACAGCGGCAACACCCTGACGCTTGACAACAAGGGAGTGGGAGCCAGCCTCGCCGTTTCCGCCGGCACGCAGAATGCCATCAACACGGCGGTCGCCTTGAATGACAACACGGCAGCCACTGTCGGTGGCGGTGCATCGTTGACAGTTGCTGGCAGCATCACCGACAGTCCCGGCGCCAATGACGCGCTGACAATCAATGGCGCGGGCACCACGATTCTTTCAGCGGCCAACTCTTATGGGCCATTGGCCGGCACGAACGGCACGACCCTGAGCGGCGGCGGAACCCTGCAAGTGGGGAACAGCGCCTCGCTCGGTGCGGGCGATGTGAGCGTGGCTGGCAGCAGCACTCTGCAAGCGGGAGCGGCAAGCTTGAGCCTCGCCAACAATATCTCGGTCGGTGGCGGTGTGACGGCGACGGTGGATAACAATGGATATAATTTTGCTCTGGCCGGTGTCATCAGCGGCGGTGGCAATCTGTTGCAGGTCGGCACGGGCACTTTGACATTGGGCAGTGCAAATACTTATGGCGGCAGCACGACGGTTAATGCGGGAACCTTGAGCATTTCAGGGGATGGCAGCCTGGGCACAGCACCGGGTTCTGTGACCCTCAATAGCATCGTTCTCGATGGCGGTGATTTGTTGGGCAGTGCAAACAATCCCACGCTGAATGCCAATCGCGGCGTCGGCATCGGGGCGCAGGTTGGCAGCACTCCGGGAAACGCGCTGATTGACGCGGCCAGCGGCCAGACGTTGACCGTAAACGGCATCATCCAAACGGCAGGCAACTCGGGTGCAAATAATCTCACGGTCAACAGCCTCGCACCCAGTCCCGGCACGGTGGTGCTGGGCGGGGCCAACACCTTCAACGGCACGACGGTTATTGCAAATGGCACGCTGGAACTTTCGAATTCGCTCGCGTTGCAAAACAGCACCCTGACCTACAACACCGGCACCCTGACCTTCGGTGGCAACATTACGGCGGCGACGATTGTGCAATTCACCGGATCGCAGAACCTGACCTTGAACAACCAGGCAGCCACGCCCGCCGGGGTGACCTTGACCACCGGTGGCAACAACGCCACATGGACCAACGCAAACTCGCTTTCCGGGTTGGGTGGATTGACCAAGGTTGGCACAGGAAATCTGATCTTGTCAGGAGCCAACAGCTATTCGGGTGGCACCACGGTCAACGGCGGCACTTTGACTTTGACGAACGGCGGCGTGATCAACGGTTCATTTGTCAGCCCGCTGACTGGGAATCTGGTTGTCAACGGCGGAACGCTGACATCAAGTGCCGCCTCAACCATCGGCACCACCGCCTCCGGCCAAAGCATCCAGATTCAGTCCGGCAGTGTGTCTTATAATGCCGGCCTTGGAACCGCCAACAACGATGGTCAAACGCTTTCCATAACGGGGGGCAGTTTCAGCGCTTCGGCTTTGTCATTTGACCGCACTGCGGACTATGGCACGGCACCAACGGTATTGGCTCCGATTCCAGCCAACCAAAACGATGGTTTTTATGTCAATGGCGGAACGGCTACGTTGGGCACGCTGACCATCGGCGCGGCGGGGGGCAATTCCTCGGCAAGTGGACGTCTTGATGCCGGCTCGGTAACCGTGACGAATGAGTTTCTGTTGGGCAACACCACCTCCACGACTCGCTGGTCCATATTTCAAGTCAACGGCGGCACGTTCACCTCGTTGGATACCGTCAACGGCATTGTGATCAACAAGAACAGTGGCGCGAATCTAAATCTTGCCGAATTGTATTTGTCCGGCGGCGTCACTACGGCCAATTTGATCGCCTTCGGCACCAGCAGTGACACGGTCAACAACACCGGCTTCCTGATTGTCAATGGCGGCACGCTGTATGTGGGCAGCGGCGGCATTGTGATGGGACACGCAACCGATACCGCGACGATCGGGCTTACCAACGGCATTTTGGGCGCGACCGCCGACTGGTCCAGTTCGCTGGCGATGCAGTTGAGCGGAACGAATTTCACCATTCAAGCCGCCGATCCTTCAGGCACGGCACACAACATCACCCTCACTGGTGTGGTGAGCGGCACAGGCGGGTTGACCAAGACCGGCAACGGCACGCTTACGCTGAATTCCGCCGGAAACACCTACAGCGGCGTTACCGCAATCAATGCCGGCACGCTGAACATCAACAGTGAATGGGCTTTGGGCGGAGCGAACTATGGCGGGCTTAATTTCAGCAACGGCACACTGCAATATGCGGCCAGCCTGTTGAACAGCACCACGGACGTCAGCACCAAGCCTGTCTCTTTCATCACCAACGCCATTATTGACGTGAACGGGAATAATGTCTCCTATGCCAACTCCATCGGCAATAACGGTGCCGGGGGATTGACGGTGCAGAGCACGACACCGGGCGGCGTGTTGAATTTGAACGGAACCAACACCTACACGGGCAGCACGACGGTGGCCAGCGGCGCGGCGCTGGGCGGCAGCGGCGTCATCAGCAACGCGGTGGAGATTCAGAGCGGCGCCATCCTTGCCCCGGGCAACAACGCCGTCGGAACCCTGACCGTTGGGGCGCTGACGCTGGATTCGGGAGCCATTGGCAATTTTGAATTCAACGGGGTTGCGAATGACGAGGCGGTGGCGACGGGCGGGCTGACCATCAATAACGCGGTCTTCAATCTTTATCAGGCGGGAGGCACCATAGGTGTGACGCAGCCGGGCACCTACAATCTGATCCAATACACTGGTTCCGACCCTGTTCTGGACAGTTCGTGGACCACGACCAGCGCCACCAACCCGCACATTGGCAATCCCCAGGCCAGCTTCTTGTATTCGTTCCACGCCAACAGCGGGGTCTTGACCGTGAGGGTTTCACTAAATGGGTCGGCGGTGTCCGGCACCTGGACCAACAATGCCAACGGCAACTGGTCGGCTGCGGCCAATTGGGACAGCAACCCGAATGTGCCCCACTCTCCGGGAGATCTGGCCACATTTGGCGCGGGCACGAGCCTGACCACCGTCACCCTGGACGCCAACGAAACCGTTGGGACAATGACGATGAACAACACTAATTCATTCGTGATTGCAAACGGCGGCAAGACGCTGACCCTGGACAAGAACGGGCTTGGAGCCGATGTCTATGTTTCGGCGGGCGCTGCGAACCAGATTCAGACAACGGTTGCGCTGAATGACAATGTGACAGCGGTGGTGGGCACTGGTGATCAACTAAATATCTCCGGAAATATCGGCAATGCCAGCGGCATCCCCGAGACGCTGGCGGTCAGCGGGACGGGAACGTTGGCCTTGTCGGGCAACAACACCTACGGGCCGTCGGCGGGTTCAGCCGGGACTACCTTGAGCGGCGGCGCCATCTTGCAAGTGGACAGCAATAACGCGCTCGGTGCGGGCGACGTGAGCGTTGCGAGCAGCGGCACACTTCAGGCAGGCGCGGCGGGCTTGAGCTTGAACAACAATATTGTCACCTCATCGGGTGCGAATGCCACAGTGGACAGCGGCGGAAACAATCTGACGCTGAACGGCACCGTCGAAGGGGGCGGCGGTCTGACAAAAATTGGCAACGGCACACTCACCTTTTCGACCAGTCAGGATAACAGCTACACCGGAACCACCACGGTCAATGGGGGTGTGTTGAGCGTTTCGCGGGAGTTTAACGTTGGCAACTCCGCAAACCTCATCCTGAACAATGGCGACCTGTTCGGGAGCACCGATCTTTCTTTGGATCCTCCGATTGGCATCGGGCCGATATCGGGAAGCGTTCCGGGAACCGCCCTCCTTGATGCAGCCACCGGGCATGGGTTGTATGTGTTTGGTGCCATCACTTCGGCCGGCAACACAGGCGCGAACAATCTCATTGTGAACAGTGGCGCGGGCAATGGCGGCACGGTGTTGCTGGAAAATGATAACAACACCTTTAACGGCACGACAGTCATCTCCAACGGATGGCTGGATGTGGCGTCCGCGTTGACGCTGCATGGCAGCACTGTGAATTACAACAACCAGGGAGGGCTTCTGGTCTTCGACGGCAACAACGGCATCACGACCGCCACGCTGGGCGGATTGACGGGCACGCAAAATCTGGCGCTGACCAACCTTGCTGGGGCCGGAGTGACCTTAACTGTGGGGAATAACAATACGAGCACCACCTATTCCGGCAACCTGAATGACGGCGGTTTGGGCGGTTCCTTGATGAAGGCTGGAACCGGCACGTTCACTCTCACAGGCACCAACAACAGTTATAACCTCGCCACCACGGTCAGCAACGGTGTGCTGCGAATCAACACGAATGCTGTCCTCAATACCGGATCGGCGAGCATTGCCACCACTGCCGGCGCGCAATTGATTGTCGGCGGCGGCACCCTGACCGCGACGAACTCGAGCAACATCGGCGGCGTTTCGCTCGGCCTGCTGGTATCTTCCGGTTCCGCGACGTTCCTTGGCCCCCTGACAACAACCTTGAATCAAGACCAAGGCAATCTCATCAGTGTCACTGGCGGTTCATTGACAGCGGCCAGCCTGGCGTTGGGACGAACAGGAATAAGTGATACAACGCAGCCGACAGCCGGCTCGACAGCCGACGGGCTCTACGTCAACGGCGGGGCGGTGAACATCATCGGGAATCTGGACATGAGTTCCAGCACAGCTGTAAACTCCAGTGCCAGCGCCCGCGTGGACAGCGGCAGCCTGACGGTGGGCGGCGTGGTGACCATCGGCCTGAACAATGGCAGTCGCTGGTCGGTGCTGGATGTCAATGGCGGCTCGCTGACGGTCACCAATGCCACCACGGGAATTTCCGTTGGTGGTCCAAATGCCGGTAATGCCGAGCTTCTCATCCGGGCCGGCACGGCCATGGCTGGCATTGTCAGCTTGGGCTACGGAACAGTCGCGGATACGGACGTTCTCAACATGACGGGCGGATCGCTCTACCTGGGCAGCGGTGGCGTCGTTACAGTCTCGCCAGCAGCCACGGCGACGATCACTCTTAATGGCGGCATACTGGGTGCGGCCACCGATTGGTCCAGCACGAACAATATGGTGTTGGGCAGCGCGTCCATTCAGGCTGCCAACGCCACCAATGGGCCGCAAAACATCACCTTGAGTGGCATTCTTTCCGGCAACAATCTTATCAAAACCGGGTCTGGCACGCTCACCTTGAGCGGTGCCAATACCTACAGCGGTTTTACGGCCATCAGCAACGGCATACTGGCATTGAGTTCGTCAGGATTAATTACGAACACGACGCGGGTGGCCATTGGGACAGGTGCGACGTTTGACGTGTCGGCATTGACAGGCTATACCTTGAGCGGTGCCAGCCCGGTGCAGGCTCTGGCCGGTATCAGCACTTCCGGCGCGGCCAACGTTAATGTCACGGGCAATACATTGACCCTGGCTTCGGGTGCGACAGGCTTGTTGAACGCCCTTGGCGGCAACAGCCCGACCAACGGAAAAATCAGCGTGGCAGGTAACCTGGCACTGAACGCCAACGCCATCACAATCAACGTGAACGGCGGCATTCTGGGGGCCGGAAATTATCGGCTGCTGGATTGCACCGGCACATTGAGCGGCTCGGCAAACAGCACGCCCACATTTACAGGTTTGGGTGCCACACCCGGTGCCTCTGCTTCCATCGCAACAACCACTGGCGCTGCCGGTCATGTTGATTTGACTGTGAGCAAGGCGACACCCGCACTACAGGCTGCGGTGGCCTCGTCCATCCTGCTCGGTCAGGCTTTAAGTAATTCAACCTTGTTCGTTACGTTCACCAATGCCGCAGGCGTGGCCGTTCCCGGCACGTTCGCCTTCACCTCGCCCGGCACGGTGCCGGCGGTGGGGACGGCAAATCAGCAGGTGCAATACACCCCGACTGACACGACCGACTACAACACGCCAGCCGCGTTCAATGTGGCTGTGACGGTCATTTCACCGGTGCTGATCCCGACTAATTCGGCTGGCATCACCGGGTTCAACCTGGTGAACGGGAATGTGGTGATCAACGGGACGAACGGCCAGTCGGGCGGGACATATTACCTGCTGGCCAGCACAAATCTGTCGAGCCCAGTCGGACAATGGACGCCCGTGGCGACCAACGTGGTGAGCACCAACGGCCCCAGCGGCGCGTTCACGTTCACCGGCACCAACGCGGCAGGCTCAAGTGCCGGCAATAAGTTCTACATCCTGAGCAACACCAATAATTGATGTCCCATCAACAGTTCCATTTGATTGAATTTCGGGGAAATGAATGTTGGATATTTAAAATTGAAGGCTCCGACCAGCGTGTGGAACAAGTTGATTCTTCCACAACGAACAATCGGCAACCGTTGCGTGAATGCCCAGATGTTGTGGTCGATGGCCGAAGGATTGGCAACTGCAATCAAAGCGGCCATCATTGTTAGCACAACCCCGCCATTGAAACTGTGTGATGCTCAATCATTGATAATTCGAATGAGTAGTGGGCTCGTTTGATACAAGGCGGGGCGCCGTTCATTGGGCTGACGGCGCCCCGCGATTGTTTGCAGGAGTTTGAATGAGGTATAAATCAATGCGAGCAGTTTAATCACCATGATACCTATTAAACGCATGAGAAAAACAGCCGACAGGGTCCGGCAAAAGTTCCTGTTCGGTTTGCTGGCCAGTCTGCTCGGATTGCCGAATGGTTACGGCCAGCAACTGGCTTTCCCTGGCGCGCAAGGTTACGGCCAATATGCCACCGGCGGCCGCGGCGGCACGGTGTATCACGTCACCACACTGGCGGACAGCGGTGCCGGTTCGTTTCGTGATGCGGTGAGCCAAGGTAATCGCACCATCGTTTTTGACGTGGGCGGTTATATCAATCTCAACTCTGCGGTGATCGCGAGCAGCGGCCTGACCATCGCCGGGCAGACCGCGCCAGGCGGCGGCATTGGCGTGATGAACAATGAAGTTTCGTTCTACGGACGGAACAACATCATCTGCCGTTATTTTCGTTTCCGACAGGGCGGCAGCGCCACCGGTTCAAGCGCCGTCAACATCGGCGCTTCCAGCAGCGCCAGTCCGGCCAACAATATGATTTTTGATCACATCTCCGTGGAGTTTGGCCAATGGGATAGCATAGACGCCGTCCAGACAGCAAACGTCACGGTGCAGAATTCCATCATTGCCGATCCCATCAACCAGCAGTTTGGCGCGCACGTCGAGGGCTACAACCTCACCTGGTATGGCAACCTCTGGGCCAACGCCCACAACCGTCAGCCGCTGTGCAAGGCGGACACGGTGTTCATCAACAATGTCGTCTATGATTTTCAGGCGGCATACACCACTGGCGACACCGGCGCGGCGCACAACCACGACATCATCAATAACTATTTCATCACCGGCCCGTCCTCGTCGGCTCCGCAGGATGATTTTTTCCAAATCAACGGCACGCCCCAGAATCTTTATTTCGCTGGAAATCTCCTCGACAGTGACAAGAATGGCCTGCTGGGCGGGAGCACCACTGCGCCGAGTCCTGACAACAACGGCCGCACGGGTAACATTCTGGCTTCGCCATGGTCGCCGGTCACTCCGACCATTCCGACTTATTCCACCGTGGCGGCTTATCGCGTTGACGTTTCCAATGCGGGTGCCCTTCCGCGCGACGCGCTGGATGCGCTGGTCGTCGGCCAGGTGAGTTCGCTGGGCACGGCGGGAGCCATCATCACCAGCCCCAGCCAGACGGGCCTCGGCAACGGCGGTTACGGCTCGATTGACGGCGGCACGGCGCTGGTGGATTCGGATCAGGACGGAATGCCCGACATCTGGGAAAATGCCACCGGCTCGAATCCATTGAATGCTTCCGACGGCAACACGGTCGCCGCCGATGGCTATACTTTGCTGGAACATTATCTGAACTGGCTCGCCGCGCCGCATGCCATCGTGCAGACAAATTCGACGGACATCGACCTGTGGCCTTACACGCTCGGCTTCATCAACGGCGCAACATACACTTTTTCAAACATCACCAACGGCACGGTCACGCTCTTGAACAGCCACTTCGCGCACTTTGTCCCTAATCCCGGCTTCACCGGGCTGGCAAGTTTCAACTTCATCGTGTCCGACCCCGATGGCAGCACGATGACCAACACGATGGGATTGATCGTCTCAATCACCTATATCCCGAAAAATCTGGTCTGGCGCGGCGACGGCGTGAACAACACCTGGGACACGACGAACACCGCCGACTGGTTCAATGGAAACGACCTCATCACTTTCAACACCAGCGACGCCGTCACATTCGATGACACCGGCTCCGCCAGTCCCGCCGTCGACGTTACCAGCGGAGTTGCGCCGGGAAACATCATCGTCGCGGCGGATCAAAATTATACTTTCAACGGCAGTGCGATCAACGGCACTGGCAAACTGACCAAATCCGGCGCGGGAACATTGACGTTGAACAACCCCAACGGCTTCACCGGCGGAACCCTCATTCAAAACGGCGCAATCGTGATTGGCAGCGGTGGTAACATCGGCACGGGCGCGATCACATTTCAAAACACGACGCTCACCTCGACTTACGGTGCGACCGCAAACTTCACGCTCGCCAACACGTTAAACATTCCGGCTGGTTATTTTGGCAACTTGAAAATTTCGCCGCGCATGAGCTTTGGACCGGCGACGAACGGCGGCACGTTGAACGTCACCATTCCCGGCACGGTTAACGAGTATGATTATGTGCAGGGCGCGTGGACTCCTTTCTCCGGTTCGCTCAACCTGACCGGCACGGTGCCGAACGCAGTGCTGGATTTGCATTTCAACGGCGGCAGCTTTGACGGCGGTTGGGGTTCGGCCACGGTCAACTTGGACGGCGTGACGCTTGTTGGGCACCACAATTCCGGCGGCAACACGCTCTTCGTCGGTGCATTGAACGGCACCTCAACGTCCGTTCTTGGCGGATCAGAATATGCCGGGCCGGAATCCTGGAAGGTCGGGGGCTTGAATCTGGATTGCACGTTTGCCGGTTCGATCTCCAACTACTCGGCCACCACCAACATCTTCACCAAAATTGGCACGGGAAATCTCACCCTGGGCGGAACCAACAACCTCAGCGGTGCGATGACTGTGAGCAACGGCACCCTGACCGTCACCGGATCAACCATGGCGACCATATTCAACGTTGCCGTCGGCAAACTTGCCGGCACCGGACAGGTTGGTCCAACGGTCACGGTCCAATCCGGCGCGTCCATTTCACCCGGTGTCGGCCCCGGAAACGTAGGCACTTTGATCGTGAACTCCAACCTCACCTTGAACGCGCCGACACTGTATTTTGACCTGTCCAGTTCGCCGTCCGGTGCCAACGACCAAATCGTGTTGCAGGGCGGCCTGCTGACGATGAGCGGCACCCAAAATTACAATTTCAATCTCCCCAACTACGCGCTCGGCGCGGGCACCTACAGCCTGGTCAGCGGCGCGGCGAACAACACGGCCAGCGGCGTCAGTCTTGTGAACAATCTGCCCGCCAACACGCGCCAGACTTTCGTGATGCAACGTCCTGCTTCGGGCAGCACTTCCGGCTATGTTCAGCTCGTCGTCACCGGCAATGCCAGCTCCCTCGTCTGGCAGGGCACGAACGGCAACAACTGGGACAGCGCGACGACGAATTGGCAGAACGGAACCGCCGCCGACAATTTTTTTAATCTCGACCAGGTGCGCTTTGACGACACGGCGAGCAATGGCAACGTCTCCATCATCGGCGCGGTCCAGCCGGCGACCGTGTTGGTCACCAATAATCTGCTCACTTACACGATCAGCAACGGCGTGTTGGCCGGCATCACGAGCCTCACCAAGAGCGGTCCCGGCATGCTCATATTGAATTCCAGCAACAGTTTCAGCGGCGGCACTTTTGTGAACGGCGGAACGCTGCAGTTCGTCAACAATTTTTACGCCGGAGGCGTCGGCCCCATCACCTTGACCGGCGGAACGTTGTATCTCAACGGCATCGGCACGGGCACAACAGTCTCCTCCATCGGCACGAACACGCTGCAAACCTCCGGCCAGCCCTACTCCGGATTCAATCTGCAAGGATCCGGCGTGTTGAATCTCAACATCGGTGGTGGCGGCGTTTTTTCGCCGGGCGGCAATTGGAACGGATTCAGTGGGACGCTCAATTTCCTGACCGGCAACTGGATTCGGGAATTGGACACTGTCAGCTTTGGCAGTTCCAACGCCGTGTGGAATTTCGGCAATGCCGGCGGCCTTTACAACAAGAACGGCGGCTCAAGCATTTATCTCGGTGCGCTCTTCGGCGGTTCGGCCGCGGGTATTTCCGGGGCGACGACGGCCACCGCCAGCCTCACGACCTTTGTGGTCGGTGGTGTAAACACCAACAGCGTTTTCAACGGCACGATTACCGACGGCGGTGCGGCTGCGGTGGCTTTGGTTTTCAACGGTCCCGGTTCGCTCATGCTGACGGGTAACAACACTTTCAGCGGCGGCACGACTGTCAGTGGCGGCACGCTCCTCATCAACAGCACCGGTAACGGCACCGGTTCCGGCCCGGTCAGTATCAACCCCGGCGCAACGCTCGGTGGCAATGGGACGGTTGGCGGGCAGGTGTCGCTTGCCGCCGGCGCAACGCTCGCGCCCGGGAGCAATGGTTCCGGCACACTCACCATCACCAACGATTTAGGCCTGAACAACGCCAGCGTGCTTCAATTTCAACTCGGCACCAACAGCGACCAGGTCTCCGTTACAGGCGATTTGACACTCGGCGGCACGCTGAACATCAGCAATTCGGGCGGCTTCGGCCCCGGCACTTACACGCTATTCAACTACGGGGGTGCTTTGAGCGTTGGCGCACTGGGCATCGGCACGACCCCCGCAAATTACACCTACGCGATTGACACCTCGGTTCAGGGACAGGTAAATCTTATTGTCTCGCAGCCGAGCTTTGGAAACATTCTGGTGACTTCTCAGGGACTGGTCATAAGTGGTTATGGTGGGGCCACCAACGCCAGTTATTATCTGCTGACCTCTACCAACCTTGCATCGCCGTTGAACACTTGGCCTCGGATCGCCACGAATCAATTTGATGCCAGTGGCAATTTTGATTTCACTAACGCCATGAACACCAATTCACCCCAAAGCTTCTACCTCATCCAGTTGCCCTGAGAATTTCCATGAAGAAAATATACCCGCTGATCGGTTTGATTGCTTTGCTGGCGCAGCCGGTTCTGGCCAACATACCCGGTGGCGGCACGGGCACCGGTCCGGATGTGACGCTAACGGATAACGGAAGCACCGTGACCATGGCGAACGGCATCGTGTCCATTCTTATCACCAAGGCCAATGCGAACATCACACAGATCAATTACACCTACAACAACGGCAGCGGCACACAGACGCAACAGTTGCTCGCCGGCGGTTACAGCGGCGGGAAGCTTTATTGGGAAAATGCCGGTTTCGGTTCGGGGAATTTCACCTATTCGGTCGCGGCCAGCAGCGGCGATTACTGCGAGGTGGATCTGTTGCAAGACTCCGCCACCAACGGCACGATGGACATCCATTTTTCCATGCTGCGCGGTTCGTCGGGGTTTTATGTGACCCCCATCTGGAGCCACCGGGCGCAGGACGGCCCGATGCCCGACAACGAGGGGCGTGATAACATTTATGTTGGCTCCATCTTCAACTGGATGAGCGTGAGCGCCCAGCATGATTTCGAGACCGGCGTCAATCAACCGCTGGTTCCGGCGTTCACATCACCGCAGGAGAATGAGCTGGTGACGGGCGGACCCATGCAAGGGCTTTACTTCGACAAATACAAGTATGGCATGGACTTTGGCGGGCAGAATTCCGGGGAGAGGGTCTGGGGCTGGAGCAGCGTGAACGACCCCGCCATCGGCTTTGCCGGACAAAACGTCGGCATCTGGCATGTGCTGGCCAGTGTGGAGATGTATAACGGCGGCCCGATGAAAACCGAGTTGATGGAAGGCGAGTCGGCCTACACGCTCAACATGATCAACGGTAGTCATTACGGTCTGGGCCAGGCTTTTGTGATGGCCAACAATGAAGTCTGGTCAAAAACCTACGGCCCTTATTTTGTCTATTTCAACAACGTCGCCAACACGCTGACCGATGGCCTGCAGGCTTCGCGCGCGCTGTTTGCCGACGCCCAGGCGCAGGCCGCCGCCGAACAGACCGCATGGCCTTACACCTGGTTCAATAATGCCAACTACGTTCCCGCCTCGGGTCGCGGCACCATCACCGGCCAGATTGTCATCAATGACACTTACAATCCGAACGCGTCGGCCTCCAACCTGTGGGTCGGCATTGTGCAGCAGCCTGCGGTGAGCGATGGAGTCTATGACTTTCAGGAATGGTGCAAAGCCTACGAGTTCTGGACCAAGAGCGATGCCAACGGTAACTTCACCATCACCAACGTCATTCCCGGCAACAATTACACGCTGTATGCCTTCGGCCCCGGTGCGGCGGGAACTTTCATGTCGCAAAACCAGACCGGCGGCAATCCGCCCTGGTTGTTTAATCTGCCCGCGTCACCGTTCAGCGTCACCATCACCGCCGGGGCCACGAATAATATTGGAGCAGTGACCTGGACGCCGACGCGCGTCGGCCCGACCGTTTTTGAAATCGGCTATCCCGACCGGACGAGCGGCAAGTTCCGGCACGGGGATGACTGGTTTGTGGGCGACATCGGTCCCAGCCCGGCCGCGCCCAGCCCCATCTGGACAAAGTTTTTGGACTACCCGTTCGATTTTCCGAACGGCGTGAATTACACTGTGGGCCAAAGTCGTTGGAACACCGACTGGAATTTTATCCAGCCGATTGTCGTGGATTACGCGGGCAACGAAAATCCTTCTTCCTCGACGATCACATTCAACCTCGCCACGGCACCGGCGAATGGCGCGACGGCGTCGTTGTATTTGGGAATCGCGGCCACTTATTCCGGACCGATCATTGTCAGCGTGAACGGAAGCAATCTGGGAAGCGGGAGCGGAAACGCGGCGGGCGTCACCGCGACGCCAGTGACGCTATTGACCGCGAACGGGTTCAATCCACCGGCAACGGCGGCCGACGTCAGCGTGCGCGAAGGAAATCACGGCGCATTTTCCGACGAACGCATCACGTTTCCCGCCAGTATGCTTCACGCGGGCAACAACACGATCAACATCAA
>Ga0181525_10001293_pt1 | contig 21520 bp, 26 predicted proteins | sample PEATcosm2014_Bin_48_FD_121100 | JGI IMG/M metagenome (GOLD analysis project Ga0181525, IMG submission 121100) | Peatland microbial communities from MTU Mesocosm Facility, Houghton, MI, USA - PEATcosm2014_Bin06_10_metaG | ecosystem: Environmental > Terrestrial > Soil > Wetlands > Peat | place...
CCGCCGGCCAGCCGGTTCAGCGCCGACATGAGCCGGCACGCCTTCTACGGCACTAGCGAACGGATCAGCCGGCATTACCGGGAGTTCGCCAAGGAGCTCTAGGAACCCGGTGAACAATGGTGGTGGTGGTGGTCGTGGTGGTGGTGGTGCGGGCGGGGGGATTTGAACCCCCACGATGTTGCCATCAACAGGACCTAAACCTGCCGCGTCTGCCATTCCGCCACGCCCGCGGGGCCGGTTACGAATGTATCGCTTTACAGGCCAAGTTCGGTTCGCAGTCGGGCGACGTGGCCGGTGGCCTTGACGGCGTACATTGCCTTGGCTACGCGGCCGTCCGGATCGACGACGAACGTGGACCGGATAACGCCCACCGTTGTCTTGCCGTAGAGCTTCTTCTCGCCGTAGGCGCCGTAGGCCTCGTGAACGGCGTGGCTGGGGTCGGAAAGCAGCGGGAAGGTGAGGCCCTCCTTGTCGCGGAACTTGGCCAGCTTGGCCGGCGGGTCCGGGGAGATGCCGATTACCGCGACGCCGGCCCGGGACAGGCTCTCCAGGCTGTCACGGAAGTCGCAGGCCTCCTTGGTGCAGCCAGGGGTCATCGCCGCCGGGTAGAAGTAGACGATCACGCGCTGCCCGCGGAACTGCGACAGCGAGACCTCGTTGCCGTCCGCGTCGGGCAGGGCGAAGTCGGGCGCTGCGTCGCCTGGCGCGAGCCGCTTGTCCGTCAATTCCGTCATCGAGCCTCCCAAGTCCGGGGGGCTCAACGCTACCGCCCGGCTCGGGCGGCGGGCGAACCAGGTCCGGGCGCCGGGTCGACCTCCTCGAGGAACGAGACGCCGGTGGCTGCGTTCGGGCCGTAGCGCTCCCATTCCTCGCGGATGCGGATGCCGCCGCCGCGGCGGCGCAGCGGCGTGCTGTGGCAGCGGCCGCTGACCACCTCGCCGTCGTCAAGGACCATGCAATAGGCAAAGTCGAGCACGCCGTCGGATCCGCACCGGCCGACCAGGCTGCCGCGGCGGACGCCGCTGCCCGGCGGGATCTCGGCCCAGAGCAGATCCCTCTCCTGCCGGTAGGTGACCACTGGCTCGGTCGCACCCTCAGGGCGGAAGCGCCTGCCGTCGTAGCTGATCACGTGCCGACCTCCCGCTCGGTGCCGGTTCCGTCGTACGCCTGCCTGGGCACCGAGGTCAAGGGCTGATGTACGGGACCAGGGCGCGGAACGCGCGGCCGCGGTGGCTGATCGCGTCCTTTTCCTCCGCCGTCATCTCCGCCGTGGTCTGGGAGAAGCCGTCGGGCAGGAAGATCGGGTCGTAGCCGAAGCCGCCGGTGCCGCGCGGCACCCGGATTAGGCGGCCGTCCAAGCTGCCGGTCACCACGACCTCGCGGGGAGCCTTCCCGGGGACCACCAGGGCGGCCGCGCAGACGAACTGGGCGCCGAGGCGCGCGGCTGGCACGTCGGCGACCTGGGCGAGGACCAGGTCGAGGTTGGCCTTGTCGTCGCCGTGGGCGCCCGCCCACCGTGCGGAGAGGATGCCGGGCATTCCGTTGAGGGCGTCCACGCACAGGCCGGAGTCGTCGGCGACCGCGGGCAGGCTGGTATGCGCGGCGATGGCGCGCGCCTTCAGCAGCGCGTTCGCCTCGAAGGTATCGCCGGTCTCCGGCACGTCGGGGGCGTCGGGAAACTCATCGAGCCCGGTCAGGCTGACCTGGGCGCCCAGGATCCTGGCGAGCTCGCGCAGCTTGCCCGCATTTCTCGTGGCCAGGACCAGCGTGTCGACCGTGGGCATCAGGCCAGGGCTTCGCGCTGCAGCGCGGTCAGCTCGGCGCAGCCCGCCACCGCGAGATCGAGCAGTTGGCCGAGCAGGTCGCGGCTGAACGGCTCCTGTTCGGCCGTGCCCTGGATTTCCACGAAGTCACCGGTGCCGGTGCACACGACGTTCATGTCGGTCTGGGCGGCCGCGTCCTCCGCGTAGCACAGGTCGAGTCTGGCCTCGCCGTCCACGACGCCGACGCTGACCGCGGCCACCGAGGTGACGAGCGGGTTGCCCTTGCACCTCTTCCGGCCAACAAGAAAGGCCACCGCGTCGGCCAGCGCCACGTACCCGCCGGTCACCGCGGCGGTGCGGGTGCCGCCGTCGGCCTGCAGCACGTCGCAGTCGATGACGATGGTGTTCTCGCCGAGCGCCTTGTAGTCGACGCAGGCCCGCAGCGAGCGGCCGACCAGCCTGGAGATCTCCTGCGTCCGGCCGCCGAGGCGGCCCTTGACCGACTCGCGGTCGGTGCGGGTGTTGGTCGCCCGCGGCAGCATCGCGTACTCGGCGGTCACCCAGCCGAGCCCGCTGCCACGCCGCCAGCGCGGTACCTCCTCGGCCACGCTCGCCGCGCACAGCACCCTGGTGCGGCCGAATTCCACCAGCACGGAGCCCTCGGCGTGATCGAGCCAGTTCCGGGTCAGACGCACCGGGCGGAGTTCGGTGACGGCTCGGCCGTCGGGTCGCGACATGTGGTTCAGCCTATCGGCCCGGCTGCAGCACCAACCCCGAGGCCGCCAGGCACAGCGGGCCCGCGTAGGTCTGCGTCGCCTGGGCGAGCGTCAGCTCCTTGTCGTTCCACGGCACCAGGTGGGTGAGCACCAGCCGGCCCGCTCCGGCCCGGGTCGCGTGCTCGCCTGCCTGCCGCGCGGTCAGGTGGATGTCCGGCTTGTTGTTCGGGTCGTCGAGGAACGAAGCCTCGCAGAGGAACAGGTCCACGCCGTCAGCCAGCCGGGTCAGGGCGTCGGATTCGCCGGTGTCGGCCGAGTAGGCCAGCCGCCGGTCCCGGTACTCGACCCGGAAGCCGAACGTCTCGACCGGATGGTTCATGTGGTCGGCCGTGATGCGGAACGGCCCGACCTCGAACGTCCCCGGGGTCAGGTCACGGAAGTCGAACCGGTCCCTGCTCAGCTCGACGAATCCGGGTCCGCTGCTCGGCGACACCCGCTCCGCGGTGCCGGGCGGGCCGTAGACCGGGATCTGCGGCTGCGGGCCCTCGGGCGGGTACTGCCGCGCCACCCAGTAAGTGCCCAGGTCGATGCAGTGGTCGGAGTGCAGGTGCGACAGGCAGATCGCGTCCACGCCGAAGAGCTCCGTGTGCCGCTGGAGCGCCCCCAGCGCCCCGTTGCCCATGTCGAATACCAGCCGGAACCCCTCGGCCTCCAGCAGGTAGCTGGACGCCGGGCTATCCGGCCCGGGGAAACTCCCGGCACATCCGATCACCGTCAATCGCATGACCGCCATTATGACGGGAGTTGCCGCCGGTTTGCTTACTGGCCAGGATCCCGTTACGCCCAGAGTTGACCCTCGAGGCGGGTCTCGGCTTCCTCCAGGGTGCCGTCGTAGGCGCCGGTGGAGAGGTACTTCCAGCCGGCGTCGGCGATCAGGACGGCGATGTCGGCGGGCTCGCCCGCGTCGACCGCCTTGGCGGCCATGGCCAGGCCGGCGTGCAGCGCGGCGCCGGCCGAGATGCCGGCGAAGATGCCCTCGGCCTCTACCAGCTGGCGGGTGCGGCGCAGCGCGTCGATGGACGAGACGGAGAACCTGGTGGTGAGCACCGAGGGGTCATACAGTTCGGGGACGAAGCCCTCATCCACGTTGCGCAGGCCGTAGACGAGCTCGCCGTACCTGGGCTCGGCGGCGACGATCTTGACGTCGGGCTGGCGCTCGCGCAGGTAGCGGCCGACGCCCATGAGCGTGCCCGTGGTGCCGAGGCCCGCGACGAAATGGGTGATGCCTGGCAGGTCGGCGAGCAGCTCGGGGCCGGTCGTCTCGTAGTGCGCGCGAGCGTTCGCCTCGTTGCCGTACTGGTAGAGCATCACCCAGCCGGGGTTTTCGGCGGCGATCTGCTTGGCGACCCGGACCGCCTCGTTGGAGCCGCCCGCGGCGGGCGAGGCGATGATCTCGGCGCCGTACATCCGCAGCAGCTGGCGGCGCTCCTCGCTGGTGTTCTCCGGCATGACCACGATCAGCCGGTAGCCGCGCAGCCTGGCCACCATGGCCAGGGAGATGCCGGTATTCCCTGACGTGGGCTCGAGGATCACCGAGCCGGGCGAGAGCAGGCCGTCCTTCTCGGCCTGCGCGACCATGAAGAACGCGGCGCGGTCCTTGACCGAGCCGGTCGGGTTCCGGTCTTCCAGCTTGGCCCACAGCCGGACCTCTGGCGAGGGCGAGAGCCTGGGCAGGCCGATCAGAGGAGTATGCCCCAGGGAATCAAGCAGGTTCTCGTAGCGCAAACCACTTCCCGTTCAGTGTTGGTCCGGGGGGACGACCCCCCGGAACCCCCCGATCACGGGGGGACTACCCCGTCCCCCCCTGGCCGCCGGCCACCGCGGGCAGGACGGTCACCGTGTCGCCGTCCTTCACCGGGGTATCGAGGCCGGCCAGGAAGCGGACGTCCTCGTCGTTCAGGTAAACGTTGACGAAGCGCCGCAGGCCGCCGTCGTCGACCAGGCGGTCGCGCAGGCCGCCGTGCCGCTGCTCAAGGTCGATGATCACCTCGCCGAGCGTGGCCCCGGTCCCCTCGACCTGCTTGGCCCCGCCGGTGTACGTGCGCAGAATCGTCGGGATGCGAACCTCGATGGCCATGAACAACGCTCCACATGTCTTCCGGTCAGTCCTTGGCGTCCAACCCGCAGGCGGGCCGAATCATTCCACCATGGTGACCGGCTCCTCGGTCACCTCGCCGTCGGTGATGCGGTACGAGCGGAACTCGGTCTGGTCCTGGTCCCTGGTCGAGACGAGGACGTAGTGGGCGTTCGGCTCGCTGGCGTAGGAGATGTCGGTGCGCGACGGGTACGCCTCGGTGGCGGTGTGTGAGTGGTAGATCACGATCGGTTCTTCGTCCCGGTCGTCCATCTCCCGCCACACTCCGAACTGCTCGGTGGAATCGAACCGGTAGAAGGTGGGCGAGCGTTCAGCGTTGGTCATCGGGATGAATCGTTCCGGGCGGTCGCTTCCGGCCGGGCCCGCCAGCACGCCGCACGCCTCGTCGGGGTGGTCGCGACGAGCGTGGGCCACGATCTGGTCGTGCAGCACGCGGGGGATCGTCAGCATGGGCCTTATGATCTCAGCCGAGCGCCTGGACGAGGGACTCCTGCACCGCGCCCAGCCAGGCGTACACCTCGAAGGCGGTCCACTGCGGGTCGTCCTGGGCCAGCTTTCCCCACTGCTCCTCGAAGTCCTCGGTGACCCCGAGGCGGACACCGAGGGCGAGCCTGACGTCGTTCAGCGCCTTGAGCCAGGCGATTGCCTGCTCGCCGGAGAGCTGGACCCGCCCGCCCGCCAGCGGCAGCGTGGCCAGCATGTCCAGGGCGGCCCGGTGCTTGGCGCTGCGCAGCCCGGCCTCGGTGTACTTGCGGAACTCCCCGGCCGCCTCGGGATCGTCGGTGTACCCGTCGGGCAGCAGCCGGGCGAGCACCGGGTCCTCGGGGGCATCCGGGGCCTTATCGGGCAATTCGATGAACAGCGCCTCAAGGTCGCCTGGGTCGAAGTCCCTGGTGTCCTCGGTGTTCTCGGCGGCCACCAGGGTCATCACCTGGCCGACCAGGCTGCGCAACAGCGACGCCTCGGCGGCCGCGAGCCAGGCCCGCACGCCGCCGCCTCGGGTCGGCCGGAACGGTTCCACGCTGTTAGGTTGCCTTTAGTTGTCCTGGCGCACGGTGGCCCACAGGCCGTAGCCGTGCAGGATCTCGACGTTGTGCTCCATCGCTTCCCTGGCCCCGGCGGCGACCACCGCCTTGCCCTTGTGGTGCACGTCGAGCATGAGCTTAGTGGCCTTCTTCTTCGGGTACCCGAATACGTGCTGGAACACGTACGTCACGTACGACATAAGGTTGACAGGATCGTTCCAGACGATGGTGACCCACGGCCGGTCTGACAAGGGTTTGTCTGTGGACTTAGGCAGATCCACCTCAGCGGGCGCCGCACTCACAACTACCCACCTCCCACTGTCTAGTCTTCCACCTGTGACGAATTCGGTGAACCACCAGCCCCCGCCCTCTTCAAGCACGGCCCTGCTCACCGACCACTACGAGCTCACGATGCTGCAGGCATCGCTGCAGAGCGGAGCGGCCGAGCGCCGGGCCATTTTCGAGGTGTTCGCCAGGCACCTGCCGCACGGCCGCAGGTACGGCGTGGTGGCGGGCACCGGGCGGCTGCTCGATGCTATCGAGCGGTTCCGCTTCGGCCCGGCCGACCTGGAGTTCCTCGGCGACGCGGGCATCGTGGACTCACCGACGCTGGCCTACCTGGAATCGTACCGTTTCAGCGGAAACATCTGGGGCTACTCCGAGGGGGATTGCTACTTCCCCGGGTCGCCGATCCTCGTCGTGGAGGGCACCTTCGCCGAGGCGGTGCTGCTGGAGACCGTCACGCTGTCCATCCTCAACCACGACTGCGCGATCGCGTCCGCCGCGTCCCGGATGGTGACGGCGGCCGGCGGGCGGCCGCTGATCGAGATGGGGTCGCGGCGGACCCACGAGCGGGCCGCGGTGGCGAGCGCGCGGGCCGCGTACATCGCCGGGTTCGCGTCCACCTCGAACCTGCGCGCGCGCTACGAGTACGGCGTCCCCAGCGCGGGAACCAGCGCGCACGCGTTCACCCTGGTGCACGACAGCGAGCGGCATGCGTTCATGACCCAGATCGCGGCTCTCGGCAAGGAGACGACGCTGCTGGTGGACACCTACGACGTGCCGCGGGCGGTGCGGACCGCGATCGAGGTGGCGGGCACCGACCTCGGCGCGGTGCGGATCGACAGCGGTGACCTGCCGGCGGTGGCCAGGCAGGTCCGGGCGCTGCTGGACTCGCGGGGCGCCACGCGTACCCGGATCGTGCTGACCGGCGACCTGGACGAGTACTCGATCGCGGCGCTCGGCGCGATGCCGGTGGACGGGTACGGGGTCGGCACCTCGCTGGTCACCGGGTCCGGCGCGCCGACGGCGGCGCTTGTGTACAAGCTGGTGGCCCGGTCGTTGTCCGCTGTTCCGGACGGCTCCGATGTGGCGCTCGAGGACGCGGCGCTCGAGCCGGTGGCGAAGCGGTCGGTGGGCAAGCCGGGGCGCGGCGGGCGCAAGTGGGCGGTGCGGCACCGCGACGAGCACGGTACCGCGCTGACCGAGCAGATCAGCCTGAGCCCGCCGGATGCGGGTCCGCTCGACCGGGAGTTGCTCGTGCCGCTGGTGGCGGGCGGCGAGGTCGTGGGCCGGGAGCCGGTCGAGGCGGCGCGGGAGCGGCACCGCGCGGCGCTCGCCGAGCTTCCGCCGTACGCGCTGCAGCTGTCGCGGGGATATCCCGCGATCCCGACGGTCTTCGAGGGATCTGCCGAGGAGTGATGTCTTTCCCGGCCTGAGACCTAATCGTTATCAAATCAGGCTGGCCGAGGCGGTGCCCTCGGGCGTGTTTAGGTACGTGCCCGTCCAGACCGATGACTTTGAGGAGTTCTACCAGGCCGCGATCCGGCTGACCGTCGACGCGGCCCGGCGGGCGCGCCGGGCCAGGATGATGTCCACGCTGCTGGCGGTGGGGCAGCGCGGCGGCACGGCCGGCCGGTACGACCGGCACGACCCGCTGGAGGCGACGGCGCTGAGCATCGCGCTGATGCGGCTGCCGCTCCCCCAGCGCCAGGTCCTCGTGCTGCACTACCTGGCCGATCTTCCGGTCGACGACATCGCACGCGACTGCGGGGTCGCGGCGGCAGGCGATGACCGCACGTTCGTGATCCAGGCGGCGGTGGGCGGCACGCAGCAGGAGGTCAACGGGCGCAAGATCGGGCCGCAGATGAATCCCACCGGCGTGTCTCCATACAGCCTGTCGTGGGCGGGTGACCAGCACCTCGCGTTCGAGTGGTCGGCGGGGAACAACCTCCATCCGCCGGGGCTCGGCATGCGGGTGCTCGACGTCACCGCACCGGGCAACCTGCTGAAGGCGTCCCGGCTGGTCGTCGCGTACACCCGGTACTGCGCGGCCCTTGGAGCGTGCCAGGATTTCCAGCTGCTCACCGCTGACGGGTCCAAGCTGCTGCTCACCAGCGTGGCGGGGCCAAGCGGGAACTACACCGACAGCGTGCTTGAGTACTCCGTCCGCACCGGGCAGCGCCTGGCTCAGGTGATTCCTACGGTCCATACTCCCTACGCCGGGCCGCCGTGTCAGGCGCTGTGGAGCGATCCGTCGGGCGAGCAGGTGATCTCGTTCTGCGGGGAGCACGGTGAGTTGTACGACCATGGCCACCTCGGCAGGATCACCCTGCACCCGCCGATGTACGGCCTGAACTTCGCTGCCCAGTTCGCCTGGTAACCGGCGGGCGCGGTTTCCCCGAGACCTAATCGTTATCGGGCGGGCTGGTGCCGGGACCGCACTCGGGCGTGTTTGGTGTGTGCCGGTACGCGACGACGACTTCACGGAGTTCTACCAGGCGACCTACGACCGGGTGGTAGCGCTCGTGGCCGCCATGGTCGGCGACCGGCACCAGGCCGAGGACATCGCCCAGGAGGCATTCGGCCGCGCGCTGATCCGCTGGCCGCGGGTCGCGCGCTATGACCTGCCCGAGGCGTGGGTCCGGCAGGTCGCGATCCGGCTCACCATCGACGCGAGCCGACGGGTCCGCCGGGCCATCCGGCTGTCCGCGCGGCTGGCGGGCCGTTCCGGTGCCGCTGAGGCCGACCCGCTGGCCGCCACCACGCTGAGCGTTGCGCTGATGCGGCTGCCGCTGGCCCAGCGGCAGGTGCTCGTCCTTTACTACCTGGCCGACCTCCCCGTTGAGGAGATCGCCCGCGACTGCGGGATCTCGGCGGGCACGGTCAGGACCCGGCTGGCGGTGGCCAGACAGCGGCTGGAACGTGAGCTCAGCGAGTCCGACGAGGTGCGCACGCAGCTGGCCGCTCGGGTGCGGCCCGTCACCGGCCGACCCGCTCCGGACGTCCAGGAAGTCCGGCGGCGGGCCCGGCGGCACGGATTGCGCCGGGCGGCGCTGGCGGCGGGCGCCACCGTGGTCGTCGTCGCCGTGGTGGCCGCGGTGGTTCTGGCCAGCCCGTGGGGGCCTGGCCGGCTAACGACCGTGCCCACGCCCGGGGGCCTGGGCGGCTCGGCGGTGTGGTCGGCCGCGCCGGGGACCTGGCATCCGGGGACCTGGCGTCCGGCGGGGGCGCTTCCCGCCGCGGACGCCGGCCCGGACGTGGCGCCGTACTTCGTCACGATCGCCGGGGATGGCTCGGCATCGGTGACCGATGCGTTCACCGGCCGGGTGACGGGCACGGTACTGGCCCCGGGTCGGGGTTCGGTGTTCGCGGGGGTCGCGGCCGCGGGGGACGACCGGACGTTCGTCCTGGCGGCGCGCATTTCCGGGGCTGTCGGCTTTTACGAGCTGCGGCTGGGCTCGGACGGCCGGGTGGTGTCGCTGAGCCGGCTGTTCACGCTGCCGATACGGACCGTGCCCACGTTCGCGGTCTCCCCCGACGCGCGCCTGCTCGGCTACGTCACGCCCGGCGGGATCGAGGTCGTGTCCCTGGCGACCCGGACGGGCCGGTCGTGGACCGCCGCCGGCGGGCAGGCCTACGGCCTGTCGTGGGGCGGGGACGGCACGCTCGCGTTCGAGTGGGACTCGGCTTCGGCGAGCCGCCCGCCGGGGGCGGGGTGCGGCTGCTGGACATCGCCAAGGCCGGCCCGCTGCTGCAGGCGTCCCGGCGGCTCATCCCGTCCTGCCCGAACAGCACGGTGTGCGTGGGCGGCCCGCTGATCACCCCGGACGGGTCGAAGGCGTTCGTCACCAGCATCGCGCTGGGCAAGGCGATCACCGTGAGGGTTGAGGCGTACTCGGTCCGCACCGGGCAGCGTCTGGCCTCGGTGACGCCGCCGGTGACCGGGTCCGGGACGACCGTGGTCTGCGAGGCACTGTGGACCGATCCATCGGGCGGCAGCTCACGGCGCTGTGCGGGCACGCGGGCGTGATCGACGGCACCCGTTTCAGCCAGGCGGACCTGCACCTGCCCGCGGGCACGTTGATCTCCCTTGGTACCGGCTTCGCCTGGTAAACGTTGGGCCGTTCGGTGCGGGGCACGGCTAGCTCATCCGCATCACCGGCGGCACCCCCGCCGAGGTCGGTGAGTAGCGCGGTACGGTGAGCGCATGCGTGCGCTGATCATCGTCGACGTGCAGAACGACTTTTGCGAGGGCGGCTCGCTGGCGGTGGCCGGCGGCGCCGCGGTGGCACGGGCGGTCAGCGAGCGGCTGGCGGGCGAGCACGGGTACGCGCACGTGGTGGCGACCAAGGACTTCCACATCGACCCGGGCGGGCACTTCTCCGACCACCCTGACTACGCCGATTCCTGGCCGCGACACTGCGTGGCGGGGACGTCCGGGGCCGAGTTCCACCCGGAGCTGGACACCGGCCCGGTCGAGGCGGTGTTTTTCAAGGGTGCGCACGCCGCGGCGTACAGCGGGTTCGAGGGCGCCGATTCGGTGGGGACGCCGCTGGCGGACTGGCTGCGGGGGCGGGGCGTGGACGAGGTGGATGTCGTGGGCATCGCCACCGACTACTGCGTGCACGCGACGGCGGCGGACGCGGCCCGGGCCGGGTTTGGCACCCGGGTGCTGCTCGACCTGACCGCTGGGGTAGCGCCGGAGTCCACCGCGAAGGCGATCTCGGACCTGCGCGAGGCCGGGGTAGACCTCACCGGGGCGCCCATCGGCGGCTAGGCCGTCCGACGGTGGGTAGTGAATGTGCCATTGCCTACCGAAATCGGTATGCGATGTGCCAACCACTACCTTCATCGGCGAGGTGTTATCACTTCGGGTGGGAGCGGTGAGGTGAGAGAGAAACCACGGCTCGTTCGGGATAAATGTTAGTTGCTGGGTGCGGCGCGGGGCGGGCGTGCGGGGTCAGCCGGGCAGGCGAGAGGCGGGCTTGGGGGGGCCGGCCGGGCTCGGCGAGAGCGCGGGCCGGCCGTCAGCTGGGGGTTCTGGGGCCGGAGAGGACCCAGCGGCGGATGGTGTCGATGCGGGCGCGGATCTGGTCGGCGGTGGCCTGCGGGAGCGGGGGGCCGCCGCAGGTACGGCGGAGTTCGGCGTGGATGACGGCGTGCGGCTGGCCGGTGCGCTGGCTCCAGGCGGAGACCAGGCCGTTGAGTTCCTTGCGGAGGGCGGCCAGGGCCTGGCGGGTCACGGGCGGTGCCGTGGCATCTGGGGCTGGCGGGGCGGAGCGGCCGGGCTGGGCGGCGTCGCGGGAGCGGGCGGGCTGGGCGGCGTCGCGGGAGCGGGCGGCTAGCTGGGATTGCTGGCGGTGGCGGAGGAGGGTGCGGACCTGGTCGGGGTCCAGCAGGCCGGGGAGGCCCAGGAAGTCCTCCTCCTCGGGGGAGCCGGCCGCGGTGGCGGTGCCGAACTCGCCGCCGTCGTACAGGACGCGGTCGAAGTGCGCGGACGCGTTGAGGGGCTGGAAGGCCTCGGCGGCGTCCAGGGCGTCGGGGGTGTCGCGCTGGCGCTGGGCCTCGGCGAGTTCCTCCTCCTGACCGGACTCGCCTGGGGGGCGGAGGATGTGGTCGCGTTCGGCCTCAAGCTCGGCGGCGTAGGTCAGCAGGAGGGGGACGGACGGGAGGAAGACCGAGGCCGTCTCGCCGCGGCGGCGGGCGCGGACGAACCGGCCGACCGCCTGGGCGAAGAACAGGGCGGTGGACACGCTGGTCGCGTAGACGCCGACGGCGAGGCGCGGGATGTCGACGCCCTCGGACACCATCCGGACCGCGACCAGCCAGCGGTCCCCGGAGCCGGCGAACGCCGCGATCTTCCTGCTCGCGGTCTTGTCGTCGGACAGCACGACGACCGGGCGCTTGCCGGTCACCCCGCGCAGCAGCGCGGCGTAGGCCCGGGCGTCCTCGTGGTCGCCCGCGATCACCAGGCCGGCCGCGTCGGGCATGTCCCTGCGCACCTCGGTCAGCCGCTTGTCCGCGGCCTCGAGCACCCGGCTGACCCACTCCCCCGCCGGGTCCAGCGCGGTCCGCCACGCATGGGCCATATGCTCCCTGGTCAGCGGGGTACCCAGGGTGGCCGCGAGCTCGTCGCCGGCCCGGGTACGCCAGCGCATCTCGCCGGAGTAGGCAAGGAAGATCACCGGCCGGACCACGTTGTCCTCGAGCGCGGGGCCGTAGCCGTAGACATAGTCCGACGCGCTGCGCAGCGTCCCATCCGTTTCTTCTGCGTAGGTGACGAACGGGATCGGGTTGGCGTCGGTGCGGAACGGCGTGCCGGTCAGCGCGAGCCTGCGGCGGGCCGGGTAGAAGGCCTCGCGGATCGCGTCGCCCCAGGACAGCGCGTCGCCCGCGTGGTGGATCTCGTCGAAGATCACCAGCGTGCGGCGGTTCTCCGTGCGCTGCCTGTGCAGCGCCGGGTGCGCGGCGACCTGCGCGTAGGTGACGGCGACGCCGGCGAAGTCCGCGCCGGCCCGGCCCTGCGCGTTCCGGTACGCCGGGTCGATCGCTATCCCGAAGTCGGTCGCGGCCTGCGCCCACTGGTGCTTGAGGTGTTCGGTGGGCGTGACAACGGTGAGCATGGCAACCTCGCGCCGGGCCAGGAGCTCGGCCGCGACCGTGAGCGCGTACCTGGTCTTCCCGGCGCCCGGCGTCGCGACCAGCAGGAAGTCCCGCCGCGGGCGCTTGAAGTACTCGTGATAGGCGTCTTTCTGCCAGCCACGAAGATCAGAAATCAAATCATCCCGAACGAACCGTGGTTCACCTTCGCCGGCCGCCGCCTCCGAATCAGGGGTGCTCACGAGGGCGAGATGCTACCGGGACGCTCGGCCGGATGCACGGCACGGCGCGCCGACGCCGTGCTGCGCGGTGCCGGCCCCGTTCCGGCTCCGTTCCGGCCCGGAGGAGTCAGTCGCTGCCCTCTCCGCCGCCGCCCTCGGGGAGCCGTTCGTAGATCTCCTTGCAGATCGGGCAGAGCGGGTAGCGCTTCGGATCCCGGCTCGGCACCCATACCTTGCCGCAGATCGCGGTGACGGGGCTTCCCGACACCATGCTGTCGACGATCTTGCTCTTGTCGACGTAGTGCGCAAACCGGTCATGATCGCCGTCGCCGTGCGACAGGTCGGGGCGGACATCCTCCTGGATGCGCGTATCCTGCTGGGTCTCGGTCACGGTTGCGAGTTTACGCGGTTGGCGATTAATTGAGGCCCGGGTCGTCCGGGTAGGTCGCCACGTAGGCGAGTTCGCCGCCCTGGCGGCGCAGCACCGCGGGCCACAGCCGCTCCGGCTCGGCGCTGAACGCGTCGGCGGGCTCGCCGTGCAGCACGTACCAGGCGCCTTCCTCGATCTCGGCCACGAGTTGGCCCGCGCTCCAGCCGGCGTAGCCCGCGTACACCCGGAGCGAGACGATCGCGGGGGACAGCAGGCCGGGCGGGGCGTCCAGGTCGACCAGGCCGAGCCTGGCCATCGCGGGCGCGCCGTCGAGCGGGTGCCAGCCGACCGGCTCGTCGGTGCCCGGCACCACGGCGAGGGCAAGCGCGCTGTTCGGCGCGACCGGGCCGCCGCTGAACACGACCGAGGGGCCGGTCACCAGTTCGGTCCACGGCTCGAGCACCTGGCCCACGGGGATCTTGGTCGGCCGGTTCAGCACCACGCCGAGAGTGCCCTGTTCGGGCTCGTGCTCCACGATCAGGACGACGGTGCGACGGAAATTGGGATCGCCGAGCATCGGCGTGGCGACGAGCAGGCGTCCCGCCAGGGCTTCCGAGGCGTTTTCGTCCATCTACCTATCATCGGTCAGGATCGCGGCTCAGTGGTCGCCGCGGTGGCCGCGGTCGCCGCCGTCACCGCGTCCCGGACGGCGGCCGCCCCCGTTCTGCTAAGTCCCAGCGTATTCTGACGGACCCGGCGTGCGGATACTGCTGGACCCCAGCGGGTACCGCGTACGCTGAGAAGGTGAGTACGGATTACGTCGACACGGTGGTGGACGTCACCAGGCTGCGCGTCGCGCTGGCGCGGCTGGCCCGGCGGCTGCGCCGCCACGAGCTGGCCGGCCTGACGCCCACACAGCTCGCGGCGCTGTCGACCATCGGGAAGGCGGGGCCGATCCGCCTCGGCGACCTGGCGGCGGCCGAGGGCATCGCCCCTTCCACGCTCACCCGGCTGGTGACCGCGCTCGAGGACAGCGGCTACGTGCGCCGGTGCGCCGATCCGAGCGACGCGCGCGCGAGCACGCTGTCGATCACGCCGCACGGCCAGGAAGCGCTCGAGCGCATCAGGACCGAGAGCACGCTCAGGCTGACCGAGAGCCTTCGGCTGCTGACGCCCGAGCAGCGGGACGCGCTCGCGGCCGCGCTGCCGGTTCTCGAGCAGCTCGCGGAGACCGATCCCGGGCGGTTACGTCTGCCGCGGAGGGTCGTCCTGTGCCGGCCGGAGGCTGCGGTGAGCGTCGGCCAGGCGGCGGACGAGCTCGTCGCGGTGCCTGGTGACCTCGGCTAGGTGGCTGATGGCCTCGGCGAGCTGCTGCTCGAGGTCGATGATGCGGCGGATGGCGGGCAGCGTCATGCCCTCGTCCGTCATCGTCACGACCTGCTTGATGACCCGGATCTCGTACCGGGTGTAGCGGCGCTGGTTGCCGGCCGACCGCTGCGGGGATACCACCCGGAGCTCGTCGACCCGGCGCAGGAACGCCTGCTTGACCGCGAGCATGTCGGCAACCTGGCCGACGGTGAACAGCGGCGCGTGCTCGTCTTCGAGCGGGTCCATGACGTTCCCTCCCCCGGGCGTCTAGTGCGGGCTTTTACTTGCCCAGATGGTAAGCGGCCGGCGGGGCGCCAGTGCGCCCGCCGGCCGCTCGTCTGTTGTGGTGATCAGCTAGGTCAGGCGGCAAGCGGCTGCTTGTCGTCGGCCTGGCGGACCTCCACCTTGCGCGGCTTGGCCTGCTCCAGAACCGGGATCTTGACCTCGAGAACGCCGTTGTTGTAGGCGGCCTCGATCGCATCCGCGTTCAGGTTCTCGGACAGACGCAGGCGACGGGTAAAGGTGCCCATCGTGCGCTCACGCACGAAGAACTTGTCGTTCTCGGTGCGCTCCTCCTGCCGCTTCACGCTCACTGACAGGACACCGCGGTCGACGGTCACGTCGATCGACTCGGGGTCGATGCCGGGGACGTCGAACCGGAGCACAACGTCGCCGTCACGGCGCACGCCGTCCAGCGGTATCAGGGTCGCCTGGCCGAACGAACGCCGAGCCAGCCGCTGGAAGTCCCGGGCGAACGGGTCAAAAGTTGTCATGTACATCCTTGCCTCACCTCCGAAGGTTTTCTTTGGAGGACTTCGCCGGGAATCCCGTCTGTGACCCTCCAGCAGCAAGTAACTTACAACTCGACTTATATATTCCTTCGGGGCAGGATTGCATGACAATATGGCCGCGTTCCCCTTCGGGAGGCGGCCTGGGGTGGGTGGCGAGGGGCTAGAAGACTAGAAGAGCAGGGCGGACAGGGAGGACCTCGCCTTGGCCACGCGCGGGTCGCGCGGCGGCAGGATGTCGAACAGGCCGACCAGGTGGACCCGGGCCTTGTCCCTGTCCTCCCCCGAGGTCCGCCGGACCACGCCGAGCAGCCGGTCGAAGGCCTCCTCGAAGCGCCCCGACGCCAGGTCGATGTCGGCCACGCGGGTCTGGGCCTCGACGTCGTCCGGGTGCTCGGCCGCATCCCGGCGGGCGCGCGCCTGGTCGTAGGAACTGACCCGGCGGATCAGGTTGACCTGGGCCAGGCCGGACTTTGCGACGGGATCACCCGGTGAGGAGGCGAGCTCCGCCTCGAAGGCCTTGGCCGCGGCGTCCAGGTCACCGCGCTCCATGGCCGCGCGGGCCTCGGCGTAGGCCGGCGGCATCGGCGGCGCGCCGCGCGGCGCGCCGCCGTCTCGCGCCCTGGGGACCTCGTCGCCTTCGTCGCCGGCGTCCTCGGCGGCTGTCTCCTGGACGAGGCCGACCTGCTCGGCGACCGCCATGACCTGGCTGAGCCACTGGCGGACCTGTGCCTCGGGCATCGCGCCGAGGAAGGCGTCCACCAGCTTGCCGCCGACGACCGCCACCACCATGGGGATGCTCTGCACCTGGAGCGCCGCGCTCAGCTGAGGGTTCGCGTCGACGTCTACCTTGGCGAGAATCCACTGACCGTCGGCCTCGATGGCCAGCTTCTCCAGCACCGGCCCGAGCTGCTTGCACGGTCCGCACCACTCCGCCCACAGATCCATGATCACGGGCGTGGTACGCGAGCGCTCGACGACGTCGGTGTTAAAGGTCTCCTCGGTGACCTCGATGACGTGGCCACCGCCGCTCGCGCCGGAGCTGTCGGACTGAGCCGCCTGCTGCCTGCGCTGCGCGGCAGCCTGCCGCGCGCCCAGATCGACGGCACCATAGAGCGAAAAATCTCGCGGCTGCATGACTCCATCCTGCCGCATCCGCGCGACATCCTGATCCAGGCCTCCCCGTTCGGCGCCCGCGCGATTACCAGGCGGCCTCCGGAACACGGCCATAAGTAGCATGTTCTGTGCTACGGTGGCACGATGAGTGTCGCTCCGGAGGAAGACAACCAGTCGCTGCCGGTGACCGCCGGAAGGCAGGGCGACCAGGCAGCCAGGGGCCGGGAACCTGGCAGGCCGGCTTCGCGCGCCGAGCCCGCCGGGCGAGCCTCCGCGAACAGGCGGATCGGGATCAGGGAGCTTCGCCAGCACGCGAGCGTCTACGTCGACCTGGCGGAGAAGGGCTACACGGTGGATATCACCAACCGTGGGCGGCTGGTCGCCAGGCTGGTCCCGGTCAGCGAGTCGGGCAGCCCGCTGGAGCGTCTGATCGCCGCCGGGATCCTCGAGCCGGCCGAGGAACCTGGCGGCGCGGCCGGCATCGAGCCGTATCCGGTCTCCGCGCGCCCAGCGGGCGGGGCGGCCGGCCGGCGACCGGAGGAACGCCGGTGATCTACCTCGACTCCTCCGCGCTGGTCAAGCTCGCCCTGACGGAACCGGAATCGGCCGCGCTCGCGCGCTGGCTCGCCGAACGCGCCGACCAGCCACTGGTATCGAGCGCGCTGCACCGGGCGGAGGTGCCGCGGGCGGTCTGGCGGACCGAGCCCGGCGCGCTGCCGCGAAGCTATCGCGTGATCAAGCGGATCGCGCGGGTGACGCTGACCGCCGACGTGCTGGAGAACTCGGCGACGCTGCCGCCCCAGGACCTGAGCCCCGCGCAGGCCATCCACCTGGCGTCCGCGCTGGCGCTCAAGGGCCATCTCACGGCGTTCGTGGCCTACGACGACCGTCTGCTTGCCGCGGCTAAGGACATCGGGCTTCCCGTCGCCAGCCCGGCTTGACGGGCCTGCCGGGCCTGCCGGCCTGAACCTCAGAAGGCCCTGCCCTTCAGAAAGCGGGGCGCTCGGCGTAGGCGCCCCACTCGGTGCGCAGCGCGGTGCAGATCTCGCCTAGGGTGGCCTCGGCTCGGGCGGCGTCCAGCATCGGCGGGACCAGGTTCTCGTCGGTGCGCGCGGCGGCGACCAAGGCGGCGAGGGCGGCGTCTACCGCGGACTGGTCGCGGTGGGCGCGGCGGTCGGCCAGCGTCGCCACCTGCTCGCGTTCGACCTCGGGGCTGATCCGAAGGATCTCGAGGGGCTCCGCGACCGTTTCTGGGTGGCAATTGACGCCGACGATCTTCTTCTCGCCCTTCTCCAGCTTCTGCGAGTAGGAGAAGGACGCCTCGGCGATCTCGCCGGTGAACCAGCCGTCCTCGATGCCCTGCAGGATGCCGCCGGTCATCGTGCCGTCCGGGCTCATCGCGCGGATGCGGGCGAAGATCGCCTCCGCCTCGGCCTCCATCCGGTCGGTCAGCGCCTCCACGTACCAGGAGCCGCCGAGCGGATCGGCGACGTTGACCACGCCGGTTTCTTCCATGATCACCTGCTGGGTGCGCAGCGCGGTCTCCGCGGCCGCCGGGCCCGGCAGCGCAAGCACCTCGTCGAGGGCGTTGGTGTGCAGCGAGTTCGTCCCGCCGAGCACGGCCGCCAGGGCCTCGACCGCAGTGCGGACGATGTTGTTGTCCGGTTGCTGCGCGGTCAGCGAGACCCCCGCGGTCTGGGTGTGGAAGCGCAGCCACTGGGCGCGCTCGGTGCGGGCGCCGTACGCGTCGCGCAGCCACCTCGCCCAGATCCGCCTGGCCGCGCGGAACTTCGCGATCTCCTCGAAGAAGTCGATGTGCGCGTCGAAGAAGAACGACAGGCCGGGGGCGAACTGATCCACGTCGAGGCCGCGGGAAAGGCCGAGCTCGACGTAGCCGAACCCGTCGGCCAGCGTGAACGCCAGTTCCTGGGCGGCCGTCGAGCCGGCCTCCCTGATGTGGTAGCCGGACACGGACAGGGGCTTGTACCTGGGGATGTTCGCGCCGCAGTACTCCATCAGGTCGCCGATCAGCCGCAGGTGCGGGCGCGGCGGGAACAGCCACTCCTTCTGCGCGATGTACTCCTTGAAGATGTCGGTCTGCAGCGTGCCATCGAGCTTGGAGAGGTCGGCGCCCTGGCGTTCGGCCGCGACCAGGTACATGCAGAAGAGGGGGACCGCCGGGCCGCTGATCGTCATCGAGGTGGTGGTGTCGGCCAGCTTGATCCCGTCGAACAGGACGTCCATGTCGGCGGCCGAGTCGATCGCCACGCCGCAGTGACCGACCTCGCCGAGCGAGCGCGGCTCGTCGGAGTCGCGACCCATCAGCGTCGGCATGTCGAATGCCACCGACAGCCCGGCACCGCCGGCGCGCAGCAGCATCTTGTACCGCTCGTTGGTCTGGCGCGCGTTGCCGAAGCCGGAGAACTGCCTGATCGTCCACGGCTTGCCGCGGTAGCCGGTGGCATGCAGGCCCCGGGTGAACGGGAACTCGCCGGGCCAGCCGATCTGGTCGGGGACCTCGGATCCGTCGGGCGGGCCGTAGACCGGGTCCACCTCGAGCCCGGACAGCGTGGTGAAGTCCGCATCGCGCTTGACCGCCTGGTCGAAACGGCGCTGCCAGCGCTGCCTGCCCGCGTCGGCCGGTGCGTCCATGACTGCCTCCCCAGGGCATAGGCCCTGCCAAGACGATGGGCAAAAATAGTAGGACGTCCTACTATCTTTCGAGTGTAGCCCGGATCCGGGGGCGACTCGCCGGGGCAGCGGGGGAAGTGCAGCCGACCGCGGACGACCCCGCCGGGGCGGGTGAAACGGGACGCGCAGCCGACCGCGGACGACCGAGACGGACCCCACCCGGGGCCGTGAGAGGGAAGCGAGACGGGCACCACGGCCCGTTCAGATAAAAAAAAGAATTTTCTGTGCAACCGTTCGCCGGCTTGCATCGTCTCTTAAGAGCGCAAGGCAGGGGAAAAGCCTTTGCGCGCAGCGGTGGCCCGGACGTCACGGGGGCGCGCCCGGGCCAGACCCCATGAACGACAAAGGGGCTGGCCGGCAACCGCGGTCACCGGGCAGAAATGTGGTAGATCTTGCCGTATCACGCGGGCGTTCTCGAGGACGCCCCGACCGGGCCCAACATGATGCTCATGCAGGGCGGCGGACCCGCGGGGCGTGAGGTCGTGCTGTTCCCGTCGCCTGCCGGGGACATCGAGGGAGAACCGGTGGGCATCGCTGGTGAGGCTGAAAGGGTCGACGCCGACGAAGCCGAAGAGCTGTTCAGGACCGCGTACCCCAAGCTGGCCGGCTGGGTACGGCGGCTGGTCGACGACGACGACACCGCGCACGAGATCGCTTCGGAGGCGTTCGTCCGGCTGCTCGGCCGGTGGACGCGCGTGGACAGCCCGCAGAGCTACCTCTACATGATCGCGACCAACCTGATACGTGACCACTGGCGCAAGACCGAGCGGGAACGGCGGGCCATCCGCAGCGTCACCGCCGGCGCGGCCGTCGACGAGGTGGCCTTCCCGGTCCAGGACGTCGACGTCCGCAACCTGATTGCCTCGCTGCCGCCGCGGCTGCGAGATCCGTTTTTGCTGCACTACTACGCCGGCTTCCCGGTCAAGGAGGTCGCGGCCCTGCTGCACCGGCCCGAGGGCACGATCAAGGCGGACCTGTTCGCCGCGCGCGCCCGGTTGAAGACGGCGCTTGGGGAACGCGATGCCTGACCGCCACGACGACGTCGACTCCTGGCTGAGCGGGCGGATCGAACCGCTGCCGCCCCCGCCGGGCACGTTCGAGCTGATCAAGCGGCGCGCCAGGCACCGCAAGTACCGCAGGCTCGCGATCACGGCGGGCGCCGCCGCGATCATCGTGGCTGCCGGGGTGGCCGTTCCGCAGGTGGTCAGGCTGTCACCGCTCGGGCCGGTGAACAACTCGGGCCGCAGCGGCGCCGTCCCGTCTCCCGTCGTGACCGCCACCGGCGGCGGCGTGCCCCAGTCGTCGTCATCCGCGCGGCCCGCCCCGTCCCGGCCGCCGGTGCCGCCCAACTTTCAGCCCACCTCGGTGACGTTCGTGAGCACCGGCATCGGCTGGGTGATCGGCCAGGCGGGCACGCCCGGGCACTGCGCCACCCAGTACTGCACCTCGGTGGCGCGGACCGACAACGCGGGGAAGACCTGGTTCGGGGTGCCCGCGCCGCTGGCCGGCGCGCCGGACGGGGCGACCGGGGTGGGCGGGATCCGGTTCCTCAACGGCCAGGACGGATGGGCGTTCGGGCCCCAGCTGTTCGCCACCCACGACGGCGGCCACACCTGGACCCAGGTGGACACCGACGGGCTACGGGTCACTGACCTGGAGACGGTGGGCGACCGCGCGTTCGCGGTGTTCGCGTCGTGCACCGGGAGCGGAGCGGATTTCGCCGCCCAGTGCACCAAGTTCACGCTGTACTCCTCCCCCGCCGGCGCCGACGACTGGACGCCGGTGGGCGCGTCGACCTCCGGGCTGGGCGGCCCTGGCGGCCCCGGTTCCGCGTCGATTGTGCTCACCGGGAGCCGCGGGTACCTGCTGGCTCCCGACGGGGCGCTGTTGGCCGGGCCGGTGGACGGCAGCGCGGCCTGGTCGCAGGTGGGCCGCGTGCCGTGTGCGGTTGGCACGGCCCAGCCGGACGGCCAGCCATCGGGCGCGCTGCTCGGCGCGATCGACGCCACCAACCTGATCCTCGCCTGCACGCAGCCGGCCGCCGGCTCGGTGGGCGCCGAGCAGAAGGTGATCTACACCTCGGCCGACGGCGGGGCCAGCTGGCAGCGGATGACCACCGCGCCGACGGCGGGAATCGCCTCCTCGGTCGCGGCCAGCCCGTCGCAGGCCGTGGTGCTCGGCACCGACCAGGGTATCGACCTGCTTGGCGCGGGCGGGTCCGGCTGGCAGCAGGCGACGCTGGTGACCGGGGCGCCGGCCGGCGGGTTCCAGTACGTGGGGATGACCACCGACCTGCAGGGCATCGCGCTGCCGGCGAACGCGACCGACGGCGTGGTCTGGTTCACCTTCGACGGCGGCGCCAGCTGGCGGCCGTCCCTGGTCAGCCGCCCTTGAGACCTTCTCGACCCGGCGGGCCCGCGGGGCC